>Ga0079037_100002270_pt1 | contig 10465 bp, 7 predicted proteins | sample Mud3Dept4metaG_FD_71479 | JGI IMG/M metagenome (GOLD analysis project Ga0079037, IMG submission 71479) | Freshwater wetland microbial communities from Ohio, USA, analyzing the effect of biotic and abiotic controls - Mud 3 Core 4 Depth 4 metaG | ecosystem: Environmental > Aquatic > Freshwater >... | reverse complement strand
CGGTCCATCTCCTGGATGAGCTTGCCCTGGGAGTACCGCGCGGGGGGCTTGGTCTCGAGGTCGAGCCTGCGCACGTCGCGCACCTCGACGCGGTCGCCCTCGGCCAGGGCCGGGAGGGGGGCCTCCAGGTCGCGGAAGTAGGGGTAGAACCGCTTCCATCCCTTGTCCTGGTAGTGGCGGCCCTCGGCGACGAACGGCTCGCCACCGATGTCCAGCTGCGCGGTGGTGTTGTCCATCACGGCGTCCCAGGCGACGGTGGCCATGAACCGGCGCACGACCAGCTCGTACACGCGCCACGCGTCGGGCCGCAGCGCGCCCGGCGATGCGGGCATGGTGGGGTGGATGGGCGGGTGGTCGGTCGCGGACGTCTTCCCGCGGCTCGCGCGGAGCTCGCGCTGGCCGAGGAGCACCTCTATGTCGTCCCTGAAGGGCGTCTCGCGCAACCGCTCGAGGGTCGCGCGCAGGTCCAGCGAGGGCCCGTAGACGGTGTTGTCGGTGCGCGGGTAGGAGATGTAGCCGTTGGTGTAGAGGTCCTCGGCGATGTCCATCGCGCGGGAGGCCGACATCTTGAGCGACGACGCCGCGGCCAGGAAGGACGTGGTGTTGAACGGGGCGGGGGGCTTCTCGCGGCGCGTCGTGACCTTGACCGCCGCGACCGTGCCCTCCCTCGCGCCCTTGGCCCGCTCGAGGGCGGCGTCCGCGTCCTCGCGCCTGTCGAACCGCTTCGTTTTGTGGTGCGCGCGGAACTCGGACGTGTCCTTGGCGCAGTCGGCCCACAGCTCCCAGTAGGGCACGGGCTTGAAGGCCTCGATCTCCTCCTCGAGGTCCACCACGAGCGCGAGCGTGGGGCTCTGGACGCGGCCCACGGACAGGAAGTCCGAGCCGACGCGCGACGAGGCCATGGAGATGAACCGCGTGAGCACCGCGCCCCAGACCAGGTCTATGACCTGCCGCGTCTCGCCCGCGGCCGCGAGCGCGTGGTCGACCTCGACGGGGCTCGCGAAGGCCGCGTGCACCTCCTGGGGCGTGAGCGCGCTGAACCGCGTGCGGACGACCTTGGCCTTGGGGTTCTCCTCGAGCACGACCGCCAGGGCCTCGACGCCGATGAGCTCGCCCTCGCGGTCGTAGTCGGTGGCGATGACGACCTCGTCCGACTCGCGGGCGAGCTGCCGCAGGGCCGCGACGATGTGCGGCGCCTCCTCGACCTTGACGGGAGGGACCTCGATGAGGTCGCGGGGGTTGATCTTGAACCAGTTGTTGAGGTGCTCTGGGTAGTCGAGGTTGAACACGTGGCCCTGGAGGCCGACCACGGCCACCTCGCGGCCCTGGTCGTCGAGGAACTCGTGCACCGGCACGCGGGCGATCGACGTGCGCTTGTCGGTGCCGCGGGAGAGGATGCTGGCGATGCGCCGCGCGGCAATCTCCTTCTCGGAGATGATGAGCAGTGTCATCCTTCCATCACCCAGGGATGGAAGGCCCATCACGCGGTGATTGTATTTAAAGCTCGCGCCAGGGGAGGAGTGAAGGTTAAGCGCGCGCACGCGCGCGCGCGCGATGCCTGGCACGTGGGGGGGAGCAGGGAAGGATTTTTATTAACCCGCGCGCATAGCAGACCGACCGGGGGACCGCAGATGGGCGACTTCATCATAGAGACAGAGCACCTCAAGATGATCTATCCTGGCGGGAAGGAGGCCGTCAAGGACCTCTCCATCGGGGTCAAGAAGGGGGAGGTCTTCGGCTTCCTGGGGCCCAACGGGGCCGGGAAGAGCACGAGCCTCAACATGATGGTGGGCCTGCTCAGGCCCACCAAGGGCCGCACCATCATCGGGGGCGAGGAAGTCAGGCCCTGGTCGCCCGTGGTCAAGGAGAAGCTGGGCATCTGCCCCCAGGAGACGGTCCTCTGGGAGGACCTCACCTGCTACGAGAACCTGATGCTGCTCTCGAACCTCTACGAGGTCCCCAAGGAGACCGGGCAGGCGAGGGCCGAGAAGCTGCTCGAGGACCTGCTGCTCACGGAGAAGCGCGACGCCCTCGCCAAGTCGCTCTCGGGCGGGATGAAGAGGCGGCTCAACCTGGCCATGTCCATCGTCCACGAGCCCGAGATACTGCTCCTCGACGAGCCCTCGCCGGGGCTCGATCCCCAGACGCGCCGCGTGCTGTGGGACTACATCGCCGCCCTCCCCAGGAAGGGGCACACGCTCATCCTCACCACGCACGACATGGACGAGGCCGACTACCTGAGCGACCGCGTCGCCATCATCGACAACGGGGAGCTTCTGGTGCTCGACACGCCCCACAAGCTCAAGGCGAGCGTCGGCGAGGGCGACGTGCTGGAGCTCGCGTTCGAGGAGGGCGCGGACCTCGAGCACGCCGCCGCCGACTTCGGCAGGAAGCCCGACATCATATCGGCCAAGGTCTCGGGCGGCCGCGTGGTCATCAGGTGCAAGAACGCCATGTCCCGGTTGCCGGAGCTTTTCGAGTTCGTGCGCTCCCACGACTCGGAGATCATCGACGTCCGGTACCGCGGCAACACCCTCGAGGACGTGTTCATAAGCCTGACCGGGCGCGCCCTGAGGGAGGCTGGCTCGGGATGAAGTTCGTGGACGTGATGATGAAGGGCCTCAAGGGCACCTTCAGGGACCGGAAGGGATTGGCCTTCATGCTGCTGTTCCCTGTCATGTTCATGTTCATCTTCCGCGTCTCGTTCGGGTGGGGCGCGCCCGAGAACTCGACGTACGACATCGCGGTGCTCGACCAGGACTCCGGCGAGGGTCCCTGGGACACCGCCTCCCCATCATGGCTGGTGACCGTGAACGCGGCCATGCACGCCAACATGACGGCACTCGAGTTCTTCGGGGCGTTCGTGCTCAACGGCAGCGCCGACGCGGGGGACCAGTACGTGTCGCAGGTCCTCGCGAAGGCGACTTACGACGACGGCAAGACGGTCCTGTTCAGGATCAAGAACGTCACCACCTACGACGAGGGCCAGGAGCTGGTGCGAAAGGGCGACGCCAGCGCAGTGCTCATCATACCCGCGAACTTCACCTCGGCCGTCCAGGGCGCGGTTGACTCGGCCATCGTCAAGGAGCTGCGCGCCCACAGCATCACCGTGCCCGACCCCCTGGAGGGCTACGCGGACGCGACCGTGGACATCGCGGGCGTCAGCGGCAGCATGGAATACGCCTTCGCGAACGGGATGCTTCAGGGATACACCGGCGCTTACACCCAGATCGTGGCCGCACGGACAGGCCAGACGGTCTCGGGCATCCTTGGCCTGGGCCCCATCCCGAAGCAGGGCTCCTATATCACAACGGAGTGGGTGTCCATGGGCGACACCGGCGAGTTCACCGCCTTCGACTGGATAGGCCCTGGCATCATGGTGTTCGGCCTCATGATGACGGCCCAGTGGGTCACGGGGTCGCTCTCCACCGAGGTCAAGGACAGGACCGTCAACCGGCTGCGGTTAACGAAGATGACCGCGCTCGACCTCATGCTCGGCGAGACGTTGCGTTGGATGGTCATGGGCGTCATCGTCACGGTGCTCCTGTTCGCCGTGGCCATCGGCGTGGGGATGCACTACGCGGGGGACCCGGCCGTCAACGTGCCCCTCGCCATCGTCAACGGCCTGCTCATCGTGCTCGCGTCGATCGCGCTCGGGCTTATCCTGGCGGCCTTCGTCAACAACCCCGACCAGGCCACGGGCCTCGCCACGCTCATCATGGTGCCCATGACCTTCTTCACGGGCGTCTTCTTCGACCTCGACCTGGCGGTGACCAGGTACTTCCCCTGGACCCAGGGCGCGACCGCGATGCGCCAGATGCTCATCTTCGACAACATGGACGAGGCCCTCACCGCGATGGCGTACTGCTTCGTGGGGGCGATGGTCCTGTTCGCGATAGGGGTGCTCGCGTTCCACTTCAAGCGCCTCAGGAGCGGATGAGCCATGGCCACGCACGTCATGCCCATCGCCGTCAAGGGCGTCAAGGAGTTCCTGAGGAACAGGATGAGCTTCGTGTTCGCGGTGCTGTTCCCCATCGTCATCATGGTCGTGTTCCGCATCGCCTTCGGGGGCGGGGGGGGCACGGACGCGTCCTCGTACCCCGTGGCGGTGGTCGACCTAGACACCGGGGAGGGGCCGTGGGACGTCAGCGACCCGCCATGGCTGCCGTACTTCAACGCGAACGGGAGTGTCAACCTCACGGCATCGGAGCTGTTCGACCAGCTCATCATCCAGAACCAATCGACGGGGGGCGAGTTCCTCGTCAAGAAGGTCCTCGCGAAGGCCGAGCTCGAGGGCACGGACACGCGGGCGTTCCGCATCACAGAGTACCCCACCGTCGAGAAGGGATGGAACGCGGTGACGGACAGGAAGGCGGCTGCGCTCGTCGTGGTCCCGGCCAACTTCTCGCGCGCGCTCCAGGGCGTCGTGGACAGGGCGGTCGTCGACGAGCTGCGGGCGCACGGCATCACCCTCAACTACTCGATGCCCGACTACGGCGACACGGCGGTCAACCTCTCGGGCGAGCTCACGAGCTTCGACTACAGCTACGCGGCCACGCTCGTCACCGGCCAGGTCATGGGCTACACCGAGGTCGTCTACCACACCGTCCGTGTCAACACGGCCATGGCACTGGGATTGGCGCCCGTCTCCGAGCAGGCGGGGAGCGTGATGCCCCATTCGGTCCCCATCAAATTGACGAGGGAGCTCAACAACTTCGACATGATGCTCCCCGGCGTCATCGTCTTCGGCCTCATGATGCAGGCCATGGGCGTGACGGTCACGCTCGGCACCGAGATGAAGAGCAAGACGCTCAACCGCCTGCGGTTGACGAAGATGACGTCGTTCGACATGATGGCGGGAACGACCATCAGGTGGATGATCCTGGGCGTCATCCAGGTAGTCCTCTTCATGGTGGTCGCGCTCCTCCTGGGCGTCAGGACGGGCGGGCCGCTGCCCATGGCGTTTGCAGGCGCCATCCTCATCGGCCTCGTGGTGGTCATCGCCACGCTCTCGCTTGGCCTCATCATCTCGTCCTTCATCGACGACCCCGAGCAGGCCTCGCAGCTGTCGGTGGTCATCGTCATGCCGATGGCCTTCCTGACGGGCGTGTTCTTCCCGGTTGACTTCGAGTTCGCGAAGGCGCTGCCATGGAGCCAGGCGGCCGAGGCGATGAAGCAGGTGATGGTCTACGGGTCTTGGGGCGACGCGATGGCCCACGTGGCCATCGTGCTTGTCGAGTCCCTGGTGCTCTTCGCCATCAGCGTCTACCTGTTCTCGAGCAGGCGGCTGCGGAGCTGAGGCCCCAGTGGGCCTAGGGGGCGATGTCGGGGGATGGAGGGGGGCCTGCGGCGCCCTCGTCCTCCAGCCTGACGAAGGTGAACCGGCGGCGGTACCTCCGCAGAACCCACAGCACCTCGTCCGCGAACAGCCACGCGAAGACGGCGTTGGAGGCCGCGTGCACCGCGTCGAAGGGGACCGACGCGCCGTAGATGAGCAGGACGGCGCGCGTCGTGACCTCCCCCACGAAGAACAGCTGCGACATGTTGGTAATCCAGCCGTAGAGGAAGCCCCAGACCAGCCCCAGCGCGACGAGCCCCCGGCGGCCGACGTCGGGCCACGCCCTCCCGGCCAGCCCCCCGCACGCGCCCGCCGCGCCCCAGCCGAACATCTGGAAGGGCGTCCACAGGCCCTGGCCGAGGAACAGGTTCGAGACGAGCGCGGTGAGCGCCCCCACCATGAAACCGGCGCGGGGGCCGTAGACGGCCCCCGCCGCGATGATGATGAACGTGCTCGGCTGGACCGAGGGCAGCGCCGCGAACGCCACCCGCAGCCCGATGGACGCGGCCGAGAGCATGGCCACGACGGCGACCTCGTGCGCGGACGAGCGCCCCTCCTCGAACGAAACGAACACGGACGCGACCACGAGCACCATCGCGACCAGGGCGGTGTAGGCGACCCACCGCGCCGAGAGCATGCCCACGAGCCACGGCACGTCCAGGCGCAGGAGCGCGGCCGCGGTCGCTAGCATGACGACAGAGGCCGTCGCGAGGAGGATGGTGTCCCCCCATCCAAGACGGATGCGCGCGCTCACCCCCCACCACCCCCGGCGCGACCGCCGATGACGACCTCCGACGGGCACAGCGCGGCCCGAGGGCCCGCCAGCCCCTCGGTCGCGCGCCAGAGCACGGGCGCGTGCTGCGGCCTCGCCCGCAGCACCTCGGCCGGCGGCCCGTCGACCACGACCCTACCGTCCTCCATCACGGCCCAGCGGTCCGACGCCATCCCTGCGAGCTCGGCGTCGTGCGTGATGAGCAGGACCGCCCTCCGCGCGGCGGCCGCCTCCCGCCGCAGGATGTCGGCGAGCGCGGCGCGGTGCGCGACGTCCATGCCGCGCGTGGGCTCGTCGAGCACGAGCACGCGGGGCGCGCCCACGAGGAGCGCCCCCAGGGCCACCCTCTGGCGCTGCCCCGCGCTCAGGTCCCAGCTGAACGTCCCCATGTGGGGCCCGAGGCCGAGCTCGCCCGAGACACGCCCCACCTCGGCGCGTGCCTCGTCCGGGGCCAGCCCGCGCAGCCTCGCGGACAGCCGCAGCTCGTCCCCGACCGTACGCTCGAACAGGTAGTCGCCAGGGTTCTGGAGCAGGAGCGCGACCTCGCGCGCGAGCCGCGCGACCGGGACGCCGGCCGCGTCCGCGCCCATCACCTCGACCCGGCCCGCGGACGGCCGCAGCAATCCGTTGAGGTGGCGCGCGAGCGTGGACTTGCCGGTGCCGTTGGGCCCCACGAGCGCGAGCACCTCCCCCGAGCGGAGCTCGAGGTCCGCCCCGCGCAGGACCTCGCCGCTGCCGTCGTAGGAGAAGTGCACCCCCGAGCACCGCACCAGGACCTCCCCCGGCGGCGCTGGCGGCCTCGGCACGACCCTGAGCCGCCCCTCGGCCCCGAGGCGCGACGCGCGCTCGCGCGCCGAGGCCACGTCGAGGGGCACGGGTGGCGAGCCCCTGAACGCCAGCGACAGGGGGGGCAGCACGGCGTCGGACGCGCCCTCCCACGCGCCGTCCGCGAAGGACTGGGGCGCGCCGTCGAACGCCACGCGCCCACGGCTCAGCACCACGACGCGGTCGGCGTGGGGCAGGCACCGCCCGAGGCGGTGCTCGGCCATCACGACAGCGACGCGACGCCGCGCGCGCTCGCGGTCGAGCAGCTCAAGGAAGGAGGACGCCGCCTCCGGATCGAGCTGCGAGATCGGCTCGTCGAGCGCGAGCACGGCCGGCCCGGTGGCGAGCACGGACGCCAGGGCCAGCCGCTGCGCCTGGCCTGCCGAGAGCTCGGAGGTGAACGCCCCCTCGCGGCCCTCGAGCCCCGCGTCGCGCAGAGCGCGCTCTACCCGACTCCCGATTTCCTCCCCCGGCACCCCCAGGCTCTCGAGGCCGAACGCAACCTCGTTGTCGACGCGCGACATGACCAGCTGCCGGTCGGGGTCCTGGAACACCAGCCCCACGTGGCGCGCCATCTCCCCCACGGGCCTGCCGGCCACGTCAAGCCCGTCCACCTCGACCGTCCCCTGGATGGTCCCACCGTAGTAGGACGGAACGAGCCCGTCGAGCGCGCGCAGAAGCGTCGACTTGCCCGAGCCCGATTCGCCGACGAGCAGCACGAGCTCGCCCCTCCGCACAACGAGGTCCACGCCCGCGAGCGCGGGCACGGCCGACCCCGGGTAGGCGTAGGTGAGGCCACGCACCGTGATCACGGTCTCATCGACCGTCGTCATCACCCCCGACCTGCTCCCGGCGCAGCACCGCGGGGATGGCGACGGCGCTGAACAGCGCGAATGCGAAGATGATCGTGAACTGGTCCACCTCCAGGTCGACCCTGGGATAGAATTGCGGGGAGCCGTCCATGAAGTGCAGGAGCGTGGCCGTGTAGCAGAGCAGGAGCGGGAAGGCGACCACGACCCAGGCGGTCAGGTTCCACCGCCTCGGGCGCCACCGCGTTCGCGCCCCCGAGCCGAACCCGCGCGCCTCCATCGCCTCGGCGATGCCCACCGCCCTCTCGAGCGAGGAGTGGAAGAGGGGCACGACGACGGGCAGCCTCTTTCGGGCGCGGGCGACGCGCCCCCCGGAGTCGAGGTCGAGCCCGCGGGAGCGCTGCGCGTCCACGATGGTGGCGGCGTCCCTCATGACGACGGGGTAGAGGCGGGTCGAGAGCGAGAGCACTAGCCCCGACCGGTAGGCGACGCGGGAGAGCAACCGCGTGAGCTCGTCCGGATGCAGCGTGAGCGAGAGCACCGTGAACGCGGACACGGTCGCGAGCAACCGCATGGCCATGGCGACGCCGAAGGCGATGCCCTCCCAGGTGATGGCCAGGCGCCCGAACACGGGCAGCGTGGGGCCCTCGAGCAGGACGGTCGACCCGCCCAGGCTCGCGAGCGCGTTGATGGCCACGACGGTCACGGCCACGAGCGAGAACAGACGCACGAACGCCCACCACTCGCGCAGCACCCGGGCGGCCGCAGCCAGCACCACGGTCCCCGCGATGATGGCCGCGAGGTACACCGGATGGGACAGCAGCAGCGACGCGACGAGCACGCCGAGCGCGAGCGCCACCTTGGCCCCGGGATGGATCCTGTGCAGCGCGGAGTCGCGGTCGCGGTAGAACGGCAGCATCCCGCGCACCTAGCCCCCGGGGCCCCCCAGGTAGACCCACCGCACCGTCTGCCCGGCGGACAGGTCCGCGCGGTCGGATGCCACGGTCCCGTAATCGTCGTCGATGTAGTACGACCAGTAGCGGCCGTCGCGGCCGTTCTCCACGCCCGCGACCGACTCGACGAACGCGCCCATCGACTCCGCGCGGTGCTCGACTTGGAACCGCGCGGCCTCGCCGCCCGCGAGAAGCGCGCCCAGCGCGGTCGACGCGGTGACGTTCCGCACGACGAAGACCGTGGTGCCGTCCGTCGAGTTGGCGAGCGAGAGGCTCCAGTTGCCTCCCGAGGGCGACCACTCGGCGACCTTGCCCGCGTGCGTTGAGGGGGCCTCGCGCCCGAACTCGACACGTAGGGTGACGGTCACCCTCTCGCCGTCACCACCGTCGCCGTCCTGGAGGCAGCCGGCCGCCGCGACCATGAGCAGGAGCGCCATCGCCCCCGCGCGCGCTGCGATGTGGGCCCCCAACGCCCTACCTCCACGCGCGACGCGATGCGACGGCGGCCGTCGCGAGCGCCAGGAGGGCGATGGCCGGCCCAGGGCCTGGCATCGGCCCCTCGGCTGGAGGGGGCACCTTGACCGCCAGCTCAATCGAACGGGAGGCGACGCGCCCGAACTCGTCGACGACCGTGAGCGTGATGTTGTAATGCCCGCTGCGTTCGTAGCTGTGGACGGCCTTCGCGCCCGAGGCGGTGGAGCCATCGCCAAAGTCCCAGGTCCAGCTCTCGACCGATGCCGCGGACTGGTTCGAGGCGTCCGTGAACGTGACCTCGCCGTTCCGGCTGGCGGTGGTGAAGTGGGCGATGACCGGAGCGTCGCCGAGGCAGTACGCCCACCCGCTATCGGAGGCCGTGTAGGCCCAGCCGTCCACGACGGCCACGGACGAGAGCGCCCACTGGTGCGGCGCGAGCTCCTTGGACCACGCGGCCGAGCCGTTGGGGGCGATGGCGACGACGGACGAGTACTGCTCCATGACGTCGTCGTTGACATTGGTGAGCACGTATGCGCGGTCACCAGCGACCACGGGCGACGACGACACCGGCCCGGAGGCCGAATGGGCCCACGCGGGCGTGCCGTCGAGGCGGAAGGCGCGCACGCCGCCGGAGGAGCCGACGACCACCAGCGCTCCGAGGAGGGTCGGGGACGAGCCGGTGGGTCCGGTGGTGGCGTTCCAGAGCACGGTCCCCGCAAGGTCCAGGCATGTGAGCGCGCCGTCGACCGCGGAGTAGCCCGAGTAGACCGAGGACGTCACAAGCACGCGGCCGCCGTCGACGAGCGGGCTGCTCCTAACGCGTCCGCCCACCGACGCGTTCCACAGCTCCGAGCGGGTCCTCAGGTCGAGGCAGTGGACGTTCCCCGCCTCGGTCCCGATGTAGGCCCTGCCGTCGATGACGGTGGGCGCGGCCTGGTAGACCGATCCTGCGAGCGGCGCGCGCCAGATGACCGCGCCCGTGCCGCGGTCTAGCAGCAGCAGCCCCGAGTCGGACGTCCCGACGAGCACGGGGTCGCCGGGCAGCCCGCTTGCGGCCACGCCCCCCGAGGCGTTCACTGCCACGTCCCAGGTGACGGACCCATTCGCTGCCTCGAGGGCCATAACGTGGCCCTTGGCGGTGGGGACGAAGAGGCGGCCACCAGAGTAGGCCGGCGTCGCAATCTCGAACGCATACTGGCCCTCGAACCCCCGCCTCCACAGCTCGCGGCCCGTGACGGCGTCGAGCGCGACCACGGCCGGGGGCGTGAGCCACGCCCCACCGTTCCAGTCGTAG
>Ga0079037_100002269_pt1 | contig 10473 bp, 11 predicted proteins | sample Mud3Dept4metaG_FD_71479 | JGI IMG/M metagenome (GOLD analysis project Ga0079037, IMG submission 71479) | Freshwater wetland microbial communities from Ohio, USA, analyzing the effect of biotic and abiotic controls - Mud 3 Core 4 Depth 4 metaG | ecosystem: Environmental > Aquatic > Freshwater >... | reverse complement strand
TGTTGTAGTGATCGCCGGTCAGGCTAAGAGCCACTGCGTGGCATGGACTATTGACGATCTGTTGGGATATATTCTGGAAATCGACGAAAGCCTGGTGAAGAAAGTTTACCTGCTCGAGGATTGCTCATCACCGGTGGTAATCCCCGGTGTGATCGATTACAGCGACCAGGCTGACGCTGCCTACCAACGCTTTGCTCAGGCTGGCATGCATATCGTCCGCTCTACCGAACCGATCCATAACTGGCTAGATGTTTGAAACCGGATATAAACCATCAATATTGACATGACCTGCTTTTTATGTGATACAATAGAATTTATTCAGCAACCAGAACCTGATAAAACCGGTTGCACATTTCCATCGCCATCCCAAGCGAGAGGAGGTGTTGCCCAATGACTGATAGTCACAGTACGTTACAAAGCGCTGCGGCAACCCTCCTCGTGAAAGCATAGGGAGCCGCAGCGCTGCAAGGGGTCGTCCTCAAGGGCGACTTCTTGTTTTCTATTGCAGATGACCATACCGATTATCTCTATCGTCGGCAAATCTGGGTGCGGAAAGACAACTTTAATTGAGAAACTCATCCGTGAGCTCAAACAGCGCGGCTACCGCGTGGCGACTATCAAGCATCACTTCCACCCCGGTTTCGAGATCGATCACCCAGGTAAAGATACCTGGCGTCATGCACAGGCTGGAAGTGACCACGTTGTGATTGCCGCTCCAGATAAAATTGCGTCAATCCGCCGGCTACAAAAAGAATTAACCCTGGACGAAATCGCCCAGGGCATTCAAGATGTGGATATCATCCTTACAGAGGGATTTAAACGCGCCGGTAAACCTTGCCTTGAGGTGGTTCGTGGCGATAAGGATTTGATCTGTGACGGCGATCAGCTCATCGCCATAGCCACAGATACGCCTCTCCAGACCTCTACTCCCCAATTTAACCTAGACGACTCCCAGGCTATCGTTGACTTTATCGAAACGAACTATCTCAGAAAATCAAGGGGGAGTCTGGAGTTCTGAACCTAATCCAACCCTTATACTTGTTCGCCAGGTTTGCCCTTGCTCGGCAGGCTTGCTTTTGCCTGCGCAACCAGATTGTCGACCTCCTGTCGGGTCTCATCCAGCGATGCCTGGAGTGATTTTATTGCCTTATCCCATTCTGTGGCTGCTCTTTCCCAAGTCTCTTCCGCTTCTTCGCGGATTTGAGTCCTCAGTTCTTCTCCTGATGATGGTGCATAGAGCAATGCAATTAATGCCCCAATTGCTGCACCAGCCAGGAAGCTAAAAATTGGCGTAACGCTACGCGATGACATATTTTCACCTCCTTACATTTTTGAACGAATAGATAGTGTAATTCTCATTTTATCGAAAGAGGAATGACTCGTCAATACAATTTCAAAATTACATTTTATTTATAACGATTTTCGATAATTTATAAGGATTGGATGCGCATATAATACCCACATGATCAGCGAAACCAATTTATACCGTGAAATCCATGAACAACCGGACGTGATCGAGCGTCTACTGCGCTCAGAAAAGCCAGCAATTCAGCGACTTGCAAGACTTATTCGAAATCGCAATATCGCTCACGTCGTTATAGCTGCCCGAGGCACAAGTGACAATGCCGGTCGCTATGCTCAATATTTGCTTGGAGCGATGAATGGTCTCCCTGTGGGGCTGGCAACACCTAGCCTGTTTTCGATCTACAAAAAGCCACCTCGCTTTGGCCCAGCGTTGGTGTTAGGAATCAGCCAGAGCGGTAAAAGCCCCGACATTGTTGCAGTTCTGGCTGAGGCACGTGGGCAAGGAGCATTAACGGCTGTTATCACCAACGACCCCAACTCAGACCTGGCACAATTCGGCGATGTCATCATAAACATGCAAACTGGCGCAGAGAAAGCCGTGGCTGCTACCAAAACCTATACCGCCGAGCTGGTAGCAATCGCCATGCTTAGTGCTGAATTATCGCAAAATCACGAGTTTAAAGCAGCGTTGAATGGCATTCCACAGGCAATGTCTGAAGCGCTGAGTATGGATGCTAACATCGCTCAGATCGCCCCAAGATACCGCTACATGGAGCGCTCTGTTGTCATTGGGCGCGGTTTTAATTATGCCACCGCCTTCGAGCTGGCGCTCAAGCTTAAGGAGCTGACCTATATTATTGCCGAGCCTTATAGTAGCGCAGATTTTCTACATGGCCCATTGGCGATGATCGAAACCGGTTTTCCAGTGGTTCTGGTTGCACCTACAGGGGTAATGTTGCCAGAAATGTCTGCCTTCGTAGAAACGCTCCAAGAACGCCATGCAGAGATCATCACGATCAGCGATGACCCACAAATGCTTGCAAGAGCACGCATTCCCTTGAGAATACCTCGTCCCGTTCCTGAATGGCTTTCCCCGGTTGTTGCCATCGTCCCAGGACAACTGCTCGCTATGCACGTGGCGCACTCACGTGACTTGGATGTCGATTCGCCACGTGGGATCCATAAAGTAACCGAAACACGATAGGTTAAAGCACCATCTTTCCGATAACAACAAGCACCGCTCAACCTAGTCATTGAGCGGTGCTGTTTATGCCCCCAAGGGGACTCGAACCCCTGTTTTGGCCTTGAGAGGGCCGCGTCCTGGGCCGCTAGACGATGGGGGCTTAAAAGCCTAAAAATTCTACCATGCCCAGTCGTGCACGTCAACAAATCACTGATGCTGGGGCAGTCAGTTGAATGCTGCCCCAGCGATATTGTCTAATGAGGTTTAAATACCCGCTTTTTCTTTATATTCGCGCAATAATTCTCGCCGCAACACCTTGCCAACGGTCGTGCGTGGCAGGCTATCGCGGAACTCAACATGCGTTGGCACTTTATAATTAGCCAGCTTTTCTCGGCACCAATCCCTAATTTCATCCACAGTCGCGGTTTCTCCAGGTTTCAAAACCACGCACGCCATCACTGTCTCACCGCGATAGGGATCGGGTATACCGATCACTCCCACCTCGAGCACCTTCGGGTTAGCAGCGATTACTTCTTCTACATCGCGCGGCCAGACCTGCAAACCACCCGGTTTGATCAGCTCCTTCTTGCGATCGACAATGTAGAAAAAGCCCTCTTCATCCATGCGAGCGATATCACCGGTATAAAGCCAGCCATCACGTAAGGTGTTGGCGGTCTCGGTAGGCATGTTATGGTAACCTTTCATCACCTGTGGACCTTTGATTACTAATTCACCCACTTCACCGGGTGGCAGCACAGCAACCTCGTCCTCCAGGCTGATGATGCGCGCATCTACATCCGGTAAAGGTATGCCAATCGAGCCGGGTGGATTCTTGCCGTTGATCGGATTGCAATGCGTGGCAGTCGGCGCCTCCGATAAACCATATCCCTCAACCAGCTTCCCGCCTGTCAGCGCTTCAAAACGATCCTTGGTATCTCTGAGTAAAGGAGCAGAGCCGGAGATGCAGGCTTTGATTGATCTCAGATTATATTTACCAGCTTTCACGTCGGGATGGTTGTTGATAGCGATGTACATGGTTGGCACGCCTGGGTAGATACTGCATTTGAATTTCTGAATATTTTCGAGAATCTCCTTTGTTTCGCGCGGATTCGGCACCATGACCATCGACGATGCCGCCCGTATAGCAAAACACATCCCGGCTACCATCCCATAGACGTGAAAGAGGGGGATCGCCATCATTACCATCTCTTTGCCCTCTTCAGCTTCGGGCATCCATTCACGGATCTGCACCGCATTTGCCACCAGGTTGCGGTGCAGCGCAATCGCTCCCTTTGAGATGCCTGTTGTGCCACCGCTATACTGGAAGATAGCGACATCCTCCGGTCCAATCTCGATCTTTGGACGGTCTTTCGGACTATATCTTTGAAGCAGTTCCTGCATCCAAAGGTCTCCTTGAGCCAGCTGCACCCGGTCTCCTGCCTTCTTTTCCTTTGCCAGAGTATATAGCATTCGTAGCGTCGATGGCAGAGCTTCTTTGATATTAGTTACAATCAGGGTTTTCAACTTGGTCTTGGGTTGAGCTTTCTTGACTGTGGGATAGAAGCGGCTCATCACGAACATAATTTCCATGCCCGAGTCATTGGCAAAATGTTCGATCTCGTCCGGTTTATACATAGGATTGTTCGCTACTACCACCCCTCCAGCTTTCAGGATCGCAAAGAAAGCCATCACAAACTGCGGTGTGTTGGGCAAGAAAATCCCCACTCGATCGCCTTTCTTCACGCCCAGCCCGGCCAACGCCGCTGATAGACGGTCTGTGATTTCGTTCATCTCTTTGTAAGTGATTTTGGCGCCATGGAAGATTGTGCACGGTGTGTTTGGATATTTTTTAGCCGCATCCTCCAGGAGACGATGTAAGGGGACAGCTGGATAATCGATTGATACAGGCACCCCTTTATCATACATACTCAACCAGGGTTTGCTATCCATAATTCCTCCTCCTATTCGTTGATGGGATTACAGTTGATGGGAAAAGCCAATGTTTATAGTATAGAGTCTTTTAATATTAATGTCAATTGGTTTAAACCACTTTAATCTATTTTAATAAGAATTTCATTTAGTGCGTACGTTCCAAACGCTTGATAGCCTATTCCACACGATCTCCGAACCTTGCAACCATTCCTGGATTACACGCTCCATTTCCTCCAGTGTTCTCTCTCCAACAGAAAACCAACGAATACCTGGATCGTCCGGTTTGAACCAATTCGCCTGGCGTCGCACAAACACCCGCGTCGACCTCTTTATCTGGCTCACCGCTTCATCCAATGAGTACTTACCTTGAAGATGAGATACGATCTCCTGGTAACCTATGGCGGAGAATGCTGGAGCTTCAGCAGGGTAACCACGCCCTAACAGATTTTTTACTTCCTCCACCAGACCAGCTTGAATCATAACTTCGATACGGGTATCGATTCTTGCATACAACTCCGCTCGGGGACGAGATAACCCCAATGTTAATATCTTGTAATCCGTGCCAGCGCTGACTCGCTGGACAGAGAATTTATTACCTGTAGTTAGAATTACCTCCAAGGCGCGAACTGTGCGCCGCAAGTTGCGAGGATCGATTGCACCTGCGGCAGTTGGGTCAAGCAAGGATAGACGCTGGTGCAATCCAACACCTCCGATAACTTGTGCCCAAGACTCCAGCGCTGCTCGCATTTGGGGATGCGGTGAGACTTTTGGCACCTGCCACCCATGAACCACTGCTCTAATGTATTGGCCTGTACCTCCAACTAAAAATGGCAGCTTCCCCCTGGCATAAATATCACTGATCGCCTGGCAGGCGCATTTCTGGAATAATGACAGACTCCAAACCTCATCAGGATCCGCCACATCTACTAAATGATGTGGCACACGCTGGCGTTCCTCAAAACTGGGTTTTGCAGTACCGATATCCATCCCGCGGTAGAACAGGCGCGAATCCGCCGAGATAATTTCACCGTTCAACCTTTCAGCCAGATGGACAGCAATTCCTGTTTTCCCCACCGCTGTTGGACCAACGATAATTACTAGCGGTAATTGACTTTTGGGAGCTTTCGTTTCTACCTTAGGTTGGGTATCAAGCGGCAGTGATGGCATTCTCAAAATGGATAATTTCAGGCGCAGGGATTTTTGGGGAATGGCGAATGGCAATCACATCCACACGCCAGTTCCCGGTCAGCTCAGGGTGGGATTGTAGATAAGATTGAATTGCAGCTAACAGATGTGCTTGTTTGCGGGATGTCATAGCTTCTTCAGGTAATCCATACTTCGTAGAACGGCGTGTTTTTACCTCGACGAAAACCAGTGCAGATTCTCCACCTATCCCCCCTTCGCCATCCATACCGCCGATCTTTTTCTGAGCTACCAAATCGATCTCTCCATAGGATGTTCGTACGTTGCGTTCTAAAATGGTATATCCCCTCTCGGTTAGATACGTAGCTGCGAGATTTTCGCCCCAACTCCCCACTTCCTGACGATTCATTCTCATCATTTCTTCTTACCAACTATTCTCCGAAAGTGGGAGCGCAAACCGCGTTCACGTCCGGTGGCGAGTGTTACAAGCCGCTGATAGTGATCCAACATGATTTGCGCAGTATGCTCGATAGCGTAGTATTGCGATTCCTGGCGAGCTTTTTCTCCCATTTTCAGCCGCAACTCACGATCAACTGCTAAACGCACCATATTGGCAGTAAAAGCTGCCATATCTTCTCGCGGGATCAGGAAACCTGTTTCACAATCCCGGATAGTATCCCCCACCCCCGGAGAATTTATCCCCAGAACAGGTAATCCAGCAGCCATCCCTTCAATTATCGAAAGCGGATGCACCTCTGTAATTGAAGAAGTTACAAATACATCTGCTAGATTTAAATAGCGTGGCATCTCAGAGTAAGGTACTAATCCGGTGAAATGCACGCGCTCCTGAAGCCTCATAAGCTTTGCCAGACTCTGCAGGTTATCTCTTTCTGGGCCGTCTCCTACAAGCAACAAACAGGCGTGGTCACAAGCTTGGGTTGCACCCGCAAATGAACGAAGCAAAAAAGATAGGTTCTTCTCTGGACCTAAACGTCCAGTATAAACAAAGACTACATCATCCGGTTTAAACCCGAGCCGATTAACATTCTTAGGCTCAATATCAACCTGGAAAGGTTTGATGTCGACGCCATTGGGCACCACTTCAATAGGCACCTCTACTCCAAAACCGTGCAATACTTCTCGCATCCCTGGTGAAGGTGAAACCACCAAATCGCACATACGGCAAAAGGCGGGTAGAAATGCTTGCATAGCCGCAGCGCCGATCAATCCAGAGAAAACAGGAACATAAGCCTGTAAATACAGATCATAGCGGGTGTGGCTAGTAAAGACAATCGGGATATTGCGCGACCGGCAGTAGCGTAAAGCCAAAGATCCGCTGATAAATGGGTGGTGCACATGGACCACATCCATTGAACGCACTAATTGGCGCGCTCTGGCATTATAGCGAAGACTAAAATAAAACCCCTTTGTAATAGGCACGCCTGGTGAGCGAATCACATTGGGTTCATCATCAATTCCTTCGCCCCCAAAGGTAAAGACATAAACCTCGTGACCGAGTTGTTCAAGCTGGCGCTTGTTCAACTCAATATAATTCGTTACCCCTGAAATATGAGGCTTGTATAAATCTGCCAGCATTCCGATACGCATGGTTATATGCTAAGCCAGAGGCTCAAAATCGTCAAGCTGAACCGGCTTGGCATTTCAAACAGAGGCGGGTACAATCCATTTGTGCAGTCATTAGAACAGCACCATTACATGCCTGATAGACACAGCTTGAGCATGGTTGCGGCGATAATTCTGCTCTCTTATGCTCTTGCACATATGGTTGCTATTCCTTCCAGAAAGCTTGGAATGCAATTGCCTGGATTTTACCTATCTATTTCAATCAATATCAATACCTTTGCTTCCTTCTTGGTGGCAGGTTTAACGGCTGCCGGCGCAGACATGCTCCTACGAGATCATCCAATGTTGCAGAAAGGGGCAACATTTCAACACATGCTTCTCCCCTCCTTAACTGCATTGGTCATCGGTTTACCGCTGGCTCAATTGCCTCTCAACCTCCTATGGTGGTTGGGATTTAGTATTGGAGGCTTATTGCTGTTATTCGTTCTAATTGCCGAATTCATTACCGTTGATCCACAAGATATCCGGCACGGTATGGCTGCTGCTGGTTTAACCGCAGTTTCATTCGCCCTTTTTCTTACCTTAGCTATCATATTGCGTTTTACCAGCACGCGCCTATTCCTGATTTTGCCCGCGCTTGCCCTGGCTTCAGGTCTGGTAAGTTTGCGCACACTCCATCTCCGTTTAGGTGGGGAATGGATGCTTGCCCCGGCGTTGGTAGTATTTCTAATTATCGGTCAGCTTTCTGCAGGACTACATTACTGGCCACTCTCACCTGTTGCTTATGGACTGGCTTTATTAGGTCCAGCTTATAGCCTGACCAGCTTCTTTGCCAATCTCGGTGAGGGCGTACAAATAAAGAAAGCTATTCTAGAACCAGCGCTGGTACTCATGCTGGTTTGGGGAGCAGCCATTCTGGTGAGATGAACACCACACGAGCGCAAGTCAGACGGCTCATCATTTCAAGGAACCATTGGGGAGAGATGCTGAATGATGTGCAAAGTAAAACCCCGGAGGAGGCATGCGGCTTAGTGGCCGGTAAACGAGTCGCAAATACCTTTCACTCCACTTCAATAATCCCGGTTATCAATGAATTGCACAGCCCTTTCCGCTACCGCATGTATCCACGCCAACAACTTGCTGCATTCAAGCAGATTGACCTGAATGGCTGGGAATTAGCAGCCATCTACCACTCACATCCGCTGGGACCAGACCAGCCTTCCCCAACTGACATCGCAGAGGCCCATTACCCGGATACGATAACCCTCATTTGGTCAAAGCAGCCTGGCGATTGGCATTGCCATGCATTTCGCATCCTTGAAGGCCATATAGATGAAATTGAAATCCAACTGTTAGATGATAAATGAACAAAACCGTGCATCGCTTATAATATTTAGGTGTTAATCTATTATGAAGGGAACTATCAACAGGAGGTAGTGGATCGATGACAATTATTTGGACTTTAGTAACGTTGGGTATTTCCTACTTACTTGGATCCATACCTTTTGGTCTGATTATCGTTCGATTGAGTACTGGCAAAGACGTGCGAAAAATCGAAAGCGGACGCACGGGCGGCACGAATGTTATGAGAGCTGCTGGTTTTTGGGCTGGTGCATTGACCACAATCCTGGATGTTGCCAAGAGCGCTATCACTGTCTGGCTTATTCGTTGGATATTTCCCTTCAATGAGTGGCGTATATGGATGGAAGTCCTGGCACCAATCGCCGCCATCATAGGTCACAATTATTCGCTTTTTATTCCCTCTCGCACTTCAAATGGCTTAATTAAACTGCACGGAGGAGCCGGTGGGACTCCCGCAACTGGAGGTGCTATGGGTCTTTGGTGGCCTAGCCTGCTGATAATCGCTCCAATCGGCTTATTGATAATGTTTGGAATCGGTTATGCTTCCGTCGCTACGATGAGCGTCCCCCTGATTGCTACAGTAATCTTTGCGATCGGATATAAAATGGGCTTTTTCCCCTGGCAATACATTCTTTATGGTGTGTTGGCTGAGGCACTCATATTATGGGCATTACGCCCGAATATCCGCCGACTGATGAATGGCACCGAAAGACTTGTCGGTTGGAGAGCTAAGCGAACAAAAAAGCCTAACTCAGATCCTAAAGTTTACTCCTCTTCTTCTTCTTCCTCTTCTTCATAGTAATAATAATCATCCGGTTCAGGCGCGCGAGGCAATTCACCGTAAATTTGGCGATATAGCGCCCGTAGGTTCCGCCGGTGGAGTTCCGCTGCCAAGCCGCCAATTAATACCCGGCTCTTGCCGCTATCCTCCACGGATACTTCATCCAAAATCTCTTGGGGGTAACGACGCCTGGCTGCTTTACGGATTACCTTGCGAATGTTAGACAGGTAATTCAGATTGTCCTTGATAAAATTTTCAATTTCTCCCCTGAGCACAATGTCGCCATGCCCCTGGACGATGTTTTCCAATCCCATTTTTCCAATCTTCTTCAAGGATGTCGTTAAATCTTCAATATCGCCGTCAACAATGTATGGTAAAGACATTGCAGCATCGCCAGCAAAAAGCACGCGATCTTCGTCTACCAATACAGCTACATTGTCATAGCTGTGACCTGGAAGACCAAAAATGGTCAAGGTTTTCTTTCCAACCCGCAGGTTTAATTGCCCCTCCTTGAAGGTCATCTGTGGAAGGACAATCTTCATATTGCGAAAGGTTATATTGGTCTCACGGGCTTCTTCTAAAGCGCTTCGACCCGTTGTATCTAAGTATTGGCGACACAATTCATGGGCAATGACCGTTGCGCCTGGGAAAAAGCAATTTCCCCAGGCATGGTCGGCATGGCTATGCGTATTAACCACATAACGCACAGGCACACTAAGCTCCTGCTCAATGAAATCCCGTACTGCAAGCGTTTCTTCTGGAAGAGCTAAGGTATCAATAACCACCGCCCAGTTTGGACCAATGACAGCCCCTGCGGTCACCTGGGCATACACCTCACTTTGAAATCCATATACATTATCTGCTATACGTTCGCGTTGTATCATTTTTTCTCATGTAAAACAGTTTTTAATTCTAAAGAATTTGAGTAGTCCGAAATTTTTTTCCAGACAGGCGGTAGGAAAGAATAGCATAAATCATTTCCAAAATCAAGTAAGATTAATCATTTATTAATGAGTTTAAATTTGAAAGAAGAACATTGCTCTTGCTCCACGCAAATCGGGTATAATCGTTACACAATTTCATAGCATCCCCACCGGGAGGAGTAAGCCAGTTGTCGCTTATAGAGAAGGCGTGGCCAAAGGCTGGAAGCCCCCGCAGCAGACGCTTGCCGAAGGTCGCCCGG
>Ga0079037_100002268_pt1 | contig 10473 bp, 6 predicted proteins | sample Mud3Dept4metaG_FD_71479 | JGI IMG/M metagenome (GOLD analysis project Ga0079037, IMG submission 71479) | Freshwater wetland microbial communities from Ohio, USA, analyzing the effect of biotic and abiotic controls - Mud 3 Core 4 Depth 4 metaG | ecosystem: Environmental > Aquatic > Freshwater >... | reverse complement strand
CATGAAACCCGTCCGCAAGGCCGTCTTCCCCGTCGCCGGGCTCGGCACCCGCTTTCTGCCGGCCACCAAGGCGATGCCGAAGGAGATGCTGCCGATCGTCGACAAGCCGCTGATCCAGTACGCCGTGGAAGAGGCCTCGGCAGCCGGCATCACGCAGATGATCTTCATCACCGGGCGGCACAAGCGGTCGATCGAGGATCACTTCGATCGCGCGCCGGAGCTGGAGGCCGAGCTTGCCGCCAAAGGCAAGACCGAGCTGCTCGAGATCGTCCGCAACATTTCCCCGGAGACGGATGTCTTCGTCTACATCCGCCAGCCCGAGCCGCTGGGGCTGGGGCATGCGGTGCTGTGTGCCGAACCCGTCGTGGGCGATGAGCCCTTCGCGGTGATCCTGGCCGATGATTTGATCGATGCGGAGCGCTCCGTCATCGCGCAACTCTGCGACGCCCGTGCAGCCCTCGGCGGCGGCAGCGTGCTTGCGGTGGAGGACGTGCCGCGCGCCGACACGAAGAAATACGGCATCGTCAGCAGCACGGTGCTCGACGAGCGCAGTTCGCGGATGTCGCACATCGTTGAGAAGCCGGCACCGGAGCAGGCACCGTCCACACTCGCCGTGCTCGGCCGCTACGTGCTCGAGCCGGAAATCTTTGCGCACCTGCGCTCGATCCCGCGCGGGGCTGGGGGCGAAATCCAGCTCACCGATGCGATCGCGCGGCTGGTGCCGGACGGAACCACCTACGCCTACCGCTATGAGGGGCGCCGCTTCGACTGCGGCTCCAAGGAAGGCTTCCTGACGGCCACCGTGCATTACGCGCGCAAGGCCGGCTACGCGGTGTAGCCGCGCGAGTCAGTCGCGTTCGTAGTCTTCCGCCGCAGCTGCGCGCGCGCGCAGCCGGTACAGGCGGAACGGCATGAAGAAGAGCGCAAAGTAGACCGCGCACACGACAAGGTACGACCAGAAGATCCAGCGGTCGGCCACGCCGGTCTTCCACATCGCTGTGCCGATCAGCGCCAGCACGACATTCGCCCCGACCAGCAGCCCCAGCGTCTGCCACGGACCGAAGCCCCGGCGCAGCAGCATGTGATGGATGTGATCGCGGTCGGCCGCCATCGGGCTGCGGCGTCGCGCCAGCCGGCGTACGGTGACCGTGAAGACGTCCATCAGCACGATTCCGAGCACCCACAGCATCACGGGCGGGGGCACGGTCACGGCGCCGCGCTGGGTCAGCGCCACCGAGAACCACGCCACGGCAAAGCCGAGCACCATGCTGCCGGCATCGCCCATGAAGGTGCGGTGGCGACCGCGCAGCGGCCAGGGAAGATTGAAGAACAGGAAGCCGGCCAGCGCGCCGGCCAGCACGATCAGGATCTTGGCGGAGTTGGGGTCTCCGATGCTCCAGGCGAAAGCCGTCAGCACCAGCAGTATGCCCAGTACGAGGCTGCCGGCAAGACCGTCGAGGCCGTCGAGCATGTTGATCGCGTTGACGACCGCAAGCGCGGCGAGCACCGTCAGCGGGATGGCCCAGTGGCGCGTGTTGATCGGGTTGGTGCCGAAGAGATCGCCCAGGTTCACCAGGAAGTTCTCGCCCCAGGAGGTCATCAGCAATGCGGCGACGACCTGTAGCAGCAGCTTGGTGCCGGGCGAGACTTCGCCCAGGTCGTCCATAAGGCCCACCAGCGCCAGCAGCAGCACACCGGCGAAGAACGCGCTGTACTGGGCGAACGCCGAGAAAGACACCGCCAGGGCGAAGATCAATCCGGCCGTGATGGCGATGCCTCCCGTCAGCGGCACTGGCGCGGCGTGGCGCTTGCGTCCGCCGGGATGGTCCACGAGGCCCCAACGCTCAGCCGGCCGGCGCAGCATCAGGATCAGCAGCCCGGCGAAGAACGCCGCGGCGGCAGCCTGTGCAAGATAAGTGAGGGGAACAGCGGTGAGCATGGCGCGGATTATCCGCGAAGCCCGCGCGGAGGCTCAGCCGGCAGGCACGAGGCGGCGGTACAGGGCAACAGTTTTGTCGACCATCTGCCTGACTGAGAACTCCTCGGCGACGCGACAGTGGCCAGCCTCCCCCAGCCGGGCCCGCAGCGCCGGGTCGCCGAGCAGGCGGTTCAGTGCCTGCGCCAGCGCCTGCTCATCTCCGGGCTCGACCAGCAGCCCGGTGATGTCGTCCAGCGTGACGTACTCGACGCCGGTGCCGAGCCGCGTGGCCACGACCGGCTTGCCACAGTGCATGGCTTCCAGCTGGACCAGCCCGAACTGCTCGGCGCGCTCGGTCGAGGGCATGCAGAACACATCGCAGGCGTCGTAGTAGGCGATCAGTTCGGCGTCAGGAATGAAGCCGAGGAAGCGGACCCGGTCTGCCACTCCTGCATCCCGCGCTGCCTGACGAAAACTCTCCGTCAATGGCCCGCGTCCGCCGATCCAGAGTTCTGCATCGACCGAGCGCATGGCGCGGATCAGGACATCGAAGCCCTTGTAATAGACGTGGCGGCCAACGGTGAAGACACGGGGCCTGCCGCCGCGCTCTTGCGCGAGCCGGGCGCGCGTCGCGCGGGCGGCATCGTTCCATCCGAGTGCCTCGGGATCGAACCCGTATGGTATGACTTCACGCAACTGCCCCGGCCTGCCCGGCGCCATCTGCTGCGATGAGCTGAAGTGCTGCGGCGTGGCGCCGATGATCGCGTCAGCATCGCGCACGAACGCATCGAGGAACGGCCGGTAGACCGCGAGTGCGATGCGTTGCTTGATGATGTCGCTGTGCCACGAGATCACCCGCTTGACTGAGCGCGGCAGTGCCATCGCCGTGAGCTGCCCCAGCGGGTCCGGGAAGTGCAGGTGCACGATGTCGAACCGGTGTTCGCGTTGCAGCCGGCGCGCGAGCAGCGGCATCGACGGCGCGACGGCGACGCTTGCGACAATGCCGTGACTGGCGGCACGCACCGTCAGATAGCGGTACTGGCGGTGCTCGTCGGTGCGCGCGACTTCGTTTGCGACGAGATTGACGGCCACGATGTCGGCCGGCAGCCCGCCGAGCAGCGCGCGCAGGTAGCGCTCGATGCCACCGACGTCACCGTCGAACTTGCCGAGGTGGAGGACGTTCACGTGGCTGCCAGAACGTTGCGGTAGACGTCCAGGGTTTGCCTTGCGCAGCGCGCCCAGGAGAAGTCCTTCGAGCGCCGGAGCCCAGCCGCCGCCAGCGCCTGCCAGTACGGCTCGTCACCGTGCAGCCGCTGGAGCGCGCCACGGAGGTCGTCGACACTGGCCGGATCGATCAGCACGCCGGTGTCACCGACCACCTCGGGCAGCGAGGCTCGCGCAGACGCGATCACCGGAGTGCCGCTGGCCATCGCCTCCAGCGGGGGCAGGCCAAAGCCCTCGTACAGCGACGGATACACGAGCACGTGGGCGCTCGAATACAACGTCGCCAGCGCTTGGTCGGAGACGTAACCCAAGGGGCGCGCATGCCCCTGATCCACCAGCGGCCGCAGCGCCGCCTCGAGCCCTGAGGTCAGCCATCCCTTCGCGCCCACCAGCACTAGCGGGTATGTTCGGCGGTAGGACTCGGGCATCGCAGAGTAGGCGTGGACGATGGCTTCGAGGTTCTTGCGGGGCTCGAGTGTTCCGACACCGAGCACGAATCGGCGGAAGCCCAGACCGAGCTCGGCCAGCACGGGTGCGCACTCCTCCTGCTCGCGGGGCCTGAATCCTTCACGGGCCGCGAGAGGGGCGGTCGTGATTGTGTCCGGCCGGGTGCCGAAGACCTCGATAATCTCCTGGCGTGTGAATTCGGAGTCCACGATCACGTGGCTCGCGCGATCCAGCGCCCGCGGAAATGTCTTGGCTAGCGTCGCGACGCGATCCGCCGGGTGGGTTTCCGGAAACCGGATCCACGACAGATCGTGCACCGTAATCACAGTCGGACCCCTGAACGGCAGTGGCAGTGCCGCGGGCTCGTGATAAAGCGCCACCCGGTGCACGCGCGAGTTCAGCGCCAGGAGTGCCGCCTCGAGGATCCGCGCCGCCTGCCGGGGCCGCGGTACCGCGCGCAGCATAGTGCGTCGGAGCGAGTCCGCCCCGGCGCTGGCCGCGGCTTCCTGCTCCGTGTCGATGCCCCACCGGAAGGGCGTGAAGAGTGCGAGGTTGACGCCTTCGGCGATCAAAGCGCGCCCCAAGCAACGGATGTACTGCGCCACGCCGGCTGCGGCGAAGAGCAGCGGCGTCGCGCGCATCGCCACCAGGGGCCGGGACGCCATGTCCACGCCGTGGCTATGCGGCCGGCGACTTGAGCAGCGCGAGGATGCGTTCGAGCTCATGGGCGATGGCTTCGCTCGCGCTCGCCTCGCTCATGTGGGTCCGCACGAACTCCTGCCCGCGCCTGGCGACCGTGCTCCGGAACTCCGCGTCCTCGCGCAGGCGCCGCATCCAGTGAGCAGCACTGTCGAGATCCGGTTCGGCCCAGTGCTGCCCTTCGGCGTGCGGATAGGCACCGGCCGGCACGTCCACCAGCCGGAAGTCCACCAGGCAACTGTCATCGCTGTTCATGAAGTCCAGGTTGCCGGAGTAGCCGGTGGCGATCGCGGGCTTGCCGAGAAACATCGATTCGGCGAGCCCCAGCCCGAGGCCCTCGGATCGGTGTAGCGAGACGTACGCATCGGCCACCGACAGCAGACCCAGCATCGATTCACGTTCCAGATGCCGGTCAAGGAAGACGATGCGTGGGTCCCCTGCCGCCAGGCGGCGCAACTCTGAGGCTGCCTTGGGTGCCCTGCTATCGCCGGTGGATTTCATCACCAGTGCCACATCCCGGTCATGCGGGAACGCGAGCCTGAAGGCCCGCACGAGGCCGGCCGGGTTCTTGCGCTCGATGAATGAGAAATAGTCGAAGTTGAAGATGAAGGTGAACGGCTCCTCCGGCAGGCCGAAGTCCGCGCGCGTGTATCGCTGCTGCAGCCTGATTTCGATGGGGTAGGGCACGAGGCGCACCGGCTTCGTGCCGGCAACCGCCGAAACCGCGCGTTGAACGAAGGTGCTGGCGACCCAGACTTCGTCCACCAGCGACAGCGCCGCCTGCCACGCCGCCGGGAACTTCTCGAGTTCCCAGAACCAGTAACCGATGTTGTACCGGTTCCGCAGCACCGCCCCGAGGTGGTCGAACAGCACCGGGGTCTGGTCGGCGTTGACGATGCAAAGGTTCACCGGATAGACGGGGCGCGGCGCGAGAAACTGGTCGAACCTATGGTCGCCCATCCGGTCTGTCGGCCCGGCTGCGAAGTTCAGCAGTGCAACCGGCGGCCTGTTGCGGAGAGTGGCCTGGGCGAACGCACGCGCGCACTCACCGATGCTGAATTCGCCCCGGAAGTAGCCGACCAAATTCAGACCATCGGAGCGCGGGCCTTCGATCGCGGCTGCCGCGCTGAAATCGGGTGTGCTCCAGAGCGAGAGCTTGCTGATCGCCCGCAGCAGCGCTCGGTGCGTCGTGGCCCTAAGCTGGGATGGCAGGCGATAGTAGAGGCGCCGCGCCCGCGGGCTCTGCCGGACTGAGTCGAACGCCCGCAGAGCGAGCGCCGAGAGCTTTCTTCGCACCGGGCCGACCAGCGGCACCTGAACCCCTCGCGCGCGTGATCTCGACTCCGATCTTGCGCGGGCCCTGTACTGTTCGAGCTCCCGCCGCGAACCCTCGACGAACTCGGCTCCGACACCTACGACCCGCTCGCCGACCGACATCGACCACGCGAGCAGTCCTTCGCGGCCCTCGGTGCTGTATACATCGAACGATTCCCGCAACAGATCGCGGCGCTTCCAAGCTTCGTATAGCAGGAGCGAGACGCGTGGCGCAGCTCTTGGAAGCTGATTCGTCGGTTTGCAGAACGACTCGGGCCCCAGACCGAAGGGGTCCGCCGCTGGCTCAGGGCAATTCACGTCATAGCAATGACGGAAGACCTGCCGCATTTCGGGAACAATCGGTGCGCCCGACTTGGTCCTTCCAAAGGCGTAGGGAATCTTCGAGTACCGGTCGTAGTCGTTGGCAAGCAGGTGACCAACGTAGCTTCGGTACGCCGGACGAAAGGGACCAAGGTCCGACTCGTCGAAACGGGTCTGATGCTTGGACAGCAAAGTCGGATCGTGCGGATCGACGCCAGAGAAGTGGAAGAAGGCGAGCTCTTGTCCTCCCGCTGTGTAGTGACCGCCCCCATCGATCGCCAGTGCGCGGTGTCCAAGGTTCCAATAGGCAACGTTGTAGCCCGGATGTCTCAACACCTCGACATCTGGAAAGAGCCCGGGGGCGAGGTCGATCCACTTTTGATCTGTAAAGAGCCCCGCCTCGAAATCTACGAAAGCGCCAAACTCCAGTCGCTTGCACCACCAATCGAGGAACGCGTCCCGCTTCGCATGGCACCCAACCGCCAGGAAGCCGCAGTTGTAGACACCAGAGCGCATGATCGACAGCTCAGAGGGCATCTTGTCGTCGAAGAGTGGTGCAGTCAGATGAGGCGTCAGGACCAGCAGTGCACCATTGGCAAGCAGTCTCTCGACTTCGGTGAGCGGTCTGAAGAACTGGATATCGGGATCGATGTACATGATCCCGTCGGACGACTCGGGCACATTGCGCGCGATCCAGCTCAACGCAAACGGCTTGACTGCCGTGTTCAGCTCCATCACCCCATAGCGGTATAGAAAGTGTTCCTTGTTTGGCAGTCCAAGGTCGTCGATCGTCAGTACTGTGCAGCGGCCTCCCATCTCTGCCTGCGCGACGTCGGGTTTGTCTGCGATGCAGAGCACCCGCGGCGACGTCGGGTAGTGCGCCTCGATTGAGTCGAACAGAGTCCTGGCATAGGCCAGGTAATTGCTCGAGACGATCGTCAGGAAGACGGGAGACATGCGGAGTTCGCGGAAGACGTGAATTTGGGCACGCACGCATGTGCGCCGTAATCTGTTAAGGCGATGGATGGGTCTCTGGATTCTTTAAACACAGTGCAAAGCTTCGCCGCGGCGAACGTGTCCACCTCAGGAATGTGTGATGCGCAGTGCAGCCTTCGCCTGGATGCCACGCAGCAAGGTTTCAATGAGACTTGCGGGATCCAAGGAGGCCTCTGCTTCGGTGGCTGACAGATTTGACACCTGCCTCACAAGGCGCCCCTTGTCGAATTGCGCAGATGCAAAAATATTGAATTTATCAGACGAACTTCCTCGCCCGTGAAGCTCCGCAGCGACCACCGTACAACTTGGAAGACCGCCAGGGTTAGTAGCCCTGTCAGGAAAAACATGCCCCATGACCGAGAGAGAGGCGCCATGAAGGCGAGTAACCCGGCTTGGGCCAGCATCCCAGCAGCTAGACCGGCATATATTCGCCACCTCTTCGGGTCGGATGGGGCAGCTAGCTGTCTGCGAACCAATGCGACGAAGACGAAGGAAGACGACAGCGCGAAGACATTTGCGATGCCGGCGCCGACAAGTCCAAATCGAGGCACCAGGAGGAGCATGCTCGACATCAGCAGAATTGCCGTAACCCAAGCGAATGTCGCAGCCAACCTTGAAGTACCGGTTCCCGTGATGACGTGCGTTGCTGGCGCGCATACGGCGGCGATGCCGTAACCGACCCAAAGGAGTTGGAGCAGATGGGTGGCGTCGCCACCGGCGGCGTTCCCAAGCCAAAGGGCCAGAAATGGGCCCGACAGGACGAGGGCCGGAAGCATGATCGGGGCGATGAGTACCAAGGCCACCCTCAGCACCGCCTGGAGAAAACTTCCAATTTCCGCGGCCTCGTTGCGGCCGCGCATTGCCGCGACGCGCGGGAAGGAAAAGCTGGTGAGCGCCGAAATCGCGAATAGCGACTTATTGGCGACCGCAACACATAGAGCATAGATACCAGCGGCTGCCGGCGACGCCAAGGATACGATTATCAGACGATCCAACTGGAACGCCACCACATTGGATAGCTGAGCTACGAACAGTCCCGACGAGAAGCGGCCGTCCTCGGCGATCATTGCAAGGTCGACTGCGAGCTTCGTACCAGTTTGTAACTCTCTTCGGGCGAGAACGAAGCACGCGGCGGCATTCAACGCAGTGGTGAGAAGCGCCAGCGCGACCGCCAGCCAGAGGCCGCCTCCCATCGCGGCGACAGCGATCACAGAGCCCCAAAGTCCCATCGTCGAGAGTGACTGGATCACTGTCAGTTCCGCGAAACGCTGCCTCGAACGGAGCACGATCGCCGGGAGGCCCAGTGCGAGGCTAAGGAACATCCATGCCGCGCAGAGTCTGACCAAGTCCGTCGCCTCTGCCGCCTCCATCACGGATGTAAATTCGAGCCACCTGGCTAGATACGGTGCCAATGCGAAGATCGCTGCACCAAGCACTGTGCCGACCGCGCTAAAGACCAGTGCATAGCTTCCCAAGGCCTTGCCGATACCAGTCCCGCCCTGCGCAAACTCAGCCGCGAACCTCCGTATCCCCGCACTGGACGCGCCGAGGTCCAAGCTGGTCGCAAGAGCGGGTGACAGCATCGCAATCGAGAGAACTCCAAACTGGGATGCTCCGAGCAATCTGAACGCGATAGGCATCGCTATCAAGCCGACTAAGACTGGCAGAACGAAGCTCGCAAAGCTCGTGAGCGCGGCCGTCCGCACGCCAACTTGGCTAAGGTGATCGGTGCGTGGCTCCACCGGGACGGAGGCAAATTGCGAGCCCGGGTGCGGATCGTGCCGCTGGGCCGAGCAACTCCCTCTGAATTGAAGACTTCAAATTATCTCATTGTTAGGAGCAAGCGAAACGCGGGCGCCTCGCAGTCGATATTCCGGCCAAAGGGGCGGGCGCGGCTTGAACCTCTCGTCTCGCTGTGATGGATTGGAATTCTGCAGCGACACCAACCTCCGTGACGGCGCTTGGCGGCGAGCCAGGTACAAGCTATATCGGAGCCTGCGGGATCACATGAATTCTTCTTACCGGTCCGCCATGGGATGCGCCACTTGTCCGTCCTTTAGGGGCAAGGACAGATTGGTCTAAGCCGACGCAATGAAAACTATTGGCGTCACGCCGTCAATGGTTAGACTTCTCGCCTGAGAGTGGGCTATTGATGATTGCTGGATTGAGAGGCGAGGAAGATGTTTGGTCTGCTGCGTAGACGAGTTCCACAGACAGGTCCGCTTCCAGTTCCCCCGCTTGAACTCAGGAAGTTAGTGGGGAACGTTGACGAGCGTGCGTATGACAACGCCGCGGGCGGAAGAGTGTATGAGTCTGTCGCGGGTTCGTCCGACGACTTTGTGCTTGACTTTGGATGCGGTTGCGGGCGGATCGCCCGTCAGCTTCTGCAGCAAGCGGTGCCGCCCAGGAAGTACGTTGGGATCGACCTTCACAAGGGCATGATTCGCTGGTGCCGCGAAAAACTCGCGGCACGCAATCCGAACTTCGACTTTCAGCATCAGGATGTCCGTAACCCCGGGTTCAATCCGCGAGGTCGGCGTACTCAGGTCGAGTTCCCTACGAACGACGGCATCGTCAGCCTGCTCATCGCGCATTCGGTGTTTACCCATCTTGTTGAGAGCCAAGCGGAGTTCTATCTCCGAGAGATTGGAAGAGTGCTTCGAGACGGTGGGATTGCGGTGACGACGTTCTTCCTGTTCGACAAGTCCGGCTTTCCGATGATGCAGGAGTTCCAGAACGCCCTGTACATCAACCTGAATGATCCAACCAACGCCGTCATGTTCGACCGCGAGTGGCTAAAGTCTGCGGCGCGCCAGGCAGGCTTGAGGATACGCAGTGTCGAAGCTCCCACCATTCGTGGGTTTCATTGGCATATTCACATGGAACGCGTTCGCGAGGGGCTTATCGAACATGTCGGGTTCCCGGCCGATGATGCGCCGGTCGGCCGTGCCCCGCCGCCGCTTCTTGAGAGAGGCGCCCACCGCTACGGCGCTTGATAAAGTCCTTGGCGTGGTCCGCCGTGGACGTCGCAAGGCAACCAGCAGCGTCTGTGCGGACGTGCTTTCAAGAGAACACCAGGAGCGCGGACCTGTGTTTTGACTCGCACCGGGGTCATCGATGCTAGTGAATCACCAAAGATTACAATTGCTCATCTGCATACTTTGCTGAAAGTGCGCTTCTGTGATTCTGGTAACTGGTGGTGCGGGCTTCATTGGGAGCAACTTCGTCCTGGATTGGTTAGAACGACATGACGAGCCCATCGTCGTCCTTGACAGTCTGACCTATGCGGGAAATCTTGAAAACCTTGCGGTGATCAGGAGCGACGCGCGCATGCGATTCATTCACGGTGACATCTGTGACGCACCGTTAGTGCAAGGTCTATTCGCGACACATCGACCTAGGGCTATTGTGCACTTCGCGGCGGAGAGCCACGTAGACAGGAGCATCCATGGACCCGGCGCATTCATCCGTACAAATGTCGAAGGTACGTTCACCCTGCTCGAAGCGGCGCGCACACACTTTGGCTCGATTTCGGGACCCGAGCGCGAAGCATT
>Ga0079037_100002266_pt1 | contig 10475 bp, 7 predicted proteins | sample Mud3Dept4metaG_FD_71479 | JGI IMG/M metagenome (GOLD analysis project Ga0079037, IMG submission 71479) | Freshwater wetland microbial communities from Ohio, USA, analyzing the effect of biotic and abiotic controls - Mud 3 Core 4 Depth 4 metaG | ecosystem: Environmental > Aquatic > Freshwater >... | reverse complement strand
TGTCCCAAATTCCTCCTTTTCTTCTTTGAAGGACGATGATATACCTTTTTAAACAACAACCTTAACAGCCCTTTTAACCCAGGTCATATGGCCTGTTGAGGCCAAATGGCACTATTCGGCATTCCGCAATTCAGAGGCCCGCCTGGTCCATGGAATGGAAGCCGCCTCATGGTTTTTGCACAGAAGGTCCTTGCCCCCGGGCCTGGCACCAGTCGGATGAAAGGGCGGTTCGGAGCACACCTTCATGAGCCGTATCGTTTGAGATTGCCCTTATCCATGATTGAAGCTATGATACTTCACCCGGTGAAGTGCAACGACGGGTTGGCCAATTGAGAACGCAAGCCAACTCATGGCGAGGAAAAAAAATGAAAAAGAAAAAGGCAGCCTGTCCGGGCAAGAAAGAATATCTTTCCGGGAAAAGGATTCTTCCCGAGCCGATTTCCCGCGGCACCGATATCGTAAAACTGATCGACAACATGGACGCCTACAACAGCGGCAGGCTGAGGGCCGCCTGCCATCTGTTGAGGGACAAATATTCCCGGCAGAATGTTACCGTGGGATTGAGCCTGGCGGGGGCGTTAACTCCGGCCGGGTTGGGCCCTTCGGCCGTTATTCCCCTGATGAATCACGGGTTTGTCGACTGGATCAGCGCCACCGGGGCGAATATGTACCACGACCTCCATTTTGCCTTCAACCTGCCGATGCATCGGGGCAGCCATTTAGTCGATGACGCCGATTTGAGAAGAAAAGGGATCACCCGAATCTACGATATCCTCTTCGATTATGAAGATGTTCTAATGGAGACGGACCGGAGATTGCGAAGAATCCTGGTGCGGCCTGAATTCCAGAAAGAGATGGGGACCCGGGAGTTTTACCACCACCTGGGAAAGGTCATGAATGAATTCGAGAAGAAGAATCGCCTGGGAGAGGTCAGTATCGTCGCCGCGGCCTACCGGCTGGGCATCCCGGTTTTCACCTCTTCCCCGGGAGATTCCACCATCGGAATGAATGTGGCGGGGTTGGAGCTTTTGGCCGAGGCCGCAGGCCTGCGCGGCCTATTCCAGCTCAGAATCAACCCGAGCCTGGATGTCAATGATTCCACCGCCATCATATTGAACGCCAAGCGGTATGAAAAAGGAAAAACCGGAGTCATCCTGATCGGCGGGGGGAGCCCGAAAAACTTCATGCTCCAGACGGAGCCGCAGATTCAGGAAGTCCTCATGATCCCGGAAGCGGGGCAGGATTATGATATCAACATCACCGATGCCCGACCGGACACGGGGGGGTTGTCGGGGGCCCCGCCGAGCGAGGCGGCGAGCTGGGGCAAGATCGATCCCACCAAACTGGACGAAACCGTGACCGCCTACCTGGATGTCACCGTGGCTTTCCCGCTGATGGTGGCCTACGTGATTCGGTCCACTCGGCCCAAAAAGAAAAAAAGACTGTATGACCGGGGGCCGGAGCTGCATCGAAAGCTGATGGAGTCCTACCTGGAAAATAATCGAGAGGTCGACCAGCTGAAAAGGCTGATTCAACAGCTGTCGCCCAAAGAATAGGAAATGGGAAATGAAAAACAAATTTCTCAAACTCATCGAGAAGCACGGAACTCCTTTATTCATCCTGGACCATGCCCAAATAAGGGAAAACTACAAAATTTTCAAGGAAAACCTGCCGCGGGTTCAATGCTATTATGCAGTCAAGGCCAATTCCCAACCGGAGATCATCAAAACCCTTTTCCAGGAAGGTTCGAGCTTCGATGTAGCCTCTTACAATGAATTCAAGCAGATTTACGGATACATCAAACACTTTGAAAAAAAGGACAAAGACTTTTATATTTGGGACAAAATCATTTTTTCCAACACCATAAAAGACCGGGAGACATTGCGGAAGATCAAAAGATACAAGCCCCTGGTTACATACGACAACCTGGATGAACTCAGAAAAATAAAGGAACATTGTGACGCCGCCGGATTGGTTTTGCGGTTAAAGGTCCCGGACAGCGGCTCTCAGGTTGAAATGAGCTCCAAATTCGGAGCGGAACCGGGAGACGCCGATCATCTGATCGAGCAGGCTTTTGATGCGGGATTGGTGGTGGAGGGACTAAGCTTTCATGTGGGCAGCCAATGCACCAACTTCGACAACTATGCGGCTGCCCTGGCCATTACTTCCGACATTTTCAACTCGGCCCGGAAAAAAGGCTATGCCCTCAAGATCGTGGACATCGGAGGAGGGTTCCCCGTCCCCTACGACGCCCAGGCCCCCAAATTTGAAACCCTTGCCAGGCTCATCAACGCCGAATGCCAGCGTCTCTTTCCGGAAGACATCGAGATCATCGCCGAGCCGGGAAGATTCATGGTCGCCAATGCGGCGATGTTGATCAGCGAAATCATCGGTAAAGCCAGGAGAGACGGGAAGATTTTTTATTACATCAATGATGGCGTTTACCATACCTTCTCGGGCGTTGTGTACGACCACTGGGTCCCGAATTTCCATTCCTTCGGACGGGGAAAGAAAGAAGTATGCGCGGTGGTCGGGCCCACCTGCGACAGTTTTGACAAAGTTTCCTTAGCCGTCGAACTCCCGGGGAATTTAGAGATCGGCGATTATCTGTACACCGAGAACATCGGCGCGTACAGCATTGCTTCTTCGACGAAATTCAATGGTTTTGATGGGGCCAAGATTATCCATATCCATTAGCCCTCCCATTGGGTTTTTTCTGTTCCGGCGCAGGTAAATTATCCTTCCCCTAAAAGAATGTTGATCCTCCTCCATGGATCCTGTACAATACACCCCATGAAAACCATATCAGAAAACAATGCGTGCCGGATATTTTTCCCGTTCTTTTTATGGCTTTTCTTCCTTCCGTCGGCTTCCGCCCTGGCTCAGGTAGGGGAAAAAGCTCCCGGGTTCATCACTTCCACTCTGGAAGGGAAGAGGGTTAATCTGAAGGAATACTGGGAGCAGCACGGGAAAAAGGCTATTGTCCTTTCCTTTTTTGCGACCTGGTGCCAGCCGTGCAAAGAGGACCTCAAGTACCTGCAGGGGCTGCAGGGGCAGTTGGGAAGCCAGGGGTTCCAGGTCCTCGCGGTTCATACCCAGGATCCTTCGGCCAAAGCGGAGGGGATTAAAAAGTTTTTGGATGAGCTGGGATTCAGCCTGCCGGTTCTGCTGGACGAACATGGGATCATCGGCAAACGCTATGGAGTCACCGCCCTTCCCTGCAATGTGCTCATCGACAAAGATGGGATTCTTCGGGGCAAATACTTCGGGTACAGCGAAGACGTGAAAAAGGACTTCGAAGGGCGGCTGAAGCCCCTGCTTTCCCCTCCTTGAGAATTCGGTACAATCCCCTACGTTCCTGCCAGACGCCCGCCTCCGCGGGTATGATCCTTTGTGAACCAGGCTATTCGATCTTTTCCCGGCTTGACCGATGCAAGGCAAATAAGGCCTTAAGAGCTTTTTCCGGAGAGTGTGTATGCGAGGGGGACGTTGGTTCAAAAGCAAAATATCATTGACAATGAACCCGGTTGGGTATAATTTGGGGTCATGCCAAGACAGCCGAGACTGGATGCGCCCGGGACATTGCATCACGTGATAGGGCGGGGAATTGAAGGAAGTAAGATTTTCCGGGACCAGGGAGATCGAAAGGATTTCCTGGATCGTATCGAGGACCTTTGCGAAGCGAAGGCATTGAGCGTTTATGCATGGGCCTTGCTGGACACGCACTTTCACTTATTGGTTAGGACTGGGAACCAATCCCTCTCTCAAAGCATGCGGAAACTGCTGACCGGGTATGTGGTAAATTTCAACCGTAGACACAGGCGTTACGGCCATCTCTTTCAGAACCGGTATAAGTCGATTCTCTGCGAAGAAAATCCTTATCTTTTGGAATTAACTCGGTATATTCATTTGAACCCCCTAAGGGCGCGGATTGTAAAGAACTGGCAGGAGTTGGGACTTTATCCTTGGTCTGGCCATTCTGCGATCATGGGCAAGCAGAAGCGGGGATGGCAGGATGTGGGAATGGTGCTGGGATATTTTGGGCGGCGCAAGAAAAGGGCCATTGCCGGGTATGAGAATTTTGTTCGAGAGGGAATGGAGAAGGGAAGGAGACCGGAGTTAGTGGGCGGGGGGCTGATCCGGAGTCTGGGAGGGTGGTCGGAGGTATTATCCCTAAAGAGGAGAGGGGAAAGGGTGGCATCGGATGAGCGTATTTTAGGGAGTGGAGATTTCATCGAGCAAGTTTTATCGGAAGCGGAGGAGAAGACGAAGCAGACGCTGGGGTGGAAGGGAAGGGTTCCCGATCTGCAGACGTTGTTGTCAAAGGTATCAAAGAAAGAACGGGTGGAAGCTCAGAAGGTGCGAGGGGGGGATCGGAGACGTTCGGTGGTGGGCGCAAGGAAAGTATTTTGCCAGCTGGCCGTGAAGAGAATTGGATATTCTGGGGCGGCGGTTGCGAGGTTTTTGGGGGTAACCACTTCATTGGTCAATCGGTATGCCAGTTCCGAGGGAGTTGGTATTTTAGGTCAATACCTATAAGTTGCGTTTGAACCAACGTCCCCTATTTCCAACCCTATTTCGCTCTGATTTGACTATTTGCTGCCCGTCGTATACAATGAGTGTGCACAAAAATGAAACGATCAAAGAAAGCCGATGTGGAGGAGCGTCAGGAACGAAACGCAGCATTTCTCAAGATGCGGTTCGAAGCGACGATCTATCCAGGGCGCAAGGCGAAGACGAAAGATTGGGCTGATGATCTCGACGTCGATCGGGTCCCCGACACCAAGGGTCGAGTACGCGCCCTGATAACCGTCGAGGATTTGGTAAGGCTCCTCGATCAGGGCCTGGAAGTGCGCCTCTATCGGGCACACGCTTATGAACCGCTCGATCCGGCATTGATCGTGACAGACAAGTCCTTTAAGCGCTGGCTCGATAAGCAAGTAAGTAACCTGAAAGCGAAACCGGGTCCGAAGCCTTTTCTCGAACGCTGACATCTGAATGTATCGGACGATCACACAACTCGACGAGGCCATAGAATCGCTGGTTAACACAAGACCGGACCTCTCCACTCGCGTAACCTTGAACAATTCGATTGAGGGCCGGCCCATCCATGCTTTGCGTCTGCGCGCTGGCGGCGGTACGAATCGCCGAGGGATTCTGATCGTTGGCGGTATGCATGCTCGGGAATTGATGAATCCGGACGCGATCATCGAGCTCGCGTTTGATCTCGCCCAGGCATATACGAACGAGACCGGCTTGTCATACGGCGGCGCCGAATGGTCCGTCCTTGATGTCAGGATCATGATGGAGACGCTCGACATCTGGATGTTGCCTTGCGCTAATCCCGATGGTCGCCATCATGTAATGAAAACCGGCGGCGACAAGATGTGGAGAATGAACCGCCGTGACAATCCCGGCACGATGTGCGAAGGCGTTGATCCTAACCGCAATTGCGACTTTATGTGGCGGGTCATCGGTCCGACTACCGTTTGCGATCCCTGCTCTTCTACGCAAGGTTTTGTCGGCAGGCTGCCATTTTCCGAGCCCGAATCCCAAAATATTCATTTGCTTTGCGATACGCATAGAATAGACGTATTCGTTGACGTCCATTCCTTCAGCGAATTCGTGCTTTTCCCGTGGGGACACGCTCCGACGCAAACAACGCAGCCGCTCCCGAATTTTACGAGTCTGCTTATGGGATTTTGTCGACCATTGGATCCGCCGGGGCATCAAGAGTTCATGCCGCCGACGGATCAGCTTAAGTACCAAACGGTCGCAGGCCGAGTCGCAGATGCCATCAGGGCCGTGCGCGGTAGTAATTATGTGTTGAAGACGATTTACCAGGTATACAACGGCACTACTACCGGGACTTCGTCGGACTATGTATACAGCCGGCACATCGCAAATCCCGCGCTCCGAAAAACATTCGCGTTTGCCTTTGAAACTGGTCCCGATCTCGGACCTGGAAGAACTCTTGAGTCGTTCCAGCCAGCAGACCCGGAGCCGATCAAACGCGATACCAAGGCGGGACTCGTCGCGTTGATTCAACAAAATGTTTGTGCGATCGAGTTTATAGGCGAGACGCTTCAGGCAGGAACGATTCAATCCATCCGCGCCGCTCGCGACCAACTGTTGGTTCCTACCGAAAAAGGCCGTGGTTGGATCGAGTTGGTCAGCAGCGTCCAAGCTGAGCTACTTGGGATCGTACTTTCCGACAAGGCACTTACGAAGCGAGCCATAAGCTTATTATCGCGGGTTCAGAAGTTGTCAGCGGCGAGGGGAAAGGCCACCATCAGCGCCGGCGACGTAGAGGCCGGTATTGAATTCCTTGAGTCGTTGAAATCCCGCGCAACGCGACCTGAAGTGCGCGAGGCAATTTCCATTGCTAACCGACAACTCAAAAAAGCCGCCGGACAAGCGGTAGATGCGATTCTCAAAAAGCTCGCCAAATCCAACCCGCCGAAATTGTGATCGGATCGAATGTGCGTTGCCACGATCCAGGACACAGACCCAAAACGAGTTGCGTTTACTTAATTGGCCTTTTCATCTACTCTTCAGTTGTGACGAGAGTCAAATGATGCTCTAAACACGGCGGATTATTTCCACAATGCCGCTTAACAATGCGTGCACCCGACAAGTGGGACTCTGCGCGTTTTTCAAGCCTTTTCCTGGCTTCAAGTTCTTCCCGCTTCCAAAGCGAATTTTCACCCGCCCACTTGCGGGTAACGCGCGCCGTTCAGCCGGGCGCACCGTGTGAAGGCTATTTGCCCTCCGTGAATTCCAGAACATGCATACCAACTAAAGGGGCATGGTCAGAAATGGTCATGCTTTTAATTCTCCACAACATATGGTGGTTAAGGCTTTTTGGCGAAAGCTTTGTTACCTGCTATATCCTCATATTTGGCCACAGTCGGATATGGTTTCGGTATGCTTTACATATGTTGAAACGTGATTAACCATTTCCACCAATAATCCGTAATCTCCAAAGCAGCCCTCGGCTGAAGAGTCGTTGATGTAAAGGGGGTAGGCAAGGCGTCTTAAATCTCCGAATTTTGATGATCGCATAAGGGATGAGAAAAGCCGTCGCTTCCGCGCAGGCGAGAGCCCAGAGCTGGCTGATTTTACTGGCATCCCGCTTCCGCGGGAATGTCGAAAATGGGATAGAAACGGCTTTTTGCCGATCCCTGAATTTTGCTTCATTCCGTTTCCCGAAGGGAATCCCCCGCTTCTGCCGGAGGGGCATGGCTTTTCCACAAACTGGAGCGTTGCAGAGCGAATAGGGCGTTCAGCGCTTTTTCCGGCGATGAGAAGACGGGAACATGCCGGTCCTCCAGCCACTGGAGCGATTCGTGCCTCCCCGAGGGGAATCCGGCGAGCCAGAGAGCGATCGGCTTTTGCGCCTTGAGAGCCTGGACGAAGGGAAGAAAAAATTCTCTCGGGGCGTTCACGATCCGGGGGGGGAGCTGGACGGCCAGAGCGTCCACATTCGGGTCCTCGGCCACCGCTTCGAGAAGCGCGGTGTAGACCTTCCGTGGGTCGTGGAACTGGAGGGTGACTCCCAGGTCGAAAGGATTTCCGGATATATCCCAGGGAGGAAAAACCGCCCTCAGTTTCTCCCGGGTCTTTTCCTGAAGACGGGGAAGCGAAAAACCGGCCTGGTGGCAGAGGTCGGTTACGACCACGGCCTCTCCTCCGGGCAATGTGGCCACTGCCAGCTGAGTGCCCTTACATCGGTAGGGACCGAAGCGCTCCAGGGCTCGGGCCAGGTCGAAAAACTCTTCGATGTTCTGGGCCCGGATGGCGCCGGCCTGCTTTAGGGCGGCGTCGAAAACCAGGTCGTTTCCGCGGACGATCACCCCGGTATGGGAAGCCGCCATTTGAGCTCCCGCCTCCGTACGACCGGACTTGAGCACCACCACGTGCTTTTGCCGGGATGCTTCCCGGACGAGCCTTAAGAATTCTCTTCCCTTTCCCTCGATGCTCTCCAGGTGAATGGCGATTACCCGGGTGTCGGGGTCCTGAGACAGGTAGGAGAGGACCTCGACCTCGCTGATATCCATTTTATTCCCCAGGTCGATGAGCTTGCAGAGGTGGAGGTTAAAATCCGAGAAGAGCCAGTCCAGGCGGGGTTCGTAAAGGCCCGATTGGAATATAAAAGAGAGCCCGCCCGTTTTCAACTTCTGAAGGGGAAAGAAGCTGATCGCGAAATTCGTTCCGGCGTTGATCGGACTCAAGGCATTCGGACCGATGGCCCGGGCCCCGTTCTGTCTGAGGAGAAGAGCCATCTCTTTCTGCACCCTTTTCCCGTCTTCCCCCGTTTCCGAAAAACCCCCGGCCACGACCGTAACTCGTTTGATTCCCTTGGCCAGGGCTTCCTGCAAAAGGTTCGGGGCGAGGTTGTAGGGAACGGCGATCACCGCCAGATCGATGGGGCCTTCGATGCTCTTCAAGTCCGGATAGGTCTTCACCCCGGCAATCTCATTGGTTTCCGGGTTCACCGGATAGACTTTTCCTTGAAACCCAAGTCGTGCCAGGTTGGCCACCAGGTTATAGTTGGGCCTCATCGGGTTCCGGGAGGCCCCGACTACGGCCACCGAATCGGGGTAAAGAAATTTTTCCAGAAAGTGATTTTCCCTCTTTTCCATTCCTACCTTCCGTCCGCGCCGAATTGGGGACCTTTCCATTGATGCTTCCGCCCCGCCCTCTTTGTATTAAATCCGACGGAAAAATGCAAGCCCTGCAAATGTGGAATTCGGAATGCGGAATACAAGCGAGGCAATTCTTTTCAAATAGGGAATGCACCCTGAACCGAGCAGAGTTCAGGGCAGCCCCTTACTCACCGCGGTGGGGCGGAAATCGGGGGTCCATGAGGAGAACTGAAAAGCATTGAGTTTAAAACATCTTGTGGTATGCTAATCAGAAGAGTGCGGAAGGATGCCTGGAATCCGCTTCCGGGGCTCCTCTCCTCGCTGCGAATATTTTTTTGGGGAACCGGGAATGGATGGGAAAAAATTAGAAGCGATCGACATGGAAGAAGAAACGGAAAAGATAGAAGGCGAGGAAGAGGGAAGTTTTGCCGAGCTTTTCGAGCAGAGCACCCAGACCGCCTACGGGCGTTTTTCGCCCGGGGACCGGGTCACGGGAAAAATCGTCAAGGTCAGCGCGGACACGGTTTTTGTCGATCTGGGGGGAAAGAGCGAGGGGACTGCCAATGCCGCTGAATTTAAGGATGAGGACGGCAACCTGACGATCCAAGAAGGGGATGAGGTGGAACTTCGGGTGGCTTCGCTCCGGGGTGGGATCCACCTGAGCAAGGCGATCAAAGCCCGCGGGGCCGAGGCCGTAGAAATCCTTCGGGACGCCTTCAAGAACCAGATTCCGGTGGAAGGAAGAGTGGCCGCGGTCAACAAGGGAGGTTTCGAGGTAGAGATCTCCGGGCTGAGGGCCTTCTGCCCCATCAGCCAGATGGAACTCCGGTACTGCGAAAAGCCCGATGAGCATGTGGGCGCCCGGTACCAGTTCCGGATCATGGAGATCAAGGAGAGAGGGAAAAACATCGTCGTTTCCCGCCGAGCGCTTCTTCAGGAGGAACAAGAGAAAAAACTCCAGGAAACCTTGGCCGCCCTCCGGCCGGACCTCGACCTCGATGGCCAGGTGACCAAGCTGACCGACTTCGGCGCCTTTGTGGACATCGGGGGGGTCGAAGGGATGGTCCATGTGTCCGAAGTCTCCCGGGCGCGCATTGGCCATCCGTCGGAAGTTCTCCAGCCGGGTCAAACGGTGAGAGTGAAAATTCTCAAGATAGAGCCGGATAAAAAGGGACGTCAGAAGATTTCTCTTTCCATGAAAGCCCTGGAACCGGACCCCTGGGACCTGGGGATCCCCTTCCAGGAAGGGGATGTGATTTCCGGAAAAGTGTCCCGCCTGGCCGACTTCGGGGCTTTTGTGGAAGTCGTCCCGGGATTGGACGGGCTGGTCCACAGGTCCGAGATCAGCTATGAAAAAGTGTCCCACCCCAGCCGGGTGTTGAACGTGGGAGACCCGGTTCAGGTTCGAGTCCTGAAGATCGATGAGCCCAACCGCAAGGTCTCCCTGTCTATCAAGGCGGCCCTGGTATTCGGACAGAATGGGGGGGCGGAGGAAGAGGTCCGTCTCGAAGTAGGACAGGTTTTGAAGGGGATCGTGGAAGACCAGAAGCCCTACGGGCTTTTTGTCAGGCTCCCCCAGTTGGGGATGAAAGCGAAGGGACTTCTCCCCCTGGAGGAACTCCTCGAATCCGACCGGTCCGATGTGAGAAAAAAGATGCCCCCGGGGAAAGAGTTGCTGGTGGAAATCATCGCCATCGAAGAGGAAAACAAAATCCGCCTTTCTCAGAAGTCCATCAAAGAGAGAGAGGACCGGGGCGATTTCGAGAAATTCCTGAAGAAGCCGGGACGGGGCTCCTCGCTCGGGACCCTCGGAGAGCTTTTCCAGAA
>Ga0079037_100002265_pt1 | contig 10475 bp, 4 predicted proteins | sample Mud3Dept4metaG_FD_71479 | JGI IMG/M metagenome (GOLD analysis project Ga0079037, IMG submission 71479) | Freshwater wetland microbial communities from Ohio, USA, analyzing the effect of biotic and abiotic controls - Mud 3 Core 4 Depth 4 metaG | ecosystem: Environmental > Aquatic > Freshwater >... | reverse complement strand
GCACATCTTCCGCCTGCGGCGGCGGATCCGCACCGAGAGGGACTTCGATTATTTTCTGTAATTTTCAGAACGACGGCGTGCCCGGCGCGCCGGAAAGGGAATATGGCCGATCAGGCCGGCAACCCAAGAGAGGAAAATTCATGAAATCCGAAGAGTATGAAACGGTTCGGTATGACCGATCGCTCATCACCGAAGAGGATCTCTTCCTTTTCAACGAGGGGAGCCATTATCGCCTCTATGATAAGCTGGGCGCCCACATCGTGCGGCAAGACGGCGTCGAAGGAACCTATTTTGCGGTCTGGGCTCCCGACGCCGAGCGGGTCACGATCATGGGCGATTTCAACAACTGGAGCAAGGAACAACATCCCCTCCGGCCCCGGGGCCAGTCCGGGATCTGGGAGGGGTTGATCCCCCGGCTGAGGGAGGGGGCCGCCTACAAATATCACCTCCGATCTCGATTCCGCGGATACCGGGCGGATAAGTCCGATCCTTTCTCTCTTTACAACGAGGTCTCTCCAAAGACCGCGTCGATTATTTGGGATCTTCATTACGCATGGAGCGACAAGGAGTGGATGTCGAAACGGAAGGGGCGCAATGTCCACCAATCCCCCGTGTCCATTTATGAGGTCCACCTGGGTTCCTGGATGCGCGTCCCTGAGGAGAACCATCGCTCTCTGTCATACCGGGAGATCGCCCCGAAGCTTGCCGCCTATGTCCGGGAGATGGGATTCACCCATGTGGAATTCCTGCCGGTCATGGAGCACCCTTTTTACGGGTCCTGGGGCTATCAGTGCACGGGATTCTTCGCCCCCACGAGCCGGTACGGAACCCCCCAGGATTTCATGTATTTAGTGGACTTCTTGCACCAGCAGGGCATCGGCGTAATTCTGGATTGGGTTCCTTCCCATTTTCCCACAGATGAACACGGCCTCGGGTTCTTTGACGGGACCCACCTCTATGAGCATCAGGATGCCCGCCAAGGAATTCACCCGGATTGGAACAGCTTTATTTTCAATTATGGACGAAATGAAGTGCGCAGTTTTCTCCTGAGCAGCGCCCTTTTCTGGCTGGATGTCTATCACGCCGACGCCCTGCGGGTCGACGCCGTCGCCTCCATGCTTTACCTCGATTACTCGCGAAAAGAAGGGGAGTGGATTCCCAATAAGTTCGGAGGAAGGGAGAACCTGGACGCCATTTCTTTTCTCCGCCGGTTTAACGAGGAGGTTTACAGGAACAGCCCCGGGGTGCTGACCATCGCCGAAGAGTCCACCGCTTGGCCTATGGTCTCCCGCCCCACATACCTCGGGGGACTGGGTTTCGGGATGAAATGGGACATGGGCTGGATGCACGATTCCCTGCAGTATATGTCCAAGGACCCCGTCTTCCGCAAATTCCACCACCACCGTTTGACCTTCCGGCTCCTGTACGCCTTTCAGGAGAATTTCATCCTCCCCCTTTCCCACGATGAGGTCGTTCACGGAAAAGGATCGCTCCTGGGCAAAATGCCCGGAGACGACTGGCAGAAGTTCGCCAACCTCCGGGTTCTTTTCGGCTACATGTACGCGCAGGCGGCGAAAAAGCTCCTTTTCATGGGCGGAGAAATCGGGCAGTGGGCGGAATGGAACCACGAGGGGAGCCTGGAGTGGAACCTCCTGCAGTATGATCCTCATTCGGGCCTCCAGCGATGGGTCAAGGACCTGAACCGATTCTACCGAGAGGAACCGGCTATGTACGAATTGGATTTCGACCCGGCCGGTTTCGAGTGGGTCGATTGCGACGACAGCGAGGGCAGCACGCTCAGCCTCCTGCGCAAGGGCAAATCCCCGGAGGACCAGATCCTCGTGGTCCTGAACTTCACCCCCGTACCCCGGCACAACTACCGGGTGGGGGTTCCCCGCGGAGGGTTTTGGAAAGAAGCGCTCAACAGCGACGCCTGGATCTATTGGGGGAGCGGGCAGGGGAACCTGGGAGGGGTCGAAGCCGCCCCGTTTTCCCTTCACGGGCGCCCATGGATGTTGACCCTGACCTTGCCGCCCCTGGCCGTCGTATTCCTGAAACCCCAGGAAGGAAGGCCTTGAGACCAGAAATCACCTTAGGGGCCATCGCGGCGGGAGAAGGGCGCTGCCGGTTCCGGGTTTGGGCGCCGGGGGTCAAAAAAGTGGAAGTCCACTTTTCCTTTCCCCGGGACCTCGTGGTCCCGCTCCAGGATGAAAACGGATACCATCAGGCCGTTCTGGAAGGAGCCGGCCCGGGAAGCCTTTATTTTTATCGCCTGGATGGGGAGAAGGAGAGGCCCGACCCCGCCTCCAGGTTCCAACCGCAGGGGGTTCACGGCCCCTCCCAGGTCGTAAGTCCCTTTTTCCCCTGGGAAGATAAGGGCTGGTTCGGCCTTCCCCTGCGGGACTACGTCATTTATGAACTGCACGTGGGCGCCTTCAGCCCCGAGGGAACTTTCATAGGGACGGTTGCCTATCTGGACGAATTGAAGGATCTGGGGGTCACGGCGCTGGAACTGATGCCGGTGGCCCAGTTTCCCGGGGGAAGAAACTGGGGTTACGACGGGGTCTATCCCTTTGCCGTCCAGGACTCGTACGGGGGGCCGGAGGGCCTGAAGAGTCTGGTGAACGAATGCCACAAACGTGAATTGGCCGTAGTTTTGGACGTGGTCTATAATCACCTCGGGCCCGAGGGGAATTATCTCCGGGATTTCGGGCCTTACTTCACGGACCGCTACAACACTCCCTGGGGCCAGGCGATCAATTTCGACGGGCCGGAGAACCGGGAAGTCCGCCGCTTCTTCATTGAAAACGCCCTTAACTGGATTACCGAGTTTCACATCGACGCCCTGCGCCTGGATGCGGTGCATGCCATTCCGGACTTTTCCGCCGAACCCTTTCTGAAGGAGCTGGCGAAGGCCGTGCACGAACAGGCGGAGAGGTTCAACCGCCGCGTCCACCTGATCGCCGAAAGCGACCTCAACGACATCCGTTTGCTGCGCGCCCCGGAGCGGGGGGGGTACGGGCTGGACGGCCAGTGGAGCGACGATTTCCACCACTGCTTGCACACCCTGCTCACCGGGGAAACGACAGGGTACTACAAGGATTTCGGGAGAGTCGAAGACCTGCGAAGGGCTATGGGCGAGGGGTTCGTCTATGGCGGGCGTTATTCGGCCTATCGCCGCCGGCCTCACGGAAACTCCTCCCGCGAGATCCCGGCCGCCCGTCTGGTGGTCTTTTCTCAGAATCATGACCAGGTGGGGAACCGCCTGCTGGGGGAAAGGCTCGGCCGCCTCACCTCCTTCGAAGGGCTCAAGCTGGCCGCGGGGATCGTTATCCTTTCCCCGTATATTCCCCTCCTGTTCATGGGGGAGGAGTACGGTGAAGAGGCCCCCTTCCCGTATTTCATCAGCCACGGGGACCCGGAGCTGGCGGAGGCGGTGCGCGGGGGGCGGCGGAAGGAGTTTTCCTCCTTCCGATGGACCCAGGAACCGCCGGACCCCCAGGACGAGGAAACCTTTCGGAGCGCCCGCCTGGATCGATCCCTTCGCGAAAAGGAGCCGAACCGGACCCTCTACCGGCTCTACCGGGAGCTCCTTGCCTTGCGCAAAAGCCATCCGGTTCTCTCGCGGATGAACAAAGACCGGCAGGAGCTCCATGCCCTTGAAGAAAAAAAGGTTATGGTGCAGAGACGGTGGGATGAAGGCGAAGAATTTGTGGCGGTTTACCACTTCGGCGATTCGCCGCAGAAATTTTCCCTGACCCTCCCGCCAGGTGCCTGGGTCAAACTGCTGGATTCCGCGGATCCGAAATGGGGGGGGGCCGGCACGGAAATCCCGCCCGACCTTCATGGGGGAGAAGAGAAGCCGCTTCGGTTATCACCCCGGTCCTTCATCCTTCTCGCCGGCAAAAGGCGTTGCCCGTAATATGGAGCGATACACCTGCATTCACGGTCACTTCTACCAGCCCCCCCGGGAGAACGCCTGGTTGGAAGCGGTGGAGCTCCAGGATTCGGCGTATCCCTACCACGACTGGAACGAGCGCATCACCGCGGAGTGCTACGGCCCGAACACCGCCTCCCGCCTCTTGGATAGGGAGGGAAAAATCTACCGGATCGTCAACAACTATTCCCGGATCAGCTTCAATTTCGGTCCGACTCTCCTCGCCTGGTTGGAGGAAAACGCGCCGGCCACGTACCAGGCCGTCGTGGAGGCGGACCGCCAAAGCCGGGAAATTTTTTCGGGGCACGGCTCGGCCATCGCCCAGGCTTACAATCACCTGATCCTGCCGCTGGCCAACTGGAGAGACAAATACACCCAGGTTCTCTGGGGGATCCGCGACTTCGAGCATCGTTTCGGCCGGACCCCGGAGGGAATGTGGCTGCCCGAGACGGCCGTGGATATTGACTCGCTCGATATCATGGCGTCCTTGGGGATCCGTTTCACCATTCTTTCCCCCTATCAGGCCCGGCGGGTTAGGCGCTTCCGGGGGCGGAACTGGGCCGAAGTGGCTGGCGGGCGAATCGATCCCACCCGAGCCTACGAGATCCGCCTTCCTTCAAGGTTCAAAATGAACCTCTTCTTTTACGACGGGCCCATATCCCAGGCCGTAGCGTTTGATCATTTGCTGTCCAACGGCGAAAATTTCGCCCATCGCCTGGTTGGGGCTTTTTCCGATTCCCGGAACCACCCGCAGCTGGTCCATATCGCCACGGACGGCGAAACCTACGGCCACCACCAGGCCCACGGGGACATGGGCCTGGCCTACGCCCTGCACTTCATCGAATCTCAAAAACTCGCCCGCCTGACCAATTACGGGGAGTACCTGGAAAAACATCCGCCCGGCCATGAAGCGGAAATTTTCGAGAACACCGCCTGGAGCTGCGCCCACGGAGTGGACCGCTGGAGGGTCCCCTGCGGATGCAACAGCGGAATGAACCCGGGATGGAATCAAAACTGGCGACTTCCCCTGCGGGAGGCTCTGGACTGGCTGCGTGACACCCTGGCGCCGCTCTTTAAAGCGAAGGGCGCGGAATATCTGAAAGACCCCTGGGAGGCGAGGGATGATTACATCGAAGTCATCCTCGATCGATCTCCGGAAAATCGGGAACGCTTTCTCGGCGAACACCGCCGGCGGGACCTGACCGAGGAGGAAAAAATCCTGGTTTTCAAACTCCTGGAGCTGCAGCGCCATACGCTACTCATGTACACGAGCTGTGGCTGGTTTTTCGACGAAATTTCGGGGATCGAGACGGTCCAGGTGATCCAGTACGCGGGCCGGGCCCTCCAGCTGGCGCGGGAGCTTTTCGGGGATGACCTGGAATCGAAATTCCTGGAGCGGCTCGAACGGGCCAAGAGCAATGTGGCCGACCATGGGGATGGGCGCCGGATCTATGAGAAATTCGTCAAACCGGCGATGGTCGACCTGCGCAAAGTCGCCGCCCATTATGCCATCCGCTCTCTTTTCAGACCTTATGAAGAACATGACCGGATTTATTGCTATACCGCCGACCGCGAGGATTACAACTGTGCCGAAACGGGCAAGATGCGTTTGGGAATGGGCCGAGCCCGGTTTACTTCCCGGATCACCCAGGATTCCGCTTCCATTACCTTCGGGGTTCTTCACCTCGGGGATCATAATATCAACGGCGGAGTGCGGGATTTCCGCGGAGAGGAAGCGTATCGGGAACTGGTCCGGGAGGGAAAGGAGGTTTTTTCCCGGGCGGATTTGCCGGAAGTGATCCGGGTCCTGGATAAAGGATTCGGGAAGGATACTTTTTCCTTTCGATTCCTCTTCCGAGATGAGCAGCGGCGAATTTTGGATCAAATCCTGAAGGCAACCTTAAGCCAAACGGAGACGGTTTACCAGCAGCTGTTCGAGAACCAGGCCCCCCTGATCCACTTCCTCGTCGACGAAGGAATCCCTCTGCCCAAAAGCCTGGAGACGGCAGCCGAATTTGCGCTCAACAATTCCCTGCGGAAGATCCTCCAGGCCGAGGAGCTGGAGCGGGAGCGTTTACTCGGCCTTTTGGATCAGGCCAAACGTTTATCCGTGATTCTGGATCGAGTGGGCCTGGGGTACGAAATGCAAGAGAAGGTCGAGAAAGCGGCGGAGCTGTTCCGTTTCCAGCCGGAGGACCCTGCCCGCCTCCACACCCTCGATCTGTGGGTGGACCTTTCCCTCTCTTTTCCCTTCGAGGTGGATTTCTGGAAGGTTCAAAATATTTTCTTTGAAGTCTGGGGGAGGAAATATCACGAACTCGGACAAAGATCCGGAGAAGACGCCCGGGCCTGGGTCTCGCGGTTTCTCGCTCTGGGGGAAAAACTTTCCTGCCGTCCGGGAGGGAGGGAGCAAAATGGAGAGAAAGCATAATTTCAGGCCTCTTGCGGCGGCGTCCGTTGCGGCGGAACCGACCGCGCTCGGCCGAATCCCCCGGGCCACCTACCGCCTGCAGTTCAGCGGCGGATTCACTTTTCCGGCGGCCCGGGGAATCCTTTCCTATCTCGACGATCTTGGGATCAGCGATCTCTATGCTTCCCCCCTCTTCCAGCCCTGCTTCGACGACAGCCACGGCTATGATGTCAGCAACCATGCCCGGTTCAACCCGGTGATCGGTACGGCGGAAGAGTTCGACGCCTTGACTCGGGATATCCGGGATCGGGGCCTGGGTCTAATTCTGGACTTAGTTCCGAATCACATGGGAATCGCCGGAGACCGCAACCGCTGGTGGATGGACGTTCTCGAAAACGGGCCCAGCTCGAACTTCGCGGACTATTTTGATATCGACTGGCACCCCGCGAAACCCGAGCTGGAGAACAAGGTGCTTCTTCCTATCCTGGAAGACCAGTACGGGATCGTTTTAGAGAACGGGAAATTCCGGCTCGCACTCGAAGAAGGGGCCTTCTTCATTCACTACTACCAGAACAAGCTTCCGGTGGCGCCCCGATCCTCCAGCCTGATCCTCAGCCAAGCTTTGGGGCGTCTGCACGAAGTCCTGGGGAAAGAAGATCCGCATCTCCAGGAACTGCAGAGCATTCTGACCGCCCTCGGCTATCTTCCCGGGCGGGGGGAGTTGACGCCCGAGAAGCGGGAAGAACGCAACCGGGAAAAAGAAGTGATCAAACGCCGCCTGGCCGCGCTCTATCAGAACCGCCCGGAGGTTCAGGAAGCCCTCAACGAAACGATCGGGATGATCAACGGCACCGTAGGCGAGCCCCGCAGCTTCGATTTGCTGCATGCCCTCTTGAGCGAGCAGGCCTACCGGCCGGCCTTCTGGCGGGTGGCTTCGGACGAGATCAATTACCGCCGGTTCTTCGATATCAACAACCTGGCCGCCATCCGCATGGAAGAGCCGGAAGTGTTTGCGGAAGCGCACCGGTTGGTCCTCCGGCTTCTGAAAGAAAACAAAGTGACCGGGTTGCGGATCGACCACCCGGATGGGCTCTGGAATCCCTCAGAATACTTCAACCGGTTACAGCAGAACTTTGCCCGTGGGAACCCGGAGGCCTGCCCAGAAACCCTGCAGAGAACGGCAGAGCCGGGGAAGGGCGGGCCGGGAGAGATCGGGGAGCGCCCGCTTTACGTGGTGGCGGAGAAAATCCTCTGTGAAGGCGAGACCCTCCCCTCGGACTGGGCGATCGCCGGCACCACGGGCTACGACTTCCTGAATCTCTTGAACGGACTTTTTGTCGATCCCCGCAGCGCAGGCGCGCTCGAGCGCATTTACAGCCAATTCAGCGGCACCTCCATCAACTTCGCCAACCTGGTCAATTCCAGCAAGAAGATGATCATGCTGGTTTCTCTCTCCAGCGAGATTCACGCCCTGGCCCATAGCCTCGAACGGATCATCGAGACCAACCGCCGGTACCGCGATTTCACCTTGAACAGCCTGACCTTTGTGCTTCGGGAGATCATCGCCTGCCTTCCGGTCTACCGGACCTATATCGACGAAACCCAAAAAATAACCTCCCGCGACCGGTCCTTTATCGAAGCGGCCGTGGAGGAAGCCAAGAAACGAAACCCCCGGACCGCCGAGGCGATCTTCGATTTTCTCCTCAAGACGCTCCTCCTGGAGAATCTCCCGAATTTCCCCGAGGAGGATCAGAAGCGGCTGGTCCATTTCGTCATGAAATTCCAGCAGATCACCGGGCCGGTCATGGCGAAAGGGGTGGAGGATACGGCCTTTTATGTTTATAACCGTTTGGCCTCCCTGAATGAAGTTGGAGGCCATCCCGAGCGTTTCGGGATCACGACGGCCGAATTCCACGAACAGAACCGGGAACGGGCGAAAAGCTGGCCTTATTCGCTCCTGACGACATCCACGCACGATTCCAAACGGGGGGAAGACGTCCGGGCCCGGCTCAACGTTCTTTCGGAAATTCCGGGGGAGTGGCGGGCCGCTCTGAACCGGTGGAGCCGGCGGAATATTTTGAAAAAATCGGCGGTGGATGGCCGGCCGGCTCCGGAACGGAACGATGAATACCTGTTTTATCAGACCCTCGTGGGCGCCTGGCCTTCCGGAGATCTCCCGGAAAAAGAGGACGAAATTTTTCGAGAGCGCATCCTGGCCTACATGCTTAAAGCCATCCAGGAAGCGAAGGTTCACACCAGTTGGATCAATCCGAATGAGGCCTATATAGCCGCAGTTCGGAAATTCATTTTGGAGGCGCTGGTCCCCGGGGAAAAGAACCTTTTTTGGGGGGATATCCGGGATTTCCAACGAAGGATCGCTTACTTCGGTTCCTGGAATTCTTTGGCGCAGGTTCTGCTGAAATTAACCTCTCCGGGCGTTCCGGACCTGTACCAGGGAAGCGAGCTTTGGGATTTGAACCTGGCGGATCCGGACAACCGCCGGCCGGTAGATTTGGAGCGCCGGCGAGACATGCTGCAGCGGCTTCGAAGCCGGATTGGCGCAGGAGAAAAGAACCTTCTCCCCTTGTCCCGGGAGCTGATAAAAACTCCCTGGGACCCTCGGATCAAACTTTTTGTCATTGCCCAGACCCTTCGGTACCGCCGTCAACACCCCGATGTCTTTTCGCGGGGGGATTATGTCCCCCTGGAAGGGGTGGGAGAGAAGAAAGATTTCATCGTTTCCTTCGCGAGGATCTTTGGCGGGAAAGGGGTTGTGGCAGCGGTTCCCCGTTTGGTTGTCGGTCTAACCGCAGGGATAGAGAAACCTCCGATAGGAAAGGCGGTTTGGAAAGACACGAAGGTTATCCTGCCGAGGGGACTCGGAAGAGGATTCATAAATGTATTCACGGGCGTACGTGGCGAGTCCGTCCGGGAAGGCGGAGAATCTTTCCTTCCCTTAGCCGAAGGGATGAGTGATTTTCCGATAGCGCTTTTAGACTTTTTCGAAACGTAGCCTGCCGCTCCGGACAAGAGAAAGGCGGGGCGGAAGGATTATCCGAGCGGGGAAAACAAACCAGTGCTCTGAAGACCGGGGCATCCTATTTCAGAAGCTGGCTCCCATGGATGATCCGAAGAATATCTTGGTAGGCAATGAAGATAACAAGAATAATGATTAGGTAGGGCAAAACCCAGACCATGATGCGGCCAGGAAATGACCCAGTTCGTGAGGAAGGGCCGGCAGCATAATAATGCCCAGGAGCAGGCTGACAGCAAGAACATAGTTATTCCCTCGCCTCCATTTTTTCTGGAATCAAAACGAAGATTGAATACAGTCCCTTCCGTGGGCAATTTTGGATTTCATTCTAAAAAGGTCTTCACACCTCCGTAGGAAAATCTCAACCTCCATAGGACTCTGAAGGTTATATTCAGCTTCCGAATTCGCCTGGCCGGTTCCGATATAAACCGTAATCCCTTGCCCCTTAATCACCCGAAAGGCATCTTCGTCAGTCTGATCATCCCCAAGGTAAAATGGCAAAAGACCTTGCGGAGAAAAACCCTTCAGAAGAGATCTAACCGCTTGACCTTTGTCAAAATCAAACTTAGGTCTCACTTCAGAAACCATTTTCCCATGGCTTATTTGCCATCGTTCTTTCGTTTCCTCCGCTTTCTTCTCCACGACTTGACGGATCCGAGGAATATCCTCCTTCCTTGAATTACGATAATGGATAGCCAGAATAAGCCCTTTGTCCTCAAAAAGAACGCCAGGGATTTGTCCCAATAAATCCTTTAATTCTTGCCTGATTTTCTCGAATTCCCTTTGTCGTTCCGGGGAAAGTCTCTTTTTGTGAATCCCGGCAGGGTTCTGGATACTGAGGCCGTGGTTCCCGACGTAGGTGATTTTAGGGAGGCCAACTTTCTCCCGGATATCTTCCAGGGCGCGCCCGCTGATAATGGCCAGATAAACATTGGGGAGATTCCCCAACCTTTCCAGGAGCAATTTGATCTCCGGAGAACAGACGGCCAAGTCCGGTCGGGATACAATCGGAGTGAGTGTCCCATCGTAATCTAAAAGCAGGGGGAAGAAACGAGATTTGCGGATCCGGTCTTGAATGCGTTCCCAATTTGTGA
>Ga0079037_100002264_pt1 | contig 10476 bp, 3 predicted proteins | sample Mud3Dept4metaG_FD_71479 | JGI IMG/M metagenome (GOLD analysis project Ga0079037, IMG submission 71479) | Freshwater wetland microbial communities from Ohio, USA, analyzing the effect of biotic and abiotic controls - Mud 3 Core 4 Depth 4 metaG | ecosystem: Environmental > Aquatic > Freshwater >... | reverse complement strand
CATCCTCGTCGAACTCGACGGTGCGCAGGCCCGTGCCGATCTCGCCGTGGCCGATGCGGCGCTGAAAGAGAGCGCGAGCCAGTTGCAGCGCAGCCGTGAGTTGTATGAAACCAAGGTGCTGTCCGACCAGCAGATCGAGCAGATCGAATCGACGTACTCGGCCAACGTGGCGCGCGTCGCCGCCGCGCGCTCACGCTTGAGCGACACGATCATCCGCGCGCCGTTCAATGGCCGGGTCGGCCTGCGCCGCGCCAGCGTCGGCGGCCTCGTCGCCCCGGGCACCGTCATCACCACGCTCGACGACACCAGCACGATCAAGCTCGACTTCACCGTGCCCGAGCGTGTCGTGGCGGCAATGAAGCCCGGTCTCACGCTCGAAGCCAGGAGCGTCGCGTATCCGGGCCAGGTGTTCGAGGGCAAGGTTGCGAGCGTCGATTCGCGAGTTGATCCGAACACACGTTCCGTCATCGTGCGCGCCCTGGTGCCGAACGACGACGGCCTGCTGAAACCCGGCATGTTCCTTAACGTGCACCTTTCGCGCGGTGCGGCTGACGTGCTGGTGGTGCCGGAGGAATCGCTGGTGCCGGAGCAGGGTGACGTGTTCGTTTTCGTCGTGCAGGACGGCAAGGCGTCGAAGCGCAAGATCCAGACTGGCCAGCGCGCCGTTGGCACCGTGCAGGTCACGGATGGATTGCAGGCCGGCGAAATCGTGGTCACCGAAGGCACGCAGAAACTGCGTGACGGCGCCAGCGTCAGCGTGACCGAACCGACTTCGGCGCCCAAGCGATCCGCCGCCGCGGCTGGCGAAGGTGACGGCCCCGCGCCATGAAAATTTCGGCACTCTCGGTCAAGCGTCCGGTCTTCGCCGCGGTCATCAGCCTGATGCTGGTGATTCTCGGCTTGCTGTCGGCCTCGCGACTGGCGGTGCGCGAGCTTCCCGACGTCGAAGCTGCAATCGTCTCGATCGACACCAATTACCTCGGCGCGGCGGCCGACGTCGTCGAGACCAAGATTACGCAGGTGATCGAAGAGCGCGTGGCTGGCCTCGAGGGCATCACCAAGATCACCTCGCAGAGCACCGACGGCCGCTCGAGCATCAACCTCGAATTCGATCCGGGCCGCTCGGTCGATGAAGCCGCCAACGACGTGCGCGATCGCGTGGCGCGGGTCGCCGACGACCTTCCGCCCGAGGCCGACCCGCCCGAAGTCGGCAAGGTCGACTTCGGTGCCGACCCGATCATCTGGCTGGCGCTGTCGAGCGACACCATGAACGTGCTCGAACTCACCGACTACGCCGAGCGCGAACTCGTCGATCGCCTCAGCGTGCTGCCCGGTGTGGCACGTGTGCGCATGGGTGGCGCCCGCCGCTATGCGATGCGCGTCTGGATCGACCGCGAAGCGCTTGCCGCGCGCCAGCTTACGGTCGCCGACGTCGAAGCCTCGCTGCGCCGCGAGAACGTGCAGTTGCCGGCAGGCCGCCTCGAATCCTCGCAGCGCGAACTCACGCTGCGCACCGAAACCGGCCTCAACACCGAGCAGGAATTCCGCGAACTCGTGATCGGCCGCGGCGCGGGCGGTTACCTGGTTCGCCTCGGCGAGGTGGCCGACGTGCGTCTCGCCGCCGAAAACGAACGCACCATCTCGCGCACCAACGGTATCCCCGGCATCAGCATCGGCATCGAGCAGATCTCCAAGGCCAATACGCTCGAAGTCGCCAGGGCGGTCCGCGCCGAGCGCGAGCGCATCCTCCCCGACCTGCCCGACGGCACCCGGCTCGAGATCAACCTCGACCGTTCCGTCTACATCGAAGCGTCGATGATGGAGGTCGTCAAGGCGCTGCTGATCGCGATGGCCCTCGTGATCGCCGTCATCTACCTCTTCCTCGGCAACCTGCGCGCCACGCTCGTACCCGCAGTGACGATCCCAGTGTCGATCATCGCAGCCTTCATCGTCATGGGTGCGCTGGGTTTCTCGATCAACACGCTGACGTTGCTCGGCCTGGTGCTCGCCATTGGCCTCGTCGTCGACGACGCAATCGTGGTGCTCGAAAACATCTACCGGCGCATGGAAAACGGCGAGCCCGCCTTGATCGCGTCGGTCGACGGCTCACGCGAAATCGGCTTCGCCGTGGTTGCGACGACGATGGTGCTCGTCGCGGTGTTCCTGCCGATGTCGTTCCTCTCGGGGAACGTCGGCAAGCTGTTCCGCGAGTTCGGCTTTACCATCGCGGCAGCGGTCGCGTTCTCATCACTGGTTGCGCTGACGCTGACGCCGATGATGACGTCGAAGCTGTTCGCCGGCGGCGCGCATCGTTCGCGCATGGCTGTGGCCGTCGATGATTTTTTCCAGCGCCTGTCCGCCTGGTACGACCGCAACCTGCGGCGCGCCATGCGCCGGCCATGGCTCGTCATCGGTGTCACGATCGCAGCAACAGCGATGGCAGCCGTGCTGCTCAAGGTGCTGCCGAGCGAACTCGCCCCGGTCGAAGACCGCGGCTTCGTCTTCATCGGCATGAACGGTCCAGAAGGCTCCTCACTCGAATACATGGATCGCCACGTGCGCATCCTCGAAGGGATGGCGGCGAAGCAGATGGAGACGGGCGACGTGGTGCGCGTCAGCGCGCGCGTGCCGGGCGGCTTCGGCGGCGCCGGCAGCCAGTTGAACGAGGCGCGCGGCTTCCTGCTGCTGGCGCCCTGGGGCGAGCGCGAGCGTACGGCGGACCAGATCGCGCAGTCGCTGCGCGGACCGCTCAATGCGGTGCCGGGGGTGCGCGGCTTCGTGACGGTTCCGGGCGGGTTCGGCGGCGGCGGCGCGCCGGTGCAGGTCGTGCTGCAGGGAACCGAGTACGCCGACCTCGTGCAGTGGCGCGACCTCCTGATGCAGCGCATGGACGACAACCCGGGCCTCACCAACATCCAGTCGAACTACGAAGAGCGCAAGCCGCAACTCAACGTCGCGGTGGATCGCAATCGCGCGGCCGATCTCGGCGTCTCGTTGCAGACGGTATCGCGCACGCTCGAAACCGTGCTCGGCTCCCGCATCGTCACGACCTTCATCGACCGTGACCGCGAATACAACGTGATACTGCAGGGTCGCGCCGAGGACCGTGCGACACCCACCGATCTCGACAACCTGTACGTGCGTTCCGACCGCACGGGCGAACTGGTCCCGCTCTCGAACCTGGTGCAGCTCAACGAGCTGGCGGGTCCGACGCGCCTCAACCGGTTCGACCGGCTGCGCTCGATCACGGTCAGCGCCGCGCTCACGCCGGGCTACCCGCTCGGCGACGGCCTGCGGTACGTCGAGAATGTCATCGAGAACGAGATGCCGCCCTCGGTCAAGCTCGCGTTCGACGGCCCGTCGCGTGAGTTCAAGCAGTCGGGCTCGCAGCTGTACTGGATGTTCCTGCTGACGCTGGTGGTCGTGTTCCTGGTACTGGCAGCGCTGTTCGAAAGCTTCCTGCATCCGTTCATCATCATCACCACCGTGCCGCTCGCCATCATCGGCGCGCTGGTCGGGCTGTGGCTGTATGGCATGTCGATCAACGTGTACAGCCAGATCGCGGCGATCATGCTGGTGGGGCTAGCTGCGAAGAACGGCATCCTCATCGTCGAGTTCGCCAACCAGCTGCGCGACCGGGGGGTGGAGTACACCGAGGCCGTGATCGAGGCCGCGGCGATCCGCCTGCGTCCCGTGCTGATGACCAGCTTCTGCACAGCCTTCGGCGCATTGCCGCTGATGCTCGCGGCCGGCGCGGGCGCCGGTTCGCTGCAGTCGATCGGCGTGGTCGTCTTCTACGGCGTGCTGATTTCGGTGCTGATGACGCTGATCGTCGTCCCGGTTGTCTATGCGCTGGTCGCGCGCAACACCGGGTCCCCGGAGGACGTGGCGCACCGGCTCGAGCAGTTGCGCCAGAAATTCACCGGTGGCGGTCCGGCGGATGGAACGCAAACGGTTGAATAATAAGTAAAAAGCAGCATTTTTTTGGGTCCGGCCCGCGACCGGCCCGGCGGCTTGCTACAATCGGTCCCCGACCCCGGGGCAACTCCAACCGCGCATTGCGCGGCCTCTTCCGCAGTTGCGGGGGAGCGGCAGAACGTCCGCGACCGGCCATGGCACAGAGTCCTTACCAGCAACTCGAGCAGGAATTCCGCCGCCTTCACGCGTTCCAGGGCGCGGTGAGCCTGCTGCGCTGGGATTCGGCCGTGATGATGCCGCGGGGCAGCGCCGATGTCCGCGGCGAGCAGCTCGCCGTCCTCGATTCCGAATGCCACGCGTTGCTCACGTCACCAAAGGTGTCGCGCCTGATCGAGCGTGCACAGGCCAACCAGTCGCAGCTCGAGGACTGGCAGCTTGCCAACCTGCGCGAGATGCGCCGCGAACGCGATCACGCGATCGCCACGCCCCTCACGCTGATTACCCGCCTGGCGCGAGCCACCTCGCTCGCTGAAGTGCGCTGGCTCGAAGCGCGCCAGGAGAACAACTTCGAGCTCTTCGCGCCGCACCTCGAAGAAGTGGTTGCACTGACCCGCGACAAGGCACAGGTGCTGTCGCAGGCACTCGGGCTCGCGCCGTACGATTCGTTGATCGACGGTTTCAGCCCGGGCTTCCTGAGCGCGGACATCGACCAGCTGTTCAAGGTAATGATCCGGCGCCTGCCGAACCTGATCAGGGAGGCCATCGAACTGCAGGCGGAACGCCCGCCGCTGCCGATCGTCGGCAAGGTGAGCCTGTCGAAGCAGCGCGCGCTGGCGCACGAAGTGATGCGCGTCATCGGCTTCCCGTTCGACCGCGGCCGCCTCGACGAGAGCAGTCGTGCATTCACCGAAGGCGTGTGGGGCGACGTGCGCATTGCCACCCGCTACGACGTCAATGAACCGTTCACTGGCCTGATGGGCGTGCTGCACGAAGTCGGGCAGGCGATGTATGACCTCGGCCTGCCCGCCGCATGGCGCGACCAGCCGGTGGGTCGCGATCGTGGCATGGCGCTCGAGGAAAGCCAGTCGCTGCTGCTCGAGATGATCATTGGCCGCAGCCGGCCGTTCCTGACCTGGTTGCGGCCGCTGCTCGAGAAGCACTTCGGGTGCACCGGTCCCGAGTGGGACGTCGAGAATCTCTACCGCACGCTCACCCGCGTGCGACGCAGCGCGATCCGCACCGACGCGGACGAGCTCACGTATCCCGTCCACATCATGCTGCGCTACGACCTGGAAAAGCAGATTTTCGAAGGGACGATGCCGGTGCGCAACCTGCCCGAGGCGTGGCGCGCCGGCTTCGACCGTCGCCTCGGCTTGCGCCCGTCGAACGATACCGAAGGCTGCCTGCAGGACCCGCACTGGGCCCTGGGGCAGTTCGGGTATTTCCCGTCGTATGCGCTGGGCTCCTTCATTGCCGCGCAGCTGCACGAAACCCTGCGGACGCAGAGCGAGCACTTCGACGCGGAGATCGCGGACGGCCGCTTCGGCGGTCTGTTCGAGTGGCTGCGGCAGAACGTGCACGGCCGCGGTGCGAGCGTGGGAGCGCAGGAGCTGATCAAGGACGCAACGGGCCGCACGCTGTCCGCGGCGCCCTGGCTGCGATATGCCGAAGCGAAGTACCTCGAGGAGGTCGAGTCGTGATGCCGTGCCGTGCCCGGGTCCTAGGACTTCACGGCAGGTCAGCGGGTCGTAGCAAGGGACCGACTTCGATCTTCGAGGCTTCCAGCTCGACCGCAATTGCTGCCGCCCGACCCTGAGCGAGCGCGGCAGCGCCGCCAGCATCCAGCCAGTCCGCGAAGTCGCGGGCCTTGAGTGGTGGCGAGATGTAATAGCCCTGGACCTCGTCGCAGCCGAGGCAGCACACCATCTCGAGCGACTCCGGGTCCTCGATGCCCTCGGCCACCGAGCGGATCCGCAGGGTCCTCGTCATGGCCAGGACCGCGGCCGTGACCCCCTGGGCGCCGACGTCGGTGTACAGGTCGGCCATCAGCGACCGGTCCAGTTTCACGCAGTCGAGCGGCAACCGGCGAATCTGTCCGAACGAAGAATTGCTGGTCCCGAAATTATCCATGGAGATCCGGACACCCTCGCGCCGGAGCGTCTCGAGCATGCGGCGGGTTTCCTGCGGGGCGTGTGCGACGCTCGACTCGCTGATCTCGATCTCGAGTGCCTCGGCCGGTAGCCGGTGTTTGCTGAGCGCCGCCTTGATCCGGGTGGCGAAGTTCGGCTGGCGCAGTTGACGCGCGGCCATGTTGACCGACACGAAAAAATCGTCTTCGAAGCGGGTGCGCCACGTAGCGAGCTGCCGGCAGGCCTCATCGAGGACCCAGTCGCCGATCTGGTCAATGAGTCCCGTTTCTTCGGCGATCGGCACGAATTCGTCGGGTCCGACGGGTCCAAGTTGCGCATGTTCCCAGCGCAGCAGGCATTCGACGCCCGTGATTTCGAGCGTGTCGCTCGCTACGCGGGGCTGGTACACGAGGTGCAGTTCGCCAGCCGCGACCGCCCGCCGCAGCGCCGTTTCGATCGCCAGTCGCCTGCGCGAGCGAGCCAGTGGCACCGGTGTGAACCGTTCGCACGACCGCGGTTCCCGCGCCTGCTCGGAGGCCGCCTGTGCGTTGGTCAACAACTGCTCGGCGCCCATCGTGTCGCCATCGACCAGCGCCAGGCCGGCACTGACGGCCGGCAGGTACTCGGTCCCGAGATTCGTCGGTTGGCCGCTCACGCGCGCGAGCGCCGTGCAGATCAGATCCGACACGTTCTCGACCGGCTCGCGACTGTGGATCAGCATTGCGAGACCAGCCTCGGAAGTGCGACACACCGTAGCGGGGCTGAACTGCTTGAGCAGGGTGCTCCCGGTACTGGCCTCCGCCAGATGCTCGCCGATCTGCCGGGCTGCTTCGGACAGGAGTTTGTCCGCGAGTTCGGCGCCATGTGCCTGCGCGATGCGGTCGAGTCCGTGCACGCGAAAGGCCGCCACGCACAGGGCAATCCCGGACTTGCGGTCCTTGAGTGCGATCGACAGTTGCTCGAGGAGATGGCGGCGATTCGGCAGGCCCGTGGCGCTGTCGAAATAGGACAGGGTTTGCACGGCGTCTTCAGCCCGGCGCAGGCGGGTGAGGTCCTGCAGCGTGACAAGGACCGTGTGTGCGTGAGCCGAGCCGGCGGCCTGGACGAGTTCCGCTTCCTGGTGGATATAGATTTCTTTGCCGGCGGCCGTTCGCAGGCGGTGTTCAGAGCTGAACCGGCTGTTGTCGGTGGCGCAGGCGATGAAAGCCTGTCGTGCCTGGGTCTGCTCGGCAGGGTCGAGCATCGCGACGAACGATTCATAGCGTTCCATGGGCTGCGATTCGCGTTCGAGGATCTGGCCCACCATGGGCGACATGTCCAGGGTCCTGCCATCGAGCGTGAGTTCCCAGTGGCCGACCCTCGCGATGCGCTGGGCCAGCAGCAGCTTGGAGCGACTCGACCAGAGATTGTCCTGCATGGCGCGGTCGCGCAGCAGGAAGCGCACCCGTTCGACCAGCAGGCGCGGGTTCATGCCTTTCTGGGCGAAGTCACTCGCTCCTGCGGCAAAGGCGTCGCTGATCGACACGATGTCATTGCGTCCGGTCAGCATCAGGATCGGCAGGAGCCGACCGTCGGCGCGCTCACGGATGCGACGGCAGACTTCGATACCGGTCATTTTCGGCATGTTGACGTCGAGAATGACGCAGTCGGGCTGCGTGGGCTCGAACTGCCGTACCGCCTCTTCACCGTCGTTGGCGGTATGCACTACGAACCCCGCGCCACCGAGGGCGGCCTCGGCGAGCAGCAGGTGCGAGGGGTCGTCGTCCGCGATCAGGATCGTGGTGATGTGGGTCGGATCCATGCGTGCAAAATCTCCATGCGGACTGAGCAATCAGTCTGTTCCATCCAGGTCACGTCCCGGTGCTGCGCTCGGTCTGGCCCCTGAGGGCCGTCTCGAGTTGCGCGTACGCCGGTTTGAGGCCGGAGGCTGCGCGACGCGCAGCCTGCAGGTCGGCTTGCTCGCGGACTGCGTTCTCGAATACATCGAGCTGCTCGGCGAGCCTGCGTCCGCCGAGGTTACTGACCGCAGACTTGAGCGAATGTGCCGCGGCACCAGCCGCTTCGAACTCGCCGGCCTCGAGCGCCGCGCCGATCCTGCGCAGCGCCTCCGGCGCTGACGCAAACAGCATGTCGCACAGACGCTCGAAGATCTGCGGCCGACCCAGTCCCCGGATCGCGTGCACCTGTTCCTCGTCTAGGACCGGAACGCTGGGCTCGGCGATCTCGGTAAACAGGGCTGTGTCGAGCAACGTTATGGTTGCCGTCGCTGACAGGTCGGGCACTTCGACTGTGGATGCAGTGTCGCTGGACGTGGCTGGGCAGGCTTTCGGCCCAATGGCCGGTTCGACAGTCTCGGCGGGTCTGGGCGGCAGCAGGGTGCCGCGCGCTTCGGCGATCGGCCGGAGAATCTGCGCGAGCTGGGTCTGTGTGAACGGCTTGGCCAGGAAGGAATCCATGCCCGCCGCCAGGCAACGCTCCCGGTCCCGCGTCAGCGCGTTGGCCGTCAGTGCGATGATCGTCGTCGGGGATGTTCCGCGGCCACTCTCCTCACGCCGGATTGCGTCGGTTGCCGCGTAGCCGTCCATGACCGGCATCTGGCAGTCCATGAGGATGACGTCGAAACGGCCGGTACGCCAGTGCTCGACGGCCGCGCGCCCGTCCTCTGCGATGGCGACGCGACAGCGCAGCTGCTCGAGCATGGCGCTCGCCACCTCGCGGTTGATCACGTTGTCGTCGGCGACGAGCACGCTGAGTCCAAGTCCCGCCGGGCCCCGGCTCGCCGGCGAGGCGTGCGCGTCGGACAATTCCGGGACCGTGTCGGTCCCGTCGCGTTCCGCGCACACCGTCCGCAGCAGGCTTCGCAGCTGCTGCTGCCGTACGGGCTTCGCGATGCAGACGTCCGGCCGTACCGCCCGGTCGCCGACCTGACGGGGCTCGAAGTCAAACGCGCTCAGCAGTGCGACATAGGTGTCGGGCGCGGTCGAATCCAGCCGGATCGCTCGCAGCAGATCTTCGGCCGTGGCGTCGGGCAAGGCATGATCGAGCAGGACCACATCGAAGCGATGTCCAAGCCGTGCTGCGCTGCTGACTACGTTGTCGATCGCGTGTCCACGCGTGGCCACGGTAACTTCGACGCCCCAGCTGGCGAGCACCTCTTGCAAAGCCATGTAGCTCGTCGCCATGTCGTCGACGATGAGCGCGCGCATGCCCTTGAATTCGGTGCCGTCCGCCACTGGAGCGGATTCCGCGATCTCGAACGGCAGTGCAAACGAAAAGGCGCTGCCGTGTCCGACCTGGCTGTGCAGGTCGATGCGCTCGCCGCCCAACAGGCGCACCAGGCCGGTTGCGATCGACAGTCCCAGTCCCGTTCCGCCGACCCGGTTCGCGTTCTCGAGCTGGGTGAAGGCCTCGAAGACTGCCGCGTGATGGCTGGCCGCGATGCCGGGACCCGTGTCGGAGACGCGGAAGTGGAGACGGCATTGGCTCCCGTGCGCAAGGTCGTCGATCCCGACGCGGACCTGGATTTCACCGTGCTCCGTGTACTTGACCGCGTTGGACAACAGATTGCCAAGCACCTGCCGCAGGCGCAGGGCGTCGCCGATCACGACCGCGGGCACGCCAGGTTCGACCTGGCAGCTGAGCTCGATCTTCTTGGTTTCGGCGCGTCCGGCGTAAAGTTGCGCGGCCTGCTCCACGAGGTCGCGGACCTCGAACGGCTCGCACACGAGGTCCATCTTGCCCGCCTCGATCTTCGAGTCGTCGAGGATGTCGTTGATGATCTGCATCATCGTGCCGGCTGCCTCGCGCATCGATTCGACGAAGCGCCGCTGGCGCTTGTCGAGCGTCGTGTCTGCCAGCAGCTCGGCCATGCCGAGCACGCCATTCATCGGCGTGCGGATCTCGTGGCTCATGTTGGCCAGGAACTGGTCCTTCGACCGCATCACGGACTCCGCCCTGAGCAGCCGCATCTCGAGGTCGCGGGTGCGTTCGAGGATTTCCTGGCGCGCCGCGAGGCGGACGTTGCGCATGTCGCGTTCGTTCCCGGCGAGCTTGTCGGTGAGCGCGTTGAAGTTACCCGCGAGCCGCGTCAGCTCGTTACCGCGCCGACCGGGCGCCGTCCGAGCCTGTTCCTGCGTGCCTTCGACGTGCGTGGCCTGCGCGAGCTGCGCGAGTGGTTCGACCACCTGCCGTACGAGACGGCGGGTCGCGAGCAGCGCCAGCACCCACCCGAAGACCAGAATGAACGGCGTCTGCTGGAGATGGCGCTGGGCCACGCGCCATGCCGAGGGTGTGGCGATCAGCAGGCCGAGCTGGGCGGGGGGACTGGCGTCGAGCGGAACGGGCTGGGCCACGAACGTCAATTTCTGGCGCAGATCTGCGTCGAGCCGGTTGCGCTCGTACCATGTAAGCCGGTTCTCGGTCAGGGGGG
>Ga0079037_100002262_pt1 | contig 10478 bp, 5 predicted proteins | sample Mud3Dept4metaG_FD_71479 | JGI IMG/M metagenome (GOLD analysis project Ga0079037, IMG submission 71479) | Freshwater wetland microbial communities from Ohio, USA, analyzing the effect of biotic and abiotic controls - Mud 3 Core 4 Depth 4 metaG | ecosystem: Environmental > Aquatic > Freshwater >... | reverse complement strand
GGCGCGACGCGCTGCTTCGCTTCGGGTTTCTGAGTTTCAAGACGAAACCCCTGAAGATCGACCGGAAATACCGTGGAAAGGCCGCACTCCTTGAGATACCGGATCAGGTCCGGGTGCTTGACGACGGTGTCGGCGCGGGCGAACATCGAAAATTTCAGGCGGATGCCGCTCTCGCGGATCAGCCGCGCCAGGCGCCAGGCATGTTGGACGTTATGAAGGGTGTTGTCGTCGGCAAAAAAGATCTGCTCAATATCCTCGGGCAGGGCGGTCATCTCCTGGACCACCGATTCGGGGCTGCGGACCAGGTATTTTCCTCCCAGCAATTTCCAGCAGGCGCAGAAGTTGCAGCGGAACGGGCAGCCGCGGCTGGTCAGGACCAGGGCGTTCCTCGTGCCGTTTTGGTCGTGGTATCCCTTTCGGTACTGGCGGGTCAGGTCCCGGGCGGGCAAGGGAAGCCGATCCAGGTCGACGGCGAAGGGCGCGGGTTGGGTGAAGAGCAGCCCGCCGTTCTTGTTGAGAGCCAGGTTGCCCACCGCCGCCGCGTCTCCGCCCCGCTCGAGCGTTTCGATATACTCGGGGAAAGTCAGGTCCGCCATGCCCAGGAAAATCACGTCCACGAAGGGCAGGGCAAAATCCGAGGGGAGGAAGGTGGCGTGATGGCCCCCCACTCCCGTCGTGATCCCAGGGTCGAATTTTTTGACCTCCCTCATTACCTGCTTGGCGGAATTGGCATCGCACGTGTAGCCCGTCAGACCGACGAACCGGGGCTTCATTCTTTCCAATTTTCTCGCGAGCCGCCGGTCGAACCTCATATCCAGGATCTCGACCTCGTGCTCCTTGACCGCGGCCGCCAGGTACTCGAGTTCCAGGGGCTCCCCGCCGGAAGGGGCGACCAGCTTCCGGTTCGGAGGCGGTTTGATAAGCAGGATTCTCATCGGGCCCTCCCTTTTTCCGGGTTGACCGGGGGGAAGCCTGCCGGCGGCTCAAAGGCCGTCTTCTGTCTTCCCTGCCAATAATATAGGGGGCCCGAACGGTAAATTTGTTATCAAGTTGTTAAGGAAATGTGAAAAAGTGCCGACGGGCCGGCCACTCTGCCGGCCTTGCGCGGATCACTTCAGCTTCAGGACGCCTTTGCCCAGGGCGTCTTCGAGGAGGCCTTTCACCGCCCCCATGGTGACTTTGCCGTAATAGAATTCACCAGCCGAGAGGGCTTCCGAATGGACGGCCCGATAGATATCGAGGAATGATCTCCGGCCGTCAACAAACCCAAAGCATTCCCTGGCCATGATCGGATGGAGTCCCGGCCAGGCCGTACCGAGTCCCCGTCTCCTGAAATACTCATCCAGGGAATCGATGTTGACCGGGACCCGGGAGGCCATCTCCTTTTCCTCGGGGGTCCGAGCGGGCGCGGGCGGCCTCTTTTCGCCGGAAAGCGACAGATAGGCGGCGTCCAATTCTGCGATGAGGCCGGGAGCCAGTCCCTCTATTCGCCGGGCTCTCTGCTTCACCAACAAAGCACTCGCCCCTCCCGGCTTGGCGAAGATGAGGATTGATTCGAGGGCTTCAACTTCCCGGGTCAGCGCCTGCTCGACCAGGTTCCTGGCTTCGAAATAGGATAACACAAAGTCTCTCGCCCTCTTTCCTTGAATATGGTTCAGAGCCGTGTTCAGGTCCCGGCCGAGCCTCTGAAGGGCCCGGGAATAGACCTCGTTGGCCAGCAGCGGAACATCATCGTCCCCTGCGCTGGCGATAAACAAGGCCGCGGCCGCCGCGATAAAGGCGTTTCTCTTCAACTGGGTGGGGTCGATGTTCGGGAGGTCGTCGTCGGACGTATGGAAATAGGGGTCTGGGGAGTTGATCAGGGCGACGCCGGGGATGCCGATCATCCGCTCGCAGAAAACATCGTGGTCCGAGCCGTCGCTAAAGGGGATCACCAGGGCGTTGAACCTCTCCCTCGAACCCAGGAACGAGAGGATGGGCTTCGAAAACGGCTGCGGCGTGCCCGCTTCCTCGGCGGCCAGGAAGCCGGTGTTGGAGAGGATGACGTATTCGGCGATCGATTCGATGACGTCGCTCAGGTAACTGGGGATTGAATACGGAGTCCGGATGATGTGCTGGACCCGGGAGCCCTGGCTCTGCCTGGCCCCGACCATATCCAGGTTGATGTTGGCGAGCATGGTCTTCCGTCCGCCCGGGTTTTCCCGAAAATATTGGTACTCGGACCAGTGCTCGTTCGGCCACCAGAAGACAATGTCCCTTTTCGGCTGCGGAATTCTTCCGGCCCGGACGAGGGCCTGGACAGCGCGGCCAATCTCCAGGATATCGGCGCAGCCGCTGCCGTTGTCGTTGGCCGAGGTTTTTTCTTCGTCCAGATGCGCGGTCAGGACGATATCCTGGTCATGGATCTCCGAGCCTGGCAGCTCGGCCCAGAGATAGGCCTGCTCTGCCGGCTCGTGGATCTTCGTTTCGATGTCCGCTTTTACCTTGACGGACCGCCCTTTTAATTTGGCCTTCCTGAGGCTATCTTGAAGCTCACCGTATTGCCGGGCGGAGACCATGAAGGCCCAGGGTTCTGCCTTGCCTTCCGGGCGGCTTGACGGAACCTTGATGTAGCCCACCTGGTCCGGGGCATCAAACCGGGAATTGGGGTGGATCGTAGCGGACGAAACGACGCCCAGGGCGCCCCTCTCCCAAACGGCGTTCCTGATGGCCAGGCTCGGCGGCGCGGTGGTCAGGACCACTTTCCCGGCGACATCGGAGCCGGCGAAATCTCCCGGAGCCGAGGCGGGACCGATATCCACGAGCTCCGCCGTGACGTGCGCCGACCGGCTCCAGACCGCGAGGGAGACGGCAACGTCCTCAAAATCGGCCAGCTTGATCTCATCGGGTTCCAGCAACCACAGCTCTGCGGAGACGGGATCCCAGCTGATCCCGCCTTCGTATTTCTGTTTTACGACCCGAACATCCGCCAGCCCGAAAGACCTGGCCAGGCCGGCCAGCATGTCGGCGGCCTCGACAAAGGCCCGTGAGCCCATGATGCGGTGATAGGGAGTGAGCAGGCGCACAGAGTTATAGGCCTTGTCTCCCGAGATCTCGTTGTTCATGACCCGGGCGAGTTTCTCGGGGATGAATGGGCTCTCCTGAGGTTGAAGGGCGGCCGGAAGGACGACGCCCATCAATCCCAACCAGAATATCAGCCGGAAAATCCGCGGGTTAGCCATCGTCGATCTCCTGGTGATTCCTTGGAATAACAGCCCAGCTCCTAGTTTCTCTTTTTTGAGGCCGGGTCTTCGGGGAGGCTGAAAAGCACCTTGCCGTCAGCGTTCAGGAACTGGAGTCTGGCCGCATCCTCCGCATCGACCGAGATCAGGATGCGCGGCTTGCCCTTGGCATCGGCCAGGCTGACCACGGCCTCGTTCTTCTCCGTCCTCCCGACGAACACCCTTTGGGCTCCTCCCAATCCTTGGGCCGCGGCGGCCTCCCGAAGTTTCTTCATGGCTTCGGTTCTCTCCGGTCCCTCTTTCATGAGCTCGATCTCGTTCAGCCGGCGGGCGAAGTCGGCGAGCGGTGTCAGGGAGCGCTCCCACACCCGCAGACCGGCGGAGCGTTCTTCGTTCCTTTGAGAGTAGGTGATCCCGACGGTTTGGTCCTGGTTATATTGATCGAACATCAGGCCGGCGCTGGCCTGGATGGCGCCTTCCTGTTCGCTGCTTCCCCAGGTCATGCCGCCGCACTCATCGCCCTTATCGTTAAAAAAAATCAGGCCGGCACCCCTCTTTCCCTCGCGGCTCTTCATGGTCAGGCCGCCGATCGTCGGTCCGGGCGAGCGCTCGTTATTGGAGATCGTCAGGCGCAGGGTCCCGTCCTTCTCGACGATGTTTATCCTTTCGACGTCGATCTCTTCGAACCGGGGCTTTTGCGTCCGGCCCTTGGCGGCGATAAAAAACAGCAGGCAGAAAAAGCCCAATGAAACGACTGCGTAAACCTTGAGAATCTTGAGCTCAATACGGCTCTTGGCATCCATGGAGCTTTCTCCTTTCCTTATATGAAGGGATTCCGTCGAACTCCGGCAATAAAACAGGCCCGCCCGCAAAGAGAAAAGGCTACTTCAAGGACAATTCCACAACGGGTACGGTCACGGCCGGGGCCTGAACAGGGAGGCGGAGGATGATGGCGTTGCCCTTATCTCCCTTCCTCTCTTCCGTGAAGAAGCCGATCTCGCCGGCGCGGCTCTGGTCGATAAACGGGATCTCGGAAGCGTCGTTGAGGAACTGGGCGTAGGCCACGCGTCCGGCGAAGCCGTCGAGGTAAAGCGCGCCCATCGGCCAGTCGAGGACATGAACGTAGAGACGCTTGGCCGCCGGGTTATAGGTCAGAAGGCAGTTCGGCGGGGTTTTGAACTCATCCGGGGCCTGGGTGCAGCCGTAAATCGAACGGCTGTGGCTCTCCATCCAGGCGCCGATTCCTTCCAGCCGTTCCACAGCCCGGCTGTCGAAGGTCCCGCGGGCCGTGGGCCCGACATTGAGGAGGAGGTTCCCCCCCTTGCTCACGACTTCGATGAGCATGACCACGAGCTGCCGGACGCTCTTCCAGGTCGCCTCGTCGCGGTGATACCCCCAGGAGCCGGAGAAAGTCTGGCAGGTCTCCCAGGGAACGCGCTTTCCGTCCACTTTGACCCATTCCCTGGGCATAAACTGCTCGGGCGTCCTGTAGTCCCAGCCGCCGGGGATGTCGAGGAGGTCAAGACGGTCATCGACGATAATCTGAGGCTGAAGCTCCCGGATCATTTTAATCAGTTTCTCCGACTGCCAGTCGTTCCGGCCCTTTCCGTTCTCGCCGGGGAACGAGAAGTCCATGAACAGGCAGTCGATCGGCCCGTATTCCGTCAGGAGCTCGCGGACCTGGTTGTGCAGGTATGCGGCGTATTTCCGGACGTCGCGATCGGCCGCCTGTCTTTTAAATTCCAGGTTGTTGAACATCGGATGGTATTTGTCGACCGGATACTCGGGGTGATGCCAGTCGATGAGAGAATGGTAGAACCCGACCCGAAGCCCTTCGGCCCGGAAGGCCTCGACCATCGGCTTGATGAGGTCCTTGCCATACGGAGTCTTCGTGGACTTATAGTCGCCGTATTTCGTATCCCAAAGACAGAAACCTTCGTGGTGTTTCGTCGTGATGACGAAATACTTCATCCCGGCCGCCTTGGCCAGCCGGGCCCATTCCTTGGGGTTGTAGAGGTCGGGATTGAAGTGGTCGAAATACTTCTGGTAGTCCTCATCGGTGATGGCCTCGTGCTGCTTGACCCACTCGTGCCTCGCCGGGAGCGCATAGAGGCCCCAGTGGATGAACAGGCCGAACCGGGCGTCGGTCCACCACTTCATCCGGGTTTCGCGTTGGGCTTCAGTTTCCTGGCTGACCCTGGCCAGGGCCGGCAGGGCAAGAGAAAAGATGAGAAAAAAAGGAAGAGTGGCATTCCATCTCATCATTTGGACTCCTTTCCTCATGCGTTTCAGGACAGGGGAATCTTCGAATGGGCTTATAGCACAGGCTCGCCGGGGTGTCAAAAAAAGCCCGGGATGGCTGGGGGCGCGACTTTGGCAAGGAGTTTACGAGACGGGACACGAGGAGGCGGATTTGTACAATCCGAAGGCGGCGAGGGCCGGGTTGAGGCGGGACTTGGCGATGGTCAGCCGGACTCTATCAGCCGTCACCTCGGGGAATCGGATCAGTCGCTTGTAACCGATGGTCGTGCCCCGAGCGAAGGGACGCCAGGCGTGTCCATCCCATGACTCGAGGCGGAATTCCTCCACCCGTTGGCCGGCGCGGATTTCCTCCTGGAGCATGGCCGTGTCGAAAGTCCGCGTTTCGGGCAGCGTGAATTCCAGGACGGCCGTTTCGACTGCCTTCGGAGTCGTCCAGTAGTTCTTTTTTTTTGCGTCCAGGAGGGCTTCTCCCGGGTGGCCGTCCGCTTCACTCGAGGCCTCGACTTCCGCTCCGGAGGCCAGGTTGTTTTCAAACGTCCGGTCCAGCATGCGGCGCATGCCCACAAGACTCCGGATGTCGTTTTCATGGATCAAGCCCCGGCTGTCCGGCGGCACGTTGAGAAGCAGAACGCCGTTTCGGCCGACCGAGCTGAAGTAGATATCGACAAGTTTCTGCGGCGTCTTGACCTCACCGTCCTCTTTGGCGTGGTGGAACCAGCCCGGCCGGATCGAAACGTCGGTCTCCGCCGGATACCAGGCGAGGACCCGCGCGCCGGAGATCTGTTCGCGGCCTCCCAGGTCCTCGGCGGTCATGTCCCCGGGGATAAAGAGGTCGTCCAGAGAGGGTGGGGGGGAGATCGAGTCCTCCCGGATCTTGACGGGAACGACGCTCCACTCCGTCTCCCTCCCGTATCCCGTTTCCGTGCCCACCCAGCGGAGGTCCGGGCCCATCCCAAAGATTACCGCCCGGGGCTGGCACTCTCTGACGACCTTGTAGTACGAAGGCCAGTCGTATTCCTGCCGCTTGCCGTTCGGGCCCTCGCCGCAGGCCCCGTCAAACCAGACCTCGCCGACTTCTCCGTAATTCGTCAGGAGTTCCCGCAGCTGGCTGCGGAAGTGTTCGTTGTAGGCGGGGGAGTCTCCGTAGGTCGGCTCGTGGCGGTCCCAGGGGGAAAGATAGATTCCGAGCTTCAGGTCCGCTTCCCGGCAGGCCTCCGCAACCTCTCGGACGACGTCGCCCTTCCCAGCGCGCCAAGGGCTGCTCTTGACCGAATGTTCAGTATATCGACTCGGCCAGAGGCAAAAGCCGTCGTGATGCTTGGCCGTGACGATGACCATTTTCATTCCCGCCGCCTTGAACGCCCGGACCCACTGCCGGGCGCTGAAGCCGGTGGGGTTGAAAAGAGACGGGTCCTCTGTCCCCTCGCCCCATTCCCGGTCGGTGAACGTGTTCATGCCGAAATGGGCGAAGCCGATGAACTCCATTTCCTGCCAGGCGAGCTGATGGGGAGAAGGGACGATGCGGGCGGCCGCTTGGACGATATTCTCCGCGGGCTCTCCCGACCCGATCAGGACAAAGTGGGACGGTTGAGGAAGGGAGGCCGCCTCATCCGGGGAGGCCTGTTTTTGGCAGCCGATGAGAAAAAGCAAGGATGCCAATCCCATAAAGAAGAGCCCTGTCCCGTTCCATTTTTTCAGCATCTCTGCATCCTTCCCTCAGTCTCCGGCATTCGCATCACTCCTCGAAAACGTTCTCGCTGGATCTTTCTGTAATGATGCAAGCGACATTCACCCTCTCTCCAACCCTCTCCCGTCATTCATTCATTGGACCGGCCTCATTTTTTCAGGCGGAGCTTGACCGTCTCGATGGCGTGGTGCCCCAGGCCGATCTTCACATCATTCGTCCGCAAGGGGAGAGGCTTCCCTTCCTCCTCGATGATGTTGACGAGTTCCGCCCCGGCCAGCGCAAAGGCCGAGTTGAGTTCGACTTCGGCGTCCTTCCCTTCGATATCGTAAAGGCGGATGACGACGGAGTCATCGTCCTCGCCCTTCTTGATCGTGCTCACCAGGACGTTCGGGGCGGTGATCGTGAAAAAACTCTTCTCTTCCGGAAGGCCGGCTCCCGGCCGGGGCCGGGCTTCAAGGACGGCGAAAAGCGGCGAGTTGGCTTCTCTGCCCGGCCGCCAGGCGCTTGTCCAGCCCGGAGCGTGCGAGGTGAGGGAAAAGCGGTAGTGGTGGTCGCCCTCCTGGAGGTACCAGTTGCCCTCACCGTGACAGCTCCTCCGCGACGCCAGCAGGACAGCCTGAAGGACCGGATAGGGCGCCGGATCGGGAGTGGGGTCCCTGTAATCATTGACGGCCACGCTCGTGCTCATGGTTACTCCGAAACCCCTGCCGCTCGCGCTCATGAAATTCTGGACCTCGCGCGGCCGGATCTCCGAGCACGGTTCGTCGTAATTCAGGCTGCCGTAGGCCGGGCCTCCGGTGCCGGAGATTTCACTCCGGCCGACTTCGACGATTCCCATGGGGACCTCATAAGCGACCCGGCCATCCGCTGCGGAGATGGGCACGGCCAATCGGAATTCCCGGTAGGGTGCTCCGTCCCAATCCTGGATGCAGACTTCGCAGTCAATCCTCTTCAAATGGTTATAAACGACGATCTTCTCCTCGACTGTGCAATTGGAAAGTTTTTTTTCGAATCGAAAAACGGACTTGAGAGGTCCGGATTCGGCCGCCTCGAGCCCCCAGGAAACGCCGTGACGGCCGAGCCGGTCAAATCCTTCCATCGTCGGCTGCTGGACCCGGCCGAATTCCCCGGCCCCGTTTCCCACGGATTGCATGGTGAAGACCTCGAACCCGAGAAACTTGCCGGCGTCGAGGATGTCGGCCTTGAGCTCCTTGTCATAGACCCGGCGAAGACCGCCGGGCGCGAATTCGATTTTGTAGAAATCATTCTCATAGACGTCCGCGGCCGGTGAGGGAAGGGAGATCGGAAGCTTGGCCTCGCTCTCCGACAGGTAGAAGGTCTTATATCCCAACCCCGGCACGTCGGCGGCGATGAATTCGAGGCGGACCCGATGATCCTCCCGGCGGGAGAGAGGCGGCAGGACTTGTGACGGCATCCGCCGGCCCCGCGCATCATGGACCTGCCGGACCCGGCGCTCGGAGGGGATCGAGATGACCACCGGTCCGGAGCGCGGCCAGGCAAGGTCGTTGAAGACGATGACGGGTATCCCTTTGGAGAGGGGCGTTTCCACCCAGCCCGCGATTTTCGCGAGAGCGCCTTCGAGCAGGGCTTTTCCTTTGTCCCTGGCGAACTCGTATTTTTTGCGGAAGAGACGGTCGGTGATCTGGCCCTCCTTTCCGCCCCAGCCGTGGTCGGGATAAATGGCCGCCTTCCAGGCCTCGGACATGTCTTCGGAGGGGTAAGCGGCCATGTCTTTATCCAGGAGGCAGGCGACCGTCTGGAAGATCTCGGCCGCAGGCAGCAGCCTCGCCGCTTCTCTCTGCGCGCTGATCGCCCAGTGATGCGTCGGGCCATGAATATAGAGCCACAGCCCGGGACGCTCTCCGAGGACCGGGTTGAGGTCGGGCTTGGCCCCGGCCAGGGAATCGAAGAAATGGGCGGCCGGCGAATAGCGCATCCGGGACGGCTGAAGCCCGTTCTTTGCGGAATGACGGCTGTTCCATGTCCGGATCAGCGGGCCAAAGTCTGTCGGCTGGGAGAAGTCCACGGAGTGGAGGAGGGGGAATTCCGGAGGGATCCCGTGCTTGGAATAATAGGACCCCCAGGCGGCCAGTTTTTCGTCCAGAAGAACGGCCCCCTTCTCGGGAGGAGAGCTCAAGATGGCCGAAGCGTTTGTGTAATGCCCCGGCGAGTAGGCGAGGACGGAGGAGCCGTCGGGGCTCCGCCATTCATAGAAGCCCTCATGGTAACGGCTGATCACCATATAAGGGATTCCGGCCCTGCTCAGGATCTGCTGCATCTGAAGGGAGCGTCCGGGCACATCGGGATTGAAGTAAACCCGGGCGTCGCAGCCCGGGAAGTTTTTCTTCAGCCATTTGCGGCCGAAGTAGGTCTCGCGGACGAGCTGCTCACCGCTGAGCAGGGACTCATACGGCTGGTTGAAGGTCGCTCCCCATTCCATCCTCCCTTCGCGCGTAAACCGGAGGATGTCCGCGCGGCGCTCGGGGTGCCTTTCGATATACTCCATGAGGTTGAGCATATTTTCCATGACGAAGCAGTAATCGGCATTTCCCGCCATCATTTCCAGCGCCGGCGTGATGCAATGGGTATCCCGGTACTCCACGCAAGCTTCCGGGCTGTTCATCCAGGCGATGTCCTGGTGGCTTGAGGAGAGGAGGTGGATCGTCCAGCTTTTTGGGGACTCGGCCTTTTCCGCCGGCGGCACAGCCTTCCGCCTTTCTCCGGCCAGGGAGAGCGCGGCGGCCAAAAGGCCGAGGCTCAATGCAATTCTCAGGAGTCCCTTTCCCATGGCTCTTCCTCCTTCGGCGAATTATCAGCGGCGGGCGCTCATCGTTCCAGGATGGAGAGATCCGGGACGAGAAGCCGCCGGATGTCGGGCTGGTCCATGTTCTCGGGCGTGGCCAGGAAGACGCCCGTATCGATCCTCTTTTCATAGGGCTCCCCCCGCAGGCGGGCGACCGCCGCCCGGACGCTGTCATAGCCCATCCGGACGGGGTCCTGGAGGACGAGCCCCTCGAGCTCCCTTTTTTCAAGCGCTTCAATGAGCTTCTTGGAGGAATCGAACCCGACGTGGATGACCTTCCCGGCGAGCCCATGGTCCTGGAGGGCCCGCAGACAGCCGAAAGTGGTTGATTCGTTGGGGGTGAAGATCGCCTCGACGTCGTGGAAGCGCGCCAAAAGGTTCTCGGTGGTCTGGTAGGCCGTCTCGGTCGTGATGCCCGCGTACTGGTTATCCGAGAGGACTTCGATCCCGGGGAATTTTGTCCGGATGGTCTCCAGGAATCCCT
>Ga0079037_100002261_pt1 | contig 10479 bp, 7 predicted proteins | sample Mud3Dept4metaG_FD_71479 | JGI IMG/M metagenome (GOLD analysis project Ga0079037, IMG submission 71479) | Freshwater wetland microbial communities from Ohio, USA, analyzing the effect of biotic and abiotic controls - Mud 3 Core 4 Depth 4 metaG | ecosystem: Environmental > Aquatic > Freshwater >... | reverse complement strand
GGGCATGCGGCGCCACGTCGTCCTCACGCGCGCGCTCGACACGACGCTCGACGGGGAGGACCTGTGCTTCCACGACCTCGCGCGCACCTACGCCGCGCGCGTGGCGCTGCGCACCGACGACTGGGGCCAATGGCTCATCACCTTCCCGGTCACGCTCAGGTTCCTGCCCGACCCCGGCGACCACGTGCAGCCGGCCCCGGTGGGCAACGTCACGGTCACCGATGGCGCCGACAGCGACGCGATGGTGACATGGAGCCGCTCCCCCGAGCCTGACTTCGCGCACTACCGGGTCTATGCGACGAGCAGGGACCTCGACGGGAACGGCATTGCCCTGATGGACCTCGTCGCGAGGGTCTCCGACCCCGACATAACCGACGTCCACATAGATGGGCTGACCCCAGGCATCGACTGGGGCTTCGCCGTCGTCTCGGTCGACGACTCCGGGAACCTCCTGCAGGAGGTGTCTGACCTCCGCGTCTGCCGCGTGACCGACACGACCCCACCTCCCGCTCTCGCGGGTGTGGGCGCGTTCGACGCGCTCGACTCCGACATCATAATCAGGTGGAACACGACCGCGGTCGCGGACTTCGACCGCTACGAGCTCTTCCTGGAGGAGACCCCGTTCACAGGCGTGACCGGTCTGACCCCCATCGCCTCCGTGCTGGCGCACGCGGTCGGCAGCCACCGGGTCAAGGGCCTCGAGGTCGGGCGGACCTACCACGCCGCCGTCGTCGCCTTCGACTGGGCTGACAACTCCCTGACGGCTGTCGCCAGCGTGGCCGCGGCCCCCACCGACATCACGTCCCCGCCCGAGGTGCGCGGCCTGGACGCGTCCGCCCCCCTCGACCCCGCCTCGGAGGGCGAGGCCCTCCTGAGGTGGCGGGAATCATCGGCCGCGGACGTCGCGGCATACCGCGTGTACGTCTCGCTCACGCCCATCACCTCGGTCCAGGACTTCGAGCCGCGCGCGATGGTCGACGCGCCCGCGACCTCGGTCCTGCTCGCCAACCTGACCGCGGGCACGGCCTACCACTTCGCCGTGACGGCCGTGGACGCCATGGGCCACGAGGGCCCCGCCAAGTACACCACGAGCTGCCGCGCCTCCACCGCCGCTCCCCCGACGGCCCCGGCCGCGCTCACGGCCGTGCAGGTCGGCGATGACGGCGCGCGGCTCAACTGGACTCCGTCGAACGGGAGCCTGGTCGTCCGGTACGTGGTCTACATGGGCACCGCGCCCGTCCTCTCACTCGACGGGGCCAACGTCACGCTCGCCGGCAACGTGTCAGCCGCCTCGGCCGAGAGCCTGCTCGTGACGGGCCTCGAGCCCGGGGCCACCTACTACTTCACCGTCGTGGCCGTGGACGCGCGCGGGCGCACGTCCGCCGCGACGCTCCCCTCGGCCTCCCTCGCGCTCCGGGTCGAGGAGGAGCAGGGCCCTACCCTCATGGAGCGGTGGGGGCTCCCCATCGCGCTCCTCGCGGTCATCGCGGTGCTCGCGGTCGCGCTCTGGGTCGTGACCTCCCGGATGCGGAGGTACGGCGCGCTTCTCTCGCGGGCGCCCCCGTGGAAGCGGAGGAACGGCGGTGGCGGTAACGGCAACGGGGGCCTCGGCCCATGACCCCCCTGAAGAGGGCCATCGTCGCCATCGCCATCGGCGCGATCGCCATCGCCGTCCTCCCACCCCCATCGGCGGCCATCATCATCGACTCGGCCACCGTCCGCGGCACCGTCTTGGACGAGCATGGCGACGCTCTCGTGGGCGCGAGGGTCGAGATAGCCGGCCTCGAGGGCGTGAACGCCACAACTGGCCCCGGCGGCGTCTACTCGCTCGACGTGCCATCCTCCGAGGCGGGCTACAACGTCACGTTCAGCTATCCTGACCGTGCGCCCTTGACCGCGTGGACGGGGCCGCTCGCCCCTCTTGGCCAGGCGGTCGTGAACGCGACGCTCCGCCCGCTGCCCCCGTCAGCGACGCTGCGCGTGGGCATCATCCCCATCGAGACCGGCCAGCAGTACGGCAACTACGGGCTGCGCATGGACTACATACACGTCACGAACGCGACCGGCACCCCCCTGTTCGAGCGCACCGAGCGCGCGACGTCCTTCGACTTCACGGTGCCGGCCCCGGGCTCCTACGTCGTGAGGGGCACGAGGCCGGGCTACTACGACGTCTCCGTCACCGTCAACGTCGGGAAGGGGGAATCCCTCCAGGTCACCATCGACCTCGCCGGCCACAAGAAGCCGAACTACGGCGTCGTGCAGGGGGTGGTGACGTTCAAGGGCACGCCGGTGCCCAACGCGACCGTGACCGCGGTCCCCGACGACGACACTCAATCGTATAAGGCGTTCGCCCGGCAGGACGGCAGCTACACGCTGCAGCTCCCGCCGGGCAACTACTCGGTCCGCGCCGAGGCCGAGGGCTACGCCAGGGCGAGCCACGCGGTCCGCGTGGTCGCGGGCGAGACGTACACGGTCGACGCCGCCCTCTCGGAGGCGCAGGAGCCGCGCGGCCTCATGGACTCGCCGCTGGCGTGGGCCCTCCTCATCGCGACCATTGTCGCCCTGGCCGCGGTCGCGGTATGGGCCTCGGCCAGGCAGCGCGCCTCCCGCACGGCGAGGGAGGCCGAGGCCAGGGCCGCGCGCACCGTCGAGTGCCCCTCGTGCGGCGCCCTCGCGCCGGAGGACGCGGAGGCGTGCCCCGCCTGCGGCGGCACGTTCCCGTGGCGCGGCTTCAGGTGCCCGGAGTGCGGCGCGCAGCTCGCCATCGACGCCAGGCGGTGCGGCGAGTGCGGGAACGAGAGGTTCGACCTGCACAGGGGCGTGTGAGATGCCGAGGCGCCCCCTCGACGGGAGGGGCCGGGCCTCCCCCGCCCTCGCCATGGCCGTGCTCGCCGTGCTGCTCGTCCTTGCGAGCGGGTCCGCCACCGTCCACGCGGACGGGCCGACGGGGACCCTCCGCGGCACCGTCGACATCGTGGGCGCGACCGAGCTGCGCGACGGCGAGGTCGTGGTCGCGCGCGCAGGCAGCGACGAGGTCTTCGCGACGGCCCCGTTCAACCACTCACGCCCCGAGTACTCGGTCGCCCTGCCGCCCGGGGACTACACCGCCTACGCGGCCGCCCCCGTCCACAGCTCGAGCGAGCGCGTCGCCTTCACGGTGGTCGCCAACGGCACCACATGGCTCAACCTCACGGTCGTCAGGATCGAGGAGGTCATCGGCCACGTGAACTCCACCGGCGGGGAGGCGCTCGAGGGCGTCTCGGTCTCGTTCGAGGTCAACGGTTCGGTCTCGGTCACTGCGACGACCGACGCCGCCGGGGCCTTCCGCAAGAACATCGATCCCGGCAACTACACCGTTCGCGCGCTCAAGGCCGGCTACGGTGACTTGAGCTCGACCGTGAGTGTCGCGCCTGGCGAGGTCGTGCGCCTCGACCTGGTGATGGAGGCCACGGGCGGCGACGATGACGACGGGGGAGATTCGATGCTCCTCCTGGCCGTTGCGGGGTTCATCATCCTCTCCATCAGCCTCTCGTTCGGGTTCGTGTCGTTCCAGGCTCGCCGCATCCGGCGCGCGATGGAGGATGCCGAGGCGAGGCGCGAGAGGGGTGCGGTGTGCCCCGAGTGCGGCGCCGACGTGCCAGCCGGCGCGACGAAGTGCGTGAGGTGCGGCTTCCACTTCCAGGTGAGGTGCGATGCGTGCGGGCGCCTCGTCGACCTCAAATCAGCTGGTGGCGAGTGCCCTGGGTGCGGCGCGCTGCTCAAGTGAGGCCGACAAGAGGGGAGTCTGGTCGTCCGCCCGTGGAGCTGCTCGGACGCGATGCGCACCGCATCCCTGACGCCTGTCACTACGACGCGGACGGCGACCGCGGCACGGCGGCCTGGGGGCCGAGGTACATGCTCGACATCTCGGTCGAGAGCGCCTCCATGCGCTCGACGCTCAGCGCTCGCACCTCGCCGCGGAGCCGGATGCGGCTGTCGACCAGGATGGCGAACCGCACCGAGTCCACGACCTCCTCGGCCAGGTCGCGGGCAGGGAAGCCCTGGGGCCCCCTCACCTCGACCATGAGCTCGGTCGTGTCCGGGCCGCCCACGACCGCCGCGGCGACGCGGAGGTCCTCGCCCCCCTCGGTCAGGGCCGTGTAGAGCCTCCAGTGACCCCCCTCGAGGTCGAAGGTCATCTGCGGCATGAGCCCCGCCGGGAACTCGAGCGCGCGCATCACGAACGCGGCCGGCACGCGCGGGAGCACCACGCCCGAGCGGCCGAACACGCCCTCCTTGAGCGGCTCGGCGCCCGCCTCCGCGGGCATGATGGAGGCGGTCACCAGGCTCGTGGCCTTCGCGCTGAGCTCCTCGCGGACCTCATGGCTGCCTGCCATGCCCGTCACGAGGGCCCGCAGCCGCACGAGGTGCTGCGGCTCGCGCAGGGCAGGGGGGTTGACCACGGTGTGGAAGGTGACGGTCACCGACCTGCCGGTCGGCAGCGTCCCGAGGGTGCGCTCGTGGGGCCCGCGGTGGCGCAGCGCGTCGCCCTCGAGGCCGACCGAGACCGTGAGGCCCCTGATGTCCTCCGGCAGCGTGTTGTCGACCGAGACCGCGAACTCGGCGTGCTCGTGCGTCACGAGGAGGGCGTGCCTGGCGCGGACCTTCCCCAGGGTGGGGGGGACCTCCATGGGGATGCCGTCGAGGGGCACCCCCTCCTCCTCGACCTCCAGGGGCCCCATGCCCTCGCCGCGGACGGGCGCCACGAGCTTGTCGGAGCCCTTGACGTGCAGGCCCTTCGTGGGGACGACGAACGCGCCGCGCGCCTCCTTGGCCGCGCGCTCGGCCGAGGCGATGAGCGAGCTCTGGCGCGACCGGGCGAGGGTGTTCTCGAGCCGCTCGAGCCTGGAGCGCAGCCCCGGGAGTTGCGCGTCGAGCCCCGCGAGCCCTGGCCACGCCTTCCTGACGGCCTCGCCCGTGTCGATGTCGAGCCGCTCGTAGGCCATGGCGATCCGCGCCAGGCGGTCGCGCTCGAGCGAGAGCTCCTGCGACTGCTCGCGCAGCTGCGTGGCGCGCGAGAAGGCCGCGTCCGCGCCCACCCCGCCGCGCGCGATGACGCCCTCCTGCACGCGCAGCCCCACGTCGAGGTTGATGAGCACGGTCTCGATGGCCTCCCTCGACTCCTTGAGCGCCTTGGAGGCCGTGCCCTCGTGCACGCGCAGCGCGCCCTCCATGAGCCGGGCTGTGCGCAGCTCCTCCGGCGAGGCCGGTGCCGGCAACGGTTTCAACCCGAGCCTCTTGGCCCAGGCCCGCGCGGAGCGCATGAGGTCCCTCTGCGCGGCCTTCTTGCTGCGATGGGAGTGCGCGATGGGCAGGGCCGCGAGGGCGAGGACGACCGCCAGCACGCAGAAGGCCGCTAACGTGTTGTCGACAGTGGGCAGGAAGTCGCCGTTGTCCCCCACCCCGTCGCCGTCGGTGTCGAACCACTCCGCGCCGTCCGTGGGGAACGTGTCCGCGTTGTCCCCGACGTCGTCCCCGTCCGTGTCCAGCCACTCGGTGGGGTCGAGCGGGAACGCGTCCGCGTTGTCCCCCATCCGGTCACCGTCGGTGTCGACCCACTCGGTCCTGAGCATCGGGAACGCGTCGTTCTCGTCCCCGAACCCGTCGCCGTCGGTGTCGGTACCCCAGAGCAGCAGCTTGCCCCAAGAGTTGACCGCCAGCAGGTGGGTCTCGTTCGCCCACCCGACCGCGGCGATGGTGAAGTCCTCGTGGAACTGCTGGAGCGGCGTCATGTTGGTGCCCATGACCTTGACCCACCCGTCCGAGGTGCCGACCGCGACCCGGCCCTTGGAGACCGCAAGGGAGGTCAGCTGGGCCTGGGTGCTGGGGAGCACGTTCCACGGCCCGCGCGTCGTGTTCATCACGGGATCGATTACGTAGAGCGCGCCCTCGCGCGTCGCGGCGATTAGGGTGCTGGTGAGCGTCGACCACGCGAGGTCGACCACCTGGCCGGGCAGGTCGGCGAGGACCCACGCCTCGGTCTCCCTGAGCACGACGATGCGGCCGTCGACCATCCCGACGGCGAGGGTGGAGTTCCTGTAGGCGGCCACGCCGAGGGGCGGGAGCCACGCGGCGCACTGGGGGCGCGCGGACACCAGCTCGCCAGGCAGCTCGTGGTCCCAGCCGGTCGGGAGGTCCAGCGTCCTGAGGTCCACGACGGTGCAGATGGCGCGCTGCGTCACCTTGTGGAGCCCCACGATGGCCACGTACGTCTGGGTGCCGTCGACGGTGACCGCGTAGGGCTGGCCGTCGAAAACCTCCTGCGTCCAGTACGTGGCGAGGTTCGCGGGCTTGAGGCTGTACAGGCGCCCCGTGCCGTCCACCGCGAGGAGGCGGACCCCCGCGACGGCCACGAACTGCGCGCTGGTGCCGCCCGAGAGGAAGTTGCGGTGCATCTCCCCGGAGCCCGGGGCCCAGCTCATGAGGCCCCGCTCCCCCTGCGCGCACAGGGCGAGGCCATGCTCGGCCGACCACGTGAGGTCGGTGACCGACGCGATGCGCTGGTCGGCGGGAGGTATGAAGGAGCCCGACAGGCCGAGGGGTGTCACATCGTCCGGCTGCGCCGTGACAACGACAGGCAAGAGCGCGCAAAGGAGGATGGTCACAGCGCACCAGGTCCAGAACCAACCCTTCATCGACAAACAATTGTGGCCGCACGGCAATATACTTTTGCCCCAAGGACGCCCGTTTTCCCAGGACCACGCCACGATGCGACGGAGGGTAGATAAGCCCCTCGGGAGCGCCCATGCCTATTGTGTCGCCCGTGCGGCGAGGGCGTTCCCACGGGCAAGTTTCTAATACATCGGTGCGAGATACCGCTCCCATGCGAGGTGCTGGCACCGCCGCCGCCGTCGTCCTCATGGCGCTCTCGCTCGCGGCCGCGCTCCCGGCCGGCGCGTGGGCCGCCCCCGCGGGCACGGGCGATGCCACCTTCTTCCCGCAGCCCCTCCCGTTCGAGCTGTGGAACGTGTCGGCCGACGGGGAGGAGGACGAGTTCCCGGACCTCTTCCCGGCGGGTGACAGCCTGGGCCTGGTATGGAGCCGGGAGTTCGAGGACCCGACGTCCTACCAGCTCGTGGTGGAGAGGATGACGCGAGGCAGCTGGTCGCTGGAGTCCCACCCCTCGCTCCCCGAGCCGGATGCCGAATTCAACAGTTCCCCAAGGGGGCTGAACCTCAACGCGGTCGGCGCGACCTTCAAGGGGCTCGTCTACGTGGCGTGGGCGTCCAACGACCCTCTGTACACCTCCGGTGCGAATCACGACGTGCTGCTGCGCGCCCTCGATCCCGCCACATCGACCTGGGGCGAGGTCGTCTCCGTCACGCCTGGCTCGGCCGCGGAGGACCGGCTGCCCGCCATCGCGGTGCTGGGCGACAGGCTCGTCATCGCGTGGGTGACCAACCGTGGAGGCGCGGGCGGGGGGGACGACGACGTGGTCCTGCGCACCTACGACGGCGCGGCCTTCTCGGGCGTGGTGGACGTGTCGACCGGCGACGACGGCGCGAGGGACTGGGCACCGGACATCGCCGTCGTGGGGGGAAGGCTGGGCATAGCCTGGGAGCGCAACAACGTCACGGAGAGGGTCGACGACTACGACGTGATGTACGCGGAGTGGGACGGCACCGCGGTCACGATGCCGCCCACGAAGGTCTCGACCGTGCCATCGAGGGTCGACAGGTCCCCGGAGGTCGGGGAGGTGGCGGGAGGCCCGTTCGTGGTGTGGGAGTCGTACCCCGGCCCTGGGGGCCTCGGGGGGCCGTCCATCCTCGGGAGGTCGATGGCGGCAGGCGGCGCGCCCGCCCCAGACGTCGTGAACTTCACAAGGCCCGGGGCGAGCCCCATGAACGTCCAGCCCGCGCTCGTCAGCGCGGGGGGGACGGCCTACGTGCTCTGGACCACGTTCGACGACGCCCTATCCCACGGGAGCGACGCAGATATCGTGATGCGGTCCTACGACGGCACGTCCCTGGGCGCGGTGGTGGAGCTCTCCGACCCCGACGACGGGAACGCGAGCGACAGCCATGTGACCGCGTGCACATTCAAGGGCAACATCTACGCAGCCTGGACCAGGGTGACGGGTGAGGGCACGGACGAGCCCGAGTTCGAGGTCGTGTGCCGGCGCGCGACGTCGCACGTGGCGGACGTGCGTGTCATCTCGCAGGACGGCCCCACCGAGGGGGAGAACGTGACCGTCGAGGCGCATGTTCGCAACTTCATGGGAGGGGCCGCGCAGGACGACAGCACGATGAGGCTCTCGGTGGAGCTCGATGGCCGACTGCTGACGTTCGGCATCTTCGTCCAGCTCGAGGACGGGATCCTCACCATGGACTGGCCCGTCGAGGATGGCAACTACAGGTTCGTCGTGAACGAGCCTCAGAGTAGCCATTCAGAGCGGGGCCCGGAGATAGGCTCCGGGACGGTCGTGGTGCTGCCCGCGGACGACGGGACCGACGGCTCGGAGAGCACCGCCTACATCGTGGTCACGCTCATCGCCCTGGCCGCGGGCGCCGTAGGCGCATACCTGGCCCTCAGGAAGCGCTAGCGCTGGCGCCCGCGCCCGAGCTTCCGCCTCAGCGAGCGGGCCGCGCGCAGCGCCGCCGCGTACCTCCTCAGCACCCTCCTGTACTCCTCGCGGAGGCGCGCATGCTCGGGGAAGCTCGCGTCCGCCTCGTTGAACTCGTGCGTGTGCACGACGCGCCTGCCGTTGGAGCGGCGGGGCTCGTGGACCATGTGCAGCATCTCGTGGTACATCGTGCCTCTCAGCACGAACCGCGGCACCTGGGCGTCGTCGAGCAGCCTGTTGATGACGAGCACCCCGCGGGGGCGGATGAGGTCCGAGTAGTAGCCCCACTTGTGGGTCAGCGGGCGCGTGGACCATGCCAGCAGGGGCCGGTCAAGGCCACCGCCGAAGAACTCGGCGTTGACCTCGTCGAAGAGCTCCCCGAGGTCGTACACCGTGCCCCTCGGCACCGCGACGAAGCTGCGCTGGCGCGCGAGGTAGTTCCCCTCCATGAGCGCCTTGACCCCGGGGCGCTCGACCCACTCCCAGAAGGCCGCGCCCACCTCCCTCCCCGTGCCCTTGCCCGAGGCCTTGACGACGACAGCCTCGCAGAGGCCCTCGAGCGCGGCGCGGGGCGCGCGCTCGAACGCGTCGTTCACGGCCACGCGCAGCGCGCCCGGCCTCGCGTTGGTGCGGAAGTAGGCGTCGGCCATCGGTCTGAAGGCGGCCTCGACGCGGGGCGGCAGGCGGCAGCCGACGGCGCGAGCGGCCGCCCTCAGCATCGCCTCGAGGTCGCCTGCGGTGACCGCGGCCGGCGCTGGCTCCCCGTCCATGGCCACCCCAAGGTCGGGGCCGTTGATAAGCATCTCGCACGGCGGGACGGCATTGCGCACAGTTTCGGGGGCATCTCCATCTATATGCCCCGCCCTAACATGGCCCAAGAAGGCGCCCACAGCGGCGCCAAGGGAGGTTTCTAGCATGAACCGGATTATGCCCATAGTATGCGCGGAGTACGACGAGGAGAAGAACGCCTACGACGTGGAGATCCAGCTGCCCGGCGCGAAGAAGGAGGACGTGGACCTCAAGGTCATGTCCGGAGGCTTCATGGTCCGCGCGCCCAGGGCTGACGAGCAGGAGACCGAGTACTCAGGAAGCTACTCGTTCTGCTGCGACGTGGACGAGAAGAAGGTAACGGCGAGGTTCGACAACGGCCTGCTGAAGGCCCTCTTCCCGCTGCGCGACCCGACCGAGAAGGCCCGCAGCGTGAAGGTCAACTGAGCCGCGACCGAACGACGATAACCCAACCACCCCCAACCCCCCGCCCGGGCGTGGCTTCGGCCACGCCCGGGCAAAATTCTCTTTCTGCTCGATGCATGCGCCACATCAGGATTCGTTCCATTCCCGTCGGGGGATGAGGTTGCTTGAGGGAGTAACGCGGCTCCCGGTCTCACGCGTCGCCCGCGGGCCTCACGCCCTTGCCCTCCACCATGAGGACCACCGTCCGGCGCTCGGCGCGCGTCCGGTGGGGCACGCCCCGGGGTACGGTGTAGCCCTGGGCTGGCGCGAGCTCGACCGTGCCGCCCTCGAGGTCGAGCAGGAGCCTCCCCGACACCACGAAGAACAGCTCGTCCTCGCGGTCATGCTTGTGCCAGTGGAACTCGCCCTCGAACACGCCCATGCGCACGACGCACCCGTTGACCTCGCACAGGTCCGCGTTCCACCACCTGTCGGGACGGCCCGCGGCGAGCGAGGGGACGTCGATGACCTGGGATTGGCCCATCCTCCCTTGCATGGGGGGGCGCATCGGCCTGCGGGCCGATAAACCGATTGGCCGCCGTGCGCCTAGGCCTTCTTGTCCGCCGCGAACGCCGCGAACTGCGCGAGGGCCACCTCGGGCAGGGCGCCCACGACGTGCGACGTCTCGTTGGCCACGATCTTCG
>Ga0079037_100002259_pt1 | contig 10484 bp, 9 predicted proteins | sample Mud3Dept4metaG_FD_71479 | JGI IMG/M metagenome (GOLD analysis project Ga0079037, IMG submission 71479) | Freshwater wetland microbial communities from Ohio, USA, analyzing the effect of biotic and abiotic controls - Mud 3 Core 4 Depth 4 metaG | ecosystem: Environmental > Aquatic > Freshwater >... | reverse complement strand
TCAGGGTGAACTTAGTTCAGCCCTTTCCAGGCTGATGGTAGTTGTTGAAAAATACCCCGAGCTGAAAGCGACACAGAACTTCAGGGATTTGCAGGTTACGCTCGAGGGAACAGAGAACAGGATCTCGACCGCAAGAAGAAAATTCAACGAGGCAGCTCAGGCTTTCAACATATTTATCAGAAGATTCCCGCAAAACATTATCGCTGGCATGTTCGGATTTACGGCAAGGCCCTATTTTGAATCTATGGAGGGTGCTGAGAAGGCTCCGGAAGTTAAATTCTGATTGCAGGTTATTTAAGGCTAATGAAGGCTTCATCATTTTTTACACGGGAGCAGCAGGATCAGATACGTGCCGCAATAAAGGAAGCTGAAGAAACAACTTCAGGTGAGATCAGGGTCCATATTGAAACCAGTGTGGCTGGTAATGTACTTGACAGGGCAGCATGGATATTTAAAAGGATTGGCATGCATAATACTGCAGAAAGGAATGGCGTCCTTTATTATCTTGCAGTAACTAACAGGAAGTTTGCCGTGATCGGTGACGAGGGGATTAATGCCAGGGTAAAGGCCGGTTTCTGGGATGAAGTTAAGTCAATGCTCGAAAAGCACTTTAATGATGGTAAATTTACGGAAGGTCTTGTTAAAGGGATCCTTCTTACCGGTTTACAGCTTAAGGAACATTTCCCTCACCGGAAAAATGATATCAATGAACTGCCTGATGATATTTCATTTGATGATCCTGCTTTAACCGGAATGGTATGAACAAAATGAAAATCCCGGTATTAATCCGGATCTTCTTGCTGATCATCCTGGTTACGGGAAGAGCGGCTTCTCAGGATCTTCCTGAAAAACCTGTTCCCCCGCGGCTTGTGAACGATTTTGCAGGCATGCTTAATAGTCAGGAAGTCAATGCATTGGAGAACAAGCTGGTTGCCTTCGATGATTCCACATCAACACAGATAGCTATTGTAACTGTCAGTAACCTTGATGGATTTGAGGTTGCAGATTATGCCCAGCGGCTGGCAGAAAAATGGGGAATCGGACAAAAAGGCCTCGATAACGGAATGCTTATACTGATAAAACCTAAAACGGATGACTCGAGAGGACAGGTGTCAATTGAACAGGGTTATGGACTTGAGGGTGCAATACCTGATATTACATGCGGAGAGATCATTGATTATGAGATCCTTCCGGCTTTCAGGGAAGGTGATTACTTTGGCGGACTCGACAGGGCGACCACGACTCTGATGCAGCTCGCCAGCGGTGAATTCAGTGCCGACGAGTACGGGAAAAAGAGGAAAGGTGATTTCAGTGGTTTTGCTCCCTTTTTGATAATAATTATAGTTTTTATAATAATGATGTTCATCCGCAGCAACGGAGGAGGTAATCAGAGGCATATAAGCGATAAGGGATTACCTCTGTGGTTGCTGCTTTCAATGATGAATTCCGGCAGCGGTTCCCACAGAGGAAGCTGGGGAGGTTTTTCCGGCGGAAGTGGAGGCGGAGGCGGCTTCGGAGGATTCGGAGGTGGCAGCTTCGGCGGTGGAGGAGCCAGCGGAAGCTGGTAAAAGGCGCAGGGCTAAGGGCGCAGGGCTCAGAGCTCATGGTTCAGGATTCTTGCCCTGAGCACTGCGCTCTGCGCTCTGAGCATGTCTTCCGGAAGTATAATCTCTCCATTTATCGATAACCTTCTGCATATCATCGGGTAACTCTGAATCGAAGGAGAGCCTTTTGCCGGATACCGGATGATCGAAAGCCAGGGATTTTGCATGAAGCGCCTGGCGGGGAAGTATTTTAAAGCAATTTTTTACGAACTGCTGGTATTTTGAAAAGGTAGTGCCTTTAAGAATTCTGTCTCCGCCATATTCGGAATCATTGAACAGAGGATGTCTGATATAACTGAAATGCACACGTATCTGGTGTGTGCGTCCGGTTTCGAGCCTGCATTCAACAACGGAAACATATCCCAGGTCTTCAATTACCGTATAATGTGTTGCGGCCGGTTTTCCCTGGCTTCCGTCAGGAAACACCTGCATTATTTTCCTGTCGCGGATACTCCTTCCGACATGACCGGTAATTGTGCCCTCGCGTGGATCGGGAATACCCCATACAAGAGCTATGTACTGACGGGAAGTCGTCCGTTCATAAAACTGTTTTGAAAGCCGGTTGAGGGCAAGTTCATTTTTTGCCATCACAAGGATCCCCGAAGTGTTTTTATCTATCCTGTGAACCAGTCCCGGCCTGAGTTCGCCTGTCGAAAAGAGAGGCAGATCCCTGAAGTGCCACATCAGAGCATTGACAAGTGTTCCGCTGTAGTTGCCGTACGCGGGATGGACAACCATACCAGGTTCCTTGTTAACCACCACCACGTCATCATCCTCATAAATTATATTCAGCGGAATATTCTCCGGGATCAGTTCAATTTCCCTGGGTGGGTTTGGAAGGACAACCTGAACAATATCGTCGGGCTTTACTTTGTAGCTTGGCTTAACGGGATTATTATTGACTATTATATTTCCGGCATTGGCTGCGTTGGAGATCCTTGTTCTTGAAATATTCTCGATCCTGGCAAACAGGTACTTGTCGATCCTGAGCAGCGACTGACCCGGATCAACCTTAAACCTGTAATGCTCAAACAGCTCCTGCTGCTCAACTAATTCGTCTTCAGACATTTCATGTTCTACTTTGTTTTAATAAGGCGGCTGTATCCATACTGTCTGCCGTTGCGGCTTATAATAATAATATAAGCGCCATCATGAAGTGAAGAAATATCGATCCTGTCAATCAAAGGTGCTTTAATAAGTTCCCTTCCGTACAGGTCGAAAATGGAAACGTGATACAGATCATAATCGGGAATATCCTGATGGTCGAACAGGATAAAATCGCTGGCAGGATTAGGCCGGAAGTGAACGAGATTTCTCTGTTTATATTGAATGTCATTAACGGAGGTGGCAACAGGAGGGCCTACAATGGGTCTGATCATCAGACTGCCTGTTTGCTGGGATGTGACCCAGGTGCCGTTCAGCCAGAATAGCTGCCTGCCTCCGTGAGGAGTGTTAATGTCAAAGCCGGCATTAAGGAAAGTCTCCGTCCGCTGTTTCCAACCGACATAGAAAATATTGTCCACCATTACACCTGAAGGCAGAAAATAGGTATGGAATCCGTTGATCCCATCGCCCTGCTCAACCATTAACTCTTCACGGGAATAGAGTACGTTTCCCGGCTGGCCGTTATTGTCATCCCATACCATCAGGTCGAATGCCCTCTGGTTGGCATTCAGATAACTATCGTTGAAGCAGATGCTGACCGCCCTCAGGGTATCCTGCATGTATGATCTGAACCGGTATGCCACCATGGCATTCCTGGAACCCAGGCCGTTTATCCCGTAGCCTCCCTCTGCTGAACCGTCATCAAAGGCAAAATAGTTGCTGAATCTCTGATAATATATTACCGTATCGTTTTCCTTGGGATCAACAGGATTGGTTATCAGCCAGCTGGTAACCTTAAAAAGGGCAGAATCTTCATTGGTCGTACTGAAAGTGTAAAAGAGAGTTGTGTCATAATCAACATTGGACAGAGGACCTGTGTTACTGGCACCGGCTGTAAAAAAGAATGATTCTGTGTTTCTGTATACATCCCAGATCTTGAAATTTCTGGTTACATTTTCTGAAACTGTGTCATTGTTGCGGTAATACATGGATAATACAGAGCTCATCTCCTGAAGGTAGATCTGTCTGAACTGTTTCAATGGCATTGATTCATGTGTCTTAAGAAAAGAGCGTGGCGGGTACCTGAAAGCAACGTCAGGATAAATTGTGTCTCCGGCATGCCTGTTTTTGCCGAGCCTGACATAGTCGATGTGCCATTGATCACAGTTCCCTACCATGGAGGGATCGTTTAGGTTCGGGCTGAGACTGGCATAGTTAATGAACCGAAACCTGAATCCCTTTTTCAGGAATCTGTCATCATCAATCTTTAATATCACCGCCCTGAAACCCGGATAAGCATTCTTCATGCTCCTCCATGCCGAATACCACTTGTTTTCATCCGCAGCGAACATCTGGAGGATCAGTGTGTCATTTTCTTCCGGCAGGTCTCCCAGTCCGCCTGCAAGGTAATGAAAGCTCAGCCAGATATTTTCTGATGCCGGCAGATTCAGATCAATCGGCTGTGAGGTAAGATGATCAGCTTCAAATCCTGTTGAAGAGGCGGCTTCATATAGCCTGCCGGAATTATCCAGGGCATCAAATGTGGCAATGCCTGTGGTAATCTGCCGGTCGGAATATGTATTATTGATGAAGACATGGTCGTCGGCCCACTTGCCAGGATCAGGGAAGATGCTATGTCTTGAAAAATCATCAAAGAAAGGAAGCTTCAGGGTATCAGCAGCCAGGGATTTAGTTCCGGTAACCCTGGCATTTTCAATTGAGGGATTTGATTGCAAACCCGTGACAACCTCCTGACTTTTTGCGTGAGGCAGCCATAAAAGAAAGAATATGATATGTACAAGATATTTCCTTATCATCCGGATTAAATAACCTTTCCCGAAACAACTCCTGCACTGAGAACACTATCGGGCAGTACCAGTAATGTCGAATCGACCGGCAGTTTCAGGGAATCCATTGTCATCCAGAGATATATTGAAGATCCCAGCTGCAGAGTCGCATCCTCCTTGAACTCCGGATTCTGTTTATAAACAAACGCATTCAGGCTATCCTTGCCTGAGTGTATTGTATTATCATATATATAGGTCCCAAGGTTGAGGGATGCGCTGAAGATCCTGTCTCTGGCGGGTTCCAGTGTCATGCCGATCAGGTCGGGAACAGGAGTTCTCTGGTTGCTCAGGCCTTTGCCAAGAACCAGGTCAATAACCGAACCCTTCTGGACAGAATCGTTTGCTGCGATCTCCTTTCCGTTATAAAGCTGACTCAGGACAACATTTATTGAAAGGTCTGGTTTATATCGCAATGTTCCCATTATCAATCCTGAGCCCTCAATTAGGGCGATTGCCTGTCTGAGCGGAAGGTCGATAAGATCAGGCATGGCAACCATTTCAGGGCGGAAAGCATTTATGGTAAGTGCAATATTTCTCCATTTTTTAACCCTGGACCCAGGTTTTGGATTCTGTTCTGCAATGCAGCCTCTCGGAACAAGGGTGGTGTAAATGGAATCAACTACCTGGAATCTCATTTTGGATTTCTTTGCCAGAGCGGTTGTTTCGTCTATGGTAAGACCAAAAAAGTCAGGAACAGAAAGAGATTGTCCGTGCCTTGTATAAATATTCAGCCATAACAGCAGGATCATAATAATGCTAAAGGCGATTAATATTGCAATGCCAAGATTTTTAAGGAAAAGTTTACTGAGGATGAAGTTCTTTAAGCTCATACAGGCATGATGTACATTAATGATAACGCAAATGTATTGATAAAATTATTAATCAGATCCTGTTATACAGGGAGTCTCGTTCAACAGGCTGATACCCGGCTTCGAGAATAAGCCTGCAGATTTCATCGGATGTCATTACAGGGTTCTTTTCCTCGGCTCCTGCCATCGAATATATCTTTGTCGTGTCATCTATCGTGCCGTCGAGGTCGTCAGCTCCGAAGGAAAAGCTTAACTGGGCGGTCTCTTTACCTGTCATTGGCCAGTAAGCTTTAAGATGCGGGATGTTATCGAGGAAAATCCTTGAGACTGCGTAATTACGGAGATCTTCAGTTACACTGACCTCTTTAAGGTGTGACAGGTTGTTGTGAGCTCTTTTGTATTTGAGCGGGATGAAGGCATTGAAACCAGCGGTTTTATCCTGCAGGCTGCGAAGCCTGTCCATATGATCAATCCTGTGCGCATAAGATTCTATATGCCCGTATAACATTGTTGCATTGGAAGGTATCCCAATCCTGTGGGCTGTTTCATGAATGAGCAGCCATTTGCCAGGCGATGTTTTCTCATTGCATATTTTATCCCTCACCTCCCTGTGGAATATCTCTGCACCACCTCCTGGAATTGAATCGAGTCCGTAATTTTTCAGCTGCCGGAGGCCCTCTTCGATCGTCATGTCAGACATCCTTATCATGTAATCAAGCTCAATAGCCGAGAAGGCTTTGATATGAAGCGATGGCCTGTGTTGCTTGATCTTCTGCAGGAGCTGTCCATAATAGTGAAGGTCGTGCGACGGATGTACACCTCCGACTATATGAACTTCTGTAACCTGTTTATTATCAAATTGTTTAACAATTTCCAGTATCTCTTCGTGAGAATAATCCCAGCTTTCCGGATCTCCTGCAGGTCTTCGGTAAGAGCAGAACAGGCAGTTGTAGACACATCTGTTTGTCGGTTCGATGTGGAAATTCCTGTTGTAACATACCGCTTTGCCGTTCTTCTTTTTTCGTACTGTTGAGGAGAGAATGCCCAGAAGGGGCAATCCGGCTTTTTCATAGAGTGTCAGTCCTTCCTGGGGTGTGATACGTATTCCCGATTCGATCTTACCGGCAATCTGCCTTATTTCGTTATCGCTGATATATTTCAGAAGTTCAGCCATTATGGCAAAATTAATAAAAAAAGGCGCCTTTTGTGGCACCTTTCAAATGATATAATATATCGGATTTAGGCTTTCAGTTTAAGCTCTGAAGAGACCGTCAGCCTCTTCCTTCCTTTTGCCCTGCGTGAAGCAAGTACCCTTCTTCCATTGTGAGTGGACATTCTTTCCCTGAATCCATGCTTATTTGCCCTTTTCCTTCTTGACGGCTGAAATGTCCTTTTCATCTGTGCGAATTTTTATTTGACCCTGGTCATTTATTTGAGACCGCAAATATAGTTATTTTTTTAAAAAGTAAAATCTTAACTTTTATTATTCATTTACTTTGTGTATCCTTTGTGTAATCCTTTGAGTTCCTTTGTGGTTAAATTTTTTTTTACCACAAAGTCTCTCAAAGGTTATCACTAAGTAACACAAAGGAATACAGTATCTTAATGATGTTTATGAATAAAATCAGATTAAGAGTATTTTTATAAAAACCGGGAAGGCAGGTAAACTACCTTCTTCCCGGTAAAGAAGGTTTCGGAGAAGAAATCGCTTATCTCCCAGGTCTTAACTCTGTTCCTGAAACGGCCCAGTTCCTGATCAAGATCACCTCCTTTCAGGCACAGCAATCCGTTTTCGAGACTGTTAGTCCCCGATCTGGTAATATTCTTTGAAGTCATGTTTGCCAGCCTTTGGAATTCCATAACAGCCCTGCTGACAACAAAGTCGTACTTCCCTTCTTCATTTTCAACTCTTTTATTCAGGAGGCGGATATTTTCCAGTCCAAGCTCAGATGCAACGGCTGCGGCTACTTTTATCTTTTTCCCGATTGAGTCGAGTAATGTGAATAATGAACCGGGGAACATTATTGCCAGGGGAATCCCCGGGAATCCCCCGCCGGTACCAGCATCAAGGATAAGTGTTCCCGGCTGAAAACCGATGACCTTTGCAATTGAGAGTGAATGGAGTACATGGTGTATATAAAAGTTATCCATGTCTTTCCTGGAAATTACATTTATCCTGCTGTTCCACTCATCATAAACAGACCTTAACCGTGAAATTCTTTCCTGCTGTATTACTGAAAGCGAGGGGAAATATCCGAATATGCTTCCCGGCATTACCTGTTGCCTGTTTTGATGAAAATATTGTAAAGCAATGTTTTGGCGCGGTAAAGCTGAGCTTTTACGGTACCGATCGGGATCTTCAGCTCAGCAGAGATTTCTTCATAAGTGTATTCCTTATAGTATCTGAGCTCGATAATTTCCCTGTATGGTGATTTAAGCTGGTTTACGATCTTTCTTAAAGTAGCTATTTTCTGGTCATTGATCAGTGCTTCCTCCGGATCAGGCAGGTCGGACTGGATATTTACCGTCAGGGCGTCCATGCTTTCCTGACCATGGTTGACAGGGGGAGGTGATAATTTCTTTTTCCTGATGAAGTCAATGCAATTATTGGTAGCGATCATAAAGAGCCAGGTACTGAAGGCAAAGCGTGGTGTGTAAGTATCAATATTTCTGAATGCCTTGCCGAATGCTTCAATTGTAAGATCCTCAGCATCAGATGAATTATTGACCATTTTCAGCAGCATGTAATACATGGAGTCCCTGTACCGGTTCATAAGGCTGGCAAAAGCTTTTTCATTTCCTTTTTTAGCCTCCTCAACCAGCAAAAGATCGTTTCTGGCCTTATCTGAAAGCTCCTGGTTTATTTCCATTTGTTTTTAACCGACCGCCTCCCTGTATTGCTCAAGAAAACTATCCCATTAATAAACGGGGAAAAGATATCAAAAATTACTGAATATAATGTAAGTCCCGGTTCATTTAGTCTTTTCTGCCCCAGTGCCAGGACAATGATCTGGCTGATAAATCTTAAGCCGAAAACAATCATTATGATCTGCCACTGAAAATGCAGGGAAACCAGAATTATTAATGAAATATAAAAGAGTACCCTCGAAACAGGTTCGGAAATTAAGCGCAATTTATCTCTTAGTTTATAATATGGTGCAGTTGTAAGGTGCCTTTTTTTCTGCTTTATCCAGTCCTTCAGAGTGGAGCACGGTACGGACCTGGTGTGGGTTTCTTTTCTGAATTCGACACATGTATTGGTTTTTTTCGCATTTGAATTGACAAAAAGATCATCATCTCCTGAAAGAACATGTGTATGGATCCCAAATCCTTTTCTTTCAAAGAAGAGTGACCGGCGGTATGCCAGATTACGCCCGACACCCATATATGGAACGCCGCGGATTGCCATCCCAAGATACTGCAGGCCAATAGTGAAGGAGTCATACCTTATATATTTATTTAACAAACCTTTGAGTTTAAGATATCCTCCGTACCCGAGCACGAAATCAATGTTTTCATTAAAATGAGACGCCATTCCTTCGATCCAGGAATCAGATTCAGCCTGGCAATCAGCATCGGTGAAAAGAAGTATCTCCTTCGTGGCAGCTTTAATACCGATAAACTGGGCGAACTTTTTGTTATGAGTGAAGCGGGGATCTTTGCTGATTGATGATATTTTCAGCCTCGGATATTTAAGAAGAAATGTGCCGAGGACATCATAAGAATCGTCTTCAGAGCAATCATTAACCACAATTACCTCATAATCAGGGTAGTTCTGTTCCAAAACAGACGGCAGGAATTTTTTTAGGTTTTCAGCTTCATTTCTGGCGCAGATTATTACGGAAACAGCCTTTTTTTCAACGGATCCGGCAGGATGCCTGTAAAGGAAGACGGCAAGGTAAAACCTGAGATAATAATATAGTTGTATAACCGCGGTGAGCACGAATATTGAAAAAACCACAGACACGAATGGATTATCCTGAAAAATCATCTGACTTTCAAAATTCTACATCAATATTAATAAGATAATCGGAAAAGATAAGAATAGTTATCAACAAAAATGTTCAAGTAGAATTTTTTAAGGCGGGGCGGATGAATTACATTTGTGCGGCTGTTGACAGATCAGTTTTATGTTTGAAGTGCAATTCAGGGATAAGGAAACAAAGGCAAGGACAGGTCTTATGAAGACACCTCACGGAGATATCCCTACCCCGATTTTTATGCCCGTCGGAACCGGAGGAACTGTCAAAGGCATACTTCAGCGCGATCTTTCGGATGATATTGATGCGAAGATCATTCTCGGGAATACATACCATCTCTATCTCCGTCCGGGTACAGAGATTCTGAGACTGGCAGGAGGACTTCACAGGTTTATGTCGTGGGAGCGCTCGATTCTGACCGATAGTGGCGGATACCAGGTATTCTCGCTGGCCGGTAACAGGAAGCTTAACAACGAAGGAGCGGTTTTCAGATCTCATATAGACGGATCCAGGCATATCTTCACTCCGGAAAATACAATTGATATACAGAGGATTATCGGTGCCGACATAATGATGGCGCTGGATGAATGTGCACCCTTCCCGTGCGATTACAAGTACGCCAAAAAATCTGTTGCCCTTACGCATCACTGGCTCGACAGGGCTGTTGAAAGATTCAGGTCGACAGTTCCGCTCTGGGGGAAAGAACAAATTCTTTTCCCGATAGTTCAGGGTGGAATATTTGACGATCTGAGAAAATTATCAGCTGAAAAGGTTGCCGGTACAGGTATGGCAGGAAATGCTATCGGAGGTCTGTCAGTCGGTGAGCCGGCAGAAGAAATGTACAGAACAATTGAAATTGTAAACGGGATCCTTCCCGAAGAAAAGCCAAGATACCTGATGGGTGTTGGTACGCCGGCCAACATCCTTGAGGCAATTGAGAGAGGGATCGACATGTTTGACTGTGTTATGCCTACACGCAATGGACGGAACGGCATGCTGTTCACCTCACAGGGAATCATAAATATCAAGAACAGGAAATGGATCGATGACTTCAGTCCTGTCGATCCTGAAGCACCGTCAGCTGTCAGCTTGAAATATTCCAAAGCATACCTCAGACATCTTGTTATATCAGGAGAAATG
>Ga0079037_100002258_pt1 | contig 10486 bp, 11 predicted proteins | sample Mud3Dept4metaG_FD_71479 | JGI IMG/M metagenome (GOLD analysis project Ga0079037, IMG submission 71479) | Freshwater wetland microbial communities from Ohio, USA, analyzing the effect of biotic and abiotic controls - Mud 3 Core 4 Depth 4 metaG | ecosystem: Environmental > Aquatic > Freshwater >... | reverse complement strand
CCTTCGGTGTCCGGGAACTCCCGAGCAAAAGCATGTTTAAAAGGAGCAGCCACAAACAGGTCGGCGGCTTTGTCGACACTGTTTGTCGGCAGGGTAAAAGGCAGGGAGAGGATGAGCAGTCCCACCCCGCAAACCCCGGCGACCGTAACGGCGGGTCTGACGAGAAAGAGGTCAAAAATATTATATAAATCCTGCGTGGGGTTGGTTTGCTCAGCATAAGGCGTGACCTGTGCCCATACCGATGGTTGTGCCGCCGTCATGAGCAGGCATGCGATCAATACCATCCAAACCGCCTTCTTGATTCTTCTCATAAGACATTCCTCCTTTTCAAAGCTCAAGAAACATCATACCTAAGTCCCCGTAGGGTGTCAACCGTCAGAATATAGAGTGAGAATGCAATTATCATTCCAGTTTTATTGGTTTTATCTCAGTTTTAGCTTGAGCGAAGTTGTTGCGAAAAGGGGCAAACCGTCAGCACTGCCCCAGGGGTGAGGCGACGTTCAGGGTTTGCTCAAAGGTGAAATCCTGGAGGCCACGGAGGACATTCAAGAAGAACTTGACAATTGGACCAAAAATCGCTATACAATCCTAAACTTTGCGGGAAGGACACGAGGGCCGACGCGAGAACATGATGTGGACGTTGCTTCTCAATTCGACGTTTGAGCCGTTGATGGTGGTTTCCTGGAAAAAAGCCCTTTCGCTGCTGGTGCTTGAAAAAGTGGAGGTTGTGGAGGAGTACGACCGCATCATCCGCGGCGTCACGTTGGCCCTCAGGCTCCCGGCCGTGATACGCCTGCACCGCCATATTAAAAGGAAGACCCCGATTGTAAAGTTCTCTCGCCAGAATCTCTACTTCCGCGACAGGGGAAAGTGCCAGTATTGCGGGAAGCCGTTTGAGCATAAAGAGTTGACGTATGATCATGTTGTTCCCCGTTCGAGGGGGGGGCAGACGGACTGGACCAACGTCGTGAGTTGCTGCATGGCCTGCAATTTGAGAAAGGGAGGGAGGACACCCGACGAGGCCGGGATGTCCCTCATCCGGAAACCCAAAGCGCCCATCTGGATTCCCCTGCTGACTGTGAGCCTTGGGCTTGAAGAAACCCCGGACCCGTGGAAGGACTATCTTTATCTCAACGTGAATCTGGCCTCCTGACCGCAAGCGTGGTCTGCCCATCCATTCCTGCGATGTGTACGCCGGGTATCTTCGGAAGGAAGAAGCAATGAAAATGATTTGGGCTCCATGGAGGATGAACTACATACGCGAGAGACGGGAGGAGGGGTGTATTTTCTGCAAGAAACCCGTTGAAAAGAAGGACGAGCAGAACCTCATCCTCTACCGCGGGAGCAAAACGTTCGTTATCATGAACAAGTTCCCGTATAACAATGGCCACCTCATGGTGGTTCCAAAACGCCACTGCACGGATCTCGAAAAACTGACGATCAAGGAATTTCATGAGCTTTTTGATGTCGTCAAGCTTGCGGCTCAGGTTCTCAGAACGGGGCTCCATCCGCACGGGTTCAACATCGGCATCAACCTCGGGAAGGCGGCAGGTGCGGGGAAAGACCACGTTCACGTGCACGTTGTCCCGCGCTGGCTGGGGGACAGCAATTTTATGCCCGCTCTCGCCGAGACAAAGATCATGCCTCAACATCTGGAGGAGACCTACCTGAAACTGCGGTCCGTGTTTGAAGAACTCGTGAAGAAGTCGCACCGCTTTGAAAGGAGGAGAAAAACGTGAAGTGGATCAGGACGCTTGTGTGGATGATCATTTTTTTCTGCGTCATCCTTTTTTCGATACAGAATGCAGGCGATGTAACGCTTCGCTTCGGCCTTTACCCCGTCCTCGCCATACAGTGGGTTGAAAGGCGGGTCCCCCTCTTCGTGGTTCTGCTGTGCGCCCTCTGTGTGGGTGTCCTCATCGGGGGCCTGAGCGATGCATACGGACGGTACCAACTTAAGAAGACGCTGCGCCAGAGCCTAAAGACCATTGAGCAACTGCAGCAAGAGGTTCGTGACCTGCGCCGCTCGCCGCTCGATGTCCCCCCTGTTTGGAAGAAGAAAACAGAGTCTGCATGATCCTTTCATGTTACACCCTGTCTGTCGGGGGATCGTCCCCCTATAGAAACCGACGATTGAACGGACAACCGGACGAATGAAATTTTTCAGCGACGACCCTCTCTCGATCGTCCATCCAAGAGAGATGGTGACCTTTTTTGCGGCTGCCGGTACGGCATACCGTGAGGATCTCCTGCTTGAGGGGCTGGCCTTTATCACCTTCACTCCACAGGATTTGAAGAGATTTGCCGGTGGAGAGGGAATAAGGAAGAAAGAGGCCTGGAAGGGCAGAAACAACCCGATTTATGCCGGCCGGGGCTGGATCGTGACACAGTCGCCGTTCGGGTCACCCAATGCGGTGATGCTGCTGGAAGAGTTAATCGCATTCGGGGTGAAAAGGGCCGTCTTTCTCGGCTACTGCGGATCTCTGCAGAAGGGGGTTAATGTCGGAGATCTCGTCATTCCCACGGATACGGTGAGAGAAGAAGGAACGTCTTACCACTACCTACGGCAGGATGAGAAGAGCCTGCCGGATCGGGTCCTTCAACGCCAGCTTCTCGAAGGGATGAAAGGGCTGAACGCCCGCGTTCACGACGGGAAGGTTTGGACGACGGATGCCCCCTACCGCGAAACTTTGGAGAAAGTGAGCCGCTACCGCGAAGAGGGAATTCTGGGCGTGGAGATGGAGATGTCTGCTGTTTTTGCGCTGGGAATGGCGCGGCGCATTTCCGTAGGGGCGATTCTGCTGGTCTCCGACGCGCTCAAAGAGAGAACCTGGGATATCGGGTTTCGTTCGCCGGTTCTGAAAACCACAAGAGACAGGGTGGTCGAATATCTCCTCGCCCATGTTGACGAAATGATGCTGTGACAGAGGGGGATTCATGAAACACTGAACCTGGTGTTCCTTAGACGATAAAAAAATTTTCTTGCATTCAAAAAATAATTATGGTATAAGGTACTTAGAAAGTGGGGTCTGCTGGAAAAGCGGGCAATTGCCCGCTTTTTTATTGAGACGCCCTCGGATTTTGGGCGAAGGCAGCGAAGGTCATGTCGAAGGAGATCGCGGATCGGGTAAGAACTCTGGCTGAACCCATTCTTTTCGCTGAAGGAATGGATCTGGTGGAGGTTCAATATCGCCGGGAGGCCAACGGGTGGGTGCTGCGTCTGACCATTGAGAAGGAGCAGGGGGTCACGCTTGATGACTGCTCTCGTGTCAACCATGAGGTCGGGAGAACCCTCGACGTGGAGGATTTCATCCCGACACGCTACCACCTGGAGGTTTCTTCTCCTGGCCTCGATCGTCCATTGAAAAGCGAGAAGGATTTTATGAAATATCAAAACCGGCTGATCAGGGTGAAAACCTTCGATCCGATCGACAAGCGGCGCCAGTTCAAAGGAAAGTTGTTGGGCTTGGTTGAGAACCAGATTCACATGGAGATCGACGGAGGGATTGTTCGCATCCCCCTGTCCAACGTCTCAAAGGCCAATTTGGAAATTGAGTTCTAGAGAGGGAGAAATAGAGTATGCCATCCAATCTCAGTTTTATTATCGATCAGGTGGGAAAGGATAAGGGGATCGACCGGAAGGTGATCATTGAAGCATTGGAACAGGCCGTCCTGACGGCATCTCGGAAGAAATACGGACATCAGGGAGAGATCGAGGTTCACTACAACGAGGAAGTTGGAGAGATCGAGCTTTTCCAGTTTAAACAGGTGGTGGAAGAGGTCATGAACCCTGCGTCCGAGATTTCGATCGAGGAGGGAAAGGCCTTAGACGGTGAAGTCGAAATCGGGGATAGCCTCGGGGTGAAACTCACCACCGACTTCGGACGTATCGGCGCCCAGACGGCGAAGCAGGTCATCCTCCAGAAGGTTCGCGAGGCGGAGCGTGACAACGTCTACGGCGAGTATAAGGACCGCAAGGGAGACCTGATCAGCGGCACAGTGCAGCGGATGGAGAGGGGAAACCTCTATATCAATATTGGCAGGGCAGAGGCCGTGCTTCTGTCGAAAGAGCAGATTCCCGGAGAGACGTACCGGCAGGGGGAACGCCTTCGCGCCTATATCCTCGACGTTCAGAAAAATTCGAAGGGCCCTCAGATCTTCCTGTCACGGACCCATCCCGGGTTTGTCAGCAAACTCTTTGAAATGGAGGTTCCGGAGATTTCGGACGGCATTATCAAGACGATCAGCGCCGCGAGGGAGCCGGGTGAAAGGGCCAAGATCTCGGTTTACAGTTCCAACCGTGACGTCGATCCGGTGGGCGCCTGTGTCGGAATGAGGGGATCCCGTGTCCAGGCCGTGGTCCAGGAGTTGAGAGGAGAGCGGATTGATATCATTCCATGGTCTCAGGATACCGCAAAATATGTCTGTAACGCCCTGGCGCCCGCAAAAATCTCCAAGGTCTTTATTGACGAAGAGAACCGCCACATGGAGGTGGTTGTCGCAGACGACCAGCTTTCCCTCGCGATCGGGAAAAGGGGCCAGAACGTGCGACTGGCCTCTAAATTGACCGGGTGGAAGATTGACATCAAGAGTGAGTCCAAGATGGAAAAGATCTCCGCCGAGATCCTCGACGTCTTCAAAGGGCTTCCCTATATCGGAGACGTGACCAGTCGGGTTTTGTATAACGAGGGGTTCCGGTCGCTCAAGGAAGTGGCCGAGGTTGACCCGGAGGAGTTGGCCAAGGTTCTGGAGATAGAGAAGGAGAAAGCGCTTGAAATTGTGACGCGCGCTTCTCAACTGCTTCAAACAGGAGGAGAACCCGCAGAGACGAAGAACGCGGAAGCGGCTTCTCCTGAAGACCCGGCACAGGATTCCGTGGATCGCATGGAGGGGGTAGGGGAGAAGACGGCGGAACTCCTGGTGGCCAACGGGATCAAAACCGTTCAGGACATATTGAAATCGAGCGTTGAAAGCCTCTCAGCCCTTCAGGGGATCGGGACGAAAAAAGCGGAAAAATTAATTCACTCAGCCCAGAGTCATTTGGAAAAGGGAGTTGGGCGTGGGGAGAAGTGAACATGTCCCGGTGCGGATGTGCATGGGGTGCCGGGAGAGGAAGAGGAAGGAAGAATTGATCCGGTTCACGCAGGGCGAAGAGCGGACCCTGATTCCCAATCTTGGAAAGAAACCGCTCCCTGGAAGAGGTTTCTATCTCTGTCCCACTCTGAAGTGTCTCAGAATGGCACAGAAGAAGAATCCGTGGGGACGATTTTCAGGAAGCCACGGATCACCGATCTCCATAGAAACCGTGCTGACACGATCACCGGGAGAGGGTGGGGGAACGGCGGGACAAAGGAGGAAAGGGAATGTCGAAGATTAAAGTCCTCGATCTTGCACGCGATGCAGGGATGGAGGACGACAAGTACCTTCTCAAACTGAAACGGATGGGGGTCAAGGTCAAGGACAAGAAGGCCGAGGAACCCGAAAAGGCTGCACCCACAACGGATGAGAAGATCATCGAGCGGGATGCGGATAAGGAAGTGATTGAGAAGCGGGTTAAGCCTACCGTCATCCGGAGAAGGACGAGAACCCTCGAAACAAAGGTGGAAGCACCGCCCGTGGAAGCCCCAGATGCTGTCGAAACCCCGACGTCGCTTGCCCCTCCACATGGGGTAGCGGCGGAGCCTGATATCCGCGAAGGAAAACCAATTACGGTACCTGAACGAAAGCCGGAACCGAAAGACAAGGGTTTGGTGATGGCACCCGAAAAGGTGGAAGCGGGGAAAGAGGCGGCATCTCCGGCGAAGCCTGGGAAGGGAAAGAAGAAGGGCGCCGAAGAGATCGAGTCCCCCTTGCCTGCCGAAGGAAAAGGTGAAGCCAAACAGGTTTCCCCTGTCGAAGCACAGGGGACCGCTCCTGCCGCAGGTAAGGAAGTGAAACCTAAGGAAGAGGTTAGGAAGGAAGGAGTTGAGGCGAAGCCGAAGGTTGGAGTCCTGCCGAAAGAAGAACTCCGGGTGCCTAAAAAATTGGTCGAGGAAGAGCTCCCTGCCGCCGCCAAGAAGAAGGCCATTGCCAAGAAGAGGAGAGTGATTGAAGAAAGGATGTTGGCTGACGAGCCCGAGGAAGAAGAACCTTTGGAAAAGGCAAAAGAGGAGGAGTTACCGCCTGTTGCAAAACCCTTCCGACCGATGAAGAAGAAAGTGGTCATGAAGGCCATAGCGAAGAAGACGGAAGTGACCGTTCCCAAGGCCATCAAGAGAATCATTCGTATTGCCGAGGTGATCTCCGTCGGAGACCTTGCCAAGCGGATGGGGGTCAAAGGGGGAGAGGTGATCAAGAAACTGATGGATATCGGTGTCCTCGTCAACATCAATCAGGTCATCGATGCCGACGTCGCCTCACTGGTGGCCAATGAATTCGGTTACGAAGTTGAAAAGACCTCCCTGGAACATCAGGACCTCTTGGAGAGAAGAGAAGACCAGCCGGAACAACTGAAGGGACGCTCACCGGTGGTCACGGTGATGGGCCACGTCGATCACGGGAAGACCATGCTTCTGGATGCGATCCGGAAGACGAACGTGGTGGATGGAGAAGCCGGTGGCATCACGCAGCACATCGGCGCATACAACGTCGAACTCGACAACGGCCGTGTGGTCTTTATTGATACGCCCGGCCACGAAGCATTTACGGCCATGAGAGCCAGAGGGGCTCAGGTGACGGACGTCGTCATCCTGGTGGTGGCTGCGGACGACGGAGTGATGCCGCAAACCAAAGAGGCCATCGACCATGCGCGGGCAGCCAAGGTTCCCATGGTGGTGGCCATCAACAAGATCGACAAACCGGCGGCCAACCCGGAGAAGGTGAGAAAGGAACTGGCCGACTTGGGTTTGCTCCCGGAGAAATGGGGCGGGAACACCCTCTTTGCCGAGGTCTCTGCAAAACAGAAGACAGGGATCAAGGAACTGCTCGAACTCATCCTTCTTCAGGCCGAAATTCTTGAACTGAAGGCCAATCCTGACAAACCCGCCCGCGGTGTCATCATCGAGGCCAAACTGGATAAAGGAAGAGGCCCCGTGGCAACGGTCCTCGTTCAGGAGGGGACCTTGAAAACAGGGGAAGCCTTTCTGGCAGGGTCGCATCACGGCAGAGTCAGGGCGATGCTGAATGACAAGGGGCAAAAAATCGAGGAAACCGGACCCTCCACCCCCGTGGAAGTGGTCGGGTTCGCGGATGTCCCGGAGGCGGGAGAGACATTCATCGTCGTCCAGGAAGAAAGAATGGCCAAACAGATCAGCCTCTACCGCCAGGAGAAGATGCGGGCCAAGGAACTCGCAAAACTAAGCAAAGTGTCCCTGGAGGAACTCTACGATCAAATCAGGAAGGGAGAGGTCAAGGAACTCAATGTCATTATCAAGGCCGATGTCCAGGGGTCCATTGAGGCCATGAAAGAGGCGTTGAACAAGCTCTCGACGAACGCGGTGAAGGTGAATATCCTCCATGACGCGGTCGGTGGAATTACAGAGACAGACGTCAATTTGGCCTCCGCTTCAAATGCCATCATCATCGGGTTCAACGTCAGGCCTGTGCTGAAAGCCCAGACCCTCGCGGAACAGGAGAAGGTGGACGTGCGGTCGTATTCGATCATCTACGATGCCATCTCGGATATCCGAAAGGCCCTGGAGGGGCTCCTGGAGCCGACCTACAAGGAACACCTCCTGGGGAGGGCACAGGTGCTTCAGGTTTTCACTATTCGAAAGGTGGGGACGATCGCGGGAAGTTTGATCTTGGACGGAAAAGTGGTGAGAGGATCCCATGCAAGGCTTTTGAGGGATAATGTGGTCGTCTATGACGGCCGCATCCTATCGCTCAGACGATTCAAAGATGACGTGAAGGACTGCGGTGAGGGCCTTGAGTGCGGCATCGCCATTGAAAATTACACCGATCTGAAACAGGGAGACATCGTCGAGTCTTACGAGGTTGAGGAGATTCGACCACGACTGTCCTGATCCCCCGGGGTTGGTTCCGAAAAGAGGGGGACGGGTTTTCGCACGGGAGAGATCGTTTTCCTTGAGGAGACAAGACATGGTGATCGGAGTGTGTCAGCTGGACCTTCGGATTCCTGAGAATCATTCTCTCAAGGGGAAGCGACATGTCCTTCGGAAGATCACGGAACGCGTGAGACACCGGTTCAACGTGGCGATTTCAGAGGTCGGAGACAACGATCTCTGGCAGCGTGCCAAGATTGGAATCTGCACCGTGAGCAACGACCAGAGGCACATCAACTCCAGCCTGGACAAGGTGATCGATTTCATCGAGAAGATGTACGTCGTTGAGGTGGTTGACACAGAGATGGAAATTATTCCCCTGTAGGGGGGGGTCAGGGCAGGGGTGAGCAAAGGGCCGATGTCCGAGGGCAAGCGATCAGAAAAAGTAGCCGATGCCATCCGCAAAGAGATCTCCGAAATGATCCTCTTGAAGACGATCAAGGACCCGCGGATCGGTTTTCTCACGATCACCCGGGTTTCTGTTTCGGATGATTGCCGGATGGCGCGGGTCTATTTCAGTGTGATGGGAAGCCCCGAAGAACGGGACCGGTCGCTTGAAGGGCTCAACAGTGCCAAGGGGTACATGAGAAAGGAACTCGGACGCCGGATGAAATTGAGATACACTCCGGACATTGTTTTTCAATTTGATCCATCGATTGAATATGCGATTCACATCGACGAGGTGCTTCACCGCCTTCACGAGGAAGGAAAGAAAGATGACGTGGATTGATGGGCTCCTCATCGTCGATAAGCCCGAAGGAATCACCTCGATGGGCGTGGTCAGAGAGGTGAAGCGGCGATGTTCGATAAAGAAGGTGGGACACATCGGGACCCTCGACCCTTTTGCGACGGGGGTACTCCCTGTTGTTTTGAATGAAGGAACAAAGGTGGTGCCTTTCCTGGAGGAAGAACCCAAGGAGTATGAGGCGACACTGAAGTTTGGCGAGGAAACGACCACGGACGATTGTACTGGGGAAGTGGTATCTCGGCGGCCATGGGAAGGAATCCTCCCCGAGACGATTCACGGGGCTTTCCAAGCCTTCTCGGGCAGAATCCAGCAGATCCCACCCATGTTTTCTGCCGTGAAGGTGCAGGGCCAGCCTCTTTACCGATTGGCGCGGAAGGGGATCGAGATTGAGCGCAAGGAGAGGGATGTCACGATCTTTGAGCTCAATATCAGCAGGATCCTTCTGCCCGAGGTGACATTCAGGGTCTCCTGTTCCAAAGGAACGTATATTCGCACGTTGGCCAGAGATCTGGGGAAACACATAGGTTGCGGCGCACATCTTGTACGCTTACGGAGGGTTCGCAGCGGACCCTTCAGCCTCGATCGCTCTATCTCGTGGGAGAAGCTCCAATCACTCTCGGGGCGTGACGAACTGGGACCGTGGGTGATTACACTAAAGGAAGCCCTGAAGAAACTGCCGGAGGTCGTTGGCAACGAGCGCTCCGTGAGAAAGGTTCGTGTCGGGCAGGAAATGGTGGTCCGGGATCTTTCGTCGGAGGGCCTGCCCGCCTTTGAAAAGGGGGCATGCGTGCAAATGACTTCTACGGAGGGTGGATTGGTGGCGATCTTGAGATCCGTCATCGGAGACACGGACGTCACGACGGTGCACCCGGACACGGTGGCCTTTCGGCCACTCAGGGTCTTTCGCAGCGAAGACAGAATTCAAAACGAAGGTTACGCGTAAAGGAGGTATTTCATGGCACTGGTTGTGGAAAAGAAAAAAGAGATCATTGAACAATTCAAAACGCACGAAAAGGATACGGGTTCACCCGAGGTTCAAATTGCCCTTCTGAGCGAGCGGATCCGGTATCTGACCGAGCATTTCAAGGGTCACACCCGGGATCACCATTCGCGCCGGGGACTCTTGAAGCTGGTCGGTCAGCGGAGAAGGCTTCTCAACTACTTAAAAACGGTGAAAGCGGACCGGTATCGGGTGATTATCGAAAAACTGGGACTTCGAAAGTAAGGCCCTCTCAACCGCCTGAGGATTCATTGAGGCAAGACGAAAAAGGAGTGTAGAAAACCGTATGGTTCACAAGGTACATGTCGATTTTGGCGGAAGGCCATTTTCAATTGAAACGGGGAAAGTGGCAAGACAGGCGAACGGATCTGTTGTCGTCCAATATGGAGAGACCGTTGTTTTGGTCACGGCCGTGACATCGGGCACCCGACGGGATGGGATCGATTTCGTTCCCCTCACCGTCAACTATCAAGAAATGACCTATGCGGCCGGAAGGATCCCTGGAGGTTTTTTCAAAAGGGAAGGAAGACCGAGTGATCGTGAAACCCTGACCTCACGATTCATCGATCGACCCTTGAGACCTCTTTTCCCCAAGGGGTTTCAAAACGAAACCCAGATCATTGCCACGGTCCTTTCGGCCGACATGGACAATGACCCCTCCATTCTGGGGATGATCGGAGCATCGGCAGCCCTGAC
>Ga0079037_100002257_pt1 | contig 10487 bp, 8 predicted proteins | sample Mud3Dept4metaG_FD_71479 | JGI IMG/M metagenome (GOLD analysis project Ga0079037, IMG submission 71479) | Freshwater wetland microbial communities from Ohio, USA, analyzing the effect of biotic and abiotic controls - Mud 3 Core 4 Depth 4 metaG | ecosystem: Environmental > Aquatic > Freshwater >... | reverse complement strand
CCCGGGCCAGGATCCCGGTGGAGCCGGCGACGCCGACCACGGTGGCCTCGGCCACCCGCGCTCCCGCCTGGTCGGTGAGCACCGAGGTGCCGGCGCAGCCGGTGATCCGCATCTGGTAGGCCCCCTGGTTGGCGCCGTGCAGCCACAGGCAGGGCCTGTCGACGCCGGCGAGGGCCGCGCCGGCGAAGTCGAGCGTCACCTCGGGCTTCCCGACGATGAGCGCGCCGGCGCGCGAAAGCGCCGGCAGCCCGGAGAGGACCTTCACCTGGGTGGGGGCCGCGAAGACCGCCTCGTCGAACTGGATGGTGGCCGGCGCGGCGAGCGTGTTCACGTAATTGATGGCCTCCCGGAGCGAAAGGCCGGTGCCGCCCGGAGCGGCCGGGGTGGCCGACGCGTCGTTCTCGTCGGCTGCGGTGGTGACCCTGACGATGCTGGCCGGGTCGCTCACCACCACGTCGGCGTAGGCGTAGGCCGAGACGCTGCAGGTGTTCCGGATCTCGACCGCCGCCGTGTAGACGGCCGCGGCCGGATAGAGGTGGCTGGCCGTCTTCCCGGTCGAGAAGGTGGTGTCCCAGGTTCCGGTGAACGACCCGTAGTCGAAGACGAAGCGACCCTCCAGCGCCGCAGCCGGGTCCTGGAGGTCGGTGGAGCAGGTCGCGTCGAAGGCCACCGTGGTCGACCCTGCGGTGGCGGCGACCGGGGTGGCCACCAGGCAGGCGAGCGGCGGGAGGATGCCTGGGGCCGGCGTCGCGGTGCAGGCGCCTGCCTGGCAGCTCTGCGAGGTGTCGCAGGCCCCGCCCGACCCGCAGGGGGAGCCGTCGGGCTTGGCCGGGTCGGAGCAGGCGCCGGTGCCCGGGTCGCAGGTGCCGGCGACGTGGCAGGCGTCGAGGGCGCTGCAGGTCTTCCGCGTCCCGGCCAAGCAGCTGCCGGCCTGGCAGCTGTCCGGGGTGCAGGCGTCGTTGTCGGCGTTGCAGGCCGTGCCGTTCGCCTTGGCCGGGTTGGAGCAGGCGCCGGTGCCCGGGTCGCAGGCGCCCACGTCGTGGCACTGGTCGAGGGCGGTGCAGACCACCGGGTTCGCGCCCACGCAGGCCCCGCCCTGGCAGGTGTCGGTCTGGGTGCACTTGTCGGCGTCGTCGCAGACCGTCCCGTTGGCCTTGACCGGGTTGGAGCAGGCGGAGGAGCCGGAGGGCGGGTCGCAGGCGCCCGCGTCGTGGCACTGGTCGAGGGCGGTGCAGACCACCGGGTTCGCGCCCAAGCACAGCCCCCCCTGACAGGAGTCGGTCTGGGTGCAGGGGTTGTTGTCGTCGCAGGCCGTTCCGTCGGGGAGGCCCTTGCAGCCCGAGGCGAGGACGGAGACCGCCGCGCTCAGGGTGGCGCGGGCGCCGGCCGGGTCGACCAGCTCCAAGTCGTAGGTGCCGGGCGCCGCCGCCAGGGGATCGAGCCAGGCGTCGATCTGCTGGGAAGAGACCACCTTCAGGATCCGGAGGGGCACCCGGGTCCCGCCCGACAGCAGCGTCAGGGAGAAGGTGACGTTGACCACCGAGGAGGCCGGGTCGTCGAGGTCGGCGATCACCTGCGGCTGGAAGTGGTCGCCGCGCACGGTGAGGCGGGTGCCCTGGTCGGTCGGGGTCGAGCCCGGGTCCACCGAGGTGAGGACCGGCGCCGGGACGCTCTGGCAGGTGCACGCAGGAGCGGCGGCCACGAGCGCGAGGAGGAGATGGGAGCGGAGGCGTCTCATAGCTGGAACCGGTAGCCCACGTTGAGGAGGAAGCGGACCAAGCTGATCTTCACCAGCGGCTCGGAGAGCCAGGCCGCTCCGGCGTCGATCTCGCCGTAGAGCCGTCCCGGGCCGACGAGGCCGCTCACCCCCAGGACCACGTCCCCGCCGGGCGCGAAGCCCACGGCGGAGCTCTCCAGCACCGAGGTGCTCACGATCTGCGCGGTGAACCCGGCGCCGCCGTACAGCGCCGCGGCGCCGAGCGGATGCTCGTAGATCGCCAGCGCCGAGAGCGGGACGATCCGCGCCGCGGCCTCGGTCGAGGCGCCCGCCGCCATCGGGAGGGGGATGCTGCCCGAGGTGCCGTAGTAGCCGGCGCGCGCGGAGAGCAGCAGCCGCTGGCCGAGGAGCGGGGTGCGCCAGGTGAAGTCGAGGCCCACCGCGAAGGTGGAGAGCCCCTCGAAGTTCGTGACCCAGCCGACGGTCGCTCCGAGGAAGAGCAGGTCCTTGCGGCGGGTCATCTCCACCCGGACCTCCTTCCGGAAGCCGCGGTCGGCGATGGTGACCTCGGCGGCGTCGCCCGGCGGGGTGCGGCTCGCCGCGACGAGGCGCGCCTGGTAGCCGCTGGCCGTCTCGCCCAGGCCCTCGATGCGGCCGGCGGTGGTGGTGATCCGGATGGGCGCGCCGCGCACCGGCCGCCCCTCCTCGTCGAGGAGGCGGACCTCGATGCGGGCAGTCGAGGTGCCGTCGGCGAGCAGGCGGGGGGGCTCGACGGCGACCTCGGCGCGCGCCGTCGGAGGCCGGCCGTGGAAGAAGGCCAGCGGCTCGCTCCAGGCGCCCTCGATCCCCGCGGCATCCACCGCCCGGACCCTCCAGGCGAGGCGGCCCTCGGGGAGCGCTTCGGCGAGGACGCTCGCCACCGCGCTCTGGTGGACCGCCGCCGTCTCGAGCTCGCCCGGCCGCGCCACCTGGTAGTCGTAGCGGCTCGCGCCCGGCAGCGTGTCCCACCGGAGCAGCACCGCCGCGGCCGGGTCCTCCGCGCCGACCACCGCTCCGTCGGCGGGGGAGGCGAGGCGCGGGCCGGTCAGGCGAACGGCCGGCTGGACCTCGAAGGAACGCGGGGGGCTCGCCGGGCCGGCGGTGCCCTTGGCATCGAGGGCGGCGATGCTCCACAGGTGGCGTCCGGGCCGGCCGGGGACGAAGGTCGCCTGGGGGTCGTCGACCACGGCCTGCCAGGCGGGCTCTCCCTCCGCCGTCACGGTGACGCGCCAGCGGGCCACCGTGCGGATCCCTTCCCAGCGCAGCGTCACCGGTCCCCACGGGAGGACCGCGCCGGCGTCGGGCGCCGATGCCCGGGGGAAGCCGAGGGCGACCGTGAAGGTCCGGGCGGTGCTCGCCGGGGCCTCCTTGCCGAGAAGGGTGGTGCCGGTGACGCGCCAGTGGTAGGTGCCGGGCCCGGGGATCTCGAGCCGAGCCTCGCAGGAGGGGCCGCTCCAGCGGGCCACCACCTCCGAGAAGGCCGCATCGCGAGCCACCGCGATGGTGTAGGACTTGAGCAGCTTGGAGGGCTCGCAGGCGAAGCCCACCGCCAGCCGTTCGCGGTCGAGCGCGAACCGCGCCCCCGAAGCCGGAGAGAGGAGCACCGGCCCGGAAAGCGCCGGCTCGATGGTCTTGGTCTCGCTCCAGGGGCCCACCCTCCCGTTGGCGTCGACGCTGCGGACCCGCCAGTGGTAGCGGATCTCGGGGATGGCCGCCCAGCGATAGGCCGGGACGTTGACCTTCGTCGAGATCTCGAGCTTGCCGGGGGCGAAGGAGGGGTCGGTGGCGATCTCCAGCTCGTAGGTGGCGGCGCCGCCCACCGACTGCCAGCGCAGCACCACGTGGACCAGCGCCCCCGACTCCTGGGCCTGGGCCGGGGCGGCCTGGAGCGCCAGTGCCGCGGCGAGGAGGAGGCTAGCGGGCCGCGCCATCCTCGACCTCGATCGTCGGATCGAACAGCTCCGGCGCGTTGGGGACCGCCTGGGCGACGAGCCGGAAGCGGACCGGGGCGGACGGGGGCGACTCGCCGCGGGCCGGATCGAGCGCGCGGACCCGCCAGAGGTAGACGCCCTCCGGGAGCCGCGGGTCGGCCCACAGGGTGGCCCCGTCGGCCTCGGCCGCGAAGGCCAGCTCCCGGAAGGACGGGTCGGCGGCGATCTCGACCCGGTAGCGCGAGACGCCGTCCACCTCGGTCCACCAGAACGGCACCTGTGTGCCGGGCGGCGCGAACACCACCTCGCCGGCGATGGGTGAGAAGAGGCTCGGCGGGCGATCCTCGACCAACAGGAACCGCCGCGACTCGCTCTGCGGCTTTCCGGCGGCGTCCACCAGGCGCCAATAGAAGCTCCCCGGCGAGGGGGCGCGGAAGGCCTGGGCACCTCCGACGGCCGCGGCCTCCGAGACCACCTCGGCGTAGGCCGGGTCGCGCGCCACCTGGAGCCGCAGCTCGGCCGGGGCGCCCACCTGCCAGCGCAGGGCCACCGCCGCCGGGAACTGGGCGAAGTAGAGACGCTGGCCGCTGCGAGGGGCCTCGAGCCGTGCCGGGTAGGCGGGCGCCGAGACCTGGGCACCGTCCACCCGGGCGCGGCCGGTGATGAGCTCGAACCAGGTCGTCCCCTGCTCGGCGCGGGCCTGGAACCGGCCCTCCGAGCCCGGCTCGAGCAGCGCCACTCCGCTCGCGCCCCGGATGGCTGCGGCGCCGCGCCCGGAGACGCCCTCGATGCTGCCCTTGAGCAGCGCCACCCGGTTCAGGGCTGCGTCGGCGTCCTCCGGAGGCTCGACCAGGATGAGGGATTTCTCCTCCACGTCGAAGGCGGCCCCGGACTCGAAGGAGACGGTGGCGAGCCCGCCGGGAGGAACGTAGACGGCGTCCCGCGACCAGAGGACGGTGCCGCTGCGCACCCCGTCCCAGGCCAGGGTGCCGGTCCGGCGGCGAAGGACGCCGCCCCCGGCGTAGGTCAGCTTGGCGATGGCGGGCGCGTCGACGGCGCGGGCCGGCTCGGGGCCTCCCCACAGGAGCAGGCCGAAGACGACGGCCAGGCCGAGCCCGCTCGTCGCGAGCAGCAACCTGTCGCGGTCACGCCACTCTCCTGCCCAGGGCTGCCCGGGAATCATCCGCGCCGCACTCCCGACCCGTCGAGCCACCTGCCGCGGGCCTTCGACCGAAAAATGGTAGCACCGGGGTCGGGGAATTCGAGGATTCTGCTGCGATTTCGGGCAAGTGTCGGCTGGTGTAGGATGCTCGCGATGGGCCCGGCACCCCGCCTCCGGTCGCTGCTCGCCTCGCTCGCGTCCGTGCTCGGCGCCGGTGCGAGCGCGCTCCTGGTGCTGGTGCTCGGATTCCTGGTCATCGCCTTCCTCATCTCGGCCATCTCCGAGCGGCACGACGACTGCCTCTGCCAGGACGGGACGCGCGCCTCGGGCTGGGCCTGGGGGGCCCGGTCGCCCGAGTCGAACTGCGCCGAGCTGTGCCGGAACGCGGGGGGCGGCAAGCCGCTGCCGCCCAAGCTGCGCCGCCGCTGAGCTGGAGCGCATCCCACAAGCCCGCAGCCTGCTGCGGCGAAGCATTCCTGCCTGCAGGCGACGGGCTGCTGCACCTTGCGACGTCTGGAGGTCGTGGGATGCGCTCTTCAGGAGGTGGCGACGTCCTTGGCGCGGAGGAGCCCGGCTGGCTCCTCCCCGAAGAGCCGGCGCAGCTGCGGTACCGCGGCCAGCACGCCCGCCGCCAGCGCCGCGCCGGCGACCAGGTCGACGGCGTAGTGGAGCGACAGGTAGACGGTGGCGAAGATGATCCCCGCCACCGCGAACAGCAGCGGCGTCCGCCAGTGCGGGAAGAGGCGCCACCCGTAGGCGAGGAACACCAGCGAGAGCGCGGTGTGGCCGCTCGGGAAGGCGTCGAGCTGGTTGATCTCGGCGACGCGCAGGAAGTCGCGCACGGCGGCGCTGATGGCGCCGCCGCCCAGCAGCGCCACCTCCTGGGCCTCGGGCACCCGGGGGCCGCTGGCCGGGAACAGGAAGTAGCCGACGTACGAGGCGAGCAGGGTGGCGATGAGCGCGAAGGTGAGATCCTCGAACTCGGACCGCCTGCCCCGCACGTAGAGGGCCACCGCCATGGCCACCGGGATGAAGTAGTAGCTCACGTAGAGGAGCGAGGCGACGTCGCTCAGCCAGGCCGGGCGCCCCAGTGCGGCGCGCCAGGCGGGGACGAGCGGCCCGAGCAACCGCAGGTCGAGCCGGGCCAGGGAGTCGTCCCAGCGGGCGGGGTTGGCGGCGCCGATGAGCGGCCCGGCCAGGTTGAAGATGGTGATGACGGCGGGCAGCGGGAAGAAGTCGCGGATCACCCGCGCCGGCGCCCAGCGCGGCCCGGCGAGAGCGGAAGCCAGCATGGTGAGGGCCATGGCGGCGAGGTAGAAAAGGATGCGCGCCGGCTGCTGCTGGGTGAGCGCGGTCACGACCGCCAGCCCCGCCATGAACAGCAGCATCATCCGGTCGACTGCCCGCAGCAGCCCTTCGTTGGCCCGTTGCGTCATTCCTGCTCGTTCCTCCCCGGCACGGGAGCGCGCCGGCGGGTCGAGTTTAACCCGGTGGCCTGCCGTCCGCAGCCGGAATCCACCCTATTTCCCGGGCAGTGGCCGGTCCGACCCGAAGCTCCTCGAGGGAGGAAGGCAACCGGCCGCGCCGAGGCGCGAGCGGCACCTCGCCGACCATGATCTCGGCGAAGCGCTGCGGGAAGGATGGGACCCGGGCCGGCTCGGCGAGGCCGCTCGGGACGAGCGCGTGACCGGCATCGTCGTACTTGTCGGTGGCGCCGAGGTTGTGGAAGAGCTCGTGGGCGAGGGCGGTCAGAGCCAGGCTCGCATCCTCGCCGCTGGCGGCCGCCCGGACCATGCCGGTCTCGCCGCCCAGGGCCCCGGCGCCCTCGGCGAAGGCGGTGGCGGCGCCCTCGGCCGGGGACTCGATCCACGCCACCACCACCAGGTCCTCGGCGTCGAGGGAGATGCCGGCGGAGCGCTGGACCCGGCGCAGGTACTGCCACGCCTCGACGGCGTGGACCAGCCTCCCGAGGAGGCCGTCCGATTCCGGATGGAGCGGCGGCGGATCCTCCCACTGGATGGGCCCGCGCAGCCGGAAGGCGAACGGGGCCGGGCCTGGGCCCAGGTGGCGCTCGCGCTCTGCGCCGAGCAGCCGTTCCAGGTCCGGGAGGCCTTCGGCGAAGCGGACCAGCGCGGGCGCCTCGCGGGGGAGCGGGGAGAGGAGGATCACCGCCACCTCCAGCGGCCGCGACCACTCCCGGCGCGCGGCACGGGTGCGGGTGAGACCGGCCGCCCAGGCCGCCGCCACCGCCAGCGCGGCGAGGAGGAGGGCGACCCGAGCCTGCTTCCAGCTGCCGCGGGATGGCCGAGCCACCCGGGAAGTGAAGCAGCCTCCTCCTTCGCCGGCCAGTTCCGGGCCGAGGCCGCGCCGCTGCAGGCCTCGGCACCGCAGACCCAAACGGGTGCATGGGGCGCTTCGCCTTGTGAGAAACGACCAAGTCGATCATCTCTTCCCAGTGCCGGACGCCCTGCTGACGAGCTCCGAGGTGGCGCGCCTCCTCGGCGTCACCCCTGGAAGCGTGAAGCGCTGGGCCGACGCGGGATTGCTTCACTGCCTGCGGACCGCGGGCCGCCATCGGCGCTTCCGGGCCGACGAGGTGGAGCGCTTCCGGGGAGCGCGCAGCGATCGGATCGCTCCTTCGGCGGCTGCTTGGGTCGCCCGCCTCCTCGAGGAGGGGGAGGTCCAGGCCCTCCAGGCGCAGCTCCTCGCCGAGCGGGCCCGGCTCGGCTCATGGTGGCGCGTGGCGGAGTCGCTCGGACCGGTCCTCGCCGAGCTGGGCCGGTGCTGGGAGGCCGGAACCCTGACGGTCCTCGAGGAGCACCTCGCCTCCGAGCGCCTGGCGCGGGCGCTGGCCCGCTGCGCCGAGTCGCTCCCGGTTCGGCCGGGGGCGCCCCGGCTGTTGCTGGCCACGGCGGAGGAGGAGAAGCACACCCTGGGCCTTTCCCTGGTGGAGCTGGCGGTCCGCGAATGGGGCTGGCCTACCCTGTGGGCCGGCCGCGACACGCCGCTGCCGGAGGTGGTGGCGCACGTTGTCGGCGGCGGAGTCGAGGCGGTGGCGGTCTCGGCGAGCGCGCTGTGCGACCCGGAGCGGCTGCGGACCCAGGCCGAGGGGCTGGCGGCCATCTGCCGCGCCGGCGAGGTGGCGCTGGCGTTCGGCGGCAGCGGCGCCTGGCCGGACGAGCTGCCGCACGGCCGGCGCATGACCGGCTTCGAGGAGCTGCGCGCCTGGCTCGCCGACGTCGAGCGCGGCCTGACGAAGGGGGGGCGATGAGGATCGCCATCGTCGGCTCCGGGATCTCCGGCCTCGTGTGCGCCCACCTGCTGCACCCCGACCACGAGATCACCGTGTTCGAGGCCCAGGAACGCGCCGGCGGCCACACCCACACCCACGACCTCCAGCAGGGCGGGCGGCGCTACGCGGTGGACACCGGCTTCATCGTGTTCAACGAGGCCACCTATCCGGGGCTGGTGAAGCTCTTCCGGCGCCTGGGCGTCGCGAGCCAGGCCTCCACCATGAGCTTCGGCGTCAGGAACGAGAGGACCGGCCTCGAGTGGAACGGCTCGAGCCTCGGCCAGATCTTCGCGCAACGCCGAAACGTGGTGAACCCGTCCTTCCTGCGGATGATCCGCGACCTGCTGCGCTTCCGCCGCGAGGCGCGGGAGCTGCTCGCCGGCGACGGCCAAGGGCCCACGCTCGGCGGCTACCTGGAGGACCGAGGCTACTCCCGCGCCTTCGCGGAGGACTGCCTCCTCCCGATGGGCGCCGCCATCTGGTCCGCCGACCCGGCGCGCATGCGGGAGTTCCCGGCCCGCCGCTTCGTCCGCTTCTTCGAGAACCATCGCTTCCTGGAGGCGCGCCAGCCGCAGTGGCGGGTGGTCCAGGGCGGCTCGCGACGCTACGTCGAGGCCCTGACCGCGCCCTTCCGCGAACGCATCCGGCTGCGGACCCCGGTGGAGGCGGTCCGCCGGTACTCCGACCGCGTCGAGGTCGCCCCCGCCGGCGGGCCGGCCGAGCGCTTCGATCAGGTGATCGTGGCGACCCACTCCGACCAGGCGCTGCGGCTCCTCGCCGATCCCACCCCGGCCGAGCGGGAGATCCTGGCCGCCATCCCCTACCAGCAGAACGAGGTGGTGCTCCACACCGACGACTCGGTGCTGCCGCGCTTGCCCCGCGCCCGCGGGGGCTGGAACGTCCTCGTTCCCCGCCAGGAGCGGGGCCGGGTTTCCGTCACCTATGACATGAACCGGCTTCAGGGGCTGGATGCGCGCCCGGGCTACCGCGTATCCCTGAACCTCGAGGCGGCGATCGACCCAGCCCGGGTGCTGCGGCGGCTCGACTACCAGCACCCGGTGTTCACCACGGCCGGCGACGAGGCGCAGCGCCGTCACGGCGAGCTCCTCGGCGCCAACCGAACCTGGTTCGCCGGCGCCTACTGGGGCCAGGGGTTCCACGAGGACGGGCTGCAGAGCGCCCTGGCCGTCTGCCGGCGCTTCGGGAAGGGGCTGTGAGGGGGCAGAGCGCCATCTACTCCGGCTACGTCCGCCACCGCCGCCTCGCGCCGGTGTCGCACGCCTTCTCCTACCCGCTCTTCATGATGTACCTGGACCTGGAGGAGCTGCCGGACCTGTTCCGCGGCCGCTGGCTCTGGTCGGCGCGACGGCCCGCCCTGGCGCGCTTCCGCCGCGAGGACCACCTCGGCGACCCTGCGGTGCCGCTGGCGGAGTCGGTGCGCTGCCTGGTGGCCGAGCACACCGGCCGGCGGCCGGAGGGCCCCATCCGGCTGCTCACCCACCTGCGCTATCTCGGCTACGGTTTCAACCCGGTCAGCTTCTACTACTGCTTCGACCGGGAGGGGCGGCGGGTCGAGACCATCGTCGCCGAGGTGAACAACACCCCCTGGGGGGAGCAGCACTGCTACGTCCTCGGCCCGGCGCTCGACCGGGGGCGGGGCCGGCAGCATCGCTACCGCTTTCCCAAGGCCTTCCACGTCTCCCCCTTCATGCCCATGGAGCAGGCCTACGACTGGCGCTTCCTCGAGCCGGGCGAGAGGCTGGTGGTGCACATGGACAACCTGGAGGGCGGCCGGAGCCTTTTCGACGCCACCCTGGCGCTCTCGCGCCGGGAGATCGACGGCACGTCCCTGGCACGGGCGCTGGCGCGGTACCCGGCCATGACGGTCCAGGTCATCGGAGCCATCTACTGGAACGCCCTCCGCCTGTGGTGGAAGAGGGTTCCGTTCTTCACGCACCCGGCCCGGCGGGCCGGGAAGGAGCAGCGCACATGAGGGAGGTCATCCGGCTCGACGAGCGGCGGACGCGCCGCCTGGGGACCCTGGACCTCCTGGCCCGGGCGGCGGTGGAGCAGCGGCTCGCGGCCCTCCAGGAGGGCGACCTGACGCTCCTCGACGGGAGCCGGCGGCTCCGCTTCGGCCGGCCGGGCCACCCCCTGCGGGCCACCATCACCGTTCACGATCCCGGGCTCTATCGGGCGGTGGCCTTCGGCGGCACGGTGGGCGCGGCCGAGGCATACGCCGACGGATGGTGGAGCGCCGACGACCTGGTGCAGCTCGTCCGGATCGTGGTGCGCGGGGGCGGCGCCGGCACCCAGCTCGAGAACGGGCTGGCGCGGCTGGGAACC
>Ga0079037_100002256_pt1 | contig 10489 bp, 7 predicted proteins | sample Mud3Dept4metaG_FD_71479 | JGI IMG/M metagenome (GOLD analysis project Ga0079037, IMG submission 71479) | Freshwater wetland microbial communities from Ohio, USA, analyzing the effect of biotic and abiotic controls - Mud 3 Core 4 Depth 4 metaG | ecosystem: Environmental > Aquatic > Freshwater >... | reverse complement strand
TTCCAGGCAAAAAAAATCGAAGGGGCTCGATCTGATAGAGGAGGGTTATTGTTTCGGTTGCCAGTCACAGATGAGCAGGGGAGTTCGCTCGTTTGTAGCCTGTGAAGATCGAACCCCTTCGGAGTCAAAAGGGTTAAAAATCTAAAAGCAAATTATATGCCGTGATTATAGAAAGGGGGGGAATGAGAGGCGTGTATTTAACTAATTGATATTAATAATTATTATTAAAAATTTCTCTTCCGCTTTTTTCCGCCGGGAAAAGTTTTTCTACTTAATATTGTCATAATGACAAAAAAGAAAAATAAAACTAAAAAAATGGCAAATTGTCGCCTAATATTGAAATAATCATGACATTTTGTCAATTTGCCGATTCTTTTGCCGAATCTTCTCTTTTCTCCTCCTCTCTTTCTCCTTCAATCTTACGATAAATCGTTCTTGAGGAGATCCCGAGAATCTTCGAGGCCACGTTTTTATCTCCCCGGGAGTACTTTAAAGTTTCTTCGATGACCTGCTTTTCAATGACCTCCAGAGGGGTCCCGAGGGGAATCGAAATTAATTTGTCATCCAGGATTGCCTTGCCCGCAGAGCCGGCCCCCTGGACCGCTTTCAGAATCTCCGGCGGCAGGTCCGCGGGAATAATCGTTTTGCCCCGGGCTAAAACGACGGCTCTTTCCAAGGCATTTTCCAGCTGCCTGACGTTCCGCGGCCAGTGATACCGGAGCATGAGATCCAGGGATTCCGGGGCGATCCCCTGGATTTCTTTGTTATTCTTCTTCCGGAAGACCTCCAGGAAATGATGGGCCAGAAGGGGGATGTCCTCCTCCCGTTCCCTCAAGGGAGGAAGGGTCAGGGTGATCACATTCAGCCGGGAATAAAGATCCTCCCGAAAGGCTTTTCGTTCCACGGCTTCCGATAGATTCATATTGGTCGCCGCCACGAGCCGCACATCCGCCCGGATCGTCCTGGTTCCTCCCAGGCGTTCGAACTCCCCCACCTGAAGAACCCGCAAGAGCTTCACCTGCATGGTGGGGCTGATCTCCCCGATTTCGTCGAGGAAAAGAGTCCCCCCGTCGGCCAGTTCGAAGCGTCCTTCCTTGCGGGCCGTCGCGCCCGTGAAAGCCCCCCGCTCGTACCCGAAGAGCTCGGCTTCCAGCAGAGTTTCCGGCAGGGCGGCGCAACTGACCTTGATAAACGGCTTGCCCGTCCGGGGGCTCAGATCGTGAATGGCCTGGGCAATCACCTCCTTGCCGGTTCCGCTCTCGCCCTGGATGAGGACGGTCGCCGAGCTGGGAGCCACCTGGGCGACGATTTCCAAAACCCGTTTCATGGCGGGGCTGCGCCCGATGATCTTGTCCGGTCTTTGAAAATCTTTGATCTTTTCCTGCAGCATGCGGTTTTCCAGGACGAGAGTCTGCTTCTCGAGAGCCTTGCGGACCAGCTTCAGGATCTCCCGGGGTTTGAAGGGCTTTTGAATGTAATCGAAGGCGCCGTCTTTCATGGCCGTTACGGCTGTATCCACGGTCCCGTACCCGGTGATTAGAATGACTTCGACCTCCGACCGGATGGTTTTGGCCACTTTCAAGAGTTCCACGCCGTCCATTTTCGGCATCTTCAAATCCGTGAGGATCAGCTGAACCTCCTCGCGGCGCAGGACCTCCAAGGCCTCCACGCCGTCGTTGGCGCCGAAGATCTGCCAACCCTCCCCGGACAAAATTTTGGCCAGGGAATCGCGGAAAGGCTGGTGGTCATCCACGAGCAGGATGTTTTTTTTAGCGGTTGTCTCCACAATGGTCTCCTCGGGTTCCTTTGCTTCCGCCGCCTCCGGTTTAAACCTTGGGCGGCAGGGCCGGCAAACGAATGGTAAAAATGGTTCCCAGATCGACGAAACTTTCAAGGTTGATCGTCCCGCGGTGCTCTTCAACGATATGCGAGGTGATGGGAAGACCCAGGCCGGTTCCCCTGTGTTTGGTGCTAAAAAAAGGGGTGAAGACCAGGTCCCAGTTCTCCTCGGGAATCCCCCGCCCGGTGTCGGCGATCCGAATTTCCACCGCCCCGTCCTTCGCTTCGGTGGCCAGGGTAAGTTTTCCCCCGTCCGTCATGGCTTCGAAGGAATTCTTCATCAGGTTCAAAAGTGCCTGCCGGAGCTGTCGGGGGTCCAGCTGCACCCGCGGCAGCGATTCCTTCAGCTCTTCCTGGACCAGAATCCCCCGCCCGGCGGCCTCTTCCTTGAGAAAGGCGAGGAGATCGGAAACGACTTCATTGACGCTCCCCTCCTCAAGATTCACCTTGGGGAGGCGGGCGAACTGCAGGTATTCCTCCACCACCTCGATGAGCCGGTCAATCTCGGATTTGGTGACCGCCAGCAGGCTCTTCGCCTCTGCCGTATCCTCCGCGGTGAACCGGTCCAGCTCTTCCTGGAGAAGCTCGGCGTTGAGGACAATCGTTCCCAGGGGGTTCTTGATTTCATGGGCCACGTTGGCCGACATGCGCCCCACCACCGCGAGGCGTTCGCTCTGGATCACCTGCTGCTGCAGCCGTTTTTCGGCGGTGACATCTTTGACGTATTCGACCACTTCGACCACTTTGCCGTTACGATCCTGAAGGGGGAAGGTGAAAAGCTGAAGATACCTTTTCTTCTTGTCGACCACAAGGCTGGCCCTTTCGCGGAAAGCGGGTTTTCCGGTGGCGAAAGATTCCTCCGCCGGGCAGTTGGGGCAGAGATGCTCCAGGCCTTGAAAAACCTGGTGGCACGATTTGCCGACAAAATCTTCCATCGGACGTCCATACCAGTCCAGTCCGGTTTTGTTTACCGTGGAGATCCGATAGTCCGGGTCGACGAGGATGATGGCGTCCGGGGCCCCGTCAAAGAGGGCCTGTAAGCGGGTCTGGCTTTTAACGATGGCTTCGCTCCACTGGACCTTTTCCTCGGCCAGGACTCGCCGCTGATTGATCTTCTGGCCGACATAGGTTCCGGCGAGAAGTGTGGTCGCCATGATCGCCAGGAGCCAGAGGGAGCTCTTGAAGCTCCCCCAAACGACTTCGGTGACCTCCGAATAAGGAATTACCACCGCGATGGATCCGATTTGTCCTCCCGCCCGGACGGGGGCGTAGGCGATCAGTTTCTGAATAGCCCCTTGTTTTCCCCGATGCCAGGCCGTGACGTATTCATCCATGCCGGTACGGCCCTTGAGCATTTCCTCCCGCATGATCCGCTCGATGCGCTCGTAGGAGAAATTCGGATGGCGCTCTCTCCGCGCGGAAAAAGCGTCCTGGCCCACCAGCTCCGCTTCATAGTGGGCCACAAAACGCCCTTCCTGGTTGATCATCCAGGCGCCGCCGGTCTTGCCCGACTGCAGGGATCCGAGAAATGGTTCGCTCACCCGGGTGAAGTCCAGAAGGCATTCCAGAGTTCCCAGGAACTCGCCTTCCCGGGATAGGGGGATCGTGATCAGGGCGGAAACCGTCCTTCCCGCTCCTTCCTTTCCGCTTCGGGGAAAGACAAATTGCACCCCCCCGTTCCCGGGGAGAGGCTTTCCTTCTGCCAGGGGAAGCTCCATTTCCCCTAGCTCTCCTATTCGGTCCGCCTTTGCGGGAGGATAGGCCGAGGAAATCCGCCCGTCGGCCGATATCAAAAGGAGGCGCTCGATTCTCCCGGCGAACATCCCATAAAATTCCGCCAGCGCGGTTTCCTGCCCCGGCCGAGGTTTTCCTTCAACTAAAAGATAGATTCCGGGCCGCGTTGCCAGCAGGACGGCGGTCTTTTGGGTCTCCTCCAAAACGCTTTGAATTCCCCGGGCTGCCTGCTGGGCCAGGATGAGCTGCTGGCTGTTGAATTGACGGGCCATGTCCTTTTCGGCGCGGGAATAACCATGGAGACCTGTGAGGACGAGAACGCCGATGATCAGGCAGGTAATTCCCCAGATGACCGGCATGAGCGGAAGTCTGTGCTTTTTCATCCACTCCTCCAGGAGGGGAAGAAAGGATCCTTTCATCATTACACCATTATAGCGGATTTCGAACCGGGAAGTCAAAAAGGAACCCTTCGATTTTACTTGCCTCTTTGCATTTTTTCACCCTATAATTCCTTAGGTTTTCAACCTCGAAGCGGATTTTGGAGAACCGGACCCGCATGCGTATCGGCACCAAACTTCTCCTGGGCTTCATCCCCCTGGCGATTCTCACAGCCATGGTCGCCGAGGTCCTGTATATCAATTCCAAATGGATCAGCGACAGCTCGCAGCTGGTCAGAGATATTTACCAGAATTACAGCAACATTCTCGAAATGCGGAAGCACGAGAAGAATTACTTCTTTTACCGAGAAAAATTTTACCTTCTGCGCCTCCGGGATTTATCGGGCCGCCTTTCGGAATTCTATGCTTCCCGGATTCAGGAGAAGGATCTCGATGAAATGGGGCGGGGCCTTCAATCCTCCCGCGACCTCCTGAGCCGCTACCAGGGGCTGGTCGATCAGATCCTCGCGACCGGAGAACCCGCCCGGATCGAGCAGATGCTTTCCGAACTGGGAGTCCTGGGGCAGCAGCTGGAGCACGTCAGCGAACAGCTCATTCATATCGCCTGGATCCCCATCCAGGTGGGCACCCGCAAAGCCCGAACGTACTCGACGGTCTTTGCCATCCAGGCCGCGCTCATCGGGGCGGTCCTGGCTTTCTACCTTTCCCAGCTCCTGGTAAAGCCCATCCAGCAGCTCGTTCAGGGGACGAAAAAGGTTTCCGAGGGAGATTTCTCCCAGCGCGTGCTGCTCCGCTCCCGCGACGAGATCGGGGAGCTGGCTCAATCCTTCAACCGGATGGTCATCTCGCTCGAACAGAGCCAGGCCCGCCTGAACCAATCGAGCCTGGAGCTTCGCGGGACCAAAGAAACGCTTGAGAACATCATCCAGAGCTCGGTGGATGCCATCGTGGCCACCGATCCCAAAGGGCGCATCACCTTTGCCAATAGGAGCATGCACGAGATGATTCTTGGGGAAACGGGCGCCGAAGGGAAACTGCTCGGGATCAAGATGTCGGAACTCTATTCGGGAGGCTATCCGGAAGCCAAGAAAATCATGAACATCATTCATGACCGGGGCCGACTGGTGAACTATGAAACCACCATTTCCTGGAACGACCGGGTTATGCCGATTCTCACCTCCGCCTCCCTCCTCAAGGACGAGAAGGGAAACGTCGTCGGCACCCTGGGCATGATCAAAGACCTGACGGAAAAGAAAAAGCTTGAAGAGGACCTGAAAAAGGCCCAGTCCGAATTGGTGCAGAAAGACAAGCTGGCCGCCATCGGCCGCCTGGCCTCCGGAGTCGCCCACGAACTGAACGATCCCCTGACCTCGATCCTCACGTTCTCTAACCTTCTAAAGGAAGAGACCGACGAGGAGTCCAGCCGGGAGAGCCTCGACATCATCGTCAAAGAGGCCATCCGGGCCCGGCGCATCGTCTCCGATCTCCTCTCTTTTTCCCGGGAGTCCAAACCGGCCCTCCAGTGGATCGATCTGAACGACGTGCTCAACATAAGTCTCCTCCTTCTCGAAAAGCAGGGCGCTCTGGAAAAAGTAGAGGTCAACCTGCAGCTAGCCGGCGAATTGCCCTTAGTGCGGGGGGATTCCGGGCAGCTGCAACAGGTCTTCACCAATATTATCCTGAATGCCATCCAGGCCCTGCCGCCGGCCGGGGAAAGGGCGGTTTCGGGCGAGCGGAGGATCACCTTGAAGACCCAGTTCTTCGACGGCCGGGAAGAATCCGTCACCCCTCCGCCCGCGCTGAAGGGGCCCTTTGTCCGGATCCAGATCGGCGACACCGGAAAGGGAATCCGCCCGGAGGACCTGAATAAAATTTTCGACCCGTTCTTCACCACGAAACCGACAGGGGAGGGGACCGGCCTGGGGCTTTACATCGTCTCGGGAATTTTAAAGAATTACGGCGCGCACCATTCCCTGGAAAGCATCCCGGGCCGGGGCACGACCTTTTTCGTTGATTTTCCCTTATCCGAAGGGGGAAAAACGCTTCATGAAAGACTCGATTCAGATCTTGATCGTGGATGACCAGATCAACACCTGCAAATCGCTGCAGGCGATCCTCAAGAAAAGCGGGTACCGCTCCGAGTACACGCTGAGCCCCGAAGACGCGCTTGGGCGAGTGCGGGGCGGGGCTTTTGACATCGTCATCAGCGACATCCGCATGCCCGGCATGGACGGGATACAGCTCCTGGAGGAGCTGAAAAAAATCCAGCCCCATCTGGTGGTCATTATGGTCACGGGGTTCGCCACCATCAAGAGCGCGGTGGAGGCCATCCAGAAGGGCGCCTACGATTATCTGCCCAAGCCCTTTACCCCGGATGAAGTCCGGGTCATCCTCCAGCGGGCGGTCGAAAAGATCCGGCTGGAGTCGGAAAACGAAGCCCTGCGCCGGGGCCTTCAGCCCCAGGTCACCTTCCAGAACATCATCGGGAACAGCCCGGCCATCCAGCGGGTCTTCGACCTGATCCAGAAGGTGGCCGACACGGAGAGCAACATCCTCATCACCGGCGAGACCGGAACCGGCAAGGAGCTGGCCGCCAAGGCCATTCACAATTTGAGCCGGCGGCGGGAAAAGTCTTTTCAACCTGTCAACTGCGGGTCCCTGGCGGAAGGGGTCCTGGAAAGCGAGCTCTTCGGGCACGTCAAAGGCGCCTTCACCGGCGCCGTCGCCACCCGCAAGGGGCTCATCGAGGTCGCCGACGGGGGGACCATTTTTCTCGACGAGATCGCCGAAACCACGCCTTCTTTTCAGGTCAAGATCCTGCGGGTTTTGCAGGAAGGCGAATTCCTGCGGGTCGGCGACCCCCAGCCGATCCGGGTGGACCTCCGCATTATCGCCGCGACCAACCGCGATCTGGAGAAGGCCGTGGAGCGGCGGGAGTTCCGCCAGGACCTTTACTACCGCCTGAAGGGGATCGCCCTTCACCTCCCCCCGTTGCGGGAGCGGACGGAGGATATTCCCCTTCTCGCCTACCACTTTTTGAAAAAAATCCGCGGCAACCGCAAGGCGGAGCTGATCGACCCCCAGGCCATCAAAGCGCTCATGGCCTACAAATGGCCCGGGAACATCCGCGAGCTTGAGCATGTTATCGAGTATGCCCTTTCCATGACCGAAGGCGACACGATTCGGGTCACCGACCTTCCCGAGGAGTTTCTTGCCCGGGTCGCCGACAAGGTCGCTGTCCAGGACAACTGGATGAGTTCCCCCTTCGGCAAAGCCAAGGAGGAGTTCGAGAAGTTTTATATCACCCATATCCTGGAGGAGTCGGACTGGAATGTCTCCGAGGCCTCCCGCAAGGCGCAGATGTTCCGCCAGAACCTGCAGCAAAAGATCCGCAAATACGGCCTGCGCCCGGAAGGGGAGGAAGAGCCGAAGGATGAGGAGGAGAAAAGCTGAACGGCAAGGACCATTCACCCCAGAGGGCACGGAGCGCACAGAGGAATTGAAGACAGGAGGATTTTTTTGTTAAATAAGGGGAGGGGGATTTGGTCCAAGGGAAAACAGGCGTTGTCTTTCTTCGTCACCCCGTCGAAAACCGGAATCCAGGCTTTTCCATAAATTCATTCCCGCAGGAATGACCGCCAAATACCCCGCTTTTAACCCAGGTTTCTTTGGGCAAATATTTTTATATTCTATATTCTCTGTACCCTCTGGGGTGAATATTTTTTTAGCCGGTCTTTTTCTTCCCGAACCTCGCCTCGAAAATCGGCGCGATCAGGTTGTCCACCGGCGCATAATCGTCCGTAATCACGACACTCCAGCGGTTCGTAAAGGTGCGGCTCACGCCAGCCGGGTCCATGACAAAGCAGCGGCCTTCCGATGTTTTTTCAATGTCCTTCCATGGATGGGAGGCCGGACTCGCGGCGACGATATTGGTGTTGATTCCCAGCCGTTCAAACTCTACATCGGCCACGAGCGCCACCCGGTCCTTCCCGAAGGACTCCGCGAGCGTCCGGATATAGGAAGGCAAAAAGATACCCGTCTCGAAGTGATCGATGATGTTGGCAACGAGGATCCCGTCGGGCTTGAGCAGACCCCGGAGCAGGTCCGCGAATTCCTTGGTCGTCAGGTGGTAGGGGATCGAGAGGTCGTTGTAGGCGTCGCCGAAGATGAAATCGTAGCCCCCTTTTTCGGGGAAATTCATGAGGACCCAGCGGGCATCGTCGTTGAAGGTGCGAATCCGGGTCTTTTCCGGAAGGCCCAGGTGCCGATGGGCGATCTGGGTAAGGCGCGGGTCGATTTCGATCACGTCGATCCGGGCCCGGGGATATTTCAGTTCGAGGTAATGAGGAAAGGTGTAGCCGCCGCCCCCGATGATCAGGGCGCGGAACTCCGGCTTTGAGGCGGCTCGCCAGGAAACGATATCGGCCTTGATCTTTTCATACGCATACTGCAGGTGAAGAGGGTCCTCCAGGTCCACATACGAGTGGATCAGGTTGTCCAGGACAACGGCATCAATCCTTCCCCCGTCTTTTTCCAGCTTCTTTAACTGTACCGTGAAATAATCCGTTTCTTCAAACAGGTACGTGTTCTCGTCAATTTGCTTCTTGAAGGCCTGTCCATGAATGGCCCAGAGGAAAACGAAAAGGATGGGGAAAAGAACCAGGAGAACGCGCTTTTTGAAGAACGCGCCGCCGAAAAGAGGAGCGGAGAGAATTAGAATGATGGCCATGAGCAGGAGGATGTTGCGCGTTCCCATCCAGGAAATGAGGAAGAAACCCGTGGCGAAGGTTCCCAAGATGGAGCCAAGAGTGGAAAAGGCATAGATTTTTCCCACCACGTTTCCGGACCGCTCCAGCCGATCCAGAGAAAGGCGTACCACCACCGGAGAAATCATCCCCAACAGGCAGGCGGGGAGAAAAAAAATCACGGTCGTGACGAACAGGATGCGCATCATCAGGCTCGTCGGCAGCGGGAAACGGGCCAGCGCCTCCGTCAGCGGGGAAATGGAAAGGGCCGCGAGCCCGGAAACGAAGAGCAGCCATCCCAGCGTTTTCGGGGTGGGGAAACGGTCGGCAAGCATCCCCCCCAGGTAAGCCCCGATGCTGATCCCCGCCAGAACCACCCCGATGATGGAGGTCCAAGTGTACAACGAAACCCCCACATAAGGCGCCATGATCCGCCCCGCCACGAGCTCGATGACCATGGTGCAGAAGCTGGCAATAAAAACCACGAATATCGCTTTGACTACTTCCCGCCGCATTTCCCGATTCTCCCCTTCTGTCTCTGCCGAATATTTTGGGTTACTTTAGCATAGGTTCCTTCTTTCGCCAAGACCTTCCGGGGCCGGACTCTTCCCCCGGCCGAATATAGAGCCCTGATTACGACCTCTGGGACGGCTGGAGTGAAATGCCGAGGAGCTTGACCGAGATCAAAGAAATGGCTGCCGATAAACGTCACCGGGCGAAAAAGGAATCCCCCTCTTCAGCATGCGGGAAGTTTTTCCCCCGATTTCCTTTTTTACGATCGAAGATATTGAGGTCATATAGCTTAGAACCGGCCAGATTTTTGATGGAGAGGAAGGAATCGGGCCTCCTGTGCATATGCAAGAGCCCTCTTCTTTAGGAAGGGGGAAGGAAAAAATATTATCTTCCCGCAACCCATCCTGAAGCCCGAACCCTAATAAAAGAAGGCCGCAAAAAGATGGATGCGAAGCCGGTTTCCTGATAACCTTTCTTAGGATCCTAAATAAATTCCTTTCAGTTCATCAAGCAGGTTGTGAAATTTTTCATGGGTTCCGACTCCGATCTTTTCCCGCTCCACGATTTCGAACTTCTCTACCAACTCCTTTTGCAGCTCCCGGCCCAGAAGCCGGTCGCCCATTGGGAAAAGGATGTTATTTTCCTTGTCGATATGCTGGCTTAAAAGGGCGATATAGTTCCCGGCGTTTTCGATGAATTTCCCCTGGGTTTTCTGATCCCCCTTCTTGAGGGCCTCTACGGCCTCGCCCATGGCGCGCACATATGCACGTCCCTGGACATGCTCCGCGAGCATTACCCCAATAGGACCCCGTTCCCTGGGAATTCCCGCCTTTTCCATTTCCGGAAAGAGCAGGTCTTCTTCTTTTCCGTGATGGCACTTATCCGCAAAAATCTTAAAAAAGTCAACGATCTGCTCTAAATGGGCAAGGTCTACTTTTCCCTGTTGCTTCATTTTTGCGGACACTTTGTCCAAGATCTTCAACATCAACAAAATTCCTTCATGCTCTTCTTTCAGCTGTCCGCCGGGCGTCATGAAAGTCCTCCTTTGCGCTTTTTCTAATGGTCTCTGGCCTAATTCAATTCGGTATGGGCACGGACTTCTTTCGTCCCAAAAATGGGCCGGGGTCTCCCTGCTCTCAGGAATAATTATTTTTGAATCATCTCCAAATTAGTTGGTCGTTCAGACCCGTTTTCTTGTTGCCCGGGCAAGAAAGCAGGCGCCGAAGCCAAAAAGGGCCGGGAGAAACCTTCTAATTTCTC
>Ga0079037_100002255_pt1 | contig 10499 bp, 10 predicted proteins | sample Mud3Dept4metaG_FD_71479 | JGI IMG/M metagenome (GOLD analysis project Ga0079037, IMG submission 71479) | Freshwater wetland microbial communities from Ohio, USA, analyzing the effect of biotic and abiotic controls - Mud 3 Core 4 Depth 4 metaG | ecosystem: Environmental > Aquatic > Freshwater >... | reverse complement strand
TCGATTGTCTACGGCGATTCGAAAACCGGCAGGAGCATACGTTTCAACGCCGTGTATTATCCTGTAAGAACACTGCTTTTCCTGAAGAGTTTGTTCGAGATAGATATCCGCGAGAGGGGTGGCAAGAAGGCGGCCGGGATGGGCGTTCGGCTTGAGGAAGACGGCTCACTCCGCCTTCCTATCAGGGTGACTATAGCCGACAATGGCGGTGTTAATCTCATCCCGGTCGACCATTTCGTGGAGGCTTTTGCGGCTATCATGGAGACGAGCGTGGGCGGCGTCTTTCATATTGTGAATAACAAGCTGAAGAAGTGTGAAGAACTAATCGATTACACGCAAAGGCTTTTCGGCATGAAAGGCATAAAGCCTGTGACTGTTTGTAACGGGGACAGCCACGCGCGTAATCCTCTCGAGGCGCTCTTTGATGGGTACGTTGAGATGTATGCACCGTACATCAAGGACGCGCGTATTTTTGAGAACAGGAAGGCGGCGTGTGTCCTCGTGTCGCGAAACATTGCATGTCCTGATTTTGACTTTGAGATTTTTTCGCGGTGCATGCGGTACGCTGTCGAAGTAGGCTGGGGCGCTAAACTCTTTGGAAAAGATTGAGTCCGGCTCAAAAGGAAAAGGACTAGATGGATGATTTTGACGCAAACCAGGATAAGGTCTCGCTTGGCTTCCGAAGGGCGGCGGCCTCTGAGAAGAAGAAGGTTGTCACACGTTACTTTGACAGGATTGCCCGCAGGTATGACCTGGCAGATGATCTCCTGAGCCTCGGCCTCCACCACGTCTGGAAAAGAAGATCGGTGGCTCTGCTTGGTCTCCCTGCGGGAGGCGTAGTGCTCGATGTCTGCGGTGGTACGGGAGATCTCGCGATAGGAGCGGCGCGGAACGTGGGGCCGGGCGGGCAGGTAGTCGTGTATGACCTGAGCAGAAACATGATCGAAGTAGGGAGGGAGAAGGTGACTAATCTCGCCCAGTCGCTACCGGTCAGGTTTGTGCAGGGCGATGCTGAGCGGCTCAGCTTCTGTGACTCGACCTTTGATGGCGCAATAGTCAGTTTTGGCATTCGAAACGTAGCGCACCCCACGCTGGCGCTACGCGAAATGTTCCGCGTTCTGAAACATGGTGGTCGATTCGTCTGCCTGGAGTTCTCTCTCCCCACAAATGGACCGTTGCGGGCGATCTATAGTCTGTATTCGTTTCGCGTCATGCCCTCAGTTGGTGGCTGGATTACGGGCGCCAGGGAGCCATTTACGTATCTTGTGGAGTCTATACGCTCTTTTGCGAGCCCATCGCGTGTCCAGGAAATGCTCCGCGAGGTGGGGTTCTCACGCGTGACCATACAGCGATTCCTGAATGGTATAGCAATTGCCTACCGGGCTGTCAAACCCTGATGCCGGTTTGCCTTCAAGCGTATACCTTCGTTGTCCTTCTAGGATGCTGCGCTATCGCTGCGTCGCTCTCCTCGGCGTACTCATAGTACGGCCGGGTACCCGCCGTGCGGGTGGGGCTCCTCGCTGCCGCCCGGGGCACCCAGCCGAAGGCTGGGTCGTCCATCTTGAATGCAAATCGGCATAAGCCTTCACTGTTCTCATAAGCTCTTGCAGCGCACATGCGTGGTTGAGGAAGCTATATGAATGAAAACGACTGGGCATTAAGTGAGTGAGGTTATCGTCTCGATGTCCAATTCCTTCATGACCACTATGCCTGCCTCCCGCATTTCTTGGAGTGCGCGGAGTGCGGTGTCGGGCGTAATGCCTCTGCAGAGGGCTTCGAGAACTATTACTCTGAAACCTAGTTTGACGGCGTCGAGCGCTGTTGCCCTGACGCAATAGTCTGTTGCCATGCCGTATATGATCAGGCTAGCGACTCCATGGGCACGCAGGATCGCTTCCATCTCCGTCTTTGCGCCACCGTCATTCCTAAAACCGGAGTAACTGTCAAATTTGGGATCCATCCCCTTCTGGATGATGGCTGCGAATAGCTTATTATCTAAGAGGATGCGTGCCCCTTCAGTGCCCTGCACGCAGTGGTCAGGCCAAAGCACCTGGGTTCGACCGTCCATCTGGATTGTCTCGAAAGGTTTCTTGCCGGGATGATTTGATGCAAACGAAATGTGATCCCGGGGGTGCCAGTCCTGGGTGGCAACGATGAGAAAACCGGCTTCTCTCAGATGACGCGTTGCGGCATCGACGTTCTTGACATACGCCTCGTCGCTGTGGGGAACCGCGAGCGAGCCCTTCTTCCAGGTTGTAAAATCGCCCTGAACATCGGTAACATTGACAGCAGGCCTACCTTTCATGCGAGCACCTCGTCACAATTCATTGCCCGACTTCTGTAAACATAAATCTGGTACATTTTCTCATTTCGGTCAAGCGATCCTGATTTGGTCCTGATTTGGCCATTGACTTTTTGTCCCAATCCATACCTTACTATTAACTCAATTCCTTCTTGGTCGGGCATGTATTGGAACTATTCGGGCTGTCAGAGAAAGAAAAATACCAGATAACGAGCTGGGCTTTCAGTTACTTTATGACGGAGCATCTCACCATCTCCGAGGCGGTGGTGGAGGCGGTCAGGAGAATCAAGCCGCGCAAGGTGCGTCATGATGGTTCCCTCAAATTGTCGAGATCCACACGCATTGAGCTTGAGCTGCGTGTGAAGAACATGTTGTAAGAGGATTCCGCGATTCAATCATTCGGCCCTCTCTTAGCCCTTCTGGAAGCTACAAGCCCCCTGATTATGACAATGCAGAGCGCTCCGACGAGAAAGAAGCATACGATGGGTATAAGGATCGCAAGCGCGGTCGTGAGGGCGGAACCGATCAGCTCCCCGGTTGAGACCAGTACGTTCGTCATGCCTCCGGACGCAAGAGAAGATGCGCCTCTCAGGAATGTTGTCCCCGTCTGAATGATCCCGGCCGTTCCCCCACCGGCAATAATAGCGATCGACCAGCGAAGGAAGGGAGAGATATCTGTCAGCACCGAGGCTGTGGCAATGATGCCGGCGATAACGGCTGCGGGTGTGGTAGCAGAGTCCATAAAGTTATCGAGCCACGGGATATAGTACGCTGCTATCTCGAGAATGGTTGCAAAGGTAAAGGCGACAACCGCGGGCCAGGAGCCTATCCACTCGAATCCGGGAGAGAGTGTGAGCAAACCGGAGAGTGATGCGAGACCCATCCCGAGGAGCGGGACGAATACCCTGAAGCCGCAGGCGGCACTGAGGCCGATGCCTACAATCAAAGCGAGAAATGTATCCATGCTCTAATACCGATTCGCCTTCAAGCGTATACCTTCCGGGTACCCACGTCAGTGGGTGTGCGTCGTCGTGATCCTGCTGCCACCCGTGTGACACTGTTCGGACACGCAGGAGATTGGGCTGCTCACGGGTACCCGGCTAAGAGGGACCTTGTCGCCCGGGGCACCCAGCCGGTGGCTGGGTCGTCCATCTTGAATCCAAATCGGTATAGCTGCCCCAAACCTCGAACACGTATGCCGTCCGCGTTATTCTGAAAAGATCTGAGCTGTGAACGCATATGTCTCTGTTTCCTTCTCACGCCAGGCATTCGGCGGTAACCCGGCCTTGATGCATGTCTGCCTGAGGAATTCTTCCTTGTCCCAGCGTTGCTGGGTGGCTACCTGCGGAAGAAGAAGTCCTGACGCCCCTCCCTTCACAATGAAGAGCCCATCAAGACCGACTCTTACATCCCGCGTATCGTCGATCCTCCGCATGGGGCTTAACACCGATATCTCGATGTGTATGTCTGCGAGTTCCTGCTGTGTGACCGGAGGGAAACGAGGGTCACGGCTTGATGCGGAGACGGTCATCTCGGCTACAGCATCGGCGAGTGGCAACACCGGTTTTATGTAACCGATGCAGCCTCTCAGTTCCCCACGCTTCTCCAGCGTCACGAAGAGCCCGCGTTTTTGAAGAAGCTTCTCGCTCCCGGCATGCGGCCTCGGCACAGGCCTTCCCGTCACGTGCGCTTCGAGCGTGCGTCGAGCAACCTGCAGGAGAGCCTTCTGTTCCTTTTCTCCCAGGGAAGCGCGCTCATCCGGAGGGTAAAATGCAACGGCCCCGTAGCCCACCACACGGGACTTGTCGCCCGTCACGTCCCCCGAATTCGCATAGTCGAGCACCCGTATTTTTCCTGCCAGATTTTCTGCGACCTTCATCAGTGTGAGCACCGGCTGGACGCCACAGAGTTCGCAGGTTCCCCGCTCGATGTTCCTGGTGAGGTTCTTCAGGTCTGCAGACTCAATCTGGCCGAGCGTTGCCCTGTCCATGGCAGACGCTTCCTGGTAGGGGTGGAAGTGGGACATGTCGGACGACGCGATTATCAGCGAGCGGCCAGGGTTCTTCTGCACGAACGTGGTGAGCGTCTCTGCAAGCAGGCGGTACTCTGACTCTCCGACTCGCCCCATCACCATGGGTACAACCTTGAAGCTCTCCAGCGTTTTCTGTAGAAAGGGCAGCTGCACTTCGAGCGAGTGCTCGCGTTCGAACGCGGGTGAGTAAAACCTGGCAAAGCCACATCGTTGCATGATCACTGCTGACGTTTCGTCGTCGACCGGTATTTTCCCGAGCGGCGTTTCATACGCGCCTGAGGGATAAATCGAAACGCCTTGGAACGGTACGTAATGTGTTGCGGCGAGCAGGAAAACAGTCCTGTAGGGTTTTCCCTGGATCTGCCGGTACGCGACCGCCGCGACTCTGCCGGAGTAATCATAACCCGCGTGGGGCGAGATCAGGCCGAAAGGGGAGGCCGAGCCCTTCTGAACTTTGCCCGCTGCCTCCTTCAGGTAACCGTTGATTTTCTGTTCAAGAATGCGCTTGTCCGCCGGGTAAAAGAGTCCGGCAACGACCGGCTTCAGCACGGCCGGCGGCTCTGAGACAGCCGGAGGCTTTGTCTGCGTCCAACCGGTAGGGCTGAAGGCAAAAATCAGGCACAGCGCGCAGGCGAGTCTCAGGCAGACCATATACCCTTTATGGGCACTCCGCAGAATTTGCATTTGCCGTTCTTCACCTCGTTCGCTTGGATGCTGTATCCGACTCTTTTTATCACGACCTTTTTGCACCCGGGGCAGTATGTACTTTCGCCGGCATGACCCGGGATGTTGCCCGTGTATGCGTAGTGTAGGCCTGCCTTCATCGCTATCTCTCTGGCACGTTCCACAGTGGAGACGGGCGTAGGGGAAATATTTGTCATCTTGTACATGGGAAAGAAACGGGAGAAGTGAACGGGCACATCTGGTCCGAGGTCGCGCCTGATCCACGTGCACATGCCGGCTATGGTGGCGACATCGTCATTCTGACCGGGTATAACGAGGTTGGTGATCTCGATCCATACGCCTTTTTCCTTGAGAATCTTCAGCGTCTCGAGTACGGGCTTCAGTTTGGCATCGCAGAGGGTGTGGTAAAACGATTCGGTGAAGCCTTTCAGGTCGATGTCCGCGGCGTCAAGATAGGCGGTAAGCTCTTTCAGGGGTTCCGGATTGATGTATCCGTTCGAGTGGTATACATTCAGGAGCCCCCTCTTTCTTGCCAGTGCAGCTACATCGATCATGTACTCAAAGAAGTTAGTCGGCTCGGTGTATGTGTAGGCGATGCTTTCACTGCCTGATTTGAGAGCCATCTCCACGACCTCTTCCGGGGGAAGGAAGTGGTTCGTTGTCTCGAGAGGCGACACCTGGGAGATCTGCCAGTTCTGGCAGAACCTGCATCGCAGGTTACACCCGGCGCTGGCGATCGAGAAGGAGGCACTTCTTGGGCGCACGTGGTAGAAAGGTTTTTTTTCGATGGGATCAACATGAATGGCGCACGGTGCTGCGTAGCCAAGGGCATAGAGCGTGCCCTTGGTATTCTTCCTGGCGCGGCAGAACCCCAATTCTCCGTCAGGCACCACACACTCCCTGGGACAAAGCCGGCACTCGGCGCCGTTCTTCGGAACACTCGCCTTCCGGTAGTAACGCGCTTCTCTCGTAGGTGGCCCGGGAGATGCTCCGCGTTCCGCTGCATTCCCGGCTCCCAGTCTCAGCGCAAAGGGAAGCAGGCAGATGCTCGTTACGAATTGACGCCTGGTGATCATAATGTGTTGGCCCGATTCGCTGGCCCGTTATGTCATTATACCTTCTTTTGGCAGACTCAGTAAAAGGGTTAGGCTGCATGCCTTGAGCAGGGCGACAAGGAGGCACGTGCTCACGAGGCCCAACAGGGGAAAGAGCAGAAAGCCTGTTAAAAGGCCTGCAATCCAGCCGCCCGCAAGGTCAGCGCCGTATAGGAGGCCGACGCTCCGCTCAAGAGTGTGCGTGCCCTGGTAGATCTGAGTGGCGACAGGAAACTCCATCCCGACGAACGACCCCGAAGCAAAGAGCAGGGCGAAAAAAGGAAGGCGCGTGTAAAGCGAGTGGAACAGGAAGGCGGCATCGAGAAAGAACGAAAGCCCCACCATCAGAAGGATGAACACCGTGAAGATTGTTTCTATACCGAGGAATAGCCCCAGCAGTCGCGGGGGGTGGGGAGCATAACTGCTCACGAGAATGCTGCCTGCGGCTATGCCCGTCATGAACGCGGTAATGAGCAAAGCTATCTCATGAAAGACGTATCCATACACTGCCTGGAAGACAAACATGAGCGAGAGCTCCATGATCATGCTGGCTGCCCCGGTTGTCGTTATCGCGAACGGGATGACCGCACGCATGGATCCCTTGCCAACTACGAAGAAAACACCGAAGAAGACGAGGAGAGCCGCCGCCGCCACAGGGAATGTGACCTTCTCCGCGTGCCTGAAGAGGTGTTTCAGCGACGGCGAGAGCATCGTGTTTTCAAGGGCTATCTGATAGAAGACCGCTGCAGGTTGGAAGTCCCGATTGGTTTGCGCCGCAACATCGCCCATGTTGGCGACAAACCAGTCTGTCTTTCGCTGGTGGAAGCGGTCGAACAGATGCTCGTAGGTGAGCAGCTTGGTCCTGACGCCTGAGTGGTCGAGTCTCTGGTGCAGCTCCTCCGCACCGATTCCGGAGACGTCGAGTGATGTTGAAGCAAGGCAAATGTTTGTATCTCCGGGTATGATGCGAGTGTGCGGGAAGACTGACTTAAGGGAATCGAGTACTGAGCTGTTTACCGCCCTCAGCTCAGACGAGTAGTAGGAAAGGGATCCGGGGAGGGTGAGGGAGAGTATGCCGTTCTCACCAAGCAGACCCTTGACGCGGACAAAAAACTCATGGCTGAAGAAACGGTTACGCTGCAACGTGGAAGGCGCGGTGAGACTCAGCAGCACCACATCATAGTGTGATCCCGCGGTATTGATGAAGCGCCGCCCGTCAACGTAGTGTAGTCGGACCCGGGGGTCTGCGAGTTCAGCGCGGGTGAGGGGGGTTTCAAACCGTTTCAGCACTCCAAGTAGCGCAGGGTCGAGTTCTACGTAGTCGACCTGTCTGACCGACGGATACTTGAGGGCCTCGTGAATCGGCCCACCCGCCCCGCCCCCCAGAAAGAGGATTCTTTCCGGGAAGGGGTGAGAGAGCATGGCAAAGTGAACCAGTTCCTCCACAAACACTATGTCGGGTACCGGCGTCGTGATCACGGGCATGCCGTCAGTGAAAAACGTGTATTGCTCTTCGGTCTTGACGACCGCGATGTTCTGGTAGAGTGAGTTCTCGTAAAAGATTACATTTTTTCCCGCTAAAGATTTCCTGGTTGACGTGGTGTGAAGCGTCTCGGCTCCCCGGATGAGAAGGAGTATGGGTCCGGCGACACAGATGGCTGCCAGTGCCGCAGCCGCAAGGACTGCCCTGCTCTGGCGGTAAAGCAGGAGGAGAAAAAAGGAGGCTATCCCGTTCACGAGCGCGATGATGAACGCTGTTTTAAACGCCTGGATGTGGGGTATGAAAAGGTAGCTGACGAGAAGACCGCCCGCAATTGTCCCGAGCGTCTCGTAAAAATAGACTTTGCCTGCGGGGGAACCGGCGTCGTACCTGAGGCGAGCGACGAGGGCGCAGGAGAGAGAGAAAAGAAAGCCATGCAGAAGAGCCGCAGGGAGAAGCATGAGAAAGGAGGCAAAGAACACGGTGCCAATGCCCACAGCCATCTCGGGAGGAATGCCCATTATACTCTTGAATGTGCGTACAAGATAAATGCTCAGAGGAAATGCCATTGAAAAGAGGAGCGTTGCCCAGGCGAACGTTTCTGCGGTCTTGGTCCTTCTTTCGGCCCATACGCCTCCGACAAAAGCGCCCAGCGCCTCGCAGATGACCCATGAGCCGATGATCATCCCGAGCGTGAGTTCGTTGCCGGAGAAGAGGACGAGGAGTTCACGTAAGAGAAGTGTTTGGGCAACGATGCCACTGCAACCGAGCACGAGAAGGGCCAACACGATCATACGTCTTTTTAGCTATCCTCTTCTACTGGCTTTCGAGACCTACAGCCAGTATCTTACCACGAAACAGCGGGCTCTTCTCTTGGCAGCGGTTTTTTGGTATGCTTGTGTCCAACTTCGGCACGGGCACGGCTTATGGCGAACCGCCGTTGCGAAGCGAACGGACAGACTCTTGAGGTTAAGCCACAAACTCATCCTGTCAGGCATACTTGTCACAATCGTAGTTGTTGTTTCATTCGGACTCTGCTTTCATTTTCGTGATGCTCTCTGGGGCAAGGCGGTCTGGTGTTACTCGATAGGCTCAAGCCCCGAAAAGATGAGCGAGATGGTCAAATCGTGGGGGGCCTGGGGGCCGCTCTTTTACATCCTGTTCCAGGCTACGCAGGTGCTGGTCGCGCCGTTACCTGGAGAGACCACAGGCGGTTTTGTCAGCGGTTTCCTCTTTGGTCCCTGGCTGGGCCTCCTCTACTCGCTATCGGGTCTGCTTCTCGGCTCTGTCGTGGCGTTTTTCCTGGGACGCTGGCTGGGCAATCCGCTTGTTGCCAAGTTGGTACCTGCCGACGTGCTGACGCGCTTCAGGGATATCGCCGAGCAGCGGGGTGCGCTCGTCGCGCTTATCATATTCGCGCTGCCCTATTTTCCAAAGGATTATTTCTGCCTCATCCTGGGCATGAGCGGCATGTCGCTGAAGGTCTTTTCCGCGGTGATCCTTGTGGGTCGCTTCCCGAGCACGTTTCTTTTCACGCTGCAGGGGGCGCGTCTGTATGAGGGGGACTATGTGACCACGCTTGTGATTCTTGCCATTGTTTTGGCTTGCGCCATCTTTTTTTTCATCCAACGGGAAAAGATATATGACTTTCTACTGCGGCTCAGCAAACCTTCCAGAAAAGGGAGGTAGATCGCGTGAAAATTGAATATGTCCATACGGTGTGGCAGAATGGGCAAGGAAAGACGTACCATGTACGTACAACTCTGTATGAGGGGTGACATGAGAGAAGAAGATGCTAAGAAAGGAATTTCAAGGCGCCAGTTTCTGGCAGGATCTGTGGCTGCGGTGGCAGGGACACTGGCTTCGGACAAGTTGCTGGCGCAGACAGCGGCAACGCCGCAGAAAAAGACTGGTACAAAGGTCATCTTACTCGGAACCGGCGGAGGGCCGCGACCGAACAAGGTGAGGAATCAGTCATCACAGGTTGTGATCGCCAACGGGATTCCATACGTAATCGACTGCGGCGGCGGCGTGAGCAGGCAGATGGTCTTTGCCGGGGTCCCGCTCACAGGGCTCAAGAATATCTTCATCACCCACAATCATTCAGATCATAACTTGGAGTGCGGAGCGCTCATCTACAATGCCTGGGTGAGCGGGTTCAAGGGTAAGGTTGATGCGTATGGACCTCCGCCCCTGGCAAGAATGACCAAGAGCTTCCTTGAAACGAACGAGTACGACATCAGCGTCAGGATTCCTGACGAAGGAAGGCAGCCCCTCGGGCCTATGATTGAGGCACACGAAATGAGCAAACCAGGATTGGTGATGCAGGACGATAATGTAAAGGTGACATGCGCCCTGGTGAATCACCCGCCGGTAGTGCCTTCCTTTGCATATCGGTTCGACACAAAGGATCGCTCCGTCGTATTTTCAGGGGATACCACGCCTTCGGAAAACCTAGTCGAGCTTGCGAAGGGCGCTGATGTTCTCATCCACGAGGTGCTCCACAAGCCGGGACTCGCCAAGCTGATGGCCCGAGTCCCCAACGCAGACAGGCTCCTTGAGCATATAGTGGGAAGTCACACCACAACAGATGATCTGGGCAAGGTAGCCAAGCAGGCAGGGGTAAAGAAGCTTGTGCTCACGCACTTCGTGCCTGTGGATGACCCATCGATTACCGACGAAATGTGGGTGGGGCCGGTGCGCGCGCACTTTGACGGAGAGATTGTCGTGGGGCGAGATCTGCTCGAAGTGTGACCGCGGTTTCGAAGATCGAGCGTACGAAAAATAGGGTGTTGCTGTTTGCAGACGGAGTAGACAGCAACACCCCTCTATTTCTCACCCGGTTACGTGGGTCAGTTCGCAGGCTGCTACTTCAGAGCAACGGGTTTCGCGTTCACCTTGATTCTG
>Ga0079037_100002254_pt1 | contig 10500 bp, 7 predicted proteins | sample Mud3Dept4metaG_FD_71479 | JGI IMG/M metagenome (GOLD analysis project Ga0079037, IMG submission 71479) | Freshwater wetland microbial communities from Ohio, USA, analyzing the effect of biotic and abiotic controls - Mud 3 Core 4 Depth 4 metaG | ecosystem: Environmental > Aquatic > Freshwater >... | reverse complement strand
AATTCGCCGATCGTCAGGGCCATACGCTCTTCCACATCGCCGGTAATCTCAGACAGCCGGCGCGGAGCGGAACGCCCTGCCAGACCTGTACGCCCACTGTGAGCAGCTGCAGGCTGGGCTGGCTCGCTCACGACTTGTTCCACCATGCTGTTCCAAGACCCGCATTGTGGGCAGCGTCCCATCGGGGCAGCGGATACTCGCCCACATTTTTCGCAAACGTATTGAATATGTGTCTTTGCCATGTGGATATTATAATTAAAGATTGTCATTAAGAAATTTGCGACCGCAGAACGGTCGCAAATTTCTTAACTCATCTAAGTCGGTATAACTTCAGCAGGCGGCGGGGAGGCCATCTCGGGCTGTTCTCTGCGCAGCACGACCTCATCGTCTTCCAATTCAACCAGGATCGTATCTCCGTCTTCGAACTCTCCGGAAAGCAAAGCATCGGATAATGGATCTTCCACCTTTTGCTGAATAACCCGGCGCAGTGGACGGGCGCCAAACTCAGGATCGTAACCGAGCTCTGAAAGCTTCCCTAACGCATCGGGGGATGCCCTCAAGATAATCGCATGTTCTTCCAGGCGTTGGGCGACTTTATTCAACTCCAAATTGACAATCTTCTCAATGTCTTCCTTGTTCAAGGAACGGAAGACGATCACCGAATCAACCCGGTTGATGAACTCGGGGCGGAAAACGCGCCGCAGGCTTTCAGTCAGCTTCTTGCGCATTTCGTCATAAGCCAGTTTTTCTTCCAGGGTCTCATCGCGTTTAAGTTGAAAACCCAGTTGAGTCTGGCGCTTGATCATATCCGCGCCCACATTGGAAGTCATGATAATCATCGCATTGCGGAAATCCACTTTCCGGCCGCGCGCATCCGAAAGATGCCCTTCTTCCATGATCTGTAATAACATGTTGTGGGCTTCGGGGTGAGCCTTTTCGACTTCATCAAAAACGACGATCGAATATGGCCGCCGGCGCAGCGCTTCGGTCAGTTGGCCCGATTCCTCATATCCCACGTAGCCGGGGGGAGCACCGACCAGGCGGCTGACAGTGTGTCGTTCCATAAATTCGGACATATCGAGCTGGATCAAGGCATCTTCGCTGCCAAACATGAATTTGGCCAACGCCTTAGTCAGCTCGGTCTTTCCAACCCCGGTCGGCCCCAGGAAAATGAAGGATCCAATTGGCCTCCGCGGATCTTTTAACCCGGCGCGCGCCCGGCGCACAGCTTTGGAAATCGCATTGATGGCTTCTTCCTGACCGATGATGTGCTTACGCAGCTCATCTTCCATCAGCAGCAGGCGCTGCGATTCTTCCTGAGCGATTTGCATGACAGGCACACCCGTCCACATCGATACGACTTCGGCGATATCCTCGGCGGTGACGATAGGGCTGTTGGAGCGGTCCCAGCCTGTCCGCAGCCGTTCAAGCTGGCGTTCCAGTGCTTCCTGGCGTTCCAGATAATCCTGAGCATCATCGTTACGACCGTCCTCCAGAGCTAATGCGGCGTTCTGGCGGATTTCGCGCAGCTGAGTCATCAGATCCTTGGCCGTCTTGGCTGCTGGGCTTTTATACATGCGGACCCGCGAAGAAGACTCATCGATCAGGTCGATGGCCTTATCGGGCAGGAATCGCTCGGTCACGTAACGGGCAGACAGGTGCGCCGCGGCATCCAACGCCTCGTCTGATATAGTTAATCGATGGTGCTCTTCATATGCTGAACGCACACCTCGCAAAATGTCAATCGTCTCGTCGATGGAAGGCTCTTCCACCATTACGGGCTGAAAACGCCGTTCCAGGGCCGCATCGCTTTCGATATGTTTGCGATACTCATCCAAAGTAGTCGCCCCGATCACCTGTAGTTCACCGCGGGACAGGGCAGGCTTCAGGATGTTAGCAGCATCCACCGAAGAACCAGCTGCTCCGGCTCCAACCAGCATGTGCACTTCGTCAATAAATAAGATTGCACCCGAAGCCTTAAGCTCTTCAATCACACGTTTTAAGCGCTCCTCAAACTGGCCGCGATACATCGTCCCCGCGACCAGGGACCCCACATCGAGCTGCATGACGCGTTTATCGAGCAGCGGCGCCGGCACATCGCCGTCCATGATGCGTTGGGCCAGGCCTTCAACGATAGCCGTTTTACCAACACCAGGCTCTCCGATCAAGGCCGGATTATTTTTGGTGCGCCGCGCCAGGATTTGAATGACGCGCTCGATTTCCATTTGGCGACCGATCACCGGGTCGAGTTTGCCTTCTTCAGCCAGGGTGGTCAGGTCGGTGGCCAATTGGTCAACCATGGGCGTTTTTGGCTTTTGCTGCTCCGGGCGCGCTGGTTTCTGCTCCGGTTGGGCGCCTGTCCGCCGCGAAGCGCTGCTTTCCTGCAATACACGCCGCGTCTGCCGGCGAATCTGCTCAGGGGTCACGCCCAACTTGCGCAGCACATCCATTGCAACGCCTTCGTTGTACCGCACCAAACCGAGCAAAATATGCTCGGTGCCAATATAATGGTGACCCATCCGGCGAGCTTCCTCGACAGCGAATTCCAATACCTGCTGCGTTCCGGGTGATAGTTCTGTCTTTCCACCGCTGGATTGACCGACGCCGGTCAGGCGCTCAACGATCTCTTGCACACGGTCTGGCTCCAATCCCAGTTCACGCAGCACGCGACCAGCAACACCGCCTTCTTCCTTAATCAAACCCAAGAGCAGGTGCTCAGTGCCAATATAATTATGGCGCATCCGCTCAGCTTCCTGGGCAGCCAGGCTTAGCACACGGCGCGCCCTTTGGGTTAAACGTTCCATGCTTGACACAGTAATCCTCCTAAACCAAAGTACCCTCTCTTCGCACCAATCTACTAACAGCGATTATGAGGTACTTTATCCAATTCGATTCTACCAGAGTTATAACATACTAGATTGATCTGGTAAATCAATCCAGAAAAGGTTAATACAACTCTTAGAGAATCACCTTTCGAGGGTTATTGCCGGCGGTCAGAAAAACCTGCAAAAAACCTCAAAAATAAACTAAGAGCGCACTCCGAAATAAGTGCGCTCTCAAGACGCCAGACCTGGGACGTGGCAAAAAAATCAGGCTCGTCCCAGGTGGGAAGGATTAATAGCTGATCGCACGCGGCAAGCTCTTGGCTTGCACGATCCAATCTTGCAAGTTGTCTTCATTAGGCAGCCGATTGACCAGGTTCTTCTCTTCATTCACTTCAGCCAGCTTAGCCGCCAGGTTCTCAGGGTTGCGCTGTGCCAGTTCGACTACTGTATCGACCCCGGCCGCCTCCAGCAGTTCGGCATATTGCGCACCGACACCGTTAATGCGGTACAGGTCGCAGTGATTGACCCAGGTCAGGATCAGCTTCCCGCTGATGCCGGATTTCTCGGCTAACTCATCGCGCCCCTTGGGGGTGCTCCCTGCTTCCAGCAGTTGGTCGGTAGTGAACACACCGATCTCATTGAGCTTGGCGGCATATGCCGGTCCGATTCCTTCGATGTACTCCAGGTTGCCGTGGCGACTTTCTTGTTCACCTTCGCTCTCACCCTCTGGAGACTCTTGGCCAGACTCGCTGGTGGAGGCTTTACCAACCTCATCTGCCAGAGCCATCTTCCAGTCCAGGTCGGCATAAGCCGGCGAGTCGACTTTGCGCAGGCTCAGGCCAATTCGGCGTCGCTCAGGGTCGATCTTAATGACACGCAGCGTGACCACTTCGCCTTCGCGCAAGACCTCCTTAGGATGCGCCACCCGCTGCTCACTCAGTTCAGAGACATGGATCAGCCCTTCCAGGTCCTCATCAAGACGGGCAAACGCACCGAATTTAGTCAGGTGGGTGATGGTGCCTTCGACCAGCGCACCTTCCTTCAAATGACCAACTTTCTGGACCCAGGGATCTTGCTGGAGTTGGCGCATAGAGAGGCCGATCCGCTTGCGTTCGCGGTCGACGCTGATAACTTTCACCTGGACTTCCTGCCCAACCTTCAACACTTCGTTGGGGTGTTGGATGCGTTCCCAGGAAATTTCGGAGAGATGAACCAAACCATCTGCGCCTTCAATGTTTACAAAAGCACCAAAGTCGGCCAGGCTGGTCACTCTGCCGGTGCGGATACTGCCTTCTTGCAGTTCATCCAGCAAACGGTCTTTAAGCGTCTCGCGCGTCTCTTGCAGCGCCATACGTTCAGAAAGGATCAAGCGACGGCGTTCGCGGTCGACCTCGATGACACGAACATTCATCTCTTCGCCGACCATTTTTCCCCACCGCTGCTCTGGTGTTTCGTTGCCTGCGCTGCGCCGGACCAGGCTGATCTGCGAGGCGGGTACAAATCCACGCAGACCACCGATGGGTACGATCAGACCACCTTTATTGTAGCCAATCACCTTGCTTGGATAGGCTTCACCAGACGTTAATAAGCTCTCTACCACTTCCCAATCTTTCTCTTCACGTGCCCGTAAATATGAAAGGACAACATTTCCGTTGGCGTCTTCAGGAGCAACAACGAAAACTGGTATTTCTTGTCCAATGTGGAAAGCTACACGTTCATCAGTAGGAATTTGTTCCAATTCCCGTCCTGAAATGACCCCTTCAGATTTGGTGCCGATGCTAACTAAAATTTCGTTATCACGGATGGTAGCGATGAAACCCTGGCGAATTTCGCCCTGGGTTGGGAAATCCAGGCTGAGACCCTGTTCTTCCAATAAAGACTCCATCGAAGGACTTTCCTGGTTACCCTGTTCAACAGAGGATTCGATTGGCTGGTTATTTTCAGGCTCAAGCCTTTGCCCGTCAAGGGCGGTTAAGTTGTCCATATGAATTAGTCTAACTCCGGGTTGGATAAGATGAGGAGAGTATTATAAAGGTGAAAAGGTAACTTGGCAACCTTTGTGATAAGATTAGCATCGGTAAAATAACTATTATTAATGAGGTTGGAAATGCCGCCGATTTATCCATTCACTGCCATTGTCGGGCAGGAACGTATGAAACGCGCCTTGGTGCTGAACGCAGTCGATCCACGTATCGGAGGGGTGCTGATCCGTGGAGAACGTGGTACTGCGAAATCCACTGCTGCGCGGGCGATGGCAGCTTTGCTGCCCGAGATCGAAGTTTATGCCGATTCGCCATTCAACGACGATCCGAGTGCTCCGAATACATGGTCCGATTGGGTTAAAGAACAAAAAGCAAGCGGCATGGAATTGGAAGTAGTCAAACGGCGCATCCGGTTCGTCAACCTGCCTGTCAGCGCGACAGAGGATCGGGTTGTGGGTACCCTGGATATCGAAAAGGCGATCCAGCGCGGCGAGAGGCATTTTGAACCAGGCGTGCTGGCGGCCGCCAACCGGGGTCTGCTATATATTGATGAAGTAAATCTGTTGGACGATCACGTCGTTGACCTGCTGCTCGATTCGGCCGCGATGGGGGTCAATATTGTCGAACGTGAGGGAATCTCGTTCGCCCACCCAGCGCGTTTCATTTTAGTCGGAACAATGAATCCCGAAGAAGGTGACCTGCGCCCTCAATTGCTCGACCGATTCGCTTTATCGGTAGATATTCGCGGCATACGCGAAGCGCGTGAGCGGGTTTTAATTATGCAGCGTAACCTGGCCTTTGAGTCCGAACCGGAAGAATTCCGCAAGCAGTGGCTGACTAAAGAACAAGAGGTTTCCCATCAAATTGAACAGGCGCGCCCACGCGTCGATAAGGTTACCCACACAAACCGCGATCTACTCTCTATTGCCGCCTTGACCTCATCGCTCAATGTCGATGGTCACCGGGCAGACCTGGTTATCCTTAAGACTGCCCGCGCACATGCTGCTTTTGAAGGACGCACGGCGATCACTGACCGAGATATCGCCCTGGCTGCGGAGCTTGCTCTGCCCCACCGGATCAAACGGGGACCGTTTCACCAGACCGAAATGACGATGGAAGACCTGCAAGAGCGCATCGAACAGCTCGAGGGAGCGTCCGCCAATACTGGCGAGCCTGAACAAGCTCCGGGGGAACAACCAACCGACGAAAAAAAAAAGCTACGTTAAGCAGCGAAGCCCAATCTGAGGAGTCTGAGAAATCTCCCAGCGAGCCAACCCGCCAGAATGTGTTTGACTCGCTCAGCACAAACTGGTGGGAGGGCGGCGAGAAGGTCAAGATTGGAGCAGCGTTCGCCCCGCGCAAGATTGAGAATCCGCTCGATCGAATATCTCGCCGCATAGGTGGGCGGCGTTCCCGCACTCACACCGAACGGAAGCGTGGTCGCTATATCCAGGCGCGCCCGGCGAACGGCAAGGCTGATGACCTGGCCTTCGACGCAACATTGCGCGCCGCCGCTCCATACCAAAAAGAACGCCTCGAGATGCGCAAGCGGGTAGCATTTGCCATTCGCTCCAGTGATTTCCAACGTAAGATACGCGTCAAAAAAGCGGCTAACCTGATTCTGTTCGTCGTGGATGCATCTTGGTCCATGGCAGTAGCCGAACGAATGTCTGCTACCAAAGGCGCCATCTTGTCGCTGCTGACCGATGCATACCAGCGCCGCGACCGGGTGGGTCTGATCGTCTTTCAAAAGAATAAGGCCACCCTGATCTTGCCGCCGACCAACTCAATCCAGCTTGCCCAACAGGCGCTCGCCGATATTCCTGTGGGCGGGAAGACGCCGCTCTCCGCCGGTCTGTACATGGCCTATGAAGTTATCAGTCGCGAGCGCATCCTGCACCCCGACGTTAATCCATTAATGATTTTGCTCACCGACGGCGCCGGCAACGTGCCGATGACCCACCTGCCTCCCCAAGAAGAATCGAATCGCCTGGCGAATCAGATCGCCGAAGATAATATCCATAGCGTGGTGATCAACATGGAACACGCCGCCTTCGATCAAGGCCTGGCGCAAAACCTGGCCGACCACCTCGACGCACCTTGCTATACGCTCAGCGAACTGAAAGCGGAAACGCTTTACCAGGCAGTGCGAGAGGAAATGGCAGCTAAGAAAAATGCCTAAAACTTCCTCCCGCCTGGAAGTTTTCCCCGATTCTGCCATCAGTTATATGGTCCGGCTGGCGGAGCAGTACCATGCCATCAACCTGGCGCAGGGCGTGCCTGATTTTGACCCGCCCGGCGATCTTTTGGCTGCCGCTGAAAATGCGATTCGCAGCGGTTACAATCAATATTCATCCACCTGGGGGTCATTACGACTGCGCCAGGCGATCGCCGCCAAACAAAGCCATTTCTCCGGACTTGAAATTGATCCCGACCAGCATGTGACGGTCACCGTCGGCGGGACAGAGGCTCTCCTGGCCACTTTGACGGCTGTAACCGACCCGGGCGATAAAGTAATTATCTTTTCACCGCACTATGAAGCCTACATCGTCGATTCACGGCTCTTAGGCGCTCAGCTTATCCATATTCCACTTCATCCGCCAGCACTGACTTTTGATCCAGACGATTTACGCCAGGCTTTTAAAAACCGGGCACGGGTCTTGATCTTGTGTAACCCGGCCAACCCGACCGGTAAAGTATTCAGCCGGTCAGAATTACAAATTATCGCCGACCTGGCCCAAGAATATGACACATTTGTACTGGCAGATGAGATCTACGAACATATCGTCTATCCTCCCAACGAACATACGTATATTGCCAGCCTGCCGGGCATGTTCGAGCGGACGATTTCTTGCAGTTCGGTATCAAAAACCTACGCGGTGACGGGCTAGCGGGTTGGCTGGGCGATTGCTCCACCAACGATCAGCGCCGGGCTGCGCAAAGTTCATGATTTTCTCTCCGTTTGCGCTCCGACGCCGTTGCAAGAAGCCAGTGTAACTGCTTTGGAGTTTCCGTGGAGTTACTACGAGCAAATGTTGGCTGAATATTCCGCCCGACGCAACCTTTTTCTTGGCTATTTGCGCAATGCTGGTCTGAATTTCATCGATCCACAAGGCGCATATTACGTTTTGGTAGATATATCGCCCTTCGGATTCGGCGACGATTTTGATTTCTGTACCTGGATGGTGCGGGAGATTGGCCTGGCAGCCACGCCTGGATCTTATTTCTTCCACGAGCCGATCAAGAACTACATCCGCTTGAACTTCGCCAAGCACGAGGATACCCTCCATGCTGCCGGTCAACGCTTACAACGCCTCAAGGAAAAGATATAGGTCTATAATTTCATTGCTAAACCCTGGTAGAATCGGCGCGATGCCTGTATTGCGCCGATTTCTATTGTTTTTCACACTGATCCTTATACTACTAGCGAGTATTTCTGGATGCAGCAAGCCGGCTGCCCCCTCCGCTGGCCTGACTCCAACCCAAACAGCTTTAAGAGCTGCCATCGCCGAAGAACTATCTGCAACGATAATTCCTTCACCAAGTGCAACAATTTCTCCAACCAAAACACCGACCGCTGCCCCGGTCCAAAGTCCCCATTACACGCTCGAAGCAGTCTTAGATTATGAGCAGCACCAGCTCCAGGTAGCCGAAAAGATTCATTACATTAATAACTCAACCGACAGGTTGAGTGAGCTGCTTTTAATGGTAGATCCACTGTATTTCCCGGGTACTTTCAAACTCGACAGCTTGAATTGGGAGGACGGGCAACCGGTAGAGAACATCGTAACAGAAACCGGTTGGCTGCGCTTTCCGCTGCGCCAGCCCCTGGAACCCGGACAGGCGCTGGATTTATCCGTTGCCTACCAACTGAATCTTCCCTCACCTGTTCCAAACGCTGCTACTCGTCCAATCCCTTTTGGATACACCTCGCGCCAGACAAACCTGGTCGATTGGTATCCTTTCGTACCCCCGTACATCTCTGGCCAGGGTTGGCTGGCTCATCCGGCCGGTTACTACGGCGAGCACCTGGTATACGACATTGCTGATTTTACAGTTAACATCCGCATGAATAACCCACACCCGGAGCTGATCGTCGCCGCCAGCGCCCCTGGGAAAAAGGATGGCGACTGGTATCGTTTCGAACATGATAGCGCCCGTAACTTTGCCTGGTCGGTCAGTCCATATTACCAGGTCCTGACCGGCCAGACTGGGCCGGTCAAGGTAACTAGCTATGCTTTTGGCGGAGAAGAGAAAGCTAACCGGGCCGTCCTGGATACTACCCTCGCGGCGGTTGAGCTTTATTCTCGACTGTTTGGCGCCTATCCTCGCCAGGAATTATCCGTCGTCGAAGCAGATTTTTTGGATGGAATGGAGTACGATGGGCTCTATTTTCTCAGTAAAGGCTTTTATAACCTGTACACCGGTACCCCCGCCGAATACCTGGTGGCAATTGCTGCACACGAGACAGCTCACCAATGGTGGTATGCTCTGGTGGGAAACGACCAGGCGTTAGAGCCCTGGCTGGATGAAGCACTGGCTACATACAGCGAACGTTTGTATTACGAGAATCTGCATCCTGAGGCGCTGGATTGGTGGTGGAATTATCGGGTGAATTATTACCAGCCGCGTGGTTGGATCGACGACACAATTTATAATCCACATGGCGAGGTCGAAGCCTATCGAGCTTATCGCGAAGCCGTTTATCTAAACGGGGCAAAATTCCTGGAAGAGCTCCGTCAATCGATTGGCGACCAGGCGTTTTTCGACTTCTTGAAAGATTATGCTTCTCAATATCAAAAGCGATTGGCAACTTCTAAAGATTTTTTTAGTCTTTTGAAACAATATAGTTCCACAGATTTAACATCTTTGTTAAAGAAATATTTTAATAAATTGTAATAAGTATTAAATAGTAGTCTTAGTAGGGCCTGTGGATAAGTGGATAAGCGCCTTCTGACACACTTATTACCGTAGTACTGGCGGATGGGTATAACCTTGGCCGTGTATGTGGGGGTATGTTCAACCACATTTCTCCACTCTCCTGCGGGGGATGAACTGAGTGAAAATAGGACATTTTTTGGCTTTACATCGATATAAAAGATATATAGGGACAGAGTAACCATACCCCCTATATATGGGAGTGCGTTTTAATGTTGAGTGTAAGATGGCGGCGGGTTTCTCCCCATTTCAATGGTTTTATCCACAGTTTTTCATGAGTTATCCACAAAAAAAGGTCTAATCGATCATTACTCGTCAAATTGAAGTACCCCCATATATAGGGTTGTGTTGCACCGATTTTTGGTCTCACCCTAGCGCTTGTGAGATAGTCTCCCCGAGCTACAAGGTTAATAGTCGTCTATGGTAAGATAATTAAAACCGAATCGAGGAGGCAGCAAAGTTGGACCCATTGAGTGTTCTGGACTTCGTTCTCATTGGCCTCGCTGGGGTTGCGGGTGGTGCAGTGAATGCACTGGCCGGGGGAGGAACATTGATTACATTTCCCACCCTTACGGCAGTAGGTATTCCACCGATACCTGCGAATGTCACCAACACCGTGGCGTTATCGCCGGGGTACTTGAGCGCCACTTTTGCCCAATTGAAAGACCTGAAAGGGCAAGCGCGCCGACTGCGTTTCCTGGCGCCGGCTGGTTTGATGGGCGGGCTGGTGGGCGGTCTTTTGCTGCTTAATACCC
>Ga0079037_100002253_pt1 | contig 10501 bp, 10 predicted proteins | sample Mud3Dept4metaG_FD_71479 | JGI IMG/M metagenome (GOLD analysis project Ga0079037, IMG submission 71479) | Freshwater wetland microbial communities from Ohio, USA, analyzing the effect of biotic and abiotic controls - Mud 3 Core 4 Depth 4 metaG | ecosystem: Environmental > Aquatic > Freshwater >... | reverse complement strand
TGGGATCAGAGTCGGTTACTCAGGTTCCCAACTACCACTGCTGGAATCGAGACCGCGATATAACGTGAAAGCAACTCGTTCACGCAGATTGCGGTAGTCAATCCAATGTAACGGGCTGACTGGTTAGCAAAGCCGGCAATGCCGCCACCACCGGATCGTGATCGCTGGCCGGCTCCGATTCGCCGGGTGCGGCGTCGCTGTTGAGGTGCGGGATGCGCACCACCGCGCCGTGGCGCAGCACCGGGCTGACCAGAATGTGGTCCAGTCCCTGCGGCTGGCCACCATGACGGCGGGTATAGGCCTGCCCGCGCGGTAAATCCTCCAGCAGGTTGTGGAATACCTCGCCCTTTAACAGCTTCAGGGTTTTGGAGCCTGGCACGTCGTTCAAATCGCCCAGCACCACGATGGCCGCCCGGGGATCGCAGGCCAGCAGGTCGGCGGCGAAGCAGTGGACGATCTCGGCCTGGGCATGACGCTGCTTTTTGGCGTAATCCCCCTCGCGGCGGGTCAGCGAACGCATGGACTTGAAGTGGCAGACGATCACAAACAGGCGCCGGCCCTGAATCTCGAATTCCGCCGCCAGCGCCTTGCGGCTGGGCGCCCAGTGACAGTGAGCGTCGCCGGCGAAGGCGGGATGGGTGGGAGCGATGCGGCCCGGATTGAGCGTCAGGCGGGGCTGGCCACCGTCGAGGCGGATGCCGACGCTGTCCTCCGGGCCGGCATCGCCCCGGTCGCGGAACAGCACGGTCGCCGGGTTGAACAACAGGCCGACCCGGATGTGGGCGCCGGCCATGCCACCGTCCTGGTGGGCCAGGGACGGAATCTCCCGAAAGGCGTAGCGCGGACCACCTGCCTGGGCGATGGCGGCGATCAGCGCCTGATAGGCCGGATCGGCTGGAACCTGCCCACCCGCCAGCATCGGGCTTTCCCCCTTGACTTCCTGCACCGCCAGAATATCCGGTGCTTCGAGTTCCCGGACAACGATCGCGCCCAGTTGCGCCAGGCGGGCAGGGGAGGCATCCGCACCGAAATTGCACAGGTTGAAGGTGGCGATGGACGGCATGGCGAATCCCTGTTGTCGTTCGTGGTTCGTGATACCAAAGAGTAGCCGCAAATCGGCCAAAGTGCTGGGCGGCTGGAGACGCTGGATTCAGCCCCCGTTGGCCTGGAACCGCAGCCGCGCCCGTACCCGCGCTCCGCCCAGCGCGCCCCGCCCGATCTCCAGCCGGCCGTAGTAGACCTCCTCGACCAGATCGCGGACCACCGCCAGCCCGATGCCGTGGCCGGCGACTGTAGGATCGGCGCGCTGGCCGCGGTTGAGCAGCAGCGGGGCCTGGTCAGGAGGAATGCCGGGACCATCGTCCTCGACTTCCACTACCAGTTCCGTGCGCCTCTCGTGATCGGTGGGCCAGGCTCTTACTACCACCTGCCGGCGACACCACTTGCAGGCGTTGTCGGCCAGGTTGCCGAGGATTTCCAGCAGATCGCCTTCATCGCCATAGAACACCGTCGTCGCAGCGATTTCGGCGCGCAATTGCGGAGCGCGGTCGGCGTAGACCTTGGCCAGCGAATCCAGAATCTTGCGGGCGACGGGCGCGACTGGCAGCGGGGCGCTCAGGGCGATGCGGCCGGCAGCGGCGGCCCGCTGCAACTGATAGTCCACCGTGCGGTTCATCCGCTCCATCTGTTCGCCCAGAGTGCGGCGCAACTCGCCGGGGTCGGCGTTGCTGTCCAACGCGCCGCGCGCCACTGCCAGCGGGGTTTTCAAACTGTGTGCCAGGTCGCCCAGCGCGTTGCGGTAGCGTTCCAGATGGGCGCGACCCTGGCGGAGCAGGGCGTTCAGGTTCATCGTCAGCGGCTGCAATTCCTCGGGATAGCCGCCGCTCAGTTCGTCCCGGCGGCCGGTTTCGATCTCCTTGACTTCGGTGGCGACCCGGCGCAAAGGTTTCAGGCTCCAGCGCAGGATCAGGCCCTGCGCCGCCAGCAGCACCGCGGTCGAGGCCAGCAGCCAGCCCCACAGGCCGCGCCGGAAGCTCCAGACCTGATCGTCGAAATCCTGGCGGGTTTCGGCGACCCGGAAGGTGTAGAGCTGATATTGATTGCGGGCGATTTCCCAACTGACCGTGAAGGCCAGCACGAACAACGGTGTCCCGTCGGAGGCTTCCAGCGGCGCGAACTGGGTATCGCCGGGATTGCGTACCGCCGGAAAGAAGGGCAGCGCCAGACCCAGCATGGACGGTGAGTGCCACACCAGATTGCCCTGACTGTCCATCAGATCGGCGTACAGGCCGGAATCCGGGGTGGAAAAACGGGCCTCTGGCAGGGTCTGCGGCAGGGTCAGGCGGTTGAAGGCATCCAGGTTGACCGCGCCCAGCAGCATGTAGACCTGCGCTTGCAGGCGGTCCTTCACGGCAGCCAGGGCGCTGTCGCGGAACGCCCGGTCCAGGCTCAGGCCGGTCAGGCCGAGAAAGGCAGCCAACACGACGCTGGCACCGATCAGCAGGCGGCCGCGCAGGGAACGCATCGGCGCTCAGCCAGCGGTCCGTTCCAGCCGGAACCGGTAGCCCCGTCCCCGCAGGGTTTCGATGGGGTTGAGATCGCGGTCGGGGTCGAGCTTGCGGCGCAGCCGGCCCACCAGCACTTCCAGCACGTTGCTGTCGCGATCCTCGTCTTCCTGATAGAGGTGCTCGGTCAGTTCGGTCTTGGAGATGACCGTGCCCGCGTGCAGCATCAGGTATTCCAGCAGCTTGTATTCGTAGGCGGTCAGTTCCACCGCCTGGCCGGCGAGGGTCACCTGCTGGGCGCCGGTGTCCAGAGCGATGGGGCCGCAGCGGAGCACCGCCTGGGTCCAGCCGCCGGTGCGGCGGATCAGCGCCCGCAGCCGCGCCAGCAACTCTTCCGTGTAGAACGGTTTGACCAGATAATCATCGGCTCCGGCTTCCAGCCCCTCGACCTTGTCCTGCCAGCGGCCGCGGGCAGTCAGGATCAGCACCGGGAACTTGCGTCCCGCCGCTCGCCAGCGCCGGATGACCTCGATGCCCGAGAGATCGGGCAGACCGAGATCCACCACCGCCGCGTCGAGCGGGTATTCCTGGCCGAGATACAGGCCGGTGCGGCCGTCGGCGGCGCTGTCCACAGCGTAGCCCTGCTCGCGCAACTGGGCGGTCACCCGCTCCAGCAGGGCGGCTTCATCCTCGATGATCAGAATGCGCATGGTTTGGAATGTTCGTGCGTTTGCGAGAAAAACCGGGATTCAGTCGCGCACCGCGCCGCTGCGCGGGTCGAAATGCAGGCTGCGCACCCGGCCATCCGGTTGCAGGATGCGGACCCGGTACCCGTTCTGGCCGTCCTGGTTCCCGCCCTGCACGCCCAGTACCCGGCCGCCGGTGGCGTTGCGGGCGGCGTTGGCGGCCCGGTCGGGATCCGCGAACTGGCGAGAGGGTGGCGGACCCTGCCGGCCAGGTGGTGGCGCATAACCTTCGCCCCGGCGCCAGGATTGCGCCTGCGCGCCGCTGGCGGCCAGCAGACCCGCCAGTGCCAGGAGCGCCAGCCGGGATAATCGCCGTGACCTGTCGGACATATTGGGAATTTCCGCGTGAGATAAGTTTAAATTAGCTTACAGCTTATCGGGTTGAGAATGAATCGGGACTGAATCCATGACAGGTCGCGCCGCGCCGGGAAAGTGCAGGATGTTCAGTATGGATTCAGCCAATGATCTCTAGGCTGAAGCGCGTGATTCAACAGCCCCGGTGAGATGGATCACCGCGGGCCAGTGACCAACCGGGAGTAAATTCGATGAATAAGAAATGGCGGGCAGGGTTGATGGCGGCCTTGTTGCTGGGCCCGACTGCGGTCTGGGCGCAGCGGTACGGCGGCGGCGATATCGAGGTGCAGGTGGTTGGCGACCGGGGCCGGACGCTGTCGCAATACCCGGTGCGCGAGGAGCGGGGAGGCGTTTACAAGGCGTATCTGGAAGCACGACGTGGCCAGAATTATTCCATCCAGATTCGCAACCGCACCAACCAGCGCGTCGGCGTGGTGATCGCAGTGGATGGCCGCAACATCATCTCCGGCGACCGTTCCAACCTGCGGCCGGACGAACGGATGTACGTGCTCGGACCGCATCAGGAAGAGAGTTATCAAGGCTGGCGCACCGGCAGGAACCGGGTCAACCGCTTTTACTTCACCGATGCCGGCGATTCCTATTCGGGCGCCTGGGGGGATTACTCGGCTATGGGCGTGATTGCCGTGGCGGCATTCCGCGAGGCCGAACGGTATCAGCCGCAACCCTGGAGCCAGGAAGGACCCGGTTATAGCGATCAGCGCGGGCTGCGGCGCGAGCCGTCTTCGGCGCCCAAAGAAGACGCGGCGCGCGGCATGCCTTCAGAACCGGGCACTGGTTATGGCGAAAAGGAATGGTCGCCGTCGCGACGGGTGGAGTTTGAGCCGGAGCGGCGGCCATTCTCTCAGGTCTTCCTGAAATACGCCTGGCGGGAAACCCTGTGTCGCCAAGGGGTGGTAGACTGCGAGGGGAGCGACCGGCCACCGCGTAACCGGTTCTGGGATGAGCGGGATCGCTATGCCCCGCCCCCGCCGCGCGACGGACGCGAGGAATGGCGTTAACGCAGCCCGGACGGATCGTGTGAGAGGGGCTGCTGGCCACGACCACGCGGATTGGATCATCGCCCTCGCTGGTGTTGGACGAGCCAGGAGGGCGTTTTTTTGTAGAGCGATGTTCGGAGAATGACCCCGCGATGTCCCGCGACTGGCAGGATTTCCCCGACTACTGGCGGCGGCTGCGCGAGGCGCTGCTGAATCCGCGGGTGGATGATGAAGCGCTGGAGGCGGCGCTGCGCGAGGCGCGGGCGCGCCAGCCGCTTCCGGTGCTGTGGCTGATCGGCAAGACTCAGGCTGGCAAGACTTCGATCATCCGGGCGCTGACCGGCAGCGAGACCGCCGAGATCGGCAACGGTTTTCAGCCCTGCACCCGTACCGCCCGGTTCTACGATTTCCCGACTGAAGTCCCGGTGGTGCGCTTTCTCGACACCCGCGGTTTGGGCGAGGTGGACTACGATCCGGCCGAGGATATTCATTACTGCGAGTCGCAGGCCCACCTGCTGCTCGGGGTAATGAAAGCGACCGACATTCGCCAGGATGCCGTGTTCGACGTGCTGCGTGCGGTGCGCCGCCGCCATCCCGAATGGCCGGTGCTGATCGCCCAGACCGGCCTGCACGAGGCCTATCCACCGGGTGGCGAGCATCTTCTGCCGTATCCCTATGACCGCGAACCGTGGCCGCCCCAGGTTCCCCCCGATCTCGCCCGCGCCCTGCGCGTGCAACGCGACCGGCTGGGCGCGCTGCCGGGTGCGGCGGCGGTGTGCTGGACGCCGGTGGATTTGACCTTGCCGGAAGACGGCTACGAACCAGCCAATTACGGCCTGGATGCGCTCTGGACCGCGATTGAAACCGTTTCGACCCTGGGCCTGCAGGCGAGGCTGCGGGGCGATGCCGGGATTCGCGATGTCTACGACCGCGCCGCTCATCCTCATATCGTCGGTCACGCCCTGGCCGCCGCCGGCATCGGTGCGTTGCCACTGGTGGATTTGGTGGGTGTGCCGGCGGTGCAGGCTAATTTGCTGCGCGTGCTCGCCAAATTGTATAAGCAGGACTGGAATGTACAGATGGCGTCCGAATTTCTCAGCCTGCTCGGCGCGGGCATCGGGATCGGCTACCTGGCGCGGACGGTCGGCCGGGAACTGATCAAGTTCGTGCCCTGGTGGGGGCAGACGGCCGGCGCGGTCTGGGGCGCGACTGCCAGCGGTGCGACCACCTATGCCCTCGGCAAGGCGGCTGGCTATTACTTCGCGCGCCGGCGGCGGCACAGTCCGGTGGACGTCGAAGTGCTGCGGCGAATTTACGCCGAGGCGCTGGCGAACGGTGCGAGCTTTCTGAAAGCGCCGGCAGGAGGGCATCAGCCGTGAAAAGCTGGTTCAACCGGCTGGACCGCCTGCGCGTGCTGGCGCTGCTGCTGTGGGCGCTGCCGGTTGTGGCGTTGTTGCCGCTCGGGCTGTTCTGGCTGTGGCGGGCGGAGGCTCTGCCCTGGTGGCTGCTGGCCATGGTGTTGTGCAGCGCCGCCGGTTATGGTTTGCAGCACTGGCTGCGGCAGCGCGACCGTCAGTTGCTGGCGGGGGCGGCGACCGGTCCCGATCCGTGCTGGCCGCCCAGGGCGGACGAGGTGTGGCCGGCAGTCGAGGCCCTGGCGGAGGCGGTGAAACCGGAGGAGTGGCCGCTGGAGGAGGGCGGCCGGTTGTGGACGCTGGGCCGGAACACCCTGGAAGTCGTCGCCCGGCGCTACCATCCCGAGGTCGAGCGGCCGCTGCTGGAATTGACCGTGCCGCACACCCTGCTGATCATCGAGCGGGCCAGTCGCGACCTGCGCGCCACCATCGCCGAGCACATTCCATTCAGCCAATGGCTGAAGATTGGCGACCTGTTGCGCGTCTGGCGCTGGAAGGACTCCGCCGAACGATGGCTGAACGTCTATCGCGCCGGCCGACTGGTGATCAATCCGGCCAACGCCCTGCTCAGCGAGATCTGGGGGCACCTGCGCGGTCGGGCCTATGGCGCGGCCTGGACCGAAACCCAGCGCTGGCTGCTGCGGGAATACGTGCGCAAGGTGGGCTATTACGCCATCGAGTTGTACAGCGGACGGCTGACGCTGGCCGAGGCCGAGCCGACCGCCGCTCCGACGCCAGCTTCCCGGTGCGACCTGGAGCAGGCCGCCGGGAGCATCGCGCTGGCCAGCGAGCCGTTGCGGATCGTGGTGCTGGGTCGGGCCAACGCTGGCAAGTCGAGCCTGATCAACGCCCTGTTTGGCCGGCTGACCGCCGCCACCGACATATTGCCGGACACCACGGCGGGATTGACCCCCTATCGGCTGGAACGCGACGGTTTGGAGGCGGCGCTGATCTTCGATACACCGGGCTGTGATACCGAACTGTTGCGCAGCAAGGCGCTGAAAATAGCGGTGCTGGATGCGGATTTGCTCCTCTGGGTCTGCGCCGCGCACCGGCCCGACCGGGTAGGGGAGCGGGAAATTCTGGATGCGGTGCGCGGCTGGCAGGCCGAACGGCTGGATCGTCGCCCGCCGCCATTGCTGGTTGCGGTCAGCCATATTGACCAGTTGCGCCCGCCGCGCGAGTGGCAGCCGCCCTACGATCTGCGCGATCCTCAAAACCCCAAGGCGTGGAATATCCGCGCGGCGGTGGAAACCGTGGCGGGGGACCTGGCGGTTCCCGTCGCCGATGTTATCCCGGTCTGTCTGGCCGAGGGCCGGGTTTACAACGTGGCCGACGCGCTGTGGGCAGCGCTGCTCGACCGGCAGGATCAAGCCGGCCGGGTTCGGTTCCTGCGCTGTCTGGAACAGCGGAAACGGGCGGAAAACTGGACGCTGTTGCGTCGGCAACTGGCGAACGCCGGGCGGTGGCTGCTGGAATTGCCGGGGCGGGCGCTGGGTTGAGGGGCATGGTGTTTTGAACCGGATTCCACCCTGAATCCCGCCGCGACCCGGATCAGTCGCCGGCCGTCCGGCGCGGGGATGACTCCTCGACTTCCCGCAATTGCTGCGCCCACGACCGGGCGTAGCGTCCGCCGCGCGCCAGCAACCCGGCGTGGCTGCCCGATTCGAGGATGCGGCCCTGTCCCATGACGTGGATGACGTCGGCATGCAGGGCGGTGGTAAAGCGGTGGGTGATCACGACGGCGGTGCGGCCGGCGGCCAGGGTGCGGAACCGCGCCAGCCAGTCGGCCTCCGCCCAGGAATCCATGGCGCTGGTCGGTTCGTCCAGAATCAGCAGGGTGGAACGCCGTAGAAAGGCGCGGGCCAGCGCCAGCCGTTGCCATTCGCCCACGCTCAGTTCCGCGCCGCCAAACCACTTGCCCAGTACCGTCTCATAGCCTTGGGGCAGGCGCTGGATCGGCCCGTCGGCCCCGGCGGCGCGGGCGGCGGCGGCCATCGCCTCGGCGTCCGGCGCGGCGGCCAGATCGCCGCAGGTCAGGTTGTAGGCGACGGTGTCGTGATAATGCACCGGCTCCTGAAAGAGCACCGTGATCCGCTGGCGCCAGTCGGCCAGCGCCAGGTCTCGCAGGTCCACGCCATCCAGGCTGACCCGGCCCGCCTCTGGGTCGTAGAACCGGCACAGCAGCTTGATCAGCGTACTCTTGCCGGCGCCGTTCTCGCCGACGATGGCCACGATCTGGCCGGCCGGAAGGGTCAGATCGAAGCCGTCCAGCGCCAGCCGCTGGCTGCCGGGATAGCGAAAACGGACGTTTTCCAGGCAGATCGTTCCCGGCGCAGCCGGCGGGCGCACGGGTTGGGGCGGGTCCGTGACCCTGGGACGCAGGGCCAGGAATTCGTGCAGGTTTTGCAGGAACAGGAGGTTGCTGTACATCTCGCCGATGCTGCCCAGCGCGGTGCGCATCAGCCGCTGGCCCTGGCTGAACACCTGATAGAACAGCGCCAGATCGCCCAGGCTGGCCGAGCCCTGCGCCAGTCGCCCGACCATCCAGGCGATGGTCAGTCCCATGGTCAGCAGCGCAATGGCATCCGCCCCCAGTTCGGCCAGCATTTGCTGGCGGGCGAGTTGCAGGCGCTCGCCGCGCAGTTGGCCGCGCACGGCGCGATAGGCGGTCCGCAACGAGTCGCCGAGGTCGAACAGGCGCAGTTCCGCCGCCGCCCGGTCCCAGGTCAGCATCCAGTCGTAGTAGTTGGCGCGGCGTTCGTGGCCGGTATTGCGGAGGCGCCAGCGATGGAAGCGCACGATGAATCTCGCCGCCACTATCAGCGCCGGCAGCGCGCCGCCGATCAGCACCAGCGGCAGCCACGGCGCGTAGCTCCACAGGACGCCGGCCAGGGCCACCAGGGTCAGGCTGTTTTGCGCCAGATGGCCGAGGTTTTCCAGCAGCGCCAGCGGGCGGCTGAGGGCGTCCACCCGCGCCCGGTGCAACTGATCGTAGTATTCGGCGGTTTCGTAATAGCTCAGGTCCAGGCGAATGGCCTGGGCGTGAATTTGATCGTCGAGGTGATCCCGCAGCCACTCGGCCTGGGCGGTGCGCACCCAGCCGGCGATGCCGCGCAGCGCCTCGCCGAGCAGCAGCAACCCCGCCATCAGCGCCACCCAGAGCAGGGTTTGTCGCAGCGCCAGCCCGTCGTCCGGCATGCGCAGGGTGACGACCAGGCTGTCCACTAGAGTGCGGGTCAACAGCACCACCGCGACCGGCAGCAAGCCCTGCACGATCACCAGTGCCGCCCAGGCCAGCGTCCAGCCGCGGGTCGCGCGCCAGATCAGCCCCAGCGCCCACGGTAGATGGGGCAACTGCGCCAGGGCTTTGCGGAACCGTTCGGTCAGATAGGCGGTGCGGGTGGACATCGGTTCAGTCCCCGCAACCGGGTTCGTCCTGGTTAGTGAAGTTTCGCATCCATCATTTGCAACGCTACGCCAGGCTCTACGCCGCTTCGAGCAGGCCGCTGGCGAGCATTTCGTCCGCGAGCCGCAGCAGGTCGGCCTCCAGTTGGGCTTCGGTCACCTCGAATTCTTCCAGCATCCGGGCGATGATCGCCGCCAGCGCGCCTTCCGTCTGAAGCAATTCGAGGAAGCGGCTGCCGACCGGATCGAGGCCGAAGTAGGTTCCGGATTCGAGATTCAGGAGGACGGTTTCATCACCGACCTGGCGAGTGACCACCTGTTCCGGAATTTTCAACCGAGCGTCGCGGGTCAACATATCATCCTTCCTCCATCGTTGAGGTGCCGAAAATCCTCTTATTCTGCCTGAGGGACGACATTTTCAAAGATTTCATCGAATGGGATCGAGACGTTCACTGCCGGGAATCGGCATTCCCCACAGCCGGGAAGATACTCGTGTAATAGCCAGTCGTTCTCCGGTGTGCGCTGGAACGTTTCCACCCGGCGCGCTTCGATATCCACCAGCACGTATTCCTGCAACGACGGCAGCGTGCGGTAAGCCGCGAACTTCTTACCCCGGTCGAAGGCGGCGGTGGATTCCGACAACACCTCTATGATCAGGGTCGGATAGGCGATGAACTGGTCCGCCGCGTGATCGCGCGGATCGCAGGAGACGACGACGTCCGGGTAGAAAAAGGCATCCGCCGTTTCGACTCGCACTTTCAAATCCGCGATATACGCTTGGCACGGCCCACCACGCAACCGTTGCTTGAAGGCCGCGTAGAGGTTGCCGGACACCACCACATGCTCGCGCCGCGCGCCCGCCATGGCGAACACCTCGCCGGCGATAAATTCATGCTTTTCCACTTGCCGCTCTTCCCAGGTAAGGTAAGCCTCGGCATTGAAAGTGGGTTGGACGGCCAGATTCCTCATAGCGATCTCCTAACCATCAGTAGGGCCCTTCATACGCTCACCCCGGATCGCGCGTGTTTCACGATGACTTCCCGGACGCGCGCCAGTTCCTCGAACCGCCTCGGATA
>Ga0079037_100002252_pt1 | contig 10502 bp, 6 predicted proteins | sample Mud3Dept4metaG_FD_71479 | JGI IMG/M metagenome (GOLD analysis project Ga0079037, IMG submission 71479) | Freshwater wetland microbial communities from Ohio, USA, analyzing the effect of biotic and abiotic controls - Mud 3 Core 4 Depth 4 metaG | ecosystem: Environmental > Aquatic > Freshwater >... | reverse complement strand
ACACGTCGCCCTCGATCAACGCGACCTCGCGCCGGACCACCTTCTCGCGCGTTCGCACGTTGCCCACGATCTCGATCCGGTTGATGAACGCCTGCCGGCCCTCGGTGATCTCCAGGGCCACGTCGACGAGGTGCTCGGCGCGGTGGATGTCGGTGATCGGGGCCGCGTCGGCGAAGAGGTAGCCGCGCTCGGCGTAGCGGTCGGTGATCGCCACGACGTCTCCCTGCAGCATTTCGCGGCTGAAAATGCCCCCGCTTTGCGTCCGGATCAGGCGTCGGATGTCCGCCTCCGGAAACAGGCTGTTTCCCTTCACGGTCAGGGTCCCGATCCGGTACTGCGGACCCTCCTCGACGCGAATCACCACGCGCAGCTTTCGCTCGGCTTCCTTGATCTCGATCTCGGGATCCTCCACCACAATGTCGAGGAACCCGTTGTCCAGGTAGTAGACGCGGATGCGGTCGAGGTCCCGCCGGAGCTCTTCGCGCTTCAGCGTCCCGCCGAAGAACCACAGGAAGAGCTCCGACGTCTGGAGCTTCTTCTTGATATCCTTCTCTTTGAGGTACTTGTTCCCCACGATCCGGATCTCGCCGACGTCGAACTTGTTCCCTTCCACGATGTCGAAGGTGACCGTCACTTCCTGGGGCGAGATCCGCTCCTCTTTGCCCTCCACGCGGGCCTGATAGTATCCCTCCTCCTCGTAGAAGAGGCGGATCTTCTCGGCATTCTTGGTGAGCGACCCGGGGGGAACGATGGCCCCCTCGACCAAATCGATCTTCCCCTTCACCTTGTCGGGAGTGAGCTTCTTGGCGCCGACGATCTTGATGCTCTGGATGCTCGGCTTCTCGTATAAGACGAAGCTCAGCTTCAGCCCGCCCTCGAAGATGTCCGCCTGAACGACGATGTCTTCGAAATAGCCCAAGCTGTAGAGCGCCTTGATGTCTTCGCGCACGACCTCGGGCGAATAGGCATCGCCGACGCGGGTCTTGAGCTTGAAACGGACGGTGGACTCTTCGACCTTCCTGGCGCCCACGACATCGATCTGCGTCACGAGCGGTTGGTCCTGAGCCCGGACCCAGCCCGGAAGGACCAAGGACAGGAGGCAGAACACCATGAATGGAACGCGTGGAGCCGATCGGAGCGACGTCACGGGCGTGGGCAAGGTCTCATGAAAAGCCATATCCTTCGCGCGAGCCCCATCCGGGGAAACGTTGAGGGACGGTACCATCAACATCCCGAATTGCCAAGAAAAAATTGCCCCCGCAGGGGCAATTTTTCCGGCTCGCCGCACGATTGGACCGAGCCCAGCACATTGGGAATAAAGTGCGCTTTTCCCCCAGGCTGCTCAACCAAGATCCCGATGTCCTGCGACGTCGCGGGACGGCACACCGGGTCTTCGTCCGGAGGATGGCCGACCCATCACGACGATGGGAATCGGCCTTCTTCAGCAGCCTGCTATGGGGTCGCCTCCACCACCTCGGCCGCCTCGAAGAGCAGGCCGGCACCCTCCGCCTTCCGAATGCGCACCGCCGCCCCTTCCGCAAACCGGCCGCGCAGCACCTCCTCCGCCAGCGCGTCTTCCACGTGCCGCTGGATGGCCCGCCGCAGCGGCCGCGCACCGTAGTTTGGATCGAACCCCTGTTGGATCAGGAACTCTTTCGCCTCGTCGTCCACCTGGAGGCTCATCTGCCGGTCCTTCAGCTGTTCCTGCAGCCGGGCCAGCATCAACTCGACGATCTGGCGCATGTGGGCCAGCGTCAAGGGGTGGAACACCGTGACCTCGTCGATCCGGTTCAGCAGCTCCGGGTTGAAGGCGCGCTTCAGCTCGTTCAGGACCGTTTCCCGCATCTTGTCGTACGAGTACGTCTCATCCCCCGACTTTGCGAATCCCAGATTCGCGTGCAGGGTGAACTGCCGCGTCCCCACGTTGGAGGTCATGATCAGGATGGTGTTGCGAAAATCCACGACACGGCCGTAACTGTCCGTCAGCCGGCCGTCCTCCAGAATTTGCAGAAGCAGATTGAAGACTTCCGGATGGGCTTTCTCGATCTCATCCAGCAGGACCAGGGAGAACGGACGCCGCCGGACCTTCTCGGTAAGCTGCCCCGAGTCGTCGTACCCGATGTACCCCGGCGGGGCGCCGATCAGCCGCGAGGTCGAGAAGCGCTCCATGTACTCCGACATGTCCACCCGGACGAGGGCGTCCTCGGTGCCGAAGAGGAACTCCGCCAGGGCTTTGGCCAACTCGGTCTTCCCCACGCCGGTGGGCCCCAGGAAAATGAACGAGCCGACCGGACGGTTCGGGTTCTTGACGCCGGCCCGCGAGCGCCGGATGGCGCGCGAGACCGCCTTGATGGCCTCCTCCTGACCGACCACCCGGCGGGACAGCTCGGCCTCCATGCGCAGGAGCTTGGCCGATTCGGCCTCCTCCAGCTGCTGCAGAGGAATCCCGGTCCATTTGGCCACCACGTAGGCCACATCCTCTTCCGTCACCTTGGTCTTGGCCTTGGAGCGCTGCTCCTTCCACTCGCTCTTGCGCTCCTCCAGCTCCGCCCGGAGCTTGCGCTCGGTGTCCCGCAGGCGGGCCGCCACCTCGAAGGCCTGGGTCCGGATGGCGTCCTCCTTTTGGGTCCGTAGGCGCTCCGCCTCGTTCTCCATTTCCCTGAGCTCGGAGGGGAGCATCATACCCTTCAGGCGGGCGCGGGCCCCCGCCTCGTCGATGACGTCGATGGCCTTGTCCGGCAGGAACCGATCGGCGATATACCGCTGCGAAAGCCGCGCGGCCGCCACCACCGCTTCGTCCGTGATCAGCGCCTGGTGGTGCGTCTCGTAGCGATCCTTGATCTCGCGCAGGATGCGGATAGTCTCGTCCACGCTGGGCGGGCCGACGTGGATGGCCTGGAATCGGCGCTCTAGGGCGCGATCCTTCTCCACGTACTTGCGGTACTCGTCCATGGTGGTGGCCCCGATGCACTGGAGCTCTCCGCGGGCCAGCGCCGGCTTCAGCATGTTGCTGGCGTCGATGGCCCCTTCGGCCGCCCCCGCGCCCACCAGGGTGTGCAGCTCGTCGATGAACAGGATCACCGTGCTGGACTGCTGGATCTCTTTGACCACGGCCTTCAGGCGTTCCTCGAACTGCCCGCGATACTTGGTGCCCGCCACCATGCCGGCGAGATCCAGCTGCACCACCCGCTTTCGAAGCAGGAGCTCGGGCACGTTGCTGGCCACGATGCGCAACGCGAGCCCCTCCACGATGGCCGTCTTGCCGACCCCCGCTTCGCCGATGAGCACCGGGTTATTCTTCTTCCGCCGGCTCAGCACTTGGATGACCCGCTCGATCTCCGCATCCCGGCCGATCACCGGATCCAGCTTGTCCTGGCGCGCCAGCGTCGTCAGATCGACCCCGAACTCGTCGAGGGCAGGCGTCCGCGTCGTGGTGGTCTGCTTGGACGCCTGCTCGCCCAGGAGCTCCTGGGCTTGGGACTTGGCGGCCGCCACGCTGACCCCGAAGTCGCGCAGCACGAGGGAGGCGATGCCCTCGCCCTCTCGGATCAGGCCCAGCAGCAGGTGCTCGGTCCCAATGTAGTTGTGGCTGAGCGACCGCGCCTCGGAGATGGCATACTCCAGCACCTTCTTGGCCTGCGGGGTGAAGGGAATCTCTCCCGCCGGCGAGAACTCCGTCCCCACGGCCACGACCTTCTCGATCTCGGCCTTGAGCGCCGAGATGCTCACATTGAGCTTTTTCAGGATAGCGACAGCCAATCCGTCGCCTTCGCGGATGAGTCCAAGTAGAAGATGCTCCGTCCCGACGAAGTTGTGGCCGAGGCGGATCGCTTCTTCGCGAGCCAGAATGATGACTTTGCGGGCACGTTCGGTGAATCGTTCAAACATCACAAGCTCCTCGGTGAGAAAACCACGCGTCCCTTGCCGCCACCAGCGACGCCTCTCCGACGCCCAAAGCCCGACACATACAGCCAGAGTATAACTGACGATGTGCAAGACGGAAAGGCCGAAAAAGAGCACGACAGCCTGCCAAGTCAATCGGCCAAATGCGTAGGTGACATCGCTGGGGAGGCATAGTCGGCATGAGCGTCCCGGGCTGCGTTCTTGGCTGCGAGGCCGCAGACGTTCGCCCGGAGGGCGGTCTTGGAGCCGCCCTCTCCTGCGACGGAAATTTTGGCGACGTACGGGAGTGCCGTGTCTCGCGCTGCCAAAGCGGCAATTACGCCGCCGGGCCCGGGTTGGTGCACGGCATACGGAGTTCCACAACCGAGTAGACGGCTCACCTTGGCTCTGGAAGCGCTCTTTGCCTCGCTCGGTCCAGGTCGACACCCGATTGCCTGGCTCGTAGGCGCATGAACAGTGTGACTGAGTGGGCCGAAAAGCGTCTCCAGGAAGTCCTCTGTGTGCTCGGCGGCACCGTTAGGAGCCGTTACGAAATAACTTGTACATCCTTTTCTATTTCGTTACGGCTCCTTATGCCGTTTCGGAACGTCTCCGCTCAACTTATTCTCTTACAACGGCTTAGCATGGAATGAAGCGGGTCTGGCAAGCTCCAGTGCATCGCGAGGCGTCCCGGCTCATCCAGCGGCGCTAGTCGACCATCCGTCCGTCGAGCATCCGCAGGATGCGGTCCGTTCGCCGGGCCAGCTCCTCGTTGTGGGTGATGAAGACGCAGGTGAGGTGGTGCTCGCGGTTCAGTTCGCGCATCAGCTCGAAGACCTCGTTCCCCGTCTTGGTGTCCAGGTTTCCCGTGGGCTCGTCCGCCAGCAAGACGGCAGGTTCCCCGATCAGCGCCCGGGCGATCGCCACGCGCTGCTGCTCGCCGCCCGACAGCTCCCCGGGCCGGTGTCGCACCCGCGCCGCCAGCCCGACGCGACCGAGGAGCGCGATCGACCGCGCCCGCGCCTCCGAAGTGGAGCACCGGCGGATCAGCAACGGCATCATGACGTTCTCCAGGGCGGAGAACTCCGGCAGCAGATGGTGAAACTGGAACACGAAGCCGACCCGCCGGTTGCGAAAGCGCGCCAGTTCCGCGTCGGAGAGCACCGCCAGATCGGTGTCGCCGTACCGGATCGCCCCAGCCGTCGGCCGTTCCAGTCCCCCCAGGAGATGGAGCAGCGTGCTCTTCCCGACCCCGGACGGCCCGACGATCGCGGCCAACTCCCCCGCCGCAATGGTGAGGCTCACGCCCTTCAGCACTTCCACCCGGTCGCCGTCCCGGGCGAAGCTCTTCGTCACATCCTGGGCGATGATGGAATCGGACATGGGAATACGCTTTCAGCAATCAGCGTTCAGCCCTCAGCTATCAGCGGTCAGCTGCTGGTCGACTAGTTGATTTGTCCATGGCAAAACCGGTCAAGTCCTGACTCTTTGCCTCTTTGATTTCTGGAGCCAGCCGCTGACTTCTTGCTGCAAGCTGCCAGCTGCCTGCTGCCCCCTGCTCTTCGCTTTATTCGTACCGGATCGCCACGACCGGGTCCACGGCGGCTGCCTGGCGCGACGGCAGGATGGTGGCCAGCAAGCTGATCAGCACCGACGTCACCGAGATGGCGAGCACATCCGGCCATAGCACGCGCGACGGGAGCTTGTCCAAGAGGTACACGTCCTGCGGGAACGCCTTGAAGCCGAAGAGCCACTCGATGGACGCCACGATAGGATTCAGGTTGTGCGCGATGGTGAGGCCCAGGAGCAGGCCCAGGCCGGTTCCCGCCATACCGATCACGAGCCCCTGCACGATGAAGATGCCCATGACGCTCCGGTTTGTCGCCCCCATGGACTTCAGGACGGCGATCTCTTTCCGCTTCTGCATCACCAGCATCACCAGCGTACTGATGATCCCGAAGGCGGCCACCAGGACGATCATCGTGAGGATCACGAACATCACCGTGCGCTCGACCCGCAACGCCGAGAAGAAGTTGCGGTTCATCTCCATCCAGGTCCGCGTGAAGTACGGGAACTTCAGCCGCGCCCGAATGGCCTCGGCGACGGCGGACGCCTGATAGATATCCCGCACCCGCACCTCGATGCCGGACACGGCCGTCCCCATGCGGAAGAGCGCCTGTGCCGCGGGGATCCCGATCATCGCCAGCTTCGTGTCGAACTCGGCGAACCCGACCTGAAAGACGCCCACCACGGTGAACCGCCGCATCCGGGGCATAACCCCCAGCGGTGAGAGGTCGCCGCCCAGCGGCAGCAGCACGTCCACGGAACTCCCCACGCCGACCCCCAGGGTGCTGGCCAGAAACGAGCCGAGCAGGATGCCGTCGGGGGGGAACACCGGCCGCACGCTCTGCAGCGCCGCCGTGAGCTCGGCCGAGAGGTTCTTGAGCGTCTTGCGAAAATCCGTCGTCTCCAGCGACGATGCCAGGTCGATGCCGCGGAGTACGCTCCCCGCCGACCGGCCCGCCGCGGTGAGCAGCACCTCGTTGTACGTGAAGGGCGAGGCCGCCGTCACGCCGGGCGCCTGGCGGACCTCCGCCAGCGCGCCTGCCGGGTCTTCGATGCCCCGGTCCCCGTAGCGCAGGACCCAGATATGCGCGTTGGTGCCCAGGATCTTGTTGCGGAGGTCGAACTCGAACCCGCTCATGACGGCCATCACCACGATGAGGGCCATCACGCCCACGGTGACGCCCGCCGTGGAGATGACGGTGATGACGGACAGCGACCGGACCCGCCGCTTGGCCCGCAAATAGCGCAGGCTGATGAAGAGCTCGTAGGGGAGGGACGTGGCCATCCGCAGACTACTCACGCGAGATCGCGGACGCTGCGGGCTCGACGGCGGAATCCGCGGGCCGCGCCTCGGGGCGCAGCAGCGGGAACAGGATCACATCGCGAATCGAGGCGGAGTCGGTGAGGAGCATCACCAGGCGGTCGATGCCGACGCCCTCCCCGGCCGTGGGCGGCAGCCCGTACTCCAGCGCGCGCAGGAAGTCCTCGTCCAGGTACTGGGCCTCCTCATCCCCCGCCTCGCGGGCCCGCGCCTGCGCCTCGAACCGGCGGCGCTGCTCGCGGGGATCGTTCAGCTCGGAGTAGGCGTTGGCGACCTCCATCCCCGCGATGTACAGCTCGAACCGCTGGACGTAGCGGGGGTCGTCGGGGCGCGCCTTGGCGAGCGGGGACAGCTCGGCGGGGAAATCGGTGATGAAGGTCGGCTGCACGCAGCGCGCCTCGCCCAGCGCCTCGAACAGCTCCATCAGGATCTTGGCCCAGCCCCAGGCCGGATTGATTGGGACGTTCCGGGCGGCCGCCGCCGCGCGCAGCGCCTCCGCCGTGCGGACCTCCTCCGCGCGAAGCCCGCCCAGCCGGACCAACGCCTCCTCCACCGACAGGCGGGGCCAGGGCGGAGCGAAAGAGAGTTCCTGGCCCTGGTAGCTCACCCGATCGCTCCCGCAGGTCGCCCGCACCACGTGCAGGAAGAGCTCCTCCGTCAGCGCCATCAGGTCCCGGTAGTCGGCGTACGCCTGATAGAACTCCAGCATCGTGAACTCGGGATTGTGTTGGGTGGAGAGGCCCTCGTTCCGGAAATTGCGGTTGATCTCGTAGACCCGCTCGAGACCGCCGACCACGCAGCGCTTGAGGTACAGTTCCGGCGCGATGCGGAGAAAGAGGTCCATGTCCAGCGCGTTGTGGTGCGTGATGAAGGGTCGCGCCGTGGCCCCGCCCGGGATCGACTGCATCATCGGCGTCTCGACCTCCAGGAAGCCGCGCGCATCCAGGAAGCGCCGCATTTCCGCCACGATCCGCGCCCGGCGGCGGAAGACTTCCGCCACCGCCGGGTTGGCGATCAGGTCCACGTAGCGCTGGCGATACCGCACCTCCACGTCGCTCAGGCCGTGCCACTTGTCCGGCAGGGGTCGCAGGGACTTGGACAGCAAGGCGAGCTCTGACGCCTGCACGGTGAGCTCTCCCGTCTTCGTCCGGAAGGGTCGGCCCCGCACGCCGACGAAATCGCCGACGTCCAGCCGCTTGAAAAGCCCGTAGGCCTTCTCTCCCACGGCATCCAGCCGCACGTAGATCTGGATCCGGCCCGTTCGATCCTGGATGTGCGCGAACGACGCCTTCCCGTGCCCCCGCAGCGACACGAGCCGGCCCGCCACCGCCACGGCGGAGGCGGCGGCCAGGCCCGCCTCATCGGACGGGCCGTACGTGGCGATCACGTCGCCGATCAGATGGCTGACGGGGAAGGCGCTGGGGAAGGGGTCGATCCCCTCGCTGGCCAGCTCGTCGAGCTTGGCGAGCCGCTCGCGCATGAATGGCGTGACTTCGTCCACATCGTCTCCTGTCCCGCGAAAAGTGGGGCGATTATAGGGAGGCCCCTCGGAGGTGTCAAGCCGACCCGAGGCGCGGCCGTGCCCGTGCGCACGCCTCGACGGCCCCGCCGAATTTCATTCCTTGGTCTTGAGCTTGGCCTCGTTCTGCGTGATGAACGCCCGGATGTCCTCGGCCATGTCGAGCAGCTTCAACCACTGCTCCTTGTAGAGCGTCACGGGAAAGCGCCCCAGGCCGTACACCGACACGCCGCCCTTTTCGCTCACCCGGAGGGCGACGCTCCGGCCGCCCCGCGCCTTGAGCGCCTCGTTTTCCGCCCGCAAACGCTCGAGCTCCGCCTTGAGGTCCTGGTCAGACATCTTTCGCCTCCTTGCCGGCGGCGGGCCCCGTGGCCTCCGGCGGCCGAAAAAGATACGCCTCGATGAACCGGTCCAGGTCGCCGTCGAGCACCGCGCTGACGTTACCCGTTTCCTCTCCGGTCCGGTGGTCCTTGACCAACTGGTAGGGGGCCAGCACGTAGGACCGGATCTGGCTCCCCCAGGCGATGGCCTGCTTGTTCCCCTCCAGCTTGGAGAGCTCCTCGTCCCGTTGCGCCTTGTAGTGGTCGTACAATCGCCCGCGTAGGACCTTCATGGCCTTGGCTTTGTTCTTGTGCTGGGACTTCTCGTCCTGGCAGGTCGCCACGATGCCGGTGGGCAGGTGAGTGATCCGGACGGCCGAGTCCGTGGTGTTCACGCTCTGCCCGCCGTGGCCCGTCGAGCGGTAGACGTCGATCCGAAGGTCCTTGTCCTCTATGGTGATGTCGATGTCGTCGACCTCCGGGTAGACGAAGACAGAGGCGAAGGAGGTGTGGCGCCGCTTGTTGGCGTCGAAGGGCGAGATCCGAACCAGCCGGTGGACGCCGATCTCGGCCCGCAGATAGCCGTACGCATACGGGCCGTCCACCGTGACGGTGACGTTCTTGAGCCCCGCCTCTTCCCCCTCCAGGACGTCGATCACATCCGTCTTGAGCTTCTTGCCCTCCGCCCAGCGCAGGTACATCCGGAGCAGCATCTGCGCCCAGTCCTGGGACTCGGTGCCGCCGGCACCCGCGTTGATGCTGAGGATGGCGTTCCCGGCGTCGTACTCGCCGGAGAGAACCGTCTGAAGCTCCTGGCTGCGCACCCGCTGGGCGAGGTCGGCGAGCCCCGCCTCCACCTCGCGCAGCGTCTCGGCGTCCTGCTCTTCGGCCGCCATGCCGAGGAGCAGCCGCTGCTCCTCCACCGCCTTCGCCAGCGCCGCGTGCTGATCCAGCATCTGCCGCAGGCTGCTCTGCTCCTTCAGCACCTTCTGTGCCTTGTCTTGGTCGCCCCAAAACTCCGTCGCCGCGACCTGCTCTTCCAGCGCCGCCAGGCGGGCGGCCTTGGCCGGGACGTCAAAGAAACACCCGGAGCTGCTCGAGTTTTCGTTCCAGCTCGTCAAGCCCGCGTTCGAGATCCGGAATCATCCGCACCTCCTTGCTGTGCCCGGCGCCGCGCCGCCCGAGGCCTCATCACGGAAACCCACAGGAGCGCGACGCCGTACCCCGCCAGAAAGACCATGCATCCCCAGGCCAGCGCGTCCCCGTAGCGCGTGTACGGCGTCTCGCCCACACGCCGGTGAATCGTGCCGACGAAGCCCGTCTCGACGAACAGCGGGGTCTGGGCGAGGATGGCGCCGGTCGGCGCGATCACGGCGCTCACGCCGGTGTTGGCCGCCCGCACCAGATAGCTCCCGTTCTCCACCGCCCGTATCGCCGCCATCGCCAGGTGCTGATACGGCGCCCCGCTCTCACCGAACCAGGCATCGTTCGTGATGTTGGCCAGAAACTCCGCCCCCGCCCGCGTGAACTCCCGCACCTCGGCGGGGAAGATCACCTCGTAGCAGATCATGACGGAGAAGCGGTAGCCGTCCTCACGGAAGACGGTCGCGACACGCCCCCGGCCGAAGTCTCCGATGCCCGTGACCAGCTTGTGCAGAAAAAAGAAGACGCGCTGGAGGGGCACGTACTCGCCGAACGGCACCAGATGCCGCTTGTCGTACCGGCCGCGGACGCCCCCGTCGGCCCCCAGGAAAAATGCGCTGTTGTACAGGAGTCCGTCCGCGCCGACGTCCGGGCTCCCGATCAGCATCGGAATCCCGACGCCCGCCACGAAGGCCTGGACGCGCGGCCCCAGCTCCGGTTCTCGCCGGAGGAAGAACGGCAGAGCCGTTTC
>Ga0079037_100002250_pt1 | contig 10509 bp, 8 predicted proteins | sample Mud3Dept4metaG_FD_71479 | JGI IMG/M metagenome (GOLD analysis project Ga0079037, IMG submission 71479) | Freshwater wetland microbial communities from Ohio, USA, analyzing the effect of biotic and abiotic controls - Mud 3 Core 4 Depth 4 metaG | ecosystem: Environmental > Aquatic > Freshwater >... | reverse complement strand
TTTTCTTTTTGGCTTTGATCACAATTGCCTTGAGGTGTTTGCTGCCGCCGACACAGCCGGTGCCGCCACGCCCACTGGCTCGATCCATTTCATTTACCCAGTTGGCAAATTTGGCGAGCTTCTCGCCAGCCGGACCAATAGCGATCACACTCAGATCTTCCTCACCGAACATCTCCTTGAAGATCTTAACTGTTTCGTGGACTCCCTTGCCCCAGAAAGCAGAGGCATCCCGGATTTCTACTTTACCATCCTCGACGTAGACATATACTGGTTTGTGGGCCTTACCCTTGAAAATTAGGCCATCGAAACCTGCCCAGCGCAGACGGGCGCCAGACCAGCCACCGTGGTGACTGTCTAAGATTGTGCCAGTGAGTGGGGACTTGGTGACGAACGCCGTGCGACCACTCATGTTGGCTTCAGTTCCTGTCAATGGACCGTTCATGAAGCACAGGATGTTATCCGGTGAAAGTGGATCGACCTGAGGCCCATTTTCAAAGACATATTTCACGCCCAATCCACGCCCACCTATGTATTTGCGCGCCCAATCTTCAGGTATGGGTGTATATTCGACCTTACCTTTTGTCAGGTCAATATGAGCTATTTTATTTGCATATCCTCCGAGTTCCATTTATTCCTCCTTGAGGGGATTTTGATTTTCTAACGAATGATTTGGTGCCGTTGGTTTTCCAAACCGGATTTTCAGAGACTTCCACCTCCTTCCCGGTACACAAGATGGCTATCGTCCTGGTGGGAAGATAGCGATTGAGTCCTGATCCTGTACAGATACATCAAAGCCGCCGGCGTATTCCAAGTCACGCCCGTTTAATAGAATCCGCCATCCATGTTTAAGAATATAGGCGGGATTGACCTCGATCCAAAGAGAATCTTCCTTTTCCTCCGATATCCAGATACGGTCTAAGGCTTCTAGGCGCGCATGAGGGTAGTAATTGAAGAACTTACGTAGGAGCTCACGTACCAAATCCCCAAGGTTGGCATGCATTTCGAAGTTATCATTATCAACGATCGGTCGCATTCGGCCAAATGTGGAAAAGTTTATCGTGGCATCTCCAGTTTCGAAATCTCTGGCGATATCGTAACCAAGAGCCATTTGGTTGAGCTGTACACTCAGGTATTTTGTCCAACCTGCCATAGCGCTGGCAACCACCTCGCTCGGGAGGTTTGCATCTCCCATGTAATGCGCGAAAGCAGCTAGGGTTAAACCGATGGATGTAGTCACGTAAGGGGTGGGAGTATGAATATGGCGAGGCCCATGTCCGGCGTGATACTGGCCAGAACGGAAGAGATAATAAGCAAACTCATCGGATGTGTCCACGCCTAATGTACGATTCAGCCACATGGTGAAAAAACGCCGCCGCTCTTCGAGATGCTGCTCATCAATCCCTCGTTCCCACCCCAAGATAGCAGCGGTTTCGGGAACGGAGTTCAAATAATCATAGGTGTTGATAACAAATTCTTGACCACGATTAATCAATGTTTCCGAGGAGCGAATCATTGCAGAACGCTCATCCGAAGATATGTTGACAAAACGCAATAGACGGCGCCATTCCTCGGATGGCTCCGAAGCGAGATTATGTAGCTCCATTGAGGCGTGCATCGTTATACCAGTAAAATCTGAAAATATTCAGCAGTCTGGTGGATTAATCCGCATTTAATGCAATGAAATTATAAGATATTGGCCACTGTAAAAATATTTTTAAAATAATAGTCATGCTTTTTCATATGAGTAATGTCACTATGCTCAATTAATGCTTTAATATATAAAGGATTTGGGTTATTACCTAATGTCCATTCTATGTATGATAACTCCTCATGCTGGTGAAAAATGGCTCTCGACCGTTATGGTCGTCGAATAAATTATCTGCGCATTAGTTTAACCGATCACTGTAACCTGCGTTGCATCTATTGCATGCCCGAGGACATGACCTTTCGGCCGAATGCAGAGATGATGCAGGATGAAGAAGTGCTCTTCTTTGTACGCTTGTTTGCAGGTCTGGGCTTTAATAAATTTCGCCTGACGGGGGGAGAACCAACAGTTCGCGCCAATATCGTTGAATTGGTGAGAGAAATCGCCCATACTCCAGGGGTGAAATCTCTATCCATGACAACCAATGGGGTATTATTTTCCCGCTTGGCAAAGGATCTTGTGGATGCTGGATTACAGCGGGTGAATTTCAGTCTGGATACCCTGGATGCAGAAAAGTTTCACCAATTCACCCGTTGGGGGCATTTTGACAATGTATGGGAAGGTATCCAAGCTGCGGAAAGAGTGGGTTTTAATCCGATTAAAATCAATGTCGTAGTGATGCGGGATTACAACGAAGATGATGTGGTAGAAATGGCGCGCTTGACGTTGACACACCCCTGGCAGGTGCGTTTTATCGAGATGATGCCATTTGCAGGGGCAACTGATTTCCAAAGCTTGCAAGAAGTAGGGATGTTTGAGATTCAGCGGCGTATCGAGAAGGATATTGGCAGGCTCGAGCCATTGAACGGCGGAATGCTGGATGGAGAAGCACGCATGTATCGCCTGCCGGGTAGCCTCGGCTCGGTGGGGTTTATCGCATCTTTGAGCCATCCTTTTTGCGCCAGTTGCACCCGTGCCAGGCTAACTTGCGATGGGATGCTACGTCTTTGTCTGTTAAGGGAGTATGAAGTCGATCTGCTAAAACCTTTGCGCCAGGGAGCAACGACTCATGAGTTGCGGCAAATGATATTGGATGCCATCTGGAACAAACCCTGGGGACATCAGGTAGCCTATGGATTTATCCCGATGAACCGGGTGATGAGCGAGATAGGGGGATAGGCTCGCCTGGGATTAAGCGCCAGCTAAACGCTGTAATTTCATACTGATTTCACGCCATTGGATTTTTGAAATCCCCAATTTCTGGCGGATTTTTTCCGATTCCATGCCAGTGCGCCAATCATTCAGTGCACATGTCCAGCGGCACATGTCAAAGGAGAGGTGCTTCTCTAATTGCGCTTCTTCACCAATATCCTCTAATAAATATTCCAGCCGGCGCGGAGACCAGGGGAAGAGGCGATCATCCAGTCTGTACTGGGATTGGTACTCCTGAAATGCTAGAATCCAGTCATCCGGAAGAGGAATCTTGCGTTCTTTGTAACGATTTTGTGGGCTGGCATAACGCACAAATAGGAATGGCCCTGATGGAGCCTCTGTTTCTACATGATTGAGTTTGAGAGCCAGACACTCGCCTTTCTTAATGCCTGTGGCAAGCAATAATGCGAGCAGGGTAAATGGTCGAGAATCCGGATGGGGGCCTTGCTGATGAGCTTCGGCAGCCTTCAATGCAGCCTCTAATTCCTCGGAATTAAGCACCTCGGGTAAAGGACTAAGGACAGATTGCTGGGGAACTTTTTCTGCGGGATCAATAAGCAAGATTGCATTCTGGTGCAACCAACGGAAGAAGGCTTTGATTGAGGTGATGCGGCGCGCCAGTGTTTTCGGGCTACAAGGCACCGGGCGCGCGGATTGCATCCAATCCAGGAATTGGTTGATATCAACGGTTGTGATGTTTCCAATCGGGCGATCCGGTGGGAAGTAAGATGCGAACAGGTTCAGGTCTGCAGTGAAGGCTTTGATAGTGTGGGGAGATAATCCTTGATCTTCCAGGTAGTAGTGCCAAGCTTTCACGGTCGGAATGATAGGGTTATTCGGTGTGATGTGTGCGGTGGGTTGTGTGGTTGAGGTTCTACTTTCGGGAGACATATGACCTCCAGGGTTGCGCATAGTTTTTTCGCATAGTCGACTTCTTTGAATATATGATAAATTTACAGATTTGTCAATAGGCCTTCTTATTCAAATTGGATAGATTTAGGCTTTATTCGGGTATAATAGGCACGTTAATCGGAGGCCGTAGAATTCTGGATCAAAGCATAGTTAAGCCAGATTTCTAACGGGAAATTTCTTAAACTTTGGAGAAGCTATGAAATTTACGTGGATCCTTGTGGTCTTGATGATCGTGGTTCTTTCGCTTAGCGCTTGCGGCGGACAAACACCTGCAACCGAATTGCCGGACGCAGCAGGTGATACTGCTACTGAGCAGGTTACCTATCCAGCTCCCCAAGCTTTAGAGAATCCAACCGCCGAAGTAATCGCAAGCGGTGCTTATCCAGCACCTGGTGCAGGTGAGGAGATATCCTGGGACGAAGCGAAGACGATGATCCTAAACGGGGAGATCAACCGGGTTATGCAGGCACATACCATGGTGGTAACGCTATTTACAAAAGATGGTCGGGTGCTTGTTACGATTGAGCCGAATATCGATGATGTTCTTACAGTCGTTGAAGAATGCGGTGATGTATGCAAGGATACGACAGTTGTTACCGAATAACTTATATTTCTGACCTAGACTGGGGAGAGGTTCCCTTCTAATCCTAAGCTTGGGGCGATACGCCGCATTGCTTGAATTACATTATCCACATGCTCCCATAAAGGCATGCCGAATTCGCTGGCAGCCTTCTCGATTTCCTCACGGTTAGCGCCAGCCGCGAAGGCACGATCTTTCCATTTTTTCTTTACTGAGGATGCTTCTAAGTCATAAAGAGAGCGGGAGGGGCGCACCAGGGCAACAGCGGTGATTAATCCGGTGATCTCGTCGCAGGCATACAGGGCTTTCTCCAGGGATGACTGGCGTGGCACACCGGTGTGATCAGCGTGACTTAAAACTGCGAGTACAATAACTTCTGGCACGCCTCGCGCACGCAGGATAGGCGCGCCATCCATGGGGTGGTGCTCCAGGGATGGATGTATTTCCCAATCAAAGTCATGTAAAAGCCCCGCCAATCCCCAGGTTTCTTCTTCTTCCCCGAGTTTTTCAGCATAGTAGCACATCGCTGCTTCAACGGCGAGCATGTGCCGCAGCAGATTTTCGTTCTTTATAAATTCATTGACAATGACCAGGGCTTGTTCGCGATTCATTGCGCCTCCGTAGGGAAGATGGGTTCGGGATTGCCCAGGACAGGTACAGGGCGGGAGATAAACAGCTCCCATACAGCGACTACTGTGGCGAAAGTCTCTCGCAAATTCCAATACAACAGGGAAGCGGGACGATAGCTCCGGCGGTCGGCGTTTACTCCAGTTGCGGTGATCCCCAGGATGTGACAGGTATAGAGGGCGCGTGGAAGGTGGAAGCTCTGTGTAACCAGAATCGCTTGGCGAATGCCAAAGATATCGCGCGCCCGGTAGCAAGTGTCGTAAGTGCGTCTTCCTGCATAATCCAAGACAATATCTTCCTTGGGCACACCCAATTCAAGCGCATAGTTAGACATCGCACCTGGTTCATTGTAATATTCAAAGCGGTTATCTCCGCTCATCAGTAATTTATCGACTTTTCCATCAAAATACAGACGAGCAGCAGTGAAGACGCGATCTCGTAACACGGGGGATGGTCTCCCATCCCGCCACAGACCAGCACCAAACACGATCGCTACGCGTTGCCTTGGGGAAGTTTCGGGTAAATAGATTCTCGTATGAGCATAAAAAACGGTGATGGCTCGTGGCAGGAGGATAACCGCCGCTGCCATAACAATTAGTACCATGAGGGTTGAAACCGTCATCTTAATAATCCGTCTGAACATTGTTGCAGATTTTACCATGCTATGCAGGACTTACCTCTTGTCTGGAATTTCCCCCGCGGTTACAATCCTTCCTCTATGTAGGAAGGTGCTATGCATTCAGAAGATGCCTACCAAAAAACTCTAGACTATTTATACAGCTTTGTCGATTATAGCCTGACGCGTTCTTTCCGTTACACACCAGATAAGTTCGATCTGGGGAGAATGGCTAATTTTATCGCCTTCCTTGGTCGCCCAGATAAAGCATACCCGATTATTCACGTAGCTGGAACGAAAGGAAAAGGTTCAGTCTCTTCTTTTTGCGCCAGCGCCTTGCACTCCGCGGGATATTGCACAGGGTTATACACCTCACCCCACCTGGTGGATTACACTGAGAGAATTCAACTGAACGGACAACCCATCTCTCACGATGAACTTGTAATCTTGGTGAATGAGCTTCGACCTTACCTGGACTCAGGCACACAATTGACCACTTTCGAGATCACCACCGCCCTGGCTCTTCTCTATTTTGCGCAAAAAGGAGCGAACGCTGTCGTTCTGGAAGTCGGTTTAGGCGGGCGCTTAGACGCAACCAATACCGTCACACCGGTGGTCTCTGTAATTACTTCCCTTTCTTACGACCATTCGCAGTACTTGGGTGAGACACTGGCCGAGATCGCCGGGGAAAAAGCGGGGATCATCAAGCCAGGTGTACCAGTCGTTTCTGCACCACAAAAGGACGAGGCACGATTGGTGATTGAGAGAGTTGCCGCTGAGCGAGGATCTCAATTGGTACAGGTGGGTAAGGATTATCTATACGCACCTCTGGCACATTCCTTTTATAACCAGACTTTCTTAGTTTGGCCTGCTTCTGATCAAACCTATGTGGATGAATATATTGAATCGGGAGGCTTATATGAATGGGAGCCTACTCGATTGACCATTCCTCTCTTAGGATATCACCAGGTGGAAAACGCAGCAACGGCATATGCCGCATTGCAGTCGGTGCGCACCCGAGGTCTGGCCATCGATGAGAATGCTATTCGTAAGGGATTCGCCCAGGTATTCTGGCCAGGGCGGTTTGAAATACTTCAGCGTTACCCACCAGTGGTGATCGATTGTGCACATAACCGCGATTCGGCGCTGAAGTTACGCCTGACACTGGACGATTACTTCCCCGGCATGCCAGTGATTTTAGTCTTCGGCGCTTCAGAAGATAAAGATGTGGGTGGGATGTTCGCTGAGTTATTGCCACGTGTAAGACAGGTGATTGCCACACAATCAATCCATCCGCGGGCGATGGAACCTGAACGCTTGGTTGAAATGGCGCATCAGTTTGGTTGCCCAGCCAGGATCGTCCCAACGATTGAAGAGGCGTTAGCAGAGGCGATACACCTGGCGGAAGGAGAAGCAATAGTGCTTGTAACTGGCAGTATATTTATCGCCGCAGGGGCTCGCGATACCTGGTACAATCAAATTGTTGTAGAAGATTAAAACGAAGCTTGAGGTCAATTCAGCAGGATTGGTGGATATAACGGATGAAAAATAGTGATTGGTATTCCCAAGAAGATGAGGAATTCGGAGAAGCTTTACACCGGCGTACGGAAGAGCTTTACAGTATTCCTGACGCGGTTACCAATCGGGATGGCTTAATAGAGTGTCCAGTTTTACCCTTACGCGACCTGGTGGTTTTCCCTCATATGGTATCACCAGTATTTATCTCGCAAGATCAAGCTTTGTTAGCAGCAGAGGAAGCTCAGCTCAACGACACCACAGTGATTGGTTTAACCCAACTCGATCCTGACCTTGATAATCCAGGGCCAGATGATTTCAACCCGGTTGGTGTGGAAATGGCAGTCGGTCGCCTGTTAAACATGCCTGATAATTCCAGTTCAGCCCTGGTACAGGGCAGGCGGCGTGTGGAGGTGATTGCTTTTACTCAGATTGAACCCTTCTTGATCGCACGTGGACGACCTATTAACGAATCAGTCGATGTTGATCGCAATACAGATGCTACCATGCGAACAGCACTGGAAATGTTTCAGAAGTGCGTACAGCTTGATCGTAGCTTGCCAGACGAGGCATATCTCTACGCGTTGAATATCGAAGAACCGGGCTGGTTGGCGGATATGATCGTCACAACCATTGCTCCGCCGCTTTCTGCACGTCAGGAATTGCTTGAAACCATCGATCCCCTGGAGCGATTGAAAAAAGTCATAGGCTTGCTTGTCAAGGAGGCAGATGTACTCGAGCTGGAAGATGAAATACACAGTCGCGCCCAAGGCGAGGTTGACCGGTCGCAACGTGAGTTCTACTTACGCGAACAAATGAAGGTCATCCAGTCGGAGCTGGGAGAGGGCGATCCATGGACACGTGAAGTCTATGAGCTTCAGACGCGCATCGAATCTGCCGAGTTACCTGAGGAAATACAGGTACGTACACTTAAAGAGGTTGCCCGCCTGGGGCAGATGCCGATGATGGCGCCCGAGGTAGGCATTATCCGCAGTTATATTGAGTGGATTCTGGATTTACCTTGGAAGAAAGCCTCAGAGGACAATCTGGATGTGCGCCATGCAGCACAGGTTTTAGAGAGCGCTCATTACGGTCTGCCGCGTGCTAAGGAGCGTATCCTGGAATATATTGCAGTGCGTAAGCTGAATCCGAAGAAACAGCGCCAACCCATCCTGTGCTTCGTTGGGCCTCCTGGCACCGGTAAAACCTCGCTGGGACGTTCTATATCAGATGCATTAGGTCGTAAGTTCGTCAGGCTCTCTCTCGGTGGAGTGCGAGATGAGGCAGAAATTCGAGGGCACCGGCGAACTTATATTGGGGCTTTACCAGGTCGTATCCTGCAAACAATGCGCCGTGCTGAGACGGTTAATCCGCTTTTTATGCTCGATGAGATTGATAAGCTTGGTCTGGATTTTCGCGGCGATCCAGCGGCTGCGCTCTTAGAAGTCCTCGACCCTGAGCAGAATCACGCCTTCTCAGATCACTACCTGGAAGTGCCCTATGATTTGTCCAGGGTGATGTTTATCACGACAGCCAATACATCCATGACCATCCCTTCAGCGTTGCTAGACCGAATGGAGGTTATTGAATTCCCCGGATATATCGAGGAAGAGAAGTTAGAGATTGCGCGACGATTTTTAATCCCGCGCCAGATAGAAGAAACCGGTTTGGAAACAGGGGATGTAAATTTCCCCGACCAGGTTATTCAGCGGATTATCCGCGAGTATACTTATGAAGCTGGGGTGCGTAATCTAGAACGAGAGATTGGCCGCGTTTGCCGCAAGATCGCCCGCATGAAAGCCGAAGGTAGAAGATTCTCAGCAGAGATTAAAGCCTCAGCTTTGGAAAAGTTCCTCGGACCGCCGCAATTCTTTAACCTGGAAGCAGAGCGAAAAAATGAAATAGGTGTGGCAACCGCGATTGCCTGGACTGAAAGCGGGGGTGAGATTATGCCAGTCGAGGTGTTGTTGTTAGAAGGTAAAGGCACCTTGCAAATCACAGGTCAGGTAGGTAGTGTTATGCAAGAATCTGCTCAGGCGGCGCTATCTTACTTGAAATCACGCTCCCGGACATTGAAGATTGATCCGGAAGTATTCGAGCAAACTGACATCCATATCCATATCCCTGAGGGCGCTATTCCTAAAGATGGGCCTAGCGCTGGCATCACGATTTGCACCTCCCTGGCTTCTGCTTTTACCCGTAGAGAGGTCCTTCGAGATGTGGGCATGACAGGCGAAATTACCCTGCGCGGGCGTGTTCTGCCAGTTGGTGGGATTCGCGAAAAGGTCCTGGCGGCACATCGCGCCGGCTTGAAAACGGTGTTAATTCCAAAGCGGAACGTAAAGGACCTGGTGGATGTGCCCAAACGGGCGCGAAAAGAGCTGAATCTCGTTCCGGTGGAGCATATGGATCAAGTTCTAAAGATAGCTCTTGCTCCGCTTCTCTCCAAATCCAAAACCAATTACCCCAAGCCAGCGAAGGTTGCAAAAGAATCCGTCGCAGGTGTTTCAGGTGAAACTGGACCAACGTGGTCAAGCGACGTTATCCCTTCCCCACCATTACCGTAGTTCAAGAATCAGACAGGTCGGCAGTTTGGAGATGCTGACCTGTTTTCATTATGCCTTCGTTAAAGAGATGAATTGAGGTTATGTGACAGCTTATAAAGCCGTGGAGCGTGGGATGCAATTACATTTTCATCTCTGCGCCAGGAGAATTTTTCGCCAACACCACCATATTCATAAGCCAATAACCAGGGTTTAGACCAAACTCCCGCACTAATACTTGATAAAACCCAATCCAGTATTTTCCAATCTGCCTCCAAGGCTTCCAGATGATGGTCAACTGGATGTCCGCGACGCCAATGCAGTCCGGTGAAGTGCAGCTCTCGCAACTGATTTACTGGTAATTGGGAAATATAATCCTTTTCATCCATCTCCAGGTAATGGGCAGCAATACGGGCATGAGATATATCTAAGAGCAGATTACATCCCGTTTCCAGAAGAACTTGCTGGACCACAGTGGGTTCGACCACTGGGCGCAGGATTTTTCCCTTCGGACCGATGTATGGTACGTTTTCGGCAATCACGCGCTCCGCTCCAAAAAGGCTGATTACATATTCTATGTCTGTAACCAGTTGAGCAATTATCCGTTCAATGTGATTTGGATCGTTCGTGTCAACAGGAATGTCGGGGTAATCATCTGTCGTTGGGTAGAGATGAACATTGACAAACGGGGTGCCAGTTTGTTCCAATAATGCCTCAACCTGAAACCAATCTGTCTCTTGAATTAACCCAGCTCCAACTTTCATGTTGAAATGGATTGCAACTGAGGCGAACTGGAGAGCTTCGGATACCATCCCAGGCCAATCGGGGCACTTTAAACGATCGACCTGAATGCGGCCTT
>Ga0079037_100002249_pt1 | contig 10510 bp, 5 predicted proteins | sample Mud3Dept4metaG_FD_71479 | JGI IMG/M metagenome (GOLD analysis project Ga0079037, IMG submission 71479) | Freshwater wetland microbial communities from Ohio, USA, analyzing the effect of biotic and abiotic controls - Mud 3 Core 4 Depth 4 metaG | ecosystem: Environmental > Aquatic > Freshwater >... | reverse complement strand
AGCTCCTCGGCGAAGCGAGAGAACCACGGGTGGCGGCGCGCCTCGAGCGAGAGGACATTCTGCGTGAGGCCCGCGCTCTTGCCGCCCTTCTCCGGCCCGCGCAGCACCGCGTCGGCGATGCCGAGCCAGCGGCACATCACGCCGAAGGAGTGGCACACGCCGAGCAGTGCCGCCCGGTCGTCCTCGCGGATCTCGTCGAAGAGGGCGAAGAGCCGCGGCTCCCACGACGGGTCCTCGTTGATGCCCTGGGAGCCCTCCGAGACGCCGTCGTTGTGCCGGGGGTCGAGGTGGCCGGGGCCGCCGGTGCCGATGTAGAGCGTGTGTCGGCCCGCGGGGCCGTCAGGGAGCATCAGGCTGCGGCGCACGTCGTACGAGAGCACCCGGACGCGGATGCCGGCAGCGTCCATCTCCGCGCGCGCGTCGCACACCGCGTTCTGGACCGCGTGGACGATCGCCGGGTGCCCGAGGTTGGGCCACCCGTGGTGCATGTCGAGCAGCGCCACGTCGATCATGCGCGAGTCGGGTGGCGGGATGTCCTCCGGGTGCTCGACGCGCACGAACTCGAACCGCGCCGGCTCGCGCGTGGCGAGGCAGTCGTCGAGACAGGCGGACGGGCCGAAGCGTCGGCGGTAGCGACAGTCGAAAGGCATGGACAGTCGGTCGGTCTCTCGCTCGGTCCTCGTCTGCGCGGGCCCCCGTGCCCGCCCGTCCCGGTCCGTCACGGACGCTGCCCGGGCGCAAGGCGCCGGGCAAACGGCGTGAGGCAGACCCGGGCGTAGGGCGTAAGGCGCAAGGCCTAGGGCGTCGTTGCCTTCACCACAAACGTCGGCACCTGTCCCCCGCCCGAGGTCACGTTGGCCAGGCCCGACGTGCTCAGGCGCGTCAGGAACCCGGCCACCTTCCCGCGGAAGATGTACGGCGCGAAGTCCACGAGCATGTCCCGGAACTCCACGCCGAACGGGTCGGTCGTGACCATCGGGAACACCTCGCGCCGCACGGTGATGCGCTGCTGCGCCACCCAGGTCCCGGGCCGGTCCGCGAGCGCGCGCGCGATCGCGTCGTCCCACACGGCCGGCGTCGCCTCCCAGCCGAGCACCACGCCCGCGCCGCCGTACTCGTCGTTCGGCTTGATGACCAGGTCTTCGCGCCGGGCGCGCAGGTCCGCGATCAGGTCGACCTCCCGGCCGTCGGGCGCCGTCGTACGCCCCTCGGCCAGCAGCCGCGTCCACGGGATGTGCCGCGCGAAGAGCGCCCGCTCCGCATCGTCGAAGAGCGCCGCGTGCCGCGGATCGGTCAGCACGGCGAAGAACGCCTTCTTGTGCGGGATCTTGCAGCGCAGCGTGTTCGCCATGCACACCGCGCCGGCCGCGTAGGCGTCGAGCAGCGGCTGGCACTCGGCCCGCCGCGCCAGGATGTCGTTGATCAACACGCGCCGGTAGACGAGGTCGATGCGCCGGCTCTCGGCCACGAGGTGCCGGCCGTCGAAGCTCAGCTCGCGCGGATCCACCACCACCGTGGGCACCCCGAGCTGCTCGAACCGCTCGCGGATGATCTGGAACTCCGACCAGGTCGGCACCTCGCGCCAGTCGGTGATGAGCACCGTCGGCGGGTCGGCCCGCCCGCCCCACTCGCGGTAGCTCGCGAGCAGCGCCTCGAGGATCGACGCCATCAGCGGGAAATACGTGGCCTCGAAGCGGTCGCGGAACCGCGCCATCAGCGGCAGCCCGTCGAACAGCTCCGACAGCGTCTCGGTGTACCCGAAGCCGGCCGGCGCCTCGGCGTTGTACTCCGCGAAGGCCAGCGAGTCGGGCAGCAGGAACGAGTCCAGCCGAGACGAGGTGCTGGCCCGGGCGTAGCCCGGCTCGATCGCCACGAGCGCCCGCTCCTCCTCGGTGAGCCCGAGCGCGTCGAGCAGCGCCGGGTCGTGGACGGCCGCGGCCACGACCCGCTCGCCGACGACGGCGATGGACTCGGCGACCGAGGCGACCCGCGCGAGGTCGCCGGGCGAGACGAAGATGGGCCGCAGGAACGGGCAGTTGAGCCGGCCGCCGAAGGTGAGGCGGCGCGCGCGCATCTCGGCCTCGAGGGCCTGCCAGTAGCCCTCGGTCAGCTCCGCCTCCGGCCGGAGGAGGGCGTGCCAGTACTCGACGGGCGAGGTCATGCGCGTGCCGGCTGCGCCACGAAGCCGCTCGCCGCCCCGTGCCCGAGCATCTCCTCCCAGCGCGGCCACGGCTGGTTCACCGCGCCGTTGAGCGCGCGGTCGATCACGAGCTTCGACATCCGGTCGAGCACCAGCTCGAAGTAGTGCTCGGTGATGCGGTCGCGCTCGAAGTCGGGCGCCGGGTTGAGGAAGTCGATGGCGTAGGGCACGCCGTCCTTCAGGGCGAACTCGATCGTGTTCATCTCGTACCCGAGCGCCAGGTTGATCGTCTGCGCGTCCTTCACCACGCGCGCGCCCACCTCGCTCGACAGGTACTCGTGATCGACGAGGTAGCGCCGCGCCTTCGGGTCGTAGTGCACCGGCACGATGTCCGTCTTGCCGAAGGTGAAGCAGCGGACGTACTTGTCGAAGTCCACGAACTCCTGCAGCGTCATGCAGTAGGGCGCCGTGCCGTCGTAGGCGGCAATCAGCTCGCGCGCGTCGTTCACCTTGTAGACGTGCTTCCAGCCCCCGCCCGCGTACGGCTTGAGGATGGCGGGGCGGCCGACGTAGTCGAGCAGCCCCTCCCAGTCGATCGGGTACGTGAGGTTGCGCAGCGACTCCGGCAGGATGTCCACGTCGGCCGGGTAGCCCTTCTGCGGCAGCAGCACCGTCTTCGGGATCGTGACGCCGAGCCGGGACATGACGGCATAGTTGAAGAACTTGTCGTCGGCCGTCCACCAGAACGGGTTGTTGATCACGTACGTCCCGTTCATGGCCGCGTACTTCAGGTAGCCGCGGTAGTAGTCCACCTCGTGCGAGAGGCGGTCCACGATGACCTTGTAGGCTGGCGGCTCGTCGAAGCGCGTGCCGCCCAGCTGCACGTATTCGGCGGTGATGCCGTGCGACTTCCCGGCCGCGTTCACGCGGTCGAGGAAGGCGGGGGGAAAGGCGTACTCGCGACCGACGATCAGACCGATTTTCATGAGCGGAAACCTCAGAACGCCTTACGCCTTACGCCTTACGTCCTACGCCTTGCGCCCGGGTCTGGCGTACGTCTTTCGCCTGACGCTGCGCGCCTGTGCTCCGCTGTGGCCCCGAGCGACGGCGCTGGGCGCTGGGCTGACCTACTTCGCCGCGTCCCCCGTCACAACCGGGTGCCCGGCGCCGGCCCAGGCGGCGAAGCCGCCGAGGAGCGCGGTGACGTTCTTCCTTCCGGCCTGCTCGAGCATGAGCGCCGCACGGGCGCTCGTGGCCTCGTCCCGTCAACTGCAGTACGTGACGATGGGTGTCGTCGAGTTCTTCCACTCGGCGGCCCGGGCGGTGACCGTCTCGAGCGGCACCGAGACGGCACCGGGAATGTGGCCGGCCCGGTAGGCGTCGGCGCTCCGGACGTCCAGTACGATCACCGTCCCGCTGTCGACGAGCTTCTTCAGCTCCGCAACGGTCGTCCGCCCGCGGGGTGCGGCGGGCTGCAGTTGCTGGGTATCCCCGACGGCCGCGAGGGCGGGGCCGCCGGGGGCGGCCGCGCCGGCGGTCGCCGCGGCGAGAACGGCAACGAAGAACCACTTCCGCATCATCTTGGTCGGCTCCTGGTTCGGGTGGATCGAGAGGCGGTCATTCTAACCGCCTTAGGCCTTACGCCGTACGCCTTACGCCCTTGTCTGCCTTCCGCCTTGAGCCAGAGGCCTCACGCCCTTGTCTGTCGCACGCCTTCCGCCTGACGGCGCACGCCTTACGCCCGGGTCCGGCCTTGCGCCTTACGCCGGAGGCCTCACGCCCTTGTCTGTCGCACGCCTTCCGCCTGACGGCGCACGCCTTACGCCCTGGTCCGGCCTTGCGCCTTACGCCGGAGGCCTCACGCCCTTGTCTGCCGCACGCCTTACGCCGTAGGCCCTGTGCCCCTGTCTGCCTCATGCCTTGGGCCGTACCACCTCAGTCTGCCTCCGGCCTCGCGCCCTCGGCCTGACGCCGCTGTCTGCCGTACGCCCGGGGCCGAGGGGACCTGAACGTATAATCCCGAGCACTGTCGGTTCCGGCTGTGACGCCGGAGCACCCACGTGCCGTCGAAGCCCCCCCGAGGCGCCGCCTCCGATCGCCGCCGGCCGGTCCAGCCGCCGCACCAGGCCGGGGTCCGTTGGATCCGGTCGGTCGCCGTGGTCGTTGGCCTCGGCCTGGGCGGACTCGCGGCCTGGTGGCTCGTCGCACCGGCCGCCCCGAAGCCCGCCGGGCCGATCGTGCTCATCTCGATCGACACGCTGCGCGCCGACCGGTTGCCCGCCTACGGTTACCGGGCCATCCAGACGCCGGCCATCGACGCACTCGTGCAGGACGGGGTGCTCTTCGCGCAGGCCTACGCCCACTCGCCCCAGACGCTGCCCTCCCACGCCTCGATCCTGACGGGCCGACTCCCCTTTCAGCACGGCGTGCGCGACAACCTCGGCTTCGCCCTCAAGGATGGGCAGCCGACGCTCGCCGGGCAGTTGCGCGCGCTCGGCTACGCCACGGCCGGGTTCGTCTCCGCCTACGTCCTGCGCCGCGAGACGGGCATCGCGCAGGGTTTCGACACCTTCGACGACCAGTTGCCGCCCGCCTCCTCCGAGGTCGGGATGGGCGACGTGCAGCGCGCAGGGGCCGCCACGATCGCAGCGGCGGAGCGCTGGCTGGACACCAATGGCTCGAGCCGCTTCCTGCTGTTCCTGCACCTCTACGAGCCGCACACGCCCTACACGCCCCCCGAGCGCTACGCGCGGCTGGCGCCCTACGACGGCGAGGTGGCCTACACCGACGAACTGGTGGGCACGTTTGTCGCCTCGCTGAAGCGCCGCGGACTCTACGAGGACGCGCTGATCGTGCTCACCTCCGATCACGGCGAGGGGCTCGGCGATCACGGCGAGCAGGAGCACGGCCTGTTCCTCTACCGGGAAACGATCCAGGTGCCGCTCGTCGTGAAGCTGCCCGGCCGGCGCGGGGCGGGCCGGCGCGTGAGCACGCCGGTCCAGCACGTCGATCTGCTGCCGACCATCCTCACGCTCGCCGGCGGATCGGTGCCGGCGGGGTTGCCCGGCCGGGTGCTGGCGCCGTCCTTCGAGGGCGGAGCGCTGCCTGAACAGGGGCTCTACGCCGAGGCCTTGTACCCCCGATATCACTTCGGGTGGAGCGAGCTGTACTCGCTGACCGACGCGCAGTTCCGGTTCATTCGCGCTCCGCGCGACGAGCTGTACGACGTAGAGCGCGACCCCGGCGAGCGGCGCAACCTCGCGGGCGAGCGCTCATCGACGGCCGGCGCGATGCGCCGGGCGCTCGAGCGGCTGCTCGCGGGCGTGCCCGTCGACGCCCCCTCAGCCGTCAGCGAGGAAGCCCGCGAACGGCTGCAGGCGCTCGGCTACGTCGGGTCGCAGACGGCGACCGCCGCGGGCGCCGGCGCCGACACGCTGCCCGACCCGAAAGACAAGGTCGCGGTGCTGGAGCGCTACCGCGCAGCGCTCGAACTCGTGCGGTCCGGGCACACCCCCGCAGCCGTCCGCGCGTTCGAAGGCATCGCGGCCGAGAACCCGGGCATGGCCGATGTGTGGGACGAGCTCGGCGGCCTGCTGCTGCGCGAAGGCCGCCTCGCCGAGGCCGTCGAAGCGTACAAGCGCGAGGTCCAGGCCACGCCGCACAACCCGGCAGCGCTCGTGAGCGTGGCGCAGGCCCTCGTGCAGCTCGGCAAGCCGGACGACGCCGCCGTGCAAGCACGCGCGGCGCTCGAGCTGCTGCCGCCGCAGGAGAGCCGGTGGCGGGCCGCGGCGCACGTCGTGTTGATGCGCGTCGCGCTGGCACGCAAGGACCCCGGAGCCGCACGGGACGAAGCGTCCCGCGCGCGGCAGGCCGACCCGGAATCGCCGCTGCCCGACTTCGCCGAGGGCCTGATCCTGTACGAGTCCGGCCAGTACGCCGGCGCCGTCACGCGCTTCGAAGCCGCGCTGGCGCTCAGCCGCACGCGCACGTTCCAGGTGCCCGAGCTGCGTTACTACCTCGGTGACTCACTGGGGCGCCTCGAGCGATACGCCGAGGCGGAACCGGTGCTGCGCGATCAGATTCGCCTCTTCTCGAGCGACCTGCGCGCGAGAGCCTCGCTCGCGATGCTGTATCGGGCCCAGGGGCGCGCTGCCGAATCCGATCGTACGATCGCCGAGCTGCTGCGCGTTGCGCCAACGCGCGAGGGCTACGCCCTCGCCGAGCAGTTGTGGACGATGTTCGGCGAGCCGGGACGGGCGGCGGAGGTCAGGGCGTCAGCCCGGCAGGCCGCGGGCGGCACGCGATGACGCGTTCGAAGAAGCGGGCGCCGGGCGCCGGGACGTCGCGGCCGGCACGCACCGCCGGGCGGAATGCCGCGACGCCGGGAGGCGGCGACGCCGGCGCGGCACCGCCCTCGCCCCGCACCCCAGCACGCCGCTGGGCTTGGCTCGCGCTCGCCGCGGGCGCGCTGCTTGCCGGCGTTGTCGTCGCGATGTGGCTGCCGCGACGGTCCGGCCCGGCAGACACGCCACTCGACCTCGTGCGGACGGCCGACCAGAACGTCCTGCTCGTCACGATCGACACGCTCCGAGCCGACGCGCTCGGCTGCTATGGCGGCCGGGCCGCCACCCCCGCACTCGACCGCCTCGCCGCCGACGGCATCCGCTACGACTTCGCGCACGCCCACGCCGTCGTCACGCTCCCCTCGCACACGAGCATCCTCACGGGTCTCTACCCCTTCGCGCACGGCATTCGAGACAACGCCGGATTCCGCGTCGCGCCTGGCACGACGACGCTCGCCACCGTGCTGAAGGCTCGCAGCTACGCCACGGGGGCGTTCATCGGCGGATTCCCGCTCGACGCGCAGTTCGGCCTCGACGCGGGGTTCGACGTGTACGACGACCAGTTGCCGGAGGTGCGGGGCCCGGCAGACTTCGCAATGGCCGAGCGCCCGGCGAACGCGGTAGTGGCGCCGGCCCTGGCGTGGTTGCGGCAGCAGCGCGGGCGCTGGTTCGCCTGGGTGCACGTTTACGACCCGCACGCGCCAACCCGGCCGCCGGAGCCCTACGCGAGTCAGTACGCGTCGGACCTGTACGCGGGCGAGGTGGCGTTCACCGACGCGTCGCTGGCACCGCTGCTCGACCACGTCCGACAGATCAGCGACAGGCCGACGCTGGTCGTCGTGACATCGGACCACGGCGAGGCGCTCGGCGATCACGGTGAGGCCACGCACGGCATCTTCGCCTACGAGTCCACCCTGCGCGTGCCGCTCATCGTGGCGCAGCTGCGCGGTGGGCGTCCGGTCCGAGAGCACTCCCCTGGCGCGCCGCGCGTCTCGGCGCTGGCCGTGCAGCACGTCGACCTGGTGCCGACGGCACTGGACGCGCTCGATCTGCCTGCGTGGCCCGGGCTGCCGGGACGCTCGCTCGCGGGCCTCCGCCGGGAGGACGCGGACACGCGCGGCGCGTACTTCGAGGCCCTGTCGGCGTCGCTCAACCGCGGGTGGGCGCCGCTGCACGGCGTGCTCGTCGGTCGCGAGAAGTACGTCGATCTGCCGCTGCCAGAACTGTACGACCTCGGGGCGGATCCCCGAGAGGAGCGCAATCTCGAGAGCCGCGCCGTCCCGCGCCGGCAGGCACTCGAGACGCGGCTGCGGGAGTTCGGGCCCACCGGACCCGGAGAGCGGCGGGCCGAGGACGCGGAGACCCAGGAACGGCTGCGCTCCCTCGGTTACGTGTCGGGCACGCGCAGCAGCACGCGGAAGGCGTACACCGCACAGGACGACCCGAAGCGCCTGATCGCGGTGGACCAGGCCATCCAGCGTGGCATCGCGCTGTTCCAGGACGGCAAGCCCGGCGAGGCCGAGGCGGTCTACAGGCGGCTCGTGGCCGAGCGCCCCGACATGACGCTCGCCTACGAGCACCTCGCGTTCCTGCAGTGGGAGCTGGGGCAACGGCAGGCCGCGATCGCGACACTGCGGACGGCGATGGCGAAGGCGGCCCAGGATCCGGAGGTCGAGTCACGACTCGGGATCTACTTGTCGGAGACGGGAGCGGTGGCCGAGGCACTGCCGCTGCTCGAGCGCGCGGTTCAGCGCCCGGGAAGCGGCGTGGACGCGCTGAACACGCTTGGCATCGCGTACGCCAGGGCGGGCCAGCCCGAGCGGTCCATTGAGGTGTTCCGGCGCATCCTGGCGATCGATCCCCGGAATGCGATGGCGCTGCAGAACATCGGCTCGGCGCACCTGCAGGCCGGCCGTCTCGCCCCCGCCATCGAGGCCTTCAACGCGGCGCTCGCGGTCAACCCGTCGTGGGCGCCCGCGTGGAACGGCCTCGGCGCGGCCGAGGTCCAGCGCGGAAACCGCCCGGCCGCGATCGCCGCGTGGCGACGCGCCGTCGATCTCGACCCGTCGAACTTCGACGCGCTGTTCAACCTCGCCACCGAGTTGGCCAACGCTCGCCAGTTCGCCGAGGCGCGGCGCTATCTCGAGCGGTTCGTGCAGACGGCCCCGCCCGCCGAGTACGGCCAGGACATCCAGAACGTGCGCGCGATGCTGGTGCGGCTGCCGCGGTAACAGTCCGCCCCCGACCGCCGGCTGGCGGCTCGCGGCGGCGCACCCCGAACCAGGAACCCGGTACGGGCCACGAACCGCGAGCCAAGAACCAAGACCCGACTCGGTCGGGGCTCGGCGTTTGTCGTACACTCGTGCGAGCCCCCACCGCGGCCGAGCGCTGAGACCTCGCTCCCGGAGTCCGCCATGCATCGCCGCCTCGCGTGTGCACTGCTCGTCATCGGCGTCTCCCCCGCCTTCGCGCAGCAGGCGCCGGCGCAGGAACCGCCGGTCCCCGTGTTCAAGTCCGGCGTCGCTCTCGTGCGGCTCGACGTCCGCGTCACCGACGAGAACGACATCCCGGTCCGCGACGTGCGCCAGGAGGAGGTCGAAGTCATCGAGGGCGGCAAGCCGCGCCCCGTCGTCCTCTTCCAGCGTGTCGTGCAGCCGCTCGGCACGTACGTCGAGGCGGCCCAGCGGACCATCGCCGCGGAGGTCTCGAGCAACCAGGGTGCGCCGCGCGGGAACGTCTACGTGCTCGTCTTCGACCAAGGGCACATCGCGCCTGGCAACGAGCAGAGGGCGCGCCTGGCTGCGCAGCGCTTTCTCCGCACGCGGGTCAAGCCGGGCGATCGCGTGGCGCTCTACGCCCTGCCCGGCCCCGGGCCGCAGATCGAGTTCACCGCGGACGCGGCGCGGGCCAGCGAGCAACTGGTGTCGATCCGGGGCACGTGGGAAGACACCGGCCGGGGCAGCGTGAGCACGATGCGCATTCACGAGGCCTACGAGATCACGCGCGGGAACGCGGAGATCCTGACGCGTGTGGCCGACCGCCTGACGGAGACGGCGGTGGGCGCCGACGTAGCCGCCGCCGCCACGCGGCCGGGCGCGGCCCGCGAGCCGGAGGACCCCGCGCTGGTGCGGCGGCTGGCCACGGAGGATGCCCGGACGCTCGTGGCACGGGCCGACAGCGAGTCGCGCCAGTTCCTGCTCATGCTCGCTGACGTGGTGGCGTCGCTGCGGGCCGTCGAGGGGCGCAAGTCGGTGATTCTCTTCTCGGAGGGGTTCCCCGTCGACAACGTCGGACCCGAACTCCTCCGAGTGGCCGCCGCGGCCGCGCAATCATACTGCGTCGTTTATGCCGTCGACCTGAACCAGCGGCTCGTGACGGCGGGGGACGCGCTGCCCCGCGGCGGGGAACTGGCCAGCGAGATCCAGAGCCGGCTCCAGGTGCTGGGCAGCCTGACGGCGGAGACAGACGGTGTGCTCTTCACCGACGCCTCCCCGCAGCTCGATCGCGTGATGAACCGCATCTCCGAGGCATCGCAGGACTACTACCTCGTCGGGTTCGAGCCCAGCGAGGCGGCGCTGAGCGACCGCTCGTCTTACCGGCGGATCCGTGTGCGGGTGAAACGGCCCGGCACCACCGTGAGCGCGCGCACCGGCTACTCGATGGGACCGGTGGGCGGCACGCTCGACGCGCGGGACGCGATGGCCGCCGCCATGCGGGCACCCTTCTCCCAGCAGGGTCTGCGCGTGGACTACACGACCTACGTCCTGCGCGGTGCGACCGGGGGCGATACGCAGCGGGTGGTACTCAGCCTCGCCGCTGAGCTGCCGGTCGCGCTGAAGACCGGCACATCGGCCGAGGTCGTCTTTGGCGTGCGCGATGCCTCCACGGGCCGGGTGGCCGCGAGCGGTGCCGACCGGATCCCGCTGCCCGAGGCGCCACGGCCGGGTGCAACGACGGCGACCGGCTTCTACCGGGTGCAGTTCGAGGTCCCGCCCGGCACCTACTTGATGCGGGCGATCGTCCGGGA
>Ga0079037_100002247_pt1 | contig 10511 bp, 7 predicted proteins | sample Mud3Dept4metaG_FD_71479 | JGI IMG/M metagenome (GOLD analysis project Ga0079037, IMG submission 71479) | Freshwater wetland microbial communities from Ohio, USA, analyzing the effect of biotic and abiotic controls - Mud 3 Core 4 Depth 4 metaG | ecosystem: Environmental > Aquatic > Freshwater >... | reverse complement strand
GGACTGCGTTCTGCTCGATCACTTTGATGATCGCATCGCATTCCAGCATATTAAGAGCCATGGGCTTTTCGAGGAACACGTGTTTCTTGTTTTCTGCGGCCAAGGCTGCCAGAGGTAAATGCGTGGGGGTGGGGGTGGTGATTACCACCGCGTCAAACTCGACTTTTTCCAGGGCGATCTCAAGGGTATCAAACTGATTTTCGATTCCAAACTCGAGGGCGGTCTCTTCACGCACCTCTGTCATCGGGTCAACCAGTGCCACAATATCTCCGCCAGGAATGTGGTGGCTGATGGCGCGGGAATGGTTCTTTCCTACCCTTCCCGCGCCGATCATGCAAATCCGGATGGGTTTTTTCATCAAATCTCCTCAGGGGCATAAGTTTATGAATGGATCAGCTCACAAAGAACTCGTTCAATACCTGTTCAAAGCGGATGTATTTTTCAATCATTGGGATATAGATCTCATGATTTTCCCTGGATGGAAAGAAAGGCTTTCCGTCCAGGATGGCAGTCTTCTCGGCATGCGCAGCCAGGTCGGGTATCAAGCCGGCAGCTTTTCCGGCGATCATGGCGGCCCCCCATGCGCCAAATTCATTACCCTTCAACCTTTGATAGGGGACATTCAGAATATCCGCCTTGATTTGATTCCAAATTCTGCTGCGCGCTCCACCACCCACCACGCGCGCTTCCACCAGTTTCAGTTCTGGTAATAGCTCTTTCAGGATTTTCAGATAATAGGCATACTCATAAGCAATGCTTTCCAAAATGGCGCGCGCAAAGTGGGCCTGTTTATGAGACCATGACACACCCACCCAGGCGCCGCGCATTTCCGGGCTGGAGGGGCAGATGCGCCCGCCGAGGTGCGGGGAAAAGAATAACCCATCCGAGCCGGGCGCGACCGTTTCGACTGGCGAGATCATTTGTGAATACAGGTCTTCAGGGGCTTCGAGAAGCGCCCCTCTGGATGTATTGAAGAATTGATCGCGAAACCAGCGCAGGGCGAGCCCGCCACCGCCGATATAGGCGAGTGGGTTCCATAATCCAGGGATGACAGACCGCATGGTCAGCAGGGCGCGGTTCTTGGTGTCCGCAACAAATTTATCCGTGCAGCCGGCCAGGACTGCCGCGGTGCCGGCTACATCAAAGAGCATGCCTGCCCGCACGATGCCAGCCCCCAAGGCGTTCGCGGCGGTATCTCCCGCGCCGGCTGCGATGAGTGTTCCGGGAGCCAGCCCAAACTCTTTGGCAGAGCGCCCTGACACTTCCCCGACCACATCACAGGGATCGATGATCTTGGGGAGTTTACCCTGATCCAGCCCGAAGCGTTCGCAAAGTTCATTGGACCAGGTTCCCTTTTGGGCATCTGAAAAGCCTGAAAAATGGATGAAGGTGTGATCAATGAAAGCCTGGTCCGCCTTCAACCCGGCGATTTTCCCTGCCACATACGCCGCGGGCATCAAAAATTTCGCGGTTCGCCGGTAAATATCCGGTTGTTCATCCTTCCACCAGAGCATCTTGGGGCCGTGATCGCAGGTGGGGGGGCAGCCGGTGAGCTGGGTGATCCGATCGCCGGCTTCAATATCCATCCATTCAATAAAGGGCTTACAGCGCATGTCCAGCCAGGAATCGAACCTTGCGACGGGCTGATACTCTTCATCGATCAATCCGACGCCAGCCATTTGCGAATCAAAGGCGATCGCCGCGATTGTCCCCGGTTCCACGCCGCTTTCCCTTATACATGCCTGCACGGTCCGGGCGGCAGAGGCGTAGAAATCTTCATTTTCCTGTTCCACCACGCCCGGCTTGGGGTAAAAGAGTGGAACTTCAACTGAGGATTCTGAAATAAGTTTTCCATCGATCCGGTAAAGTGCAGCCTTGGTTCCACTGGTTCCAAGGTCCACACCGATCAGGTATCTCTTTTGCATCATTATCTCCAACAAGGATATTAAATCCAGTTCAGAACTTGATCATTCCGAAACAGTATTGTTTGCATGGACCTCTGGCGCATCCGTTGGGCGAGAATCATGTTCCATGGATTTCGGCTCAGATTCCCTGATTCGGAGCAACTCAACCTCAAAACGCGACCGGTCGCCTCGATGCAGGGCATGATAATACTCGATTGGCAGGCCGTTTTCAGCATAGCTGATGCTGTCCAGCATCAGCAGGGGGGCGCCTCGTTCTATGCCAAGCAGTTCGGCTTCATTTTCGTTGGCGAGAACGGCTTCAATGTAACGGCGACCCTTGGAAATAACCACACCGCATTCTGTTTCGAGAAATTCATACAGGGAGCGGTCGGTCAGATCAACCGTTGCAAGCGCGGGGCAGATCTCAAAAGGAACGTAGGTCGTAACCAGTTGGATGGGCTCGGCATTGATAAATCTCAACCGCAGAATATCGATCACCTGATCGCCCGGCTTTATTTTGAGAAAACGAGCCACTTTCTCGTTGGCGGGTTCGACATTTTGGTGAAGCACTTTTGTTACAGGCTTGAGGCCGCGTTCCAGCATATCCTGATAAAAACCGGTAAGTTTTTGTACCAGCCCTTCGCTGATTTTTGGCAGTGAAATGAAAGTCCCTTTGCCTTTTCGACGGTTGATGACGCCTTCGAGCTCCAATTCCCTAAGCGCCTGCCGAACAACGGTCCGGCTGACACGATAGAGCGCGCAGAGGTCCTGTTCACCTGGGATTTGATCGCCCGGAGCCCAGATTCCCAATTGAACTTTTTCCTTTAGAATACCCATTAGTTGAATATAATATGGGATATAGCTCTCGAAATTGATTTTTTCATTCATAAAGGCAACCTCCCCAACCGTCAAGTTGATTTCTTGTAATCCTGTTATTACAACTTATTATAAGAATATCCATTCAACCTGTCAATAGAACCAGCTTAAAAAACATTCCATGACGCCCAAGAGGTCATTATTCTTAAATCTCTTGAAATCTGGGATTTCCATTGTATAATAATGTTATCCTGTAATGACAAGTGCTGCGGGATCCTGCACTTTCAACCAGGCATACCACTGATACAGGCAAGATCGAATCTCATAATAAAATCTAAAGCACCCATAATCCACTCATCAAATCTAAGGAGGCACAAAATGAAGGTTGGAATTGACAGCTATTGTTACCATCGTTTTTTCGGGGAAGTGTATCCCGATCAGAAACCGCCCGCGAAAAAGATGACCATGCAGGATTTCCTGGTACGTGCCAGGGAACTGAGGGTCGACGGGGTCTCGCTTGAATCCTGTTTCTTCCCGCCGAAGATCGGCAAGACCTGGTACAAGGACCTGAAAGCGCAATTGGACGAGTACAAGTTTGACCGGGTTTACGCCTGGGGTCATCCGGATGGCCTGGAGCGCGGTCAGAACCAGGCTGCTTATGATGAAATGGTGGCGGGTATTCCGCATGCGAAGGAGATCGGCGCAGATGTGATGCGCGTGGTGGGCAGCAGCTTGATGTTCCGGCATGAACCGCATGGACCGCAGGTCAAAGCCCTGGCAAAAATGTTCAAGAAAGCCGTCAAGGTCGCCAAAGACTATGATGTGAAATTGGCTGTTGAAAATCATATCGATTTCACTTCTGACGAGATCCTTCAATTGCTGGACCTGGTTGGGTCCGAATACTTTGGATTGAATTTCGATACCGGCAACTTCCTGCGCCTGCTGGATGATCCCATCAAAGGGATGGAAAAGCTCGCCCCGTATGTGCTGGCCACCCATGTCAAGGACCTGATGCCTGATAAAACCGCCCGTCCCACCGATTGGCATTTCTTCGCGGGAGTTCCGGTTGGAAAGGGTTTGATCAACAACCAGGCGCTGGCCGAATTGCTCCATAAGGCCAACTTCAAAGGTTTCCTGGCAGTCGAGATCGATCATCCGCATGCCGATTGGACCGAGCGGGAAGATGAAGCAGTGGCACTCAGCATCAAAGAGCTGAAGCGGATCGCCAAGGCGTTGAATTAATCATCCTCTCCCGGGAACAGCCATTCTGCCTGTTCCCGGGAATTCATTGAGAAAGGAGAGACTCCCTTGAAAACAGTAAATGTGGCAATTATTGGGGTGGGGTTCATGGGCAAGGCCCATAGTAACGCCTGGAGACAGTCAACCAAGTTCTTTCACCCAGGGGTAAAACCGGTATTGAAGTTGGCATGCGATCCGGATAATAACTGTGCCCATGATTTCGCTGATAATTGGGGCTGGGAGGAATGTGAGACGGATTGGCGCAAGGTGGTCGAGCGGCCGGATATCGATGTGATCGACATTGTCACCCCCACTTTTCTTCACCAGGAGATCGCAATGGCGGCTGCCAAAAACGGGAAGCATATCTTCTGCGAAAAGCCGATCGCCTTATCCTATAAGGCAGCCAAGGAAATGTTCGAAGCTGCCGAAAAAGCCGGTGTTGTGCATTATCTCAATCATAATTACCGCCGGACTCCAGCCGTTGCTTTTGCCAGGCAGTTGATCGAACAGGGAAGAATTGGACAAATTTACCACTGGCGCGGCACCTACCTGCAAGACTGGATCATGGACCCGAATTTCACCCTGACCTGGCACCTGCAGAAGAAATTCGCTGGAGCAGGTCCGCATTTTGATCTGAACTCCCACAGCGTCGACTTGGCGCGTTTCCTGGTTGGAGATGTGGAAGCGGTTACTGCGCTAATGAAAACATTCGTGACTGAAAGACCATTGCCGGGAAAGGATTCCGGTACTTTCAAGGCAGGCTCAGCCTCCGCGGGAAGAGGCCAGGTAACTGTTGATGATGCTGCATTCATGCTGGCTGAATTTGAAAATGGCGCCCTGGGCGCATTTGAAGCCAGCCGCTTTGCCGGTGGACGCAAGAATTACAACTATTTTGAAATATACGGCAGCAAAGGCAGCCTGGCCTTTAATTTTGAGCGCATGAATGAGCTTCAATTCCTGGATTTGGACAACCCTGCGGATGAACAGGGCTTTAGAACGATATTGGTCACCAATTCCACCCATCCGTATGAAAGCGCCTGGTGGCCGCCCGGGCATTCCATTGGCTATGAGCACGCCTTCGTCCATGCGGTGGTGGACTTCCTGAATGCGATTGATAACGGCACCAAGATAACGCCCAACTTCTACGATGGGATGAAAGCGATGCAGATCCTGGAAGCGGCCATTAAATCCTCAGCTACCGGAAGAAAGGTGAACGTTTCCGACATTAAGTAAAGTTTGATTTTACAATTCAAATAATATTGGTGATTTAGGAGGAGGGGCGGGATACTTTCAAAGCCTGTCCCTCCCATGTTTCACCTGTTTCCAGCAGGCATTTTATGAATTACCAGGAGAAAATCATGAAAGCGAAACTCGTCCCCATTTTTTTTAAGAGCCCGGATGTGCCGGATTTTGCGAACCAACTGAGCAAGCTGCATGAACTGCTCGCAGAGGAAGCGGACATATTGGAGCCCGTGCTATTGGGGGCAAGCGTGCCGGATACGGATGCCGTGATCTTCCCGGAAATGCTGGGAACAGCCTTTCGGGAAGTGGAGAAGATCAAAGATCTTCCCCAGCCGATCCTGGTTGTCACCTCTGAATTTGGCACCGTCTCGATGTGGGACTGGGAGATTAACAGTTTTTTGACCGCCAAGGGGATGAAAGTGATCGGCCCCACCAGCCTGGAAAAGACCAGGCAGGTCTGCCGGGCGCTGGCATTAAGGCGGCAGTTGAAACACTCGAAGTTGCTGGTGTATCAGGATAACCCCGCAGGCATCGGGAGCCTGCAGTACGAGATCTTTAAACGCTTTTACTGGTGGGAACCGGAATGTGTATCAGCCTTGCACAATAAATTTGGCGTCACGGTACTCAAGAAGAGCTTCAAGACGTTGGGAGAAGAGGCCAAAGCCATCCCGGATGAGGCGGCTCAAAAGGTCTGGGAACAGAAGAGAGCGCAGACCCCCATCGGGAACATCACCAACCGGGCGATCCTGAGCGCGGTGAAGCTCTATATGGCGGTTAAGAGAGATCTGGACCAGGACCCGGATATCATCGCGGCCGGGATGAATTGCTTGAACGAATCGATGTTTTCTGACACGACCCCCTGCCTGGCCTGGAATTTCCTTTATGAAGACCAACGGATGGTATGGGGCTGCGAGGGAGACCTGGTTTCCATGCTCACCGAGGTTTTGATCGAGAAGACCATCGAAGTACCCTTCATGATGACCAACCTGTATCCATTCCAGATGGGGCAGGCGGCCTTGAAACATGAACATATCCCCAATTTCCCGGAAGTGGAGGGCACCCCTGAGAATTATATCCTGGCTGCGCACTGTGGTTATTTGGGCGTAGTGCCGCAATCCTTCTCAACGGAATGGAAGCTAAAAGAGAAAGTGCTGGCGATTGTCGATGATAATGCAACCGCAATGGACGCACGCCTTCCGGAGGGGGATATTACGCTGGTTAAATTGATGCCGCCATTCGACCGATGGTCCATTGTGGAAGGCTCTTTACCAAAATATGCCCAGTTTGAGCACAGCCATTGTCTGAATGGCGCGGTCATACGAGTTTCAAACGGTAAACGCCTGGTGGATGATCTGGTTTCGCATCATTACATCATCACAACCGGTCACAATTTGAATGAGCTGGAAATGGTTTCCAAAGTGTTCGATCTGGAACCCGTCACGCTCTAGCAAAATAGCAGGCTTGAAGGGACCGCAGAGCGAGTATCGGAAATACTGCTAAAAAAACAACTTATAACAGAAAATGTTATAAGTTGTTTCCATATCCACAAAAGATATTGACAATTCGACATATATGCTTATAATCAATATGTAATAATGTAATCATGTAATTACTTGTTCAGGCGTCAAGTCTCCCAGCATTCTACTTATAACCATTTATTTTCCTTTTGGCCCTGGAAGGAGAACCATAAGCGGTAATGGGAAATATTCGTGAAGTAATGCACAAGAAACATAGAACTGTTACTTCACTGGATATGCCAGCCTGGCTTTTCCAGGCCCAAACATTGCCAAACCGCAATTTTATTTCCGGTTCGGAAAAAATATTGATCGATCTGATCCGGAAATATGGGGAGTTATCGAAAGCGGATTTTACCCATCACACTGATTTTTCCCGCTCCAAAATCACCACCTGCGTGGAATCACTCACCAATAAAAAAATCATCATTGCAAATAATGCCACGGAATATTCAGGCGGGCGGCGCTCAAAGACATTCAGCCTGAATGGGAAAGCCGGTTTGTTGGCAGGGATGGATATCGGAGCAACCAGTATTGACCTGGGCGTCGCAGATTTTTCCGGCAGGATTCTTGTTCGCCATTCTGAACCTGCCTCCGTCAAAGATGGGCCGATAAAGATTCTAGGCCGTTCTTGTACGATGCTTGAAAAAATGCTCACTGAGAACGATCTGAGCCCGGCAAAATTGACTGGCATCGGGATTGGTGTTCCCGGTCCGGTTGATTTTTCAGCCGGAACACTGGTATCCCCGCCAATCATGCCGGGATGGGATGGTTATCCGATCATCCAGACGATCCAGCAATGGTTCCCATCTGCGAATGTGGTTGTTGACAATGATGTCAATGCAATGGCATTGGGAGAAATAAATCAGGGTGCCGGCAAAGGGGTCGACAACCTGATTTTTGTTAAAATCGGGACTGGCATTGGCGCAGGGATCATCTGTGAGGGAAATATCTACCGCGGATCCAGCGGCTGTGCTGGTGATATTGGCCACATCAGCGTAAATAAAACCGGCCCCCTGTGTCATTGCGGCAACCGGGGTTGCCTGGAAGTCGTTGCCGGTGGACCGGCGATTGCCGAGCGGGCGCTAATGGCGGCGCAAGCTGGCCGGAGCCCAACGCTGCTGGAACATTATGAAAAGAATGGAAACAACCTGCGTGCCGAAGATGTAGGCAATGCTGCCAGGGAAGGTGATGCAGTTGCACTGGAAGTGATCCGCGAGAGCGGACAAATGATTGGAGATGTGCTGGCGAGTCTGGTGAATTTCTACAATCCCGAGATGATCGTGATTGGCGGAGGGGTCATGAACCTCGGCAACCTCCTGCTTTCTTCGATCCGCCAGACCGTGCTAAACCGTTCCACCTCTCTGGCGACGCGCGACCTCCACATTGTTTTTTCAGAAACAGGCGCTGACTCAGGCGTGATTGGCGCAGTAAGCCTCGCCATGGATTATATGTTTAGTCTGACAACTGCTGGTAATGGTATAAATGGAGCATAGGGAAGATTTATGAAATTCGGAGTTAATACATTCGTTTGGGTATCACCCTGCACAACGGAAGCCGTTAAAGATCTGGCACCGAAAGTGAAATCGATGGGTTTTGATATCCTTGAGATTTCGGTTGAAACCCCGTCCTTAATTGATGGAAAGGTTATCAAGGATGTTTTAGCGGAAAACCAGTTGGAAGGAATTGTCTGTGGTGTTTTTGGCGCCGACCGCAATATTTGCAGCAGCGATCCAAAGATCGTTGCCAACGCCAAAACCTATATTCGTTGGTTGATCGATCTGGCTGAAGAACTTGGTTCAGCGGTAGTTTGCGGCCCCCTGTATTCGGCGGTTGGAAAGACGCACCTGGAAGATAAAGAGGCACGTGAAGCGGAATGGGATCGAGCCGTGAGCGGAATCCGGGAAATGGCTCAATACGCACAACCCAAAGGCGTGAAGCTGGCGCTTGAGACTCTCAATCGCTTCGAGACGGATATGCTGAATGTTGTCTCGCAAGGGCTTGAGTTTTGTATGCAAACCGGAATGGACAATGTCGGTTTACACCTGGATACTTTTCACATGCACCTGGAAGAGAAGAACAGCGGTGAAGCCATACGACTGGCAAATAAAAAGATCTATCATTTCCATGCCTGTGAGAATGACCGGGGAGTTCCCGGTACAGGACAGGTGCGTTGGGATGAAATTGCCGGAGCATTGAAAGATGTCAAATATCAAGGTCCGGTAGTTATTGAATCTTTCACAAACCAGGTGAAGGAAATTGCCCGGGCAGTCAGCATCTGGCGCGCGATCGCTCCCAGCCAGGATGCCATTGCCCAGCAGGGACTGCAGTTCCTACGGGCGTTATTCTCCTGATAAAATGGAATGATTGATGAGGTTTGGATATGGATAAAGAAACTCTAGAATCGATCTCAAAATCATCTGAAGAAATCCAGCCCACCATTGAGGTGCGGCACATTTCCAAGCGTTTTCCAGGTGTGGTGGCGCTTGATGATGTTTCCCTTCAATTCTTCCCGGGTGAGGTACATGCGGTGGTGGGTGAGAATGGCGCGGGTAAATCCACTTTGATGAAGATCATGTCAGGTGCATATATTCCAGATTCTGGAGAAATGTTCTTGGGTGGTGAAAAAGTATCCTTTTCCCACCCCCAGCAAGCCCAGATGAAAGGGATCAGCATCATCTATCAGGAGTTCAACCTACTCCCTGAACGGACCGTGGCACACAACATATTCCTCGGCCGGGAACCTTCCAGATTCGGGACCATGGATATCCGGCGGATGAATAAACAGGCGCGGGAGCTATTGCGGGAAATCGGCGTGGAGAAAATGATTTCGCCCACGGCACTTGCCAGCAGCCTCTCGGTGGCCGAACAGCAGTTGGTGGAGATTGCGAAAGCCATCTCCTTTAAAGCCAAAGTGCTGATCATGGATGAGCCCACGGCGGCCCTTACCTATACAGAGGTAGGCTTGCTGGATGATTTGATCGATCGATTGAAACAAAAGGGCATGTCAGTCATTTTCATTTCACACCGTTTGAGAGAGGTCTTTGATATCGCCGAAAAGATCACGGTATTGAAAGATGGAAAATTCGTAAAGACTGTGAGCAAGAAAGATGTCGCCCCTTCTGACGTGGTCTACTTGATGGTGGGACGCACGCTCGACCATTACTTCCCCCCTCTCGGCAAGCCCGAAGACTTTGGCGAGGTGGTATTGAAGATCAACGATGCATCCAATAATCTCCTGCAGGGTATCCAGTTTGAACTTCGCAAGGGGGAGGTGCTCGGAATCGCCGGCTTGCAGGGATCCGGACGCACTGAATTGGCACAGGCCTTATTTGGTGTAATGCCCTTCAAATCCGGCAGCATGGAACTGCACGGAAAGGCGATTGCCGTCCGAAATCCCTTCAAGGCGATTCGGAACAAGATGGGCTTTGTTACAGAGGACCGGAAATCGGAAGGGATCGCCCCCAGGCAGCCCATTCGGGATAACATGCTGCTGACGGTTAGGGCAATCCAAAATTTATTTGGTGTCATCTTAAAGGATGGGATCAGGAAGTCGCGTAAACTGGTTCCCATGCTGGGCAAACAGGTTGATATAAGAACCGATTCTTATGATCGCGAAGCACAGTACCTGAGTGGCGGCAATCAGCAGAAAGTTGTGCTTGCCAAATGGCTGGCCTCGGATGCAGATGTGTTCATCTTTGATGAACCCACCCGCGGCATCGATGTTGAATCAAAAGCCAGTATCCACGATATGATCCGGGAACTGACCAAACGCGGCATTGCAGTCCTGATGATT
>Ga0079037_100002246_pt1 | contig 10513 bp, 8 predicted proteins | sample Mud3Dept4metaG_FD_71479 | JGI IMG/M metagenome (GOLD analysis project Ga0079037, IMG submission 71479) | Freshwater wetland microbial communities from Ohio, USA, analyzing the effect of biotic and abiotic controls - Mud 3 Core 4 Depth 4 metaG | ecosystem: Environmental > Aquatic > Freshwater >... | reverse complement strand
GCTCCTCGAGCTCTACGAGCGGCTGGGCGCGTACCCGGAGGCGCGGGAGGCGCTGGAGCGGCTGCGGGCGCGCGGGCTGCGGCTGGGGATCCTCTCCAACGGGGCGCCGCGCATGCTGGCGGCGGCGGTGGAGAGCGCCGGCCTCGCCGGGCTGATCGACGCCCTGCTCTCGGTGGAGGAGGTGGGCGTCTACAAGCCGCACCCGTCGGTGTACCGGCTCGGAGAGAGCCGGATGGGCCTCCCGGCCGGCCGGATGTGCTTCGTCTCCGCCAACGGCTGGGACGCGTTCGCGGCCCGCGCCTTCGGGTACCAGGTCGCCTGGTGCAACCGCGGCGGGCAGCCGGCCGAGCGGATCCCGGAGCGGCCGGGCGCCGAGATCCGCTCGCTGGCCGAGCTGCCGCCGCTCCTCGGCGCCTAGAACCCCAGGGTCTCGCCCGGCTTCATCACCAGCACCCGGGCCTTGGCGCCCTTGGCCTTGATGGCCTTGTCGAGCTCGGCCGGCGTGCCGCGGAGCACCGGGAAGGTGCCGTAGTGCATGGGGATGACGGCCTTGGGCCGCACCAGGGAGACCGCGGTGGCGGCGCCGACGGGGTCCATGGTGAAGTGCCCGCCGATGCAGGCCAGCATCAGGTCCACCTTGAAGCGGTCGCCGACGAGCTTCATGTCGCTCGACACGTCGGTGTCACCGGTGTGGTAGATGGTCGGCCCTTCGATGACGTTGATGACGAAGCCCCCGGGGTTACCGGCCGGCTGGAGCGGCGTCGCGTCGTCCTTCTTGAAGGTCGAGCTGTGCACCGCCGGGACCAGGGTGACGAGGACGTCCGAGCCGACCCCGATGGTGCCGCCGGCGTTGCCGCTCGTCGCCATGGTGGCCTGCTCGGCCGGGTAGCCGGCCGCGACCAGGATGCGTGCCAGGTCGAAGCTGGCGACCAGCTTGGCGCCGGTCCTCTGGGCCAGCGCGATCGCCTCCCCGACGTGGTCGGAGTGGCCGTGGGTGACGAGGATGTAGTCCACCTTCTGCAGCTTCTGCACGGCCTCCTTGTCGGGGTTGGCGGGGTTGCCGAGCCACGGGTCGATGGCCAGCACCGTCCCCTTGGGCGTCTTCACCACGAAGGCGGAGTGGCCGTACCAGGTGATCTCGGTCTTGCCCTTGGGCTCGGCGGCGACGGCCGGCACGGCGAGGGCGGCGGCGAGCAGCGGGGCGATGAGGCGCTTCACGGCGGTGACCTCCTGTCGGGAAGTGGCGGCCAGCGATCTAAGGGCCGCTCCGTCCCGCTTCAACGGAAGGTCAGGAGGTGCGCTTCACCGCGAAGGGGGAGAAGGCCTGGGACTCCGGCATGAGCTCCAGCACGTTCACGTTGACGTGGGCCGGGCGGGTGACGCACCAGTGGATGGCGTCGGCCACGTCGGCGCCGGAGAGCGGCTTCATCCCCTCGTACACCTTGCGGGCCCGGGCCTCGTCCCCGAGGCGGACCAGGGAGAACTCGGTCTCGGCCATTCCCGGCTCGACGCTCGTCACCCGAACGCCGGTGCCCAGGAGGTCGGCCTTGAGGTTCAGGGAGAACTGGTGCACGAAGGCCTTGGTGGCCCCGTAGACGTTGCCACCGGGGTAGGGGTAGGTGCCCGCCACCGAGCCGACGTTGACCACGTGGCCGCGGCCGCGCTCCACCATCCCGGGCAGGATGGCGCGGGTGAGCACCACCAGGCCGCGGCAGTTGGTGTCGATCATCTGCTCCCACTCGTCCAGCGAGGCGCGGTGGGCCGGCTCGAGGCCCAGGGCCAGGCCGGCGTTGTTGACGAGCACGTCCACCGCCGCGAACTCCCGCGGCAGGCCGGCCACCGCCCGCTCCACCGCGGCCCGGTCCCGGACGTCGAGGGGAAGCGCGAGGGCGGGGACCCCGACCCGCCGCGCCAGGGACTCGAGGCGGTCGCGGCGGCGGCCGGCCAGCACGAGCCGGCTGCCCTCCCGGGCGAAGCGTTCGGCGGTGGCGAGGCCGAAGCCGGAGGTGGCCCCGGTGACGAGGATGGTCGCGTCGCGGAGTTCCATGGACCGGCAGTATAGAGGACCCGGGCCTCCGCGGTCGCCCGCGCCCGGCATCTCCGGCCGATCCCTCACCCGCCCGCGCCGGCGGCCCGCTCGGACAGCGGGAGGCGGATGGCGAAGCGCGCGCCGCCTCCCGGGCGCTCCGAGAGATCGATCTCGCCGCCGTGCTGGAGCACGATCTTCTTGACGATGGCCAGGCCGAGCCCGGTGCCGTGGACCCGGGTGGTGAAGTAGGGGTCGAAGATCCGTTCGCGCAGCTCGGCCGGGACGCCCGGCCCCTCGTCGGCGACGGCGAGGACCGCCCGCCCGCCTTCGCGGGCCACCGCCAGGTGGAGGCGGGCCCGCGCCGGCCGCGCCGCCTCCTCGGCGTTCCGGGCCAGGTTGGCGAGCGCCCGGCGCAGCAGGGCCCGGTCGATGCGCACCGGGCAGGGCGCGGTGGCCTTCGCCAGCTCGACGTCGGCGGTCTCGGCGACCTGCGGGCTGGTGCGGAGGAACTCCTCCACGAACTCGCCCAGCTCGGCCGGCTCCAGCCGGACCTCCGGGAGCTTGGCGAAGCTCGAGAACTCCTCCACCAGGCGCTGCAGGGTGGCGATCTCCTCGCGCACGATCTCGCCGGTCTCGGAGAGGAGGCGCGGCAGCTCGGGGTCGCCGGGCCCGGCCTGGCGGAAGCGGGCCTCGAGCTGCTGGAAGGCGAGCTGGATGGGGGTGAGCGGGTTCTTGATCTCGTGGGCCAGGCGGCGCGCCACCTCCTGCCAGCCCGAGATCTTCTCCAGGTAGACGATGCGGTCCCGGCTCTCGCGAACCTCCCGGACCATGGCGTTGAAGGCGCGCGCCAGACCCGCCACCTCGTCGCGGGCGCCGCCCGGATCCACCTGCACCGACAGGTCCCCGCTCGCCAGCTCGCGGACGCCGCGGATCACCGCGCCCAGCCGGCGGGTGGTCCGGCGCGCCAGCCAGAAGCCGGTCCCGGCGGCGGCGACGGCGAAGCCCATCAGCAGCACCGCGAAGGCGCCCACGTAGCTTCGCTGGATGTCGGCGCGCAGCAGCCCCGCTCCCTGGTAGGACTCGGCCAGCTCGCGCACCTCGTCCAGGTCCGCGAAGAAGCGGGCCTCGATGGCGAAGGTGCAGACCAGGGCGGCCCCCGAGGGTATCAGCGTGGCGCGCGCCGGCGCGGCCCGCCACTCGCCCTCGGGGTTGGGCTGGTCGGTCTCCGCCTCGGCGAGGACCGCGCCGTCGGCTCCGGAGAAGGTGCAGCCGCGCAGGCGGGGGGTCCGCTCCAGCGCCTCGCGCAGGTAGGGCTCCACCTGGGCCAGCTCGGAGGGCAGCCCCAGCGCCAGCTGCCGCACCTGCTCGCCGTAGAGCTCCTTGCGCGCGTTGAACAGCTCCCGGTACAGGCCCGGGTTCGCCTCCAGGCTCGCGATCACCCGGGGGTTGAGGCCGAAGGCCAGGTTCTCCTCGGCCAGGCGCGAGGCCAGCCACAGGGCGGCCAGCAGGGGGACGGCCGCCGCCAGCGCCAGCGCCAGCGCGATCTGGATCTCGAGGCGCGACGGCCTCACCGCACCGCCCCGTCCCGGGCGGCGAATGGCGCCGAGCGGAAGGTGCGGGCTCCTGGTCCACGGACCGGCGCGTGAAGCAGCGCGCTGGCCACCGACGAGAGCAGGCCGGGCGACCCACCTCCGGCGATGAGCTCGCGGGTGCGGTCGACGATCTCCGAGACCGGGTCCACCTCGACGCGGGCCACCACCACCCATCGCTCCGCCGCCAGGGCGGCCGACGGGCAGAGGTCGACCCCCGTCAGCGCGGAGAGGAAGGCCAGGAGGGCGCCGAAGTCCGGGAAGGTGAGGCGGCGCCCGGCCGGGAGCAGGGAGTCCCGGACGGTGGCCCGGAACTCCTCGCGCCAGACGTCGTAGAGCACCTCGATCTCCCGTCCGTACATGGCGAGCGGATCCTGCCCGCGCTCCGGGACCACCGAGAGGTGGACCGCCACCACGTGGGTGAGCCCGTTCTCCAGCTGCTTCCGCAGGGAGGGCGGGAAGGCCGAGGCGAGGTCGAGGGACACGAGCAGGCGACCGCCCTGGACCCCGACCGTCCCCGGGAAGGGGTCGGGCGCCGGGGCGGGCGCCGCGGCGGCGCCCGCGGCGAGCAGGGCGGCGCAGGCCGCGACCGCGCATCGCGAGGAGGGCATCGGGGCGATTCTAGCTGCTGGGACGGCCGGAGGGCGCCGGCCATTCAGCCGGAGGCGGTCTCGCGGCGCAGGGTCCAGTAGGCCTGGTGGATGGCCAGGTTGAGCGGGTCGGCGGCCAGGGCCGCCTCGAGCGCGGCGAGCGCCGCCGGCTCGTTGCGCATGGCCCTGGCCACGCGGGCGCGGGCCAGCTGCCGCTGGCCCTCCTCCTCGGCGCCGGCCCGCTCGGCCAGGAGCTCACGCCGCCGCGCCTCCACCACCGCGTCGGGAATCCCGGTGGCGACGCAGCGGGCCACCCCGGCGTGGTTTCCGCGCCGCGCGTCGTAGACCAGTCGTTCCCCGGGCACCCCCACCACCGACAGGGCCCGCTCCACCCGCTCGAGCAGGGCGCCCACCCCGCGCTCCTGGTCGGACGACTGTCGCCGCCGCAGCAGCGCCTGGAGCTGCGACCGCAGGTCCTTGGCCCGGGAGCGCACGTCGGCGAAGTCGGCGTCGGGGCTCACCCCCAGGAACTCGTAATGGCTGCCCTCCGCCCGGGCGCGGAGGTCGGCCACCAGCTGCTGGGCGGCGTCGTCCGCGGCCTCGTCGCGGTCCGGCCCGCGGCGGGCCGAGCCGGCGAGGCGTTCCAGCGCCGCTCGCTGCGCCGCTCCGAGTCCCACGAACTGTACCGCGAATCCCGGCGGCATCCCCCAGGAGGCTGCGTCGACGGGCGTGACGTGGCGGACCACCTCGGCCTCGACCTCCAGCGGCGGCTGGCCCGAGGCCCGCGGCAGCGAGACCCCCAGGCGGCCGAAGAGCGGGGGCAGGCGGCCCTCGGCGTGCAGGTGCATGCCGCCGCGGGACAGGTCGCTCGCCACCAGGCGCCGCGGCGGCTCTCCCGGGGCGCGGACCTCGACCTCCAGCCTTTCCGCCGGCGCGGGAGGCGGCGGGACCGGCGCGCCGGCCGGCGCCGGTGAGGCGCCCTCGGCGGAGGAGCGCGACAGCTCGTCCAGCACCGACGACAGCGCGGCCGCGAAGGCCGAGGCGCTCTCGAAGCGGTCGCCGGGCCGCTTCTCCATGGCCCGCAGGATGGCGGCCTCGAGGCTCGCCGGGATGGCCGGGTTGAAGGAGCGCGGTGGCGGCGGCCGCTCCTGGAGATGGGCCAGGACCAGCCGGGCGATGCTGTTGCCCTGGAAGGGAAGTCGGCCGGCGACGAGCTGGTAGGCCATCACGCCGAGCGCGTAGACGTCGGCGCGCGCGTCCACCGGCTGGTTCTCGCACTGCTCCGGCGACATGTACTCCGGCGTACCCACCACCACCCCGGCCGCCGTGCGAGAGGCCCCCCCCGGCGCGTCGCGGAGCTTGGCGATGCCGAAGTCCACCAGCTTGGCGAAGTGGTCCTTGCCGCGCCGGCGCAGCAGGAAGACGTTGTCCGGCTTCAGGTCGCGGTGCACCACGCCGCGCTCATGGGCGGCCTGGAGCGCGTCGCACAGCTGGAGCAGCACGTCCAGCGCCACCCGCAGGGGAAGCAGGCCCCGCCGCAGGCGGGCCGCGAGCGTATCGCCCTCCAGGTACTCCATCACGATGAAATAGCGCCCGGAGTGCAGCAGGCCGAGGTCGTAGATGCCGACGATGTTCTCGTGACCGACGAGGTTGACGGCGCGCGCCTCGTCGTAGAACCGGCCCACCAGCTCGGCGCTCGCCGACATGGACTCGTGCAGGAACTTGATGGCCACGCGGCTGCCGATGGCGGGGTGCTCGGCCAGGTAGACCGATCCCATTCCCCCGCGCCCGAGGAGCCGCACCACCCGGAAGCTGCCGACGGTCGATCCCACCAGCGGGTCGACCAGCGGGACCGCCACGTCGGGAAGCGACGGCTGGGACGGCGAGCCGATCCGCACGGTGACGCCCGACCCGGTCGCGGACGCGCGGTGGCACGGTGCGCCCTCGGGGTGGGGCTCGCGGCAGATCGGGCAAACCATGAGGGTCGGTGCGTGGGCGCGGCCCCAGGGCCGGTGGGGACGAGGTTAGCAGAGGCCCGGAGGTGCGCCACTCTCCGTGCACCCCGAAGGAGGGCCGCCGGAGGCGGGAAGGGCCTGCCGCGAGCGCCCCCGTTCTTCGCTTGACGGTGGACCGTCCGTGCTGATTTGAGAGTCCAGTCATGGCGGACTTCCGGAAGATGACGGTGGAGGCCCTTCGCCGCGCGGCGGCCCGGCTCCTCGGTCGGGGCCGATCCCGCCTGCGAACCCGGCGCGCGCTGGTCGAGGCGCTCGAGGCTGCGGCGAAGGGGGGCAAGGCCCGGAAGGCGGGCGAGCGGAGCGGGGCGCCGGCGCGCAAGCGGAAGAGGCAGGCCGCCCGGCCCGCCAGGGCCGGGGCCCGACCGGTCCGGGCCTCCGGGAAGGCAGGCGGGCGCGCCGGAAGGAAGGCCGCCGGGGGCGCCCGGCCCGGCCCCCAGGCCGGGAAGAGGCCCGGCCGGGCGCAGGGCAGGGGAGGCCGCGGGGGCAAGGCGGCCAGGGCCGCCCGGACGCCCGCCGCCGCCCCTCTGCTTCCTCGCCCCGACCCCGAGGGCCACTTCGTGGCCCGCGTTCGCGGCGAGGAGGAGGCCCGCCGCGCGCCGCACCCGATGACCGAGGCGGCCGTCGAGTCGGAGGGGCCGTCGGCGCTCCGCGCGCTGGGGGACGCGGCGGCGGCCGGCGCGGGGCCCGCGGACGAGGAGGGCCTGGGGGACCTACCCTGGAGCTACCAGGACGACGTCCTCGTGGCCCTGCCGCGCGACCCGCGCACGCTGTTCCTCTACTGGGACCACGCCCAGCGCACGCTCGAGGAGGCCTTCGACGGGCTGGAGGAGGCCACCGCCCAGCTCTGGCTCTTCGCCCTCGGCGAGGGCGGCGAATGGGAGCGGCTGCGAGCGGTCGACTTCGCCCTGGAGTCCCGCAGCCATTACCTGCACGGCCTCGAGCCCGGGCGGACCTACCGCGCCGAGATCCACCTGGTGGACCAAGAGGGCCGGACCCGGCTCCTGGCCAGAGCCTCGAACGAGGTCCGGCTCCCCAACCTGGGGCCGTCGCCCGTCGTCGACGACCGGTTCGCCCGAATCCCCTGGGATCTCCCGCTGGCGCGCTGGCTGCGCGAGCTCTGGCCGGGAGGGCCGTTCTCCGAGGAGGCGCGGGCCCTCTTCTCCAGCCTCTCGGACTGGTCGCGCTTCGCCGGGCGCGCCTGGAGCGGCAGCGCCGGCGGGCAGGGCGGACGTCCCTTCTCGCCGGCCGGCGGGCCTTCCTCGCCGGCCGGTGCCGCCGGCGGAAGGGAGGGGCCCTAGATGCCCGCCGGCGACGTGCGCGGATACCTTTCGCTGCACCTGCACGCCCACCTCCCGTTCGTGCGCCACCCGGAGCACGAGGACTTCCTGGAGGAGGACTGGCTCTACGAGGCCATCACCGAGACCTACCTGCCGCTCCTGCGGGTCTTCGACCGCCTCGCCGACGAGAACGTCCCCTTCCGCATCTCGATGACGCTGTCGCCGCCGCTCGTCTCGATGCTGCGCGACGAACTGCTGGTGCAGCGCTCCGCCAGGCGGCTGGAGCGGCTCTGCGAGCTGGCGGACCGGGAGGTGCGCAGGACCCGGCACGACCCGACCTTCCACGGCCTGGCGCTCCACCACCAGCGCGAGTTCCGCGAGCTGCGGACCATGTTCGAGGACCGGTACCGGCGGGACCTGGTGGGGGCCTTCCGCCGCCTGGAGGACGCCGGGCGGCTCGAGCTCGTCACCTGCGGCGCCACCCACGCCTTCCTGCCGCTCCTGCAGGCGTATCCGGAGGCGGTGCGCGCCCAGATCGCGGTGGCTGCGGCCACCCACCGCCGCCACTTCGGGCGGGAGCCGGCGGGCATCTGGCTGCCCGAGTGCGGCTACTACCCGGGTCTCGACCGCATCCTGGCCGAGCAGAACATCCGCTACTTCTTCGTCGACACCCACGGCATCGCCGACGCCACGCCTCGACCGCGCTTCGGGGCCTACGCCCCCATCTTCACGCCGTCCGGCCCGGCCGCCTTCGGGCGCGATCCGGAGTCGTCCATGCAGGTGTGGAGCGCCGAGTCCGGGTACCCGGGGGACCCCGACTACCGGGAGTTCTACCGCGACATCGGCTGGGACCTGGACCTCGAGTACGTGAAGCCCTACGTGCAGCCCACCGGCCAGCGGAAGAACCTGGGCATCAAGTACCACCGCATCACCGGCAAGACCGCGCACAAGGAGCCATACGACCCCGGGCGAGCCCGCGAGAAGGCCGCCGTCCACGCCGGCAACTTCATGTTCAACCGGGAGCGCCAGGTCGAGCACCTGGCCGCGCGGATGGGCGGGACCCGGCCGGTGGTGGTCTCGCCCTACGACGCCGAGCTGTACGGGCACTGGTGGCACGAGGGCCCGCAGTTCCTCGACTTCCTGGTGCGCAAGGTGGCCTTCGACCAGCGGGTGTTCCGCCTGGCCACGCCGGGCGACTACCTGCGCGAGAACCCCGACCAGCAGGTGGCGACGCCTCCCATGTGCTCCTGGGGCGCGGGCGGCTACGCCGGGGTCTGGCTGGACGGGTCCAACGACTGGATCTACCGCCACCTGCACAAGGCGACCGAGCGGATGATCGCCCTGGCGCGCGACCTCGCCGACCCGGGTCCGCTGGCGCGGCGCGCCCTGAACCAGGCGGCGCGGGAGCTCCTGCTCGCACAGTCCTCCGACTGGGCCTTCATCATGAAGACCGGCACCATGGTGGAGTACGCCATCCGGCGCACCCAGGAGCACCTGCTGCGCTTCGGGCGGCTCGAGGAGCAGGTCCGCGCCGGCGCCGTCGACGAGGGCTGGCTGGCGCGGGTCGAGTCGCGCGACAACCTCTTCCCCGAGATCGACTACCGCGTCTACCGGCCCGCCGGGGCCTGACGCGGCGCGCGCCGAATCCATGCCCGGACCGGTGCGCCTCTCCGTGGTCGTCATCGCCTTCAACGAGGCGCGAAACATCGGGCGCTGCCTCGACTCGGTCCGCGGGATCGCCGACGACGTGGTGGTGGTGGACTCGTTCTCGACCGACGAGACCGAGGCCATCTGCCGGAGCAAGGGGGCCCGCTTCGTCCAGCACGCCTTCGACGGCCACATCGAGCAGAAGAACTGGGCCCTCGGGCAGGCGAGGTACCCGCACGTGCTCTCCCTCGACGCCGACGAGGCGCCGGACGAGGAGCTGAGGTCCGCCATCGCCAGGGTCAAGGAGGACTGGACCCACGACGGCTACACCATGAACCGGCTCAACAACTACTGCGGCCGGTGGATCCGGCACTGCGGCTGGTACCCGGACCGGAAGCTCCGCCTCTGGGACAGCCGCAAGGGGCGGTGGGGCGGAGTGAACCCCCACGACCGGTTCGAGATGGCAGACCCCTCCGCGCCGACGGGGCACCTGCCCGGGAACATCCTGCACTACAGCTACCTGTCGGTCGACGAGCACCGCCGGAAGGCGGAGAGGTTCTCGACCATCGCCGCCGGCGCGCTCCACGCCCGGGGCCGGTCCTCGAGCACCGCCCTGGCGGCGCTGAAGGCGGCCGCCAAGTTCGTCACCATGTACTTCCTGAGGCTCGGCTTCCTCGACGGCCGCACGGGATTCGTCATCTGCCGCATCGCGGCGTGGGAGACCTGGCTCAAGTACACCAAGCTGGCGCGCCTGCACCGGCAGCCGGCCGGCTGAAGGCGCCCCTTCCACTGCCGGCGGGGCAGGGGATCCGGCCGGCGGCGGCTTGGCGGCGTGGCGGCTTCCCCCCCTGGCGGGGGGGGAATGCGCCGCCCGCTCCCGCGTTGACCTGGGGGCCCCGCCCGATTAGCCTGCGCGAGCACTTTTCTCCTCCAGAATCGCGGGATTCGAGGCCCGCCGGACATGAGCACCGAGCTGGGAACGACCGAGCGCGAGATCGTCCAGCAGCGCATCCGCAAGGCCGAAGCCCTCCGCGCCCTGGGGGTCAACCCCTTCGGTAACGGCCACGCTCCCCGGCACCTGGCCCGCGACCTCCATGCCCGGTACGGGCAGCAGGGCGCCGAGCAGATGGCCGCCGACCCCGGGACCTGGTCGGTGGCGGGACGGGTCCTCGCCATCCGCAGCTTCGGCAAGGCGGCCTTCCTGCGCCTGCGAGACCGGTCCGGCGAGATCCAGGTGTGGGTCAAGCGGGACCGGGTGGGGGAGCGGGGCTTCGAGGTCTTCAAGCTCCTCGACGTGGGCGACTTCGCCGCCGCCGAGGGCCCGGCCACCCGCACCAAGACCGGCGAGCTCACCGTCGAGGCCGCC
>Ga0079037_100002245_pt1 | contig 10514 bp, 8 predicted proteins | sample Mud3Dept4metaG_FD_71479 | JGI IMG/M metagenome (GOLD analysis project Ga0079037, IMG submission 71479) | Freshwater wetland microbial communities from Ohio, USA, analyzing the effect of biotic and abiotic controls - Mud 3 Core 4 Depth 4 metaG | ecosystem: Environmental > Aquatic > Freshwater >... | reverse complement strand
ACTACGATGATACGCCTCACTTGGTTCCGGTGATGGGATTGAACGTGATTCAGATACTGGGGACACAGGCCCTCTTGACGATCGGATACGTGATCGCAGCCGTTTCAGGGCGATGACCGAGAGAAAAAAGAATCTTGTTCTAGGAGACGAGACGTGAAGATTGAATTGACGCGAGAGAAGGTTCACAACGAATTTGCAAAGAAGGTCGAGTTGATCAGCGGGCAGAATCTCTTTGCCTGTTACCAGTGCGGGAATTGTACGGCAGGCTGCCCGGTCGCCTTTGCCATGGAGAAGGGACCTCACGAGGTCATACGGTATACCCTCCTGGGACTGGAAGAGGAAGTGCTCGGTGTGAATACGTTCTGGCTTTGCGCCTCCTGCCTCCAGTGTACATCGAGGTGTCCCAAGGGCATTGATATTGCCAGGGTGATGGACGGCTTGAGGATGGTCGTGTTGAGAAAGAAGGAGAGGCAGGACCACATTCAGATCCCTGAGCTTCCGGAAGGCTTCCTGGAAAAGGTGCCTCAGATCGCCTTCATCAGCGGCTTCCGCAAGTTTCTGTCATAAGAACGCATAGCGCATAGCGCATGGCGCAAAGCGCAAAGTGTTCATAAAGTTACTGTGGGTTTTGGATTTGGGTTCTTGGTTCATTTTTCTTGACGCTCTGCGCTCTGCGCTTTGCATTGAGGAGTTTAATCATGGATTATCTCTATTTTCCGGGGTGCACGCTCTACACAAAGGCGAAAAACTTCGACCAGACGGCTCGGACGTGCTCCCGGCTTCTCGGTTTTGAGCTCAAGGAGTTGACGAACTGGACGTGCTGCGGAGCGACCTTTCCGTTGGCCACGGACAACGTCATGGCCCTGCTTCCCCCGACACGGATCCTGGCCAATGCAAAAGAGGAGGGGGCCGTTCTCACGACCCTGTGCGCCATCTGTTTCAACGTGATCAAGCGGACCAACAGGGTGATTCAAGGGGATGAGGAGAAGAGAAACAAGATCAACGCCTTTATTGAGAAGAACTATCAGGGGGATCTCCGGATTCTCCACTATCTGGAGATCCTGAAGAAGGAAATCGGTTTTCCCCAGCTCAAAGGAAAGGTAAAGAAGAATCTCTCCGGCCTCAAGGCCGCTGCCTATTACGGGTGTATGCTCCTGAGGCCTTTCGATGAGATGGAATTTGACGACAAGGAGAGACCGACGATCTTCGAGGATTTCCTGGAAGCACTGGGGGCAAGAGCCGTTGATTTTCCGTTCAAGATCGAATGCTGCGGCTCCTTTCAGTCAGTGGGTTCACCCGATGTGGCCACCGAGTGCGCATACAAGATCCTGGGTTCTGCGATGAAGAACGGTGCCGAGGTTATTGTTTCAACCTGTCCCCTGTGCACCTTCAACATTGATCACAAACAAACGGATATCAAACAGAAGCACCTTGATTTCAAGACGATCCCTGTCCTCTACTTTACCCAGATCCTTGGTTTGGCCATGGGAGTCGAGGCCGAAACATTGGGATTCGAACAGAATGCAGTGGATCCGTTGCCTCTCTTGAAGGAAAAAGGACTCCTGTAAATGAAGAAGACAGAAATGTTTGTCTTTAGGGAAGAGTTCGAAGGGCTGTTGTGATGGGAATGGCATTGGAAAAAGTCAGAGACGACGCGCGCGGTCTTTCCCGGGAGGCGTTTGTAAAGAAGGCCCTGGTGATCGGGGGAGGCATTGCAGGAATCAGTTCGTCGATCGATTTGGGGAATGCAGGTTACGACGTCCTCCTGGTGGAGAAGCTTCCTTCCATTGGGGGACGAATGCTTCAACTGTCTGAAACCTTTCCGACGCTGGACTGTGCTCAATGCACCCTGACGCCTAAAACCGTGGAGACAGGGCAGCACCCGCATATCAAACTGTTGACGTACTCGGAAGTCGACGAAGTGACGGGGAAGGCCGGGGATTTCCGGGTGAGGATCCGAAGAAAGGCGGCCTACGTCGATTGGACCAAATGCACGGGGTGCGGTCTTTGCCAGCAGAAGTGCCCCTCGAAAAACCCCTCTGAGTTTGACCGGGGAATGGGGATGGCCAAAGCAATCTATACCCTTTCGCCGCAGGCTGTTCCGAACAAACCCGTCATCAACGCCGCGATGTGTCGTTACCTCAAAGAAGGCAAATGCAGGGTCTGCGAGAAGGTGTGCCCGGTGGGAGCCATCGATTATGAGCAGAAGGATGCCTACGTCGAAGAGAGGGTGGGTGCGATTGTTGTTGCGTCGGGCTTCGACTTGATGCCACAGGAGCGATTCGGCGAGTACGGCCAGGGCACGATCCCTGACGTCATCGACGGTCTCTCGTTTGAAAGGCTCAACTCTGCGTCAGGGCCGACCACAGGAGAGATTCGCAGGCCCTCCGACGGGAAAATCCCGAAAGAGGTGGTTTTCATTCAGTGCACCGGATCGAGAGATCCCGAACGTTATCTGCCCTACTGTTCGCGCGTCTGCTGCATGTACACGGCCAAACATGCCCGCCTGTATAAACACAAAGTCCATGACGGGCAGGCTTACATCTTCTACATGGATATCCGTTCCACCGGAAAGGGATACGAGGAGTTCATTCAGCAGGGGATGGAAGAAGAGGGGATCCTCTACCTGAGGGGACGGGTTGCACGCATGTATCGTGACGGTGACAAGGTTGTGGTGTGGGGCGTCGACACCTTGACGGGGAAGAAGGTCGAGGTCTCCGCGGACATGGTTGTTCTGGCCACGGCCCTCACCCCGCAAAGAGAGGCAAAGGAACTGGCCCGGAAACTGGGGATCAGGGCTGACGAGTATGGATTCATCACGGAGGCCCACAGAAAGCTGAGGCCCGTCGAGACCGACGTGGAAGGGATATTTGTGGCGGGATGTGCCCAGGGGCCGAAAGATATCGCGGATGCGGTGGCCCACGCGAATGCCGCGGCAAGCAAAGTCCAGGGGTTGTTTGCAAAACATAGAAATGACAAAAGCGTTGGAGGTTAGAGGTTGGAGGTTTGAGGCTGGAATCTTTTGCCTCCAACCTGAAGCGAAGCGGACCTCAAACCTCAATCGGAGCGATCATCAGTGAAACGCCTCGGTGTTTTTATCTGTCATTGCGGAGTGAATATCGCCGGGACCGTGGATGTGAAGTCGGTTGCCGAGAAGACGGGGAAGATCGATGACGTGGCCCACAGCACCGACTACATCTATATGTGCTCCGAGCCGGGACAGCAGATTATCCGTGAGTCCATCCGCGAGAAGGGGTTGGAAGGGGTCGTGGTAGCCTGCTGTTCGCCCAGTATGCATGAGAACACCTTCCGCAAGGCGGTCCGTTCTCAAGGGATGAACCCTTATTTGTGTGAGATAGCCAACATTCGAGAGCAGTGCAGTTGGGTTCACCAGAAGGACAAGGAAGCGGCAACAAGGAAGGCCGAGGAGATCATCAGGGCGACCCTCGAAAAGGTGAGAAAGAACGAATCGCTGGAGGCGATCGGGGTTTCCGTAAACCGGAGGGTCATGGTGATTGGCGGGGGGATCGCAGGTCTCACGGCATCCCTCGATCTGGCGGAAGGAGGATACGAGGTCGTTCTTGTTGAAAGGGAATCCTCCCTGGGTGGGCACATGGCTCAACTCTCCACGACCTTCCCGGACAACGACCCGGCCCTCTCCGGCCTGATCTCGAGAGCGTCCGAGGTAGAGAACCACTCCCGGATTGATCTGCACTGTTACTGCGAAGTGGAAGATGTGAAAGGTTATGTGGGGAACTTTGACGTGGTTCTTCGGGAGAAGATCACCTCGGTGAACTGGGAAAAGTGCACCGGATGCGGCCTTTGCACAGGAGCGTGTCCGGTGGAAACCCTTTCGGAGTTTGAGAGAGGGATGGGAATACGAAAGGCCGTCGACATCCTCTTCCCGAACAGCGTCCCCAATAAACCGGTGATCGATCGAAGTGTCTGCCGGCACTTCTTGGACGGAAGCTGCAGGAGGTGCGAAGAGGTCTGCCCGGAAAAGGCGATCGATTTTGAACAGAAGGAGGAGAGGATTAACCAGAAGGTTGGGGCGATTGTTGTGGCCACAGGGTATGACCTCTTCCCGAAGGAACAGCTGGGTGAATACGGATACGGCCAGATCAAAGATGTGATCGACGGTCTCACCTTTGAGAGGATGCTCTCGCCGGGTGGGCCGACGGGAGGCAAGATCCTTCGGCCGTCCGACGGTAAAGTTCCCAAGGAGATGGTCTTTATCCAGTGTGTGGCATCGAGAGACCCGGACCGATACATGCCTTACTGTTCAAGGATCTGCTGCATGTACACGGCAAAGCATGCCACGGTCTACAAGGAGAAAGTTCCGGACGGACAGCCCTATGTTTTCTACATGGATATTCGATCGGACAGCAAGGGCTACGAGGAGTTTTTCCAGAAGACCGTGGAAGAGAAGGGAATCCTCTATCTCAAGGGCCGGGTTTCCAGGGTCTTCCAGGATAATGGAAAAGTGAGGGTCCTGGGCGTGGACACGCTGACCGGAAAGATGGTCGAAGTGGCCGCGGACATGGTCGTCCTGGCAACAGCCCTTGTCCCGAGCCCGGGGGTGAAGGACCTGGCTGCCAAGCTGAGGGCGACGGCGGACCGGTTCGGATTCCTGACGGAGGCTCACATCAAACTCTATCCTGTGGAAAGCTCGACAAAAGGGATTTATCTCGCGGGCTGCGGTCAGGGTCCCAAAGATATTTCTGATACCGTGTCCCAGGCCTCCGCCACAGCCAGCAAGATCCAGGCCCTGCTTTCTACAGATATGCTGATGCAGGACCCCCTGATTGCCTTTGTGGACGAGGGAATTTGCAGCGGTTGCGGGATCTGCGTGGAGATCTGCCCCTATGAAGCAAGAGAGATGGATTCACGTCGGGGGATTTCAATCGTTCATCAGGCGCTCTGTCAAGGATGCGGCGCGTGCATTGCCGCCTGTCCGAATAACGCCTGTGAACTGAGAAACCACAGGGCAGGCCAGGTCCTGCGCATGCTCGAAACGTTTGTGACGTGAAGAAGCATAGGGCATAGCGCATAGCGCATAGAGTGGAAAGAGAAATAGAAAAGGAAGGAACTCAAGAATTTGTTTTTGGATCAACTCTGTGCCCTATGCTCTTTGCGCTATGCCGGGAAGGAGGATAAACATTTGGAAACGGCGGTGAATATCGATGGGAGCGATGTGCGGTTCCTCGAAGAGGCCATGAAGAAAAGCGGGGAGAACCTGAATCTCTGCTACCAGTGCCTGAAGTGCACCGCCGGTTGCCCTACCGCGCCTTACATGGACATTCGGCCCAACAATATCATCCGGATGATCCAGATGGGCATGAAGGATGCGGTCCTGAGAAGCCATGCCATCTGGCTCTGTGTCTCGTGTGAGACATGCGGCACACGGTGCCCGAACGAAATCGATATCGGCGTCCTGATGGACACCCTGAGGGAAATGGCGATTGAAGAGAAGGTCCCTGCCGCAGAGAAGAACATTCACCTCCTTCATGAGGCCTTTATCCAGAGCATCCGCAGGGGGGGGAGGGTTCACGAGGCGACCATGTTGATCGATTACAAACTGAGGTCCCGAGACTTTCTTACGGACCTCGGCCCTGGGATGAAGCTCTTTTTCAAAGGGAAAATCCCCCTGTTGCCCGAGTTTATCAAGGGGCGGAAGGATGTCCAGAGGATTTTCGAAAGATGCACCAAAGAGAAATAGAGTAGGCGGAACATTGGAATATTGGAATGATGGAATATTGGGAAAAGAGTACTAAAGAATGGATTGATGAAACACAATCTGTTTTTGTTTGAACCATTATTCCACTATTCCATTATTCCAGGATTCCCCTGGAGGTTCTTATGAGGTTTTCTTATTTTCCGGGCTGTACGGTCCATTCGACATCCTTGGAATACGGGAAATCGACGGATGCGGTTTTCAAAACCCTGGGTGCCGAGTTGGTTGAGATCAGTGACTGGAACTGTTGTGGGGCAGCGGCAACACACAGCATCAATCATCTGCTCTCCCTCTGCCTGCCGGCGCGGAATATTGCGATTGCCCAATCGTCAAACGCAGGCCCCCTGGTGATTCCGTGCGCCGGGTGTTTCAACATGTTGAAGCGGGCCGAACATGCATTGAAAACAGACGAGGCAAAGCGAAAAGAGATCGAGGAGATCGTCGGGTTTACCTATGACACCTCTTTCGAGCTCATGGCCGTGATGGATGTGATTGTCAACCGGATCGGTCTGGACAAGGTTCGCGAAAAGGTGAGGAAACCTCTATCGGGCATGAAGGCAGCCTGCTACTACGGATGTGCGTTGGTTAGACACCCCAAAGTGACGCAGTTGGACAACCCGGAGAACCCTCAAATGCTGGACCGGCTCATGGGGGCCATTGGAGCCGAGACCGTAAAGTGGTCTTACAAGGTTGATTGTTGCGGTGCGGACCTCGCCCTGACCTACGGTGATGTGGTGAAGAAAATGGTGGGAAAAATCGTGGCCATGGCCAAAGAGGCGGGCGCCCAGTGCATTGTCACGTCGTGCGGTCTTTGCCAGGCCAATCTGGAAATGAGGCAGGACGAGGGACTGCCGATCTTTTACTTTACCGAATTGATGGGGGTTGCCTTCGGGGTGGAGAAGCGGGATCAGTGGTGGGGGAAACATATGATTTCCCCCAAGGCGTTGCTGGAATCGCTGGGATTAACGTAGCGTCCGTAACTCCGATTTTTGTCTTGATGGGAGAAGGGGAAAAATCCCAAGTTCCAAGCACCAAATTACAAATAAGCACCAATCTCCAGATTCAAGAAAAGGCTTCTCTTTGAATCATTTGAAATTAGGATTTTGAATTTTTCTGGGATTTGGAGATTGGGATTTGGAATTTAGAGCCGTGAGGTGAAAATGAGGGGTGGCAAAGGAACAGCGCTGGTGGTCGGGGCAGGGATCGCGGGAATGCAGTCTGCGCTTCTGCTGGCGGAGACCGGAACAAAGGTCTTCCTCCTGGAGCAGGGACCGGCGATCGGCGGATACTTCCCGTTGCTGGACAAGACCTTTCCGACGAACTCCTGCGGCGTCTGCTTCATGAGTCCCACGCCTCCCGCCTTCTGTCCGATCTACGAGTGCCACCTGCATGACGGAATCGAACTGATGCCCTACAGCGAGGTGCTGGGGGTCGAGGGGGAGGCTGGAGATTTCAAGGTTTCCATCCTTCGCAAGCCGAGATTTGTTGATGCAAAGAAGTGTACCCTTTGCGACGCATGTAGCAAGGTTTGCCCGGTTGATGTGGAGCGGGAATTCGGGGGCGGTTTGGAGAAGCGAAAGGCGATCTACCTTCCTTTTGCCCAGGCAATTCCTCACAGCATGGTGATCGACCCCAAGTCATGCATCCGGTGCGGTGAGTGCGTAAGGGTCTGCGCCCCCGGGGCGATCGATCTCGACATGAAGGAAGAACAGGAAACGCTCAATACGGGTGCGATCCTCCTGGGATTCGGGTTTGAACCCTTCTGGGCACAGAAGAAAGGGGAGTACGGGTTCGGTCGGTACGGGAACGTGCTGACAAGTATTCAGTTCGAGCGAATGCTTTCCACGTCGAGCCCCACCCAGGGATTTCCGGTTCGCATGTCGGATCGGAAACCGATGAAGAAGATCGCCTTTCTCCAATGCGTGGGATCCCGTGATCCCTCGTGCGGACAGGATCACTGCTCCACGATCTGCTGCATGTATGCGACCAAGCAGGCGATGATTGCAAAAGACCGGGATCCCGGCCTAGGCGTCACGTTCTTCTACATGGACATCCGGCCCATGGGCAAGGATTATGAACGCTACTACGAGAGGGCAAAGACGGAATACGGAATCGTCTACAAGCGATGCGCCATCTCTTCCATCAAAGAAGTGCAGAGTACAAAGAACCTCCTGATCACCCATGTCCGGGAAGACGGGATCTTTGAGGAAGAGGAGTTCGACGCAGTCGTTCTCTCCGTGGGATTCACGCCACCTCAAGACATTCAGGCGTTGGCCAAGAGAATGGGGCTTCGGTTAAATCGACAGGGGTTCTGTGAGACGGAGGAGTTTAGCCCTCCCCAGACCTCGGTCAGGGGAATTTTTGTGGGCGGAGCCTTCCGGGGTCCCCGGGACATTCCGGAGACAGTGGTGGAAGGTTCGAGTGCCGCGGCTGCAGCAGCCTCTTTCCTTGTTCCCCACCGCCTGCCTGAACCTGCAAAGGAGTATCCTGTTGAAGGTGCCCTCGCGGAGGAGATTCCGAAGATCGGGGTTTTCCTCTGCCACTGCGGCGACGAGTTGAAGAAGAGCCTCTCTGTCCAGGGGTTGATCGAAAAGACCAAGAAGCTGAGAGACGTTGCCCACGTTGAGGAGGTTGGATTAGCCTGTCAGCCTGGAGACGCCGATCTGATCAAGCGGGGTATCGGAGAACACGGGCTCAATCGGATTGTCATGGCGGGCTGTTCCCACCGGGAGATCCGGAACACGATGGAGGAGATGGCCAAGGGGATCGGCTTCAATCCCACCCTGATCGAATATGCCAATATCCGGGAGCAGTGTGCCTTTGTCCACCGGGACGATCCTGAAGCAGCCACAGAGAAAGCCATGGCTTTGATCATGATGGCGGTGGAAAGGGCAAGATGGCTCCAACCGATTCGAAGAGGAAGACAGAAGGTCGAGAAGGTGGGGTTGGTTGTCGGCGGAGGCCTCGCCGGGATGAGCGCTTCTCTGCGACTGGCAGAACAGGGCTACCGGGTCCACTTGATCGAGAAGGGGAAAGAGCTGGGCGGAAACCTGAGAGACTCCTTTTACACACTCAAGGGATCTCAGCCTCAGGTTCTGTTGCACGATCTGATCAAGAGGGTTGAAGGTTTTCATTCCATACACCCCTATTTCGAAACAGAGGTTGTCGGTTTTGAACGGAAGAATGGGAACTACCGAACGAGAATCCGCATCGGGGATGAAGAAAAGGTTTTGGATCACGGGGCCCTGATCCTGGCCACGGGTGGCAAAGAGATTTCGCCGAAAGGGTTTCTCTACGGCGAAGACTCCCGGGTGATCACTCAGAGACAGTTGGAAAGGATGATTTATTCGAAGAATGATGCCTTAACGAATATCCGGTCCATAGTGATGATCCAGTGCGTCGGGTCCCGGGATGAAGAACATCCCTATTGCAGCCGAATCTGCTGTGGTCATGCCGTGAAGAACGCTCTGAAGTTGAAGGAAATCAATCCTCAGACACAGGTGTACGTGCTCTACAGGGATGTCAGGACGTACGGCTTCTATGAGATGTATTACCAGGAGGCACGGAGGAAGGGAGTCGTCTTTATCCGCTACGATCTGGATAACAGGCCCGTCGTGGCACTGAAAGAGGGAGTGCTTCAGGTGTCATTGCTTGATCCGGCAATGGGCAGCCGGGTGATCCTTGCAGCAGACCGAGTCATCCTGAGCACGGGGATTGAGCCCGACGATAACCGGAAGCTGGCAGGGATTTTTGACGTGAAACTGAATCCCGATGGATTCTTCATGGAGGCCAATCCCAAGTCGGCGCCTCTCGATTCGGTCGATCGCGGAAAATTCTTCTGCGGCCTTTGCCATTCCCCCAACTTGATCGAGGATGTGATCTCGCAGGGGAATGCGGCGGCCGCGCGGGCAGCCACCCTCCTCTCGAAAGAGTCTGTGGAGAACAAGATCCATCTGGCCTACGTGGTCAAGCGGCTCTGCTGCGGATGCGGCCTCTGTGTCTCTGTCTGTCCCTATCAGGCGAGGGTGATCAATGAAGAAGAAGGGAAGGCGGACGTCACCGAGAACCTCTGCCAGGGATGCGGGAACTGCGTGGTGGCCTGTCGCAACGCAGCCTCGCAACAGAAGAACTTTGAAAAGGGGATGAACCTGGCCGTCCTCGACGCGGCCCTCGATTGAACATGTTGGAGGTTAGAGGTCTGAGGTTGGAGGCACAACATCGAGAACATGGGGCAGGATGGGTTTGTCTTTGCCTCAAGCGAAGCGATCCTCCAACCTTAAACCTCAAACCGTGATGAACGGAGGTAAAAAATGGCTGAATTTGAACCGAGGATCGTTGCCTTTCTCTGCCACTGGTGCACGTACACCGGGGCGGATCTTGCCGGAACAACCCGGCAGCAGTATCCTCCTAACATCCGCATCATCCATCTGATGTGCTCGGGAGCGGTGGACTCCATCTATGTGTTGAAGGCGCTCATCGACGGAGCAGACGGTGTGTTGATCGGTGGGTGCCATCCGGGAGATTGCCACTACCAGACGGGTAACTACAAGGCCAGGAGAAGGGTTGCCATTCTGAAGGGGATCCTGAATGAACTGGGATTTACAGAGGACCGGATCCTGCTCAAATGGATCAGTGCCAGTGAAGGCAAACTTTTCGCCGACACCGTAACGAAAATGGTCGATGATCTGAGGAAACTGGGTCCGAACCCCATGAAACAACTCTGGAACGCCTAAAACACAGTGTAAGTGTTAGTGTTAGTGAAGGGGATTGCTAACACAAA
>Ga0079037_100002242_pt1 | contig 10519 bp, 12 predicted proteins | sample Mud3Dept4metaG_FD_71479 | JGI IMG/M metagenome (GOLD analysis project Ga0079037, IMG submission 71479) | Freshwater wetland microbial communities from Ohio, USA, analyzing the effect of biotic and abiotic controls - Mud 3 Core 4 Depth 4 metaG | ecosystem: Environmental > Aquatic > Freshwater >... | reverse complement strand
TCGACATCGGCCAGGTCGAAGGCGCCTTCATCCAGGGCATGGGCTGGCTGACGATGGAAGAGCTGGTCTGGCACCCCGCCGACGGTTCCGCGCGGGCCGGGCTGCTGCTGACCCACGCGCCCAGCACCTACAAGATTCCGACGGCGAACGACTGCCCGCCGGTCTTCAACACCCGCCTGTTCGAGCGCCCGAACCGCCACGACAGCATCCACCGCAGCAAGGCGGTGGGCGAGCCGCCGCTGCTGCTGCCGTTCTCGGTGTTCTTCGCCATCCGCGACGCCATCTCGGCGGTGGGCGGCCACCGCGTCGACCCGCCGCTGCAGGCGCCGGCCACGGCCGAGGCCATCCTGCGCGCCATCGGCGCCGTGCAAGCGGCCTCGTGATGCCGCCCGACCTGCAAGAGGCCGCGCGTCAGTGGCGAATGGCGGCGCGGCCGGCGGTGGTGGTCGAGGTGCGGCGAGCGCGCGGCTCGGTGCCGCGCGAGGCCGGCACGCGCATGCTGGTGGCGGCCGACGAGGTGCTGGGCACCATCGGTGGCGGTCATCTCGAACTGAAGGCCATCGCCGATGCGCGCGCGTTGCTGGCGCACGGCGGCGCTGCGTTCGAGCAGCGCGTCACGCTCGGTCCGACGCTCGGCCAGTGCTGCGGCGGCGCGCTCGACCTGCGCTTCACGGCGCTGGCCGCCGAGGACCCCGCGGCCTGGCCGCTGCAGGCGCCGCGCTTCACCCTGCAGCTCTACGGCGCGGGTCATGTCGGCCGCGCCATCGTGCGGCTGCTGGCCGGCATTGCCTGCCGCGTGCAGTGGATCGACGAACGCGAGAGCGAGTTTCCCGCCCGAGCATTGCCGGACCACATCGAGCGCATCTGCGTCGAGCCGGTGCAGGCCGAGGTGGCGCAGGCACCGCCGGGTGCGTTCTACCTCGTGCTCACGCACAGCCACGAACTGGACATGGCCCTCGCGCAGGCGATCCTGCGGCGCGGCGATTTCGGCTGGTTCGGCCTCATCGGATCGAAGACCAAGCGCGCACGCTTCGCGCACCGCCTGCGCGAGCGCGGGTTTGCCGAGCCGCTGATCGAGCGCATCGTGTGCCCGATCGGCCTGCCCGGCATCACCGGCAAGGAGCCCGAGGTGATTGCGGTGGCAGTGGTGGCGCAGTTGCTGCAGGTGGGCGAGCGCAGCAGCCTCAGTGGCCCCTGAACACCGGCTCGCGTCGTGCGGCGAAGGCCGCCAGTCCTTCGCGCAGGTCGTCGCTCGTCGCGCAGGCGGCTTCCCGTTCGCGCATGCGCGGCAGGTCGAAGACGCCGCTGGCGATATCGTTCAGCGACTGCTTCATGCCGCGCACCGCCAGGGGCGCACCGGCCAGCAAGGCATCGGCCAGGGCGTCGACCACGGCATCCAGTCGCTGCGCCGGAACCAGCGCGTCGAGGTAACCGATGCGCTGCAATTCGGCGGCACTCACCGTCTCGGCGAGCAGGAACAGCCGCTTGGCCGCGGCCAGCCCCAGGCGCGACACGAAGCGTCGCAGGCCGCTGGGGTAGTAGTGCAGCCCCAGCCGGGCGGCCGGCATGCGCAGCTCCATGCCTTCGACGCCGACGCGGAAGTCGCAGGCCAGCGCCAGGTCGGTGGCGCCGCCGAAGACGCCGCCGTTCAGGCGCGCGATGGTCGGCACCGGCAAGGCTTCGAGCGCGTCGACGGTGTGCTCGAAGAGGCGCGGGTCGTCGCTGGCCGCATGTTCCGATTCCTCGAGTTCGCCGAGATGGAAGCCGGCGCAGAAGGCACGCCCGCTGCCGGTGAGCACGAGCACGCGAATGCCCGGCTCGGCGGCGATGCGCTGGACGTGGCCGCGCAGGGCCAGCAGATCCTCGCGGTGCAGCCGGTTCAGGTGGCGCGGCCGGCTCAGCGTGATGGTGGCGCGGCCGGCCCGGTCCAGCGCCAGCACCGGCGGCCCGGCCGGCAGCGTCATCGCAGATCGGGCAGGTAGCGCACCGCGAGCACGCCTTCGATCGCGCCCAGCGCCTGCAGCACGCCGGGCTGGACCGGGCTCTCGACGTCGACCAGCGTGTAGGCCATCTCGCCGCGCGACTTGTTGACCATGTTGTGGATATTCAGTCCCGCGTTCGCCATGGTCGTCGAGATCTGGCCCAGCATGTTGGGCACGTTGGCGTTGGCGATCGCCACCCGGTGGGCCGACTCGCGCGCCATCGCCACGCTCGGAAAGTTGACGGCATTGGCGATCTGCCCGTGCTCGAGGTAGTCGCGCAGCTGGTCGACCACCATCACGGCGCAGTTGTCCTCGGCCTCGCGTGTGCTGGCCCCCAGGTGGGGCAGCGCCACGACCCGCGGGTGGCCGTGCAGCTCGGCGGCAGGGAAGTCGCAGACATAGGCCGCCAGCCGCTCGGCCGCCAGTGCTTCCAGCACGGCCGCATTGCTGGCCACGCCGTCGCGGCTGAAGTTCAGCAGCACGGCGCCCGGGCGCATGAGGCCGATATTGCCATCGTTGACGAGGTGGCGCGTGGCCTCGAGCAGCGGCACGTGCAGGGTCACGAACTGCGCCTGCCTCAGCACCTCGTTGACGCTGGCCGCGCGCCGCACCTGCGAGGGCAGGCTCCAGGCGGCGTCGACGGTGATCTCGGGGTCGAAGCCGAGCACGTTCATGCCCAGCTTGATGGCGGTGTCGGCCACCAGGCAGCCGATCTTGCCCAGGCCGACGATGCCCAGCGTCTGGCCCTGCAGTTCGTAGCCGGCGTAGGCCTTCTTGCCGTCCTCGACCTGCCGCTCGAGGTCGGGCGCCGACGGGTCGAGTGCGGCCACGAAGCGCAGCGCCGGCGCGATCTGCCGCGCCGCGATCAGCATGCCGGCGAGCACCAGTTCCTTGACCGCGTTGGCGTTGGCGCCCGGGGCATTGAAGACCGGCACGCCGCGGGTCGTCATCGCCGCCACCGGGATGTTGTTGGTGCCGGCGCCGGCGCGGCCGATGGCGCGCACGCTGGCCGGAATGGGCCGGTCGTGCAGGTCGGCGCTGCGCACCAGGATGGCGGCCGGCTCGGTCACGTCCTTGCCGACGCGGTAGCGCTCGGCCGGCAGCCGCGACAGCCCGCTGGCCGAGATCTGGTTCAGCACCAGCACCTGCAGCCGGTCAGCCATGCTGGGCCTCGAATTCCTTCATGTAAGCCACCAGCGCCGCCACGCCTTCGACCGGCATTGCGTTGTAGATCGACGCGCGCATGCCGCCCACCGAGCGGTGGCCCTTGAGCTGCACCATGCCGCGGGCCTCGGCCCCCTTCAGGAAGTCGGCATCCAGGGCCTCGTCCCTGAGCTTGAAGGGCACGTTCATCAGGCTGCGGCATTCGCGCGCCACCGGCGCGCGATAGAACGAGGCGCTGTCGAGATAGTCGTAGAGCAGCGCCGCCTTGGCGCGGTTTCTCGTCTCCATCGCCGCCAGCCCGCCCTGGGCCCGGATCCACTTGAACACCAGTCCGGCGATGTAGATGGCGTAGGTCGGCGGCGTGTTGTACATGCTGTCGTTGTCGGCCACGGTCTTGTAGTCGAAGGCCGAGGGCGTGGCCGGCAGCGCCTGGCCCAGCAGGTCCTCGCGCACGATGACGATCGTCAATCCGGCCGGGCCGATATTCTTCTGCGCGCCGCCGTAGATGAGGCCGTACCGGGACACATCCACCGGGCGCGACAGCAGGTTGCTCGACATGTCGGCGACCAGCGGCACGGTGCCGACATCGGGCGTCTCCGGGTATTCGACGCCGCCGATGGTCTCGTTGCTGCAGATGTGCACGTAGGCGGCGTCGGGGTCGAGCCGCCACGAGGCACGCGGCGGGATCGTCGTGTAGCCGCTGTCGGCGGCGCTGGCGGCGACGTTGACCTTGGCGTACTTCTTCGCTTCCTTGATCGACTTCTTGCTCCACTCGCCGGTGTCGATGTAGTCGGCGCCGGCGTGACCGCGCAGCAGGTTCATCGGCACGATGGCGTTTTCGGCGATCGCGCCGCCCTGCATGAACAGCACCTTGTAGGTGGCGGGGATGGCGAGCAGCTCGCGCAGCAGCGTCTCGGCTTCGTGGGCGATGGCGATGAATTCCTTGCCGCGGTGGCTCATTTCCATCACCGACATGCCCGAGCCGTGCCAGTCGAGCATCTCGTCGGCGGCCTGCCGCAGCACGGCTTCGGGCAGCGCGGCCGGGCCGGCGCTGAAATTGAACACGCGGGTCATGCGGGAATCTCCGGAAGTTGGGTCGGGGCAAGGCGCATTATCGGGGGCGAGCCGCCCTTGACACCGGTCAAGGACGGCAGGCCGGGTTCGTCCGTACAGTCTGGCCCATTCGCCCCCGGCCGCAGCCGGGGTGCTCGAGGTTGCCCAACATGTATCACCACCTGCTCGTGCCGATCGACGGCAGCGAACTCTCCGAGCGCGCCGCCGACGCCAGCCTGGAACTGGCGCGCAAGGTCGGCGCACGCATCACCGGCTTCGTCGTCGAACCGCACCCGCCGCTGCCGAGCATGGGCGCGAACCCGGCCGCCTATGCGCGCGATGCCGACGACCACCTCGCCCGCACCGAAGCCCACGCACACGAGGTGCTGGGCCAGTTCGCGGCCAGGGCAGCGGCCGCGGGCGTGCCCTTCGACGGACACTTCCGGCGCACCGACGGCGTCGACGATGCCATTCTCGAGGCGGCTGCCGAATACGACTGCGACATGATCGTGATGGTCACGCACGGCCGCGGTGTCTTCGGCGAGTTGCTCTTCGGCTCGCACACCAAGAATCTGCTGGCGCGCACCCGGTTGCCGCTGCTGGTGCTGCATTGAACGCGCTGGCCACAGTGGTGCAGACGTTCGAAGGCCGTCTGGCTGCGCTGCTCGCCAGCAGCGGGCTGGCGCCGCTGCGGCTCGCCGGCCACACGCTGCTGCCGCTGGTGCAGGGCGGCATGGGCGTGGGGGTGTCGGCGCACCGCCTGGCCGGTGCGGTGGCCGCCGAAGGGGGCGTGGGCACGATCTCCAGCGTCGACCTGCGCCGCCATCATGCCGACCTGATGGCGCGCAGCAGCGGGCTCGATCCCGGCGAGGCCGCCAAGCGGGTCATCGACGAGGCCAACCTGGAGGCGATCTCGCGCGAGATCGCCGCCGCGCGTGCGGCGTCCGCGGGCCGCGGCCTGCTGGCCATCAACGTGATGCGCGCGGTGAGCGCCTACGCGACGTCGGTCAGGCGCGCGCTCGAAGCCGGCATCGACGCCGTCGTCGTCGGCGCCGGTCTGCCGCTGGACCTGCCCGATCTGGCGCAGGACCACCCGCGTGCCGCGCTCATCCCCATCCTCAGCGACGCCCGCGGCGTGCAGCTCATCGTCAAGAAGTGGGAGCGCAAGAAGCGGCTGCCGGACGCCATCGTCATCGAGCACCCGCGGCTGGCCGGCGGCCACCTGGGTGCGGCGAGGATCGCCGACCTGCACGACCCGCGTTTCGAGTTCGAGAACGTGATCCCGGCGTCGCTCGCCTTTCTGCGTGCGGCGGGCATCGAGCGCGAGATCCCGCTCATTGCCGCCGGCGGCATCCGCAGCCACGCCGACATCGCCCGCGTGCAGGCGCTCGGCGCGGCCGCGGTGCAGCTGGGCACGCCGTTCGCCGTCACCAGCGAAGGCGACGCACACCCGGAATTCAAGCGTGTGCTGGCCGAGGCGCGGGACGACGAGATGGTCGAATTCACCAGCGTGGCCGGTCTGCCTGCGCGCGCCGTCGGCACGCCCTGGCTGCGCTCCTACCTGCGCATCGAGGACAAGCTGCAGGCGGTGGCCCACCCCAAGTCACGCTGCACGAAATCCTTCGACTGCCTGGCGCAATGCGGCCTGCGCGACGGTCTGCCGGGCTGGGGGCAGTTCTGCATCGACAACCAGCTCGCCGCGGCGCTGCGCGGCGACGTCAGGAAGGGTCTGTTCTTCCGTGGCGTCGGCGCCTTGCCCTTCGGCAGCCAGATCCGCAGCGTGCGCGAGCTGATCGAACGCCTGCTGACGCCGGCCGCCCTGCAGCCGGCCTGAATGAACTGGAGTAGCGAGATGAAACTGAATCGACGCCGCCTGCTGGGCAGCCTGACCGCCTGGCTGGCGCTGCCGGCCACCGTCCGTGCCGCAGCGCCGCTGGTGCAGGTGTGGAAGGACGTCAGCTGCGGCTGCTGTCACGACTGGATCGTGCACATGAAGGCCAACGGCTTCGACGTGCGCGCCTACGACGAGGGCAACGCCGCGGCGCGTCATCGCCTCGGGGTGCCGCAGAAGTACGGTTCGTGCCACACCGCGCTCGTCGACGGCTATGCCATCGAGGGCCATGTGCCGGCGCGCGAGGTCCAGCGGCTGCTGCGCGAACGGCCCTCGGCCGTGGGCCTGGTGGTGCCGGGCATGCCGATCGGCTCGCCCGGCATGGACACGCCGGCCTATGGCGGCCGGCGGGACGCCTATGCGGTGCTGCTGCTCGCCGCCGACGGCAGCACCACCGTCTACGCCTCCTACAGCGCGCGTGCCCCTGGCTGACGACGAACCGGCGCCGCGGCGGTCGGCAAGGCTTGCCCCGCGCCGGCTGCAGTGAGAGCATCACCGCACCCACAACCCCGGAGACAAACCATGGCCAAGCCGATGTTCGACGCCGAAGCGCTGGTCTCGATGTTCGAGACCGCCACCGCCCGCCAGGGCGCACAACTGCAGAAGGCGGTGAGCGACGCCACGATGGCCTCGCTGCAGGGCCGCGAGCTGACGCTGAAGAATATCCGCGCCGCACTCAAGACGGTGACCGAGGCAGCGAGCACCGGTGCCGCCAAGAACCTCACCGCGGGGGTCGATGCCGAGGCCCTGCTCGACAAGGCCGTGGCCGGCATGGACGACGCGCTGCTGAAGGCCGTGGAAGCCAACCGGCTGGCGTTGTCCCGCCTCGTCGAGCAGGGCGCCGACCTGCGCGAGAAGCATCTCAAGAAGGCGCTCGACGATCTGGACAAGTTCGAGGACACGATGTTCGCTGCCGTGAAGAAGGCCGCCGCCGGCGTCGAGGGGCCGATGGCCGGTGCCTGGACGCAGGTGCTGGAGAAGATGCAGGCCGGCGGCACGCTGTCGGGCGCCAAGGCCAGCAGCGCGGCCGAGGAACTGGCGGCGCAGATGCAGGGCGCGATGCGCAGCACGCGGGCGGCGTCGATGCGTGCCGCGCAGGCGCTGGCCGAGAGCTACACCGCGATGGTCAGCGGCGTGCTGCTCGGCATGTCGGACGCGCTGCAGGCCGGCAGCGCTGCGAAGAAGCCGGCGGCGAAGAAGTAGCAGACCGGGCCCGCCGCGGCGGGCCCTACACTTGCCGACCATGAAGAATGTCGTCATCTCGGGCAGCGGCCTGTACCGGCCGCCGCATGTCATCACCAACGCCGAGCTGGTGCAGGCCTTCAACGCCTACGCCGACCTGCAGAATGCGAAGAATGCGGCGCGCATCGCTGCCGGCGAGGTGCCGGGGATGGTGCATTCCAGCGTCGATTTCATCGAGAAGGCATCGGGCATCAAGCAGCGCTACGTGCTGGAGAAGGCCGGCGTGCTCGACCCGACGCGCATGCGGCCGAAATTCGAGCCGCGGCCCGACGAAGCGCTCAGCCTGATGGCCGAGATCGCCGTGGCAGCGGCCAAGCAGGCGCTGGCCGCCGCCGGCAAGACCGGCAGCGACATCGACGGCGTGCTCTGCGCCGCCGCCAACATGCAGCGCGCCTACCCGGCGATGGCCTGCGAGATCCAGGCGGCGCTGGGGGCCGGCGGTTATGCCTTCGACATGAACGTGGCCTGTTCCTCGGCCACCTTCGCGATCGAGCAGGCGGCCAATGCGGTGCGCAGCGGCAGCGCGGCCTGCGTGCTGGTGGTCAACCCCGAGATCACCTCGGCGCACCTGGAGTGGCGCGACCGCGACTGCCACTTCATCTTCGGCGACGTGTGCACCGCGGTCGTCGTCGAGGCCGAGGACACCGCCACCGCGCCCGATCGCTGGCGCATCCTGGGCACCAAGCTCGTCACGCAGTACTCCAACAACATCCGCAATAACGCCGGCTTCCTGAACCGCTGCGAGGACACCGACCCCGACGCACGCGACAAGACCTTCATGCAGGAGGGCCGCAAGGTGTTCAAGGAGGTGGTGCCGATGGCCGCTGCGCACATCGAGCAGCATCTGCACGGGCTGGGCTTCGAGCCGACGCAGGTGCGCCGCTACTGGTTGCACCAGGCCAACCTCGGCATGAACCAGCTCATCCTCAAGCGGCTGGTCGGCCGCGACGCCGGCGACGACCTGGCGCCCGTCATCCTGAGCGAATACGCCAACACCGCGTCGGCAGGTTCGATCATCGCCTTCCACGAGCATCATGCCGACCTGAAACCGGGCGACCTGGGAGTGATCTGCTCCTTCGGCGCCGGCTATTCGGTCGGCAGCGTCGTCGTGCGGCGCATCTGATCGGCGCCGCTGCATTCCGCACTTCGGGCCTGCGGTTTCGGCGAAGTGTTAGGGTTGGCATCTGTCGATGCCGAAGGAGTATGAGATGTCCGAACTCACCACCACCCAGAAAGACAAGCTGATGACCGACCTGCGCGTGGTCGTCGCCGATGCGGAGGAGCTGCTCAGGCTGACCGCCGGCGACCTCAACGAGAGCACCGCCGGCCTGCGCGAGCGGCTGCAGCAGCGCCTGTCCGAGGCCAAGCACAGCCTGCTGACGCTGCAGGCCAGCGCCGCCGAGAAGGCCAAGGCCGCCGGCCACGCCGCCGACGACTATGTGCACGACCACCCCTGGAGCGCGATCGCCGTTGGCGCCGGCGTCGGCCTGGTGGTCGGGCTGCTGATCGGGCGGCGCTGATGCCCGGCCGGCCATGACCGGCCCGGCCGCCAGCGGCGGCCTGTTCCATTCGCTGCGACGACTGGTCGGCACCGGTGTAGAGATCCTGCAGGTACGGTTGGAGCTCTTCGCAAGCGAGCTCGAACAGGAGAAGCTGCGCCTCTTCGACGCCTTGCTGCTGGCGGCCATCGGCCTGGTGCTGGCCGCTCTGGCGCTGGTGCTGGCCATTGGCTTCGTCGTGCTGCTGTTCCAGGAGGGCTACCGCCTGCCCGCCGTGGGCGTGCTCACGCTGCTCTTCGGCGGCGGGGGCTGGTGGTCCCTGAGCCGCGCGCGCGAGCGCCTGCGTGCCGGCGACGGCGGACCCTTTGCGCTGACACTGGGCGAACTGCGACGCGACCGCGAGGGCCTGGCCGCTGCCGAGTCGCCGCGCGAGGAGCGATGAGCCGGCAGCGCGCGGCGGCGCTGGCGGTGCGCCAGCAGATGCTGCTGGTGCGCAGCGCCGAATTGCGTGGCCGCCTGGCCGCCGATGCGGCCGTGCTGCAGCGCCCGCTGGCCGTAGCCGACCGCGTGCGCACGGCCTGGCGCTGGTTGCAGTACCACCCCGCGGCGCCGCTGACGGCGCTGGTCGTGGTCGTCATCCTGCGCCCGCGGCGTGCGCTGCGCTGGAGCCTGCAGGCCTGGTCGGCCTGGCGGGCATGGCGCCAGCTGAAGCTGCGGCTGCAAGCGATCGCCTGACCCCGCCCGGCGGCGGGGTGGCGGGGCGGCGGCACGGGCCGGCCCGTGCGCTATCGTCGCCGGCATGGCGGATTTCAGTTTCTTCTGGCACGACTACGAGACGTTCGGCGTCGTGCCGCGGCGCGACCGGCCGGCGCAGTTTGCGGGCCTGCGCACCGACCGCGAGCTGAACGAGATCGGCGATCCGGTGATGTGGTACTGCCGTCCCGCGCCCGACGTGCTGCCCGACCCCGAGAGCGTGCTGCTCACCGGCATCCTGCCGCAGCAGGCGTTGCAGCAGGGCCTGCCCGAGCATGAATTTGCCGCCCGCATCGAGGCCGAGCTGGGGCGCGACGGCACCGTGGGCGTCGGCTACAACAGCATCCGCTTCGACGACGAGGTCACGCGCTTCCTGTTCTGGCGCAGCCTCATCGATCCCTATGCCCGCGAATGGCAGAACGGCTGCGGGCGCTGGGACCTGATGGACGTCGTGCGCTGCACCTGGGCGCTGCGGCCCGAGGGCATCGAATGGCCGCTGCACGGGGAAGGCGAACTGCGCGGCCGGCCGTCGTTCCGGCTCGAGCATCTCACCCGGGCCAACGGGCTGGATCATGAGGCTGCGCACGACGCGCTGTCGGACGTGCGCGCCACGCTGGCGCTGGCGCGGCTGATCAAGACCAGGAAGCCGCAATTGTGGGACTTCTGCCTGAAGCTGCGCAGGAAGGAGGCGGTGCTCGCCGAGATCGGCAGCGGGCGCCCGTTCGTGCACCTGTCGGGACGCTACCCGGTGGAGCGCGGCTGCCTGGCCATCGTCTGGCCGCTCGCCGCCCACCCGACGAACAAGAACGAGATCGTCGTCTGGGACCTGGCGCAGGACCCGCGTGAACTGACCCGTCTCGATGCCGAGTCGGTGCGCCGCCGCCTCTACACGCGGCAGGACGAGCTGCCCGCTGGCGAGCAACGCCTGCCGATCA
>Ga0079037_100002240_pt1 | contig 10524 bp, 7 predicted proteins | sample Mud3Dept4metaG_FD_71479 | JGI IMG/M metagenome (GOLD analysis project Ga0079037, IMG submission 71479) | Freshwater wetland microbial communities from Ohio, USA, analyzing the effect of biotic and abiotic controls - Mud 3 Core 4 Depth 4 metaG | ecosystem: Environmental > Aquatic > Freshwater >... | reverse complement strand
TGGCCTGCGAGGTCCGGCAGGCTGGCGCGCTGCAACGTCTCGTTGGCGCCAGGCGGAAGATCGGGGCCGCGATTGGCAGGGTGAAAGAACCAGCCGCTGGCGAGCGCGATCAGCGCGACAGCCGCGACTAGGGCAAACCGGGCGGATTTCGTCATGAGTTGGCGGGAAGGATGGTGTCGAGCGAGCTGGAGAAGCGCCGGGCGGACTGAAAGCCGATAACGCGCCCGGGCAGTTCGCGGCCCTGCGCATCGAAGAAGATGATGCCGGGGGGGCCGAACAGACCGAACCGTTCCAGCAGAGCACGGTCCGCGGCGCTGTTGCGGGTGACATCGACCTTGATCAGCAGCAACCGGTCCATGCGCGCTCGCACCGCCGGATCGGTGAAGGTGAAGCGCTCCATCTCCTTGCAGGCTATGCACCAGTCGGCATAGAAATCGAGCATCACCGAGCGGCCTCCGGTCTGCGCCAGACGCTGCTCCAGTTCAGCGAGCGAGGCGACCTTCTCGAAGCGGGGCCCGTCGCCCTGACCCGCTCCCGCCGATGCCCGGCGCAGCCCGGACAGCGGCTGCAGGATATCGGAACCGCCGGCGAGCGCGCCGATGAGCAGGGCGATGCCGACCACCAGGGCAATCACCCCCACGCCCTTTCCGAACCTGCGATACCCGGGGACATGTTGCGGCAGCGGATCGATAGCGTGCAGGAAGATGGCGGACACGATCAGCAGCGCCGCCCACAGCAGCATGTGCAGCACGGTCGGAATCACCGGGGAAACCACCCAGATGGCCATGCCCAGCAGCACCACGCCGAAGAGGTTCTTCACCATCTGCATCCAGGCACCCGCCTTGGGCAGCAGGCTGCCGGCCGACAACCCGACCACCACCAACGGCACGCCCATGCCCAGCGCCATGGCGAACAGCGCGCCACCACCGAGCATCGCATCGCGCGTCTGGTTGATGTAGAGCAGCGCGCCGGCCAGCGGCGCCGCCACGCACGGTCCGACGATCAGCGCCGACAGCACGCCCATGACGAACACGCCCCAGAGCTTCCCGCCAGGCATGCGGTTGCTCGCACTCGACAGACGGCTCTGCAGGGCACTGGGCAACTGCAGCTCATAGAACCCGAACATCGACAGCGCCAGGACGACGAACAGCAGCGCAAAGGCGCCGAGCACCCAGGGGTTCTGCAGCGCGGCCGAGAGCAGCGTGCCGGTCAGGCCGGCTGCCACCCCGGCCGCTGCGTAGGTGAGCGCCATGCCGGCGACGTAAGCGATCGACAGGCCAAAGGCGTGACCGCGCGTGACCTGGTGGCCCTTCCCGACGATGATCCCGGAGAGGATCGGAATCATCGGCAGCACGCAGGGCGTGAAGGCCAGCAGCAGGCCGAAACCGAAGAAGCTAGCCAGCACCAGCCAGGTGTTGCCGGACGACAGGATGCCGGCCACCCGGGAGTTCTCGTCCACTGCCGTGGGCACGGTCGCGCCGGCGACCTGCGCGGGCGGCGCCTGTCCGGAATCCGCGGCAGCCAGGACCAGTTCGAATCTCCGCGTCTCGGGCGGATAGCACAGGCCGGCGTCGGCACAGCCCTGGTACTGCACCTGCACCGCAATCGGCAGCGCGGCAGGTGCATCGCGCTCGAGGTGCACCAGGGCTTGCACGGGACGATGAAACACCTCGGTGCGCCCGAAGTTCGGATCCTCTTTCACCTCGCCCGGCGGCAGTTCGACTGCGCGGATCGACACGCCCTGAACGGGTCCGAGGGTGAAAGCGAACTTGTCACGATACAGGTAGTAGCCGGGCTCGGGCCGAAACGTGGCCACCAGCGTGTGCCCGTCCAGCGGCTGCACGTCGACGGCGAAGGCTTGGTCCGCCGGCAGGAACTGCGGCGTGTCGGGCTGCACCCCCGCCATGCTGCGCAGCTTGTCGAGTGCGCTCGCGGGCGCATTGGACTGCGGGCCTGCGGCTCGCGCGAGCGATACAGCGAGCAGGCACCCGGCTAGCACAAGTGCCAGCCGGGTAGCCCGGTGCAACCGCGAGGAGATCGGGGATTCAAGTCGCGCGCTCAAGCGTCCGCCTCGCGCGTCTGCGCTTCGAGCCATTGCAGATATGCCGGCAGACCGGCCTGGACCGGCAGCGAGAGCAATTCCGGCACCTCGTAGGGATGGAGCCGGCGCAGTTCGCGCTCCACCTCCGGGTACAGATTGGCGCGCGTCTTGATCAGCACCGGAATCTCTTCCGCGGTTTCGACATTTTCATTCCACCGGTACACAGACGCGCACGGCGCAAGCAGGTTCACGCACGCCGCCAAGCGCGCCTCGACCAAAGTGCGCGCGAAGCCCTCGGCGCTGGCGCGATCTGGGAAGGTGCTGATCAACAACATGAAGTGTTCCATGCATTCCTGCGGGACTGGAACCGTCGGACACCGCGCCTTACGCCGGGCAGCCCTGTCCGAAAGCGCGACAGTATACGGAAGCGGCCCGGGGCCGGACGGTTCATCCTTGCAGCGCCCGGCGTGCGGCCGCAACGCCTTCCTGTACCGATGGATAGCGCAGACGCACCCGCAGTTCCCGCACCAGCCGTCGATTGTCGAGCCGGCGCGATTCCCGCATGAAAGACAGCAGGGCCGGGGACAGTTCGCGGCCCGCCTCCTCCAGCGAAACGCGCCGGGGGCGCGCCAGGCCGAATGCGTCGGCGACCAGGTCGAAGTACTCGCCCATCTTGATCTCCGACGCGTCGCTCGCGTTGTAGGCTCGCTGCGCCCTCCCTCGCGCCAGCGTGTCGAGCACGATTCCGGCTAGATCATCGGCATGGACGTGGTTGGTGTAGACATCTTCCTCCGGGCGCAGCGCGGGCGTCCCCGCGCGCAGGCGATCCAGCGGCAGACGCTCTGCCGCATAGATGCCCGGTACGCGCAGGATGGAGATCCTGACGCCGCTGTCGCGCCCCCACGCGCGCAACCGTCGTTCGGCATCGACCCGACGCCGCGCGCGTTCGCTCTGCGGCCTCAGGGCGGTGTGCTCGGGCACCCGCGCGCCGGCGCAATCCCCATACACGCCGGAGGTGCTCAGGTAGACGAATCGCTGTGGTAAGCTGCCGCCCTTTCCCAGGGTGCGGATGAGGTTCGCGGTCCTCAGATCGGCATCGCCGCTCCCGGGGGGAGGCGCGAGGTGCAGCACGTCGTCCGGCAACCCTGCGAGGCGCGCGAGGCTGGCCTCGCGGTCCAGGTCGCCGAGAATGGGCGTCGCGCCGCAGGAGCGCAGCAGCGCGATGCGCTCGCCGGAGCGGGTCAACACGTATAGGCGGTAACGCATCCGCAGCCGAAGCAGCAACCGCGAACCGACGTCCCCGCAGCCGACGATCAGGAGCCGACGCATCCCGTCATTCTAGTCGAAGCCCCCCGCGCCGCCCCCAGTGCCGGCGGCATGCCGCGCACGCCGATCGTGCATCGCGCGGACGATTGACTTACCGAACAGCGCAGCAGACGACCCATGTCCTTCCAGATCACCATTAAGCCGAGCAATCGCCAGTTCAGCGCCGAGCCGGGCGAGACCGTCCTGCAGGCCGCCGCGCGCCAGGGCATCACGCTCCCATACGGCTGCCGCAATGGCGCCTGCGGCTCGTGCAAGGGCAAACTGGTCGAGGGACAGGTCGATTACGGTCAGTACGCGGCGCACATCCTGCCCGACTACGAAAAGAAGGCCGGCTTCGCCCTGTTCTGCCAAGCGAAGGCGCTGAGCGACCTAGTGATCGAGGCGCGCGAGATCAACGCTGCCGGCGACATGCCGATCAAGAAACTGCCGTGCCGGGTGCAGCGGATCGAACGGCTCGCCGACGACGTGGCAGCGCTGTTCCTTACGCTCCCGGCGAACGAGCGCCTGCAGTTCATGGCCGGGCAGTATCTAGAGATCATCCTGCGCGATGGAAAGCGCCGCGCCTATTCGATGGCCAACCCACCCGAGGAAGACACCCTGATCGAGCTGCACGTGCGCAACATGGGCGGCGCCTTCACCGAGTACGTCTTCAACAAGATGAAGGAGAAGGACATCCTGCGCTTCGAGGGGCCCCTCGGCACTTTCTTCCTGCGTGAAGACAGCGACAAGCCGATGGTGCTCGTGGCCAGCGGCACCGGCTTTGCGCCGATCAAGAGCCTCCTGATGCACGCTTTCAAGCTCGGCATGCAGCGCCAGATCGTGCTGTACTGGGGCGGGCGCCGCCCCAAGGACATCTACATGATGGATCTCCCGCGGCGATGGCAGGCCGAGCACGACAACTTCAGTTTCGTGCCGGTGGTGTCCGACGCACTCCCCGAAGACGCCTGGCAGGGCCGCACCGGCTTCGTGCACAAGGCGGTGATGGCAGACTTCCCGGATCTTTCCGGCTATCAGGTGTACGTATGCGGAGCGCCGGTGGTGGTCGAATCTGCACACCGCGACTTCACTACGCAGTGCAAGCTCCCCGACGAGGAGTTCTTCTCCGACGCGTTCACGCCGGCGCCCGCGGCCCCGCAACCGTAAGGTCTGCGCATGCAGCCGCAGCGGGCGGCCCCAACCGTATGGGCCCGGTGTACTAGCCGCTGTTGCGCAGACCGGCAGCGATGCCGTTGATCGTCAGCAGGATCGCGCGCTTGGTCTTCTCGTCCTGCTCTCCGGCGCGGAAACGGCGCAGCGACTCCACCTGCAGGTGATTGAGCGGATCGATGTAGGGGCGCCGGTTGCGGAAGCTACGCGCCAGCAACGTATTGTTCTCGAGCAGTTCGCGCTGCCCGGTGATCAGCAGCAGGTGGCTGAGAGTACGCTCCATCTCGTCACTGATCATCGCGAAGATACGTTCGCGCAAGGCCTGATCGCTCACCAGTTCGGCATAGCGCGAGGCGATGTGCAGGTCGGTCTTCGCCAGCACCATGTCCATGTTCGACATCAACGCCCGGAAGAACGCCCAGTCGCGATGCATATCGCGCAGCAGGGCGAGTGCGGCGTCGCCGCGGCGCGCGATCAGGCGGTCCACCGCGCTGCCGAATCCGTACCAGCCGGGCAGCATGATGCGCGCGAGCGACCAGCTGAACACCCAGGGAATCGCGCGCAGGTCCTCGATGCGGTCGGATTTCTTGCGCGCCGCGGGACGGCTGCCGACGTTGAGATCGGCGATCTCGGTAATCGGCGTTGCGGCGCGGAAGAAATTGACGAAGCCGGGCGTGCCGTACACGAGTTCCCGATAGACCGCGTACGCATCCGAGGACAACTCGTCCATCACCTCGCGGTAACGCCCCTCGGCCGGCAGATCGTCGGAGCGGCCGGTCAACGTGGCTTCCAGCGTGGCGGCGACCAGCGTCTCTAGGTTGCGCCTCCCGATCTCCGGATCGGAGTACTTGCTGGCGATCACCTCGCCCTGCTCGGTGATGCGGATCTGTCCCTGCACGCTGCCCTTGGGCTGGGCCAGGATGGCCTGGTAGCTGGGCCCGCCGCCGCGGCCGACCGTGCCGCCGCGGCCATGGAAAAGGCGCAGCTTCACGCCGTGCTTGCGAAACACCTCGACCAGGCGAACCTCGGCCTTGTACAGCTCCCAATTGGATGTGAGGAAGCCGCCGTCCTTGTTGCTGTCCGAGTAACCGAGCATGATCTCCTGGATGCCGCCGCGGCTCTCCAGCAGACGGCGGTACAGGGGCAGCGACAGCAGCGCATCCATGATCTCGCCGCAGCCGCGCAAGTCGGCGATGGTCTCGAAGAGCGGGATGATGTTGATCGACAGGCGTGGCCGCTCGCCGGGCTGCACCAGTCCTGCCTCCTTGAGCAGCAGGGCGACCTCGAGCACGTCGCTCACGCCGTTGCTGTTGGAGATGATGTAATTGGGCAGTGCCTGGGCGCCGTAGCGGCGCTGGAGCTCGGCGGCCGTGTCGACGATGCGCAGTTCCTTCTCGGTGTCCGCCGAATAACTCAGGAAGGGGGAGCGCAGCGGCCGCGGCACGCTCAACTCTTCGAGCAGCCATGCCTGGCGCTGGGCCTCGTCGAGCTGCTCGTAGCCGCAGCGGTGCGCGCCGAGGCTGAACAACTCCGCCACCACCTGTTCGTGCACGCCGCTGTGCTGGCGCAGGTCGAGCGGCGCAAGGTGGAAGCCGAAGATCTGCGCGGCGCGCCGCAGCGAGCGCAGCCGCCCGCGCGCGATGCGCTGGCCGCCGTGGCGCGCGAGCGATTCGTGGATGACGTTGAGGTCGCGCACGAACTCGGCGGCATCCGTGTACGGGTCCGCCGGTGCGATCTCCGCGCGCTCGGGCACGTGCTGGTCGAGCTGTCGCGAGGTCGCCGCCAGGCGCGCGTAGATGCCGGTCAAGGCACGCCGGTACGGTTCGTCGCGGCGGTGCTCGGACTGGTCCGGCGCGCGTCCCGCGAGCGCTTCCAGCTCGGCCGACACCGCGACGATGCGCAGCGACTGCGACAGTTCGCTGCCCAGCTGGTGGATCTCGTCCAGGTAGAAATCGAGGGCAGTCGAGGACTGCCGGCGCAGGGCATGCCGGGTGACTTCGTGGGTGACGAAGGGGTTGCCGTCACGGTCCCCACCGATCCAGCAGCCGAGACGGAAGAACGCCGGGACCGGGATCTGTGCCTGCGGCCAGCGCCCGCGCAGCAGGTCCTCGATCTCGCCATAGAGTCGCGGCAGCTGCTTGAGGAAGGTGTAGCGGTAGTAGGCAAGGCCGTTCTCGATCTCGTCGCTAACGGTCAGGCGCAGCTCGCGCAGGATGCGCGTCTGCCATAGCGTGAGGATCTCGCGCCGCAGCGCGTCCTCGTTCGCCTCGCGCTCCTCGGCGGTCAACTGCATGCGGTCGCGCTCGCTCAGTAGGCGGCCGAGTTCGCGCTGGCAGTCGAGGATGCTCTTGCGCTGCACCTCGGTAGGATGCGCGGTCAGCACGGGCGAGATCAGCGCGTCCCGGAAGAACTCGGCAATTGCCTTCGGTCCCGAGCCAGCTGCGGCGGCGCGCTCCAGCGCCACCACCAGGCTGCCCTCCTGCGGCGGAGAGCCGGCCAGCTGGTGCGCGCGACGGCGTCGGTTGTGGTGCAGGTCCTCGGCGATGTTGGCGAGCTGCGAGAAGTACGTGAACGCGCGGATGACCGCCACGGTCGCCGCGGGCGAGAGCAGGTCGAGCAGGGATTCGAGCTCCTGCCGTGCCTGATGGTCGGCATCGCGGCGGAAGCGGATGGCGGTCTGCCGGATCTGCTCGATCAAATCGAAGGTCTCGTCGCCCTCCTGCTCGCGCAAGGTGTCGCCGAGCAGCCGTCCGAGCAGGCGGATGTCTTCGCGCAGCGGTATATCCTTGTCCAGCACCGCGCCCTGGGTGATGTCGTTCATGCGTTGCTCCCTCGTCCAATGCCTGCTGTCTGCCGAGGGGGATGCGTTCTTGTCCCGAGCATGATGCCTGCGCCGCGGCGCCGAGTCACCTGGTTCACCATGCCTGCCGGCGCCGGCCGCCGGTTGCGTCCTTGAGCTGCGCCAGCGCCAGCTCGAGTCCGCGCCGGTATACCCGGCTGGCCTCGTCGCTCTTGCCCACGCGCTCGAGCAGCTGGCCCAGCTTCACACAGGCGCTGTGGCTGGGCTCCACTGCCAGGCTCGCCTCCAGGTAGCTGCGCGCCTTGCCCCACAGTTCCTGGTGCATGCACAACTCTCCCAGCGCGAGCAGCAGCTGTGCGTCGCCGGGGTGGCGGCCGAGCCACTCCTCCGCGCGTTCCAGGTGGCGGCGCGCGTCCTTGGGCAGGCCGGTCACGTACGGCCCGAGCAGATTCGAGTCCCAGGACTGCGCCAGGCTGTCCTCGATCAGCCGGTGCGCCTCGGCGGAGGCGCCCAGTTCGATCAGCTCCTGCGCAGCCGCAGCAGCGATGCGTGCGTCCCTGCGCTCGTCCGCGCTGAGGCGGCCCAGGTATTCGCGCAGGCTATTGAGGTCCAGCGCCTTGCGACGCACGTTCTGCGTCAGCGCGTGACGCCGCAGCTGCTCGATGAGCCCGGGCTCCATCACCTTGCGCTTCTCGAGCTGGGGAATGAGCGCGAGCACTCGGTCCCAGTTCTGCGCCAGCTGCTGCGCCTTGAGTTCGAGCTTGAGCGCGCCGGTGTGTACGTCGGGCAGGCGCGACAGCGCATTCAGCGCGTCGTAGTGCCGGCGCTCGTCGAGCAGCAGCTCGGCGCGCGTGACCTCGCGTAGGTAGACATCCTGGGGCGCGAGCGCTTCCATCTGCTCCAGGCAGGCGTCACGCCCGGAATAGTCGCGCAGCTCGTGCGCGCTACGCGCCGCGAGCGCGAGGCTCAGCCCAGGCCACTCGCCCAGCTGCGCCGCATCGCGCGCACCGCGCTGCGCCCGTCCGAAGCGCCCTTCAAGGAAGGCGCGCAGACCGTCCTCGAACAGGCGCCGCGCACGGGTGCGCTCCTGGGCGGCACGGTACTCGCGCGCGCGCCCCGGCATGCCCAGGGCCACGAGCATGGCGCGCGCGAGCAGGTAGAGGGCAAGGAAGCCCAACAGCAGCAGGATCGCCGCCAGCGTGATGGACAGCTCGATGCGGTGCGTGGGCAGCACCAGGAGTACGAAGCCGGTGCTATAGCGCGCGGCCACGGTGAGCGCCACCGCCAGGGCGAACAGCCCGATGACCCAGATCAGCGGCCGCAGCATGGCGTGGAAGGAGCGGGCCGCCCGCTCACCGCAGTCCCCGCTCGCGCACGAGGCGTTCGCTGCGCACCGCCTCCACGCTGTCCAGTGCGCTGGGCAGCTGGATGTCCACCTGGGTCTGTGCGAGCTGATCGAGCGCCGAGAGCGCGCCGGCGACACGCTTGTCGCGCACGTCGAAGTACTGTTTGAGCCAGTCGTGCGCGGAACGCACGTCGGCCTTGAACGCCTCGCCCTCGCGCGCGAGCAGGGCGAAGCGCGCCGAGAGCAGGCGCATGCGCAGGTTCTCGCGCAGGAAGAATTGCTGGTTCGGCGCCACCAGCGGGACGTCGTTGGACTCCACGCGCTGCACGCGCACCAACGTTTTGATGTCCTGCCACGCCTCGCGCGCAATGCGCGCCAACGCCCCGTCCCGTCCCGGCGCGACCGTGGGCGCCTCCTGCGGCGGCCGCTCGAACATCGCGAGCGTCATGTCGTCCACGTGATGGGCGAGGTTGTCCAGGCGCAGGCTGATCCCGACTACGTCCAGGAATGGCGCGGTCTTGAGACGCTCAATGTCGCGGGCGATTGCACGGCGCAGGTTGGTGAACTGCGTGCTGTCCGCCCGCTGCAGCCTGCTATCGGCGGATTCCAGCGCGATCAGCGCCGCCTTGAGATTGCCAGCCAGCTGCAGTTGCTGCGCAGCGAGCAGCAGCATCTGCTCGACCTCGGCGAGCACGCGTTCATCGCGGCTGCGCGACAACTCCAGGTACAGGCCTTCCAGGGCGAGGCGCTGGTTCTGCGTCTCCGAGAGCCGGCTCTCGAGCATGCCAATCTTGAATTCCAAATCGCGCATGGACTGCCGGGTTTCAGTGGCGATCTCGCGCACTTCCTGCGACGTGCGCGCGGAGGCGGCCAGTTCGCGCGCCAGATCCTTCTGCAACCCCGCCAAGCGCATGCGCCCGTCGAACCACACGCCGAGCAGCAGCACGAGCACGGCGGCACCCAGCACTCGCCAGTCCAGGCGCGCACGCAGGCGCGCCCAGCCATCCGGCTCCGGAACGGCAGGCTGAGGAGCGCCGGTCGATGGCGGCGGCATGTCTGCGGGGGGATCGGCACTCATGTTGTATCGAACAGCCAGGCTGGGCGACTGCTGCAGACGCAGTGCAGCAAGTCTAGCAGGTGCGGCATGCCACGCCCACGCGCGCGAACATCGGGACCGTCCGGGCACGCGTCACTCCGGCCGCAGGCACCCGCGCAGCACTTGGACGAGTTCGGCGGCCTCCGCAGGCGCCAGCCGCACCTGCTCGAACCCGAGCTGCGCGGCGGCCTGCGCGATGCGCGGGTGGTGCACGAGTAGCGGCACGCGATACAGCGCCGCCGCCAGCTCGGGGCCGACCATCGTCACCAGGTTGCGCACCCCCTCGGCGCTGGCCGCGACGATGGCGCGCAGCCGCTGCTGTTCGAGCGCCCGGCGCACCGGGAAGGGGTCGAGGATCGGAACGGCGCGCCGGTAGGCCTCCAAGTACTCCACCTGCGCTCCGCGCGCGCGCAGCGCCGCGGCCAAGTGCTCCCGCCCGCCTACCCCGCGCACGATGAGAATGCGTCGGGCGCGCGGATCGCGCAACGCGGGATGCGCCAGCAGCGCTTCGCTGTCGTTCCCGTCGGCCGGCGACAGGACGCGGTCGAACCCTGCCTCCTCGAGGGCACGGGCGGTGGCCACCCCCACCGCGGCAACCCTGACCTGGACCGGCCACGTCCGGCGGCTGCGCACGAGCGCCAGGCCGTGGCGCACCGCATTAGCGCTGACGAAGATCGCCAGATGGAAGCGGTCGAGCGAGTCGATGGCAGCGATCTGCGCCGCAGCCGGCTCCGCCGGCCTGATCTCGAGTGTGGGAAAGATGATGCATT
>Ga0079037_100002239_pt1 | contig 10525 bp, 8 predicted proteins | sample Mud3Dept4metaG_FD_71479 | JGI IMG/M metagenome (GOLD analysis project Ga0079037, IMG submission 71479) | Freshwater wetland microbial communities from Ohio, USA, analyzing the effect of biotic and abiotic controls - Mud 3 Core 4 Depth 4 metaG | ecosystem: Environmental > Aquatic > Freshwater >... | reverse complement strand
GCCATCCTCGCGGGTGATGTGGAGACCGGCGTGACCATCATGCAGATGGACGCCGGACTCGACACCGGCCCGATGCTGCTGGCGCGCCCCGCCACGATTGGCGCGCGCGACCATGCCGGCGTCCTGCATGACCGCCTGTCCGCGCTCGGCGCCGAGGCCATCGTTGCCGCGATCGAGGAATGGCACGCGGGACGGCTGGTTCCACGACCGCAGCCGCCGGACGGAGCGACCTACGCGAGCAAGATCCGCAAGGAGGAGGCGCGCATCGACTGGACACGTTCCGCCGTGGCCGTCGATCGTCTGGTGCGCGCCTTCAACCCGTGGCCGGTGGCCGAAACCCTGTGGGCGGGTCGCCAGCTGCGCGTCTGGCAGGCCGAGCCCGAGCCGGCTGCGGCGTCAGGCCCGGCGGCCGACGCTGGCACCGTGCTCGAAGCGGCGGACGGGCGCATCGTGGTCGCCACGGGGGCGGGCAACCTGCGCCTGGCTCGGGTACAGCTGGCCGGCCGGCGCGCGATGACTGCCGCTGAGTTCCTGAACGCGCACTCGCTGGCCGGGGCGCGACTCGGGTGACTGCCCAATCCCCGTCCCCGGCGCAGATCAGGGCCGCGGCTGCGAGCCTCGTCGCCGCCACCCTGCACGAGGGTCGCTCGCTCGATGAGCTGCTGGCGAACGACCCGGACCAGGGCTCCGCGCGCGGGCTCAAGCGTTCGCTCGTGTACGGAACCCTGCGCTGGCATTTCCGGCTCGCGGAAATCCTGCGACGCCTCGCGGAACGACCGCCCGAGAACCTGCCGCCCACGCTGCGCGCCCTGCTCGAGGTCGGCCTCTTCCAGTTGCTGGCGGCCGAGACGGCGCCTCACGCCGCGGTGGCCGAGACGGTCAGCGCGGCGCGCGAGCTCGGCCACGTCCGCGCCGCCGGCTTCGTGAATGCGGTGCTGCGCCGCTTCCAGCGCGAGCGCGACGTGCTGCTCGCGGCGGTGGACTCCGACCTGGCGGTTCGCACGGCGCACCCGCGTTGGCTCGTCGAGCAGCTGGTGCGCGAACGGCCGTCGGAGGCGGTCGTGATCCTCGAGGCGAACAACGAGCACCCGCCGATGTGGTTGAGAGTCAATCGGCGGCGCTGGAGCGTTGCCGAGTGCACCGCCGAGCTCGAGGCGGCAGGCTGGCAGGTGCACCGTCATCCGATCGCACCGGACGCGCTGCGCATCGAACCCGCAGCCGACGTGCGTGCGCTGCCGGGCTTTGCCGAGGGGCGGGTGTCCATCCAGGATGCGGCGGCTCAGCTGGTCGTGGAGTTGCTTGCGCCGCAGGCCGGTGAGCGCATCCTCGATGCCTGCGCGGCCCCCGGCGGCAAGGCATGCCACGTGCTCGAGCGCCTCGATGGCCGGTGCGAGCTCACGGCGCTCGACATTTCCGAGGCGCGGCTCCGCCGGGTGCACGACAGCCTCGTCCGACTCGGGCTCGACGCCGACGTGCGGGTCGGCGATGCCGGCGAGCCGGCGTCCTGGTGGGACGGTCGGCCCTACGACCGGATCCTGCTCGACGTGCCCTGCTCGGCCACCGGCGTGATCCGCCGTCACCCGGACATCAAGGTGCTGCGGCGGGCACAGGACATCCCGGCGCTGGCCCGGCGCCAGGCCCAGTTGCTGCGTTCTGCCTGGGGACTGCTCGCGCCGGGCGGCACCCTGCTGTATACGAGCTGCTCGGTGCTGCGCGCCGAGAACGAAGCGGTGGTCGGGGCGTTCCTGGCGGCCACCCCGGCGGCGGTCGACCGGACCCCCGAGGGCACCCGGCAATGGCCGTTGCGGTCGGGCGAACCGCAGCCCGGGTACCTCGTGCGTCCCGGGGAAGCCGGGATGGACGGCTTCTATTATGCTTGCCTCACCAGACGGCCCTGAATGTTGGTGATGAGCAACAGCAGCCACGTCCCCTGCCGGGAAAGCCACGGAAGCCGAGGGCTCCGCGGCACGTGGCTGCTTTGCTTTCTTGCAACGCTGGCATGGCCGGCGCACGCGGACACGATCCTCAAGGTCACCAGCGCCTCGGTCGCGCTCGACGAGGGCGTCTACGAGCTCGACGCCCGGCTCGCGCTGGCGCTACCGGAGGCAGGTCGGCGCGCGATCGAGGCGGGACTGACGATGCGCCTCGATTACGAGATCGAGGTCGCGCGCGTCCGGCGCTTCGTGCCCGATGCCGACGTGGCCTCGCTGGTGCAGAGCTACGAGCTCAGCTACCACGCGTTGAGCCAGCGATACCTGCTGCGCAACCTCAATACCGGCGAGCAGCAGGGCCACGGGACGCTGCAGGCGGCGCTCGACCGCGTCGCCGAGGTGACGATCCCGTTGCTCGATTCCGCACTGCTCGAGCCGGGGTCGACCTACGAGTTCCGCGTACGGGCGTCGCTCAACCTGCGCACCGCTCCCGATACGCTCAGCTGGCTGCTGTTCTGGACCGACGACTGGAGCGCCACCAGCGAGTGGTACGCATGGACGCTGCAGCGCTGAGGCGCGCCGCATCGGCGGCCGTGATCGGCATCGGCGGCCTGCTGTGGCTGTCGGCGATCCTGTTCATGGCGCAGACGGCGCAGCACTCAGAACAGTTCAGCCGGCTGCACCCCTGGATCCTGATGATCAACATCGCGGGGCTCGTGGTGCTGGTCGGCCTGCTCGCGACCAAGCTCGGGCAGCTCGTTCGTGACTGGCGTGGCCACGTCATCGGCTCGCGCCTCAAGGCCCGCATGGTGTGGACCTTCGGCGTGCTCGCGACGCTGCCGATCCTGCTGGTCTATTTCTTCGCCGTGCAGTTCCTGAACCGCGGCATCGACAGCTGGTTCAACGTCGAGATCCGCCAGAGCCTCGACGATGCGGTGACGCTGTCGCGGGCAGCATTCGAGACGCGCATGCGTGAGCACCTCGAGGCCACGCAGACGCTTGCCAGGGAGCTGGAGGCGGCCGGCAGCGCGCCGCCCGGGCTGCTCGAACGGCTGCGCCGCCAGGCCGGGGCGACCGAGATCGTCGTCGCGACCGACAGTGGCGCGATCGTCGCGGTGAGCAAAGGCCTGTCGTCCGACGTCGTGCCCGACGAGGTGCCGGGAGAGGTGTTGCTGCAGGTGCGGCAGGGCCGGCCGTTCGTCAGCCTGGAGCCGCAGGCCGAGGGTGGTTACCTGGTGCGCACCGCCGTCCCGGTCGGCAGTGCCGCGCAGGGTCGCGGGCGCATGGTCGTGCAGGCGATCTATCCGGTCGCGGAGCGAATCGCCGCGCTGGCCGACGCGTTGCAGTCGGCTTACCAGCAGTTCGGCGAGAAGGATTACCTGCGCCGGCCGCTCAAGGCGAGCTTCATCCTGACCCTCACGGTCGTGCTGCTGCTGTCGCTGCTCGCGGCGTGGTATGGAGCGATCTTCACTGCGCAGAAACTCGTGCAGCCCATCCAGGATCTCGTGAAGGGCACCCGTGCCGTCGCGCAGGGCGACCTCGACACGCGCCTGCCGCTCACCTCGCATGACGAGATGGGCTTCCTGGTGCATTCGTTCAACGACATGACCAAGCGGCTGCGCCGGGCGCGCGAGGACCAGCAACGGGCGCAGCAGGCGGCGGAGACCGAACGCGCGAACCTCGCGGTCATCCTGGCCCGCCTCTCGACGGGCGTCGTGTCGCTCGAGCCCGACCTGCGGGTGCGCACCGCAAACCCCGCCGCGACCACCATCCTCGGCGACGAGCTCGAGGCCTGCGTCGGCCGCGACCTCGCCGGCCTCGGCGAGGGCGACAGCCTGCTCAGGCAGTTCGCCGAAGCCTGCCGTACCCGTCTCGCCGCCGGCGACCTGGAATGGCGCGAGCAGTTCACGTTCCAGTCCGGCGCGACGCGGCGCATCCTGATGTGCGCGTGCACCCCGTTGCCCGGCGAAGGCGAGGGCGAGGCGCCGGGCGGCTTCGTGCTCGTGTTCGACGACATCACGGTGATGCTGCAGGCCCAGCGCGAGGCGGCGTGGGGCGAGGTGGCGCGCCGGCTGGCGCACGAGATCAAGAACCCCCTCACGCCGATCCGCCTCTCCGCCGAGCGCATGCGGCACAAGCTGCTGCCCTCGATGAACGAGAAGGACGCACAGCTGCTGGACCGCGGCACGGAGACGATCGTGCAGCAGGTCGAGGCGATGAAAGAAATGGTCAATGCCTTCAGCGAGTACGCGCGCGCGCCGCGCTTCGAGATGGCGGACGTCAACCTCAACCAGCTGGTCCACGAGGTCACCGACCTCTATCGCGCGCAGTTGACGGGGCGGGGCGTGACGCTCGAGGTCCATCTCGAGCCGGCGGTCACGAGCGTCGTGGCGGACCGCGGCCGACTGCGACAACTGCTGCACAACCTGATCACCAACGCCGTCGAGGTGCTCGAGGGCCATCCCGACGGCGCGATCAGCGTGGCGACGCGGCTTGCCTTGCGCAACGGCGAGGAGGTCGCGGAGATCGTGGTGGAGGACAATGGTCCGGGCTTCCAGCGCGAGTTGATCGGGCAGGTCTTCGATCCGTACGTGACCACCAAGCCCCGCGGCACCGGGCTCGGACTCGCGATCGTGCGCAAGATCGTGGAGGAGCACGGGGGGCGCGTCGAGGCTGACAACCGCGCCGAGGGCGGCGCGCGCGTGCGCGTCGAGTTGCCGCTGAACGAAACGACAAGGGCACAGTCCGTCCAGCGCGAGCGACGGGCCGAACCCCGGAGGGAACGTGCATGACGACCGCGCGCATACTGGTGGTGGACGACGAGGCGGACATCCGCGAGCTCGTGCAGGAGATCCTGTCCGAGGAAGGATACGTGGTGGACGTCGCGGCGAACGCCGCCGAGGCGCGCGCCTCCTGCGCTCGACAGGCGCCGGACCTCGTGCTGCTCGACATCTGGATGCCGGACGCGGACGGCATCAGCCTGTTGCGCGAGTGGCAGCAGTCCCAGTCGCTGTCGGCACCGGTGGTGATGATGTCAGGCCATGGCACGGTCGAGACCGCGGTCGAGGCAACGCGCCTCGGCGCCGTGGACTACGTGGAGAAGCCGCTCTCGCTCGCCAAGCTGCTGCGAACGGTGACGACCGCGCTCGAGGAGAGCGGTCGCCGCCGCAAGGCCGCGCGCAGTCTGCTGCCGCCGTTGCTGGCGCCGGTCGGTCGCAGCCGGCTCATGCGCGACCTGCGCGAGCAGGCGAAGCAACTGGCTCCGCACGAGGCGCCGGTCCTGATCGTCGGCGAGCCCGGCACCGGTCGCGAGGCATTTGCGCGCTACATACACTCGTTGAGCCCGCGCAAAGGGGGGCCGTTCGTGACGGCCGCGGCGGGTTCCATCTCGGACTCGACCGCGGAAGCGACGCTGTTCGGCTCGGAAGCCGCCGGCGCCGTCCACCGCGGCCTGCTGGAGCAGGCCGAGCGCGGCGTGCTGTTCATCAACGAGCTCGGTGATCTGCCGCCGGCCGCGCAGCGGCTGCTGTTTGCCGCGATCGACAGCGGCGTTTTCCAGCGCCAGGGCGGTAAGGTCTCGCTGTCCTGCGACGTCCGGGTGATCTGCTCGGCGCAGCCTGGTTTCGAATCGCGCGGGCCCGAGCCATTCCGCCAGGACCTGCTGTCGCAGCTGAACGTGCTGAGCCTGCGCGTGCCGCCGCTGCGCGAGTACGCGGAGGACGTGCCGGACCTGCTGCGCTACTACGTCGACCGCCTGGTGGACGACCAGCGCCTGCCGTTCCGGCGTTTCAGCGTTGCGGCGCAGAACCGGCTGCGCAACTACCCGTGGCCGGGCAACATCCGCGAGCTCAAGAACCTCGTGCACCGCCTGCTGATCCGCGGTGGCGAGGAGGAGATCGAGCTGGCCGAGATCGAGCGCGAGGTGGCGGCGCGGGCCGCCGTCGACGAGCCGCTCGTCAAGCAGGACCTGCTGGCGCTGCCGCTGCGCGAAGCGCGCGAGCACTTCGAGCGCGCCTACCTCACGCAGCAGCTGCAGCTCTGCGGCGGCAAGGTCGGGCAGCTCGCGAAGCGCGTCGGGATGGAGCGCACGCACCTGTACCGGAAGCTGCGCTCGCTGGGAGTGGACTTCCGTCAGTCCGAGGACTGACGGAAGGGGAAGTCCTTCATCGCGGCTGCCACCGCCGAACTCACCGCCGCCGCCTCGGTGCTGCCCTGCGTCATGCGGCCCGATATCCGCCCTTGCCAGACTTCGGCGTTGCGCGCCGCGTCGATCGCATGGATCACGAGGGTGCCTTCGCGGTAGTTGCGCAGGCTGGGGCTGCCGACGTTCACCGAGCCGCCGTAACTTCCGCCCCAGCTGCCCACGCCGATGCCAACGCGCACCGGGTTGCTCTCCACCTTCTCCTCGCTGGCCGTCTGGTAGGCGATGCGCAGATCGGGGTCGTCGGCGGTCTCGACGTAGCCGCGCCGCTGCATCTCGACGGCGATCGCGCGGCGGATGTTCTGGTCGAGCATCAGCAGCGGCGGGTCGTTGCCGTTGACGCCGGGCGCGGGCGCCCAGCCATAGGTCGAGTACGAGGCGAAGTCCGCGCTGGGGTCACGCATCGACTGCGGCTGGGGAGGCGCCGAAGCGCAACCGGCCACGAGCAGTGTCGCGACAAGCGCGAGGCCGTGTCCGAGGCGGATCACGCTCATCGCCGCATCACTGCGAGGCGGTCACCATGTATTCGACCGCGTTGATCACCGACTGGTCGGACAGGTCGGTGCGGCCACCCTTCGGGGGCATATAGCCGCCCTTGCCCTGGAACCCCTGCAGCGCGTGCGTGGTCAGCGTGTCCGCGCCCTGCGCGATGCGCGGCGCCCAGGCGGCCTGGTCACCCATCTTCGGGGCGCCGGCGATGCCGGCGCCGTGGCAGGCCACGCAGGCCTGGTTGTACACGGTCTCGCCGGGCAGGTCCTCCACGGCCACGGCCGGGGCGGCTTCCGCCGGTGCCAGGGCTGAATTGTCCTGGCCTGCCACGGCGACCTTCGCGACCGGGCTGATCCGGGCAGCGACTTCCTGCCGGTAGACCGGGTCTGCCTGCCTGTTCGCCACCGAGGTGTTGTCGGCGATGATGCGCGCCAGGATGATCAGGGCGATGGTGATCCCGAGCAGGATGCCCAGCACCAGCATGAAGGTGTCGAAGAACTTGCGATCGTGCGAAGCGCTCACGAGTGCTCCCCGGGGTCGGGCGCCAGAAAAAGAGGCCGCGAAGTATAGCCTGACCGCCACCCCGCTGCGCCAGCCGGAAAATGGACGCCGGGCGGTGCCAAGGCTATGATTCCGGCCCCCTTTTCGGGGGCCCAGCGCAAGCGCCCGTAGCTCAGTTGGATAGAGTACTGCCCTCCGAAGGCAGGGGTCACAGGTTCGAATCCTGTCGGGCGCGCCACTCGCACCGGTCCGGCATTGCTGCCGGGGCGGCTCGGCACGATCCGCTGCCGCAGGGTGGAAGAGACCGGAAACAACCTGCCTGCAGGCTTCCTTCCGCGTGGCTCCGCCCGTACAGTGCGCCCTCGCAATCGAGGTTCAACATGACACGATTTCTCAAGTTCGCAGCCTGTGCCGGGCTCGCGCTGATGGCCGTGGCGGCGCAGGCAGCCGGGGACACCTGGACCCTGCCCATCAAGACCCACACGCTGAAGAACGGCCTGACGGTGGTCGTCTCCGAGGACAATACGTCGCCCACGGTCGGCGTGAGCGTGGTCTACAACATCGGCATGCGGCGCGAGCCACAGGGCCGCACCGGATTCGCCCATCTGTTCGAGCACATGATGTTCCAGGGCACGCCGACGGCGCCGAAGGGCGTGTTCGACCAGGTCATCCAGGGCGGCGGTGGCGTGCTGAACGGTTCGACGCGCGCCGACTACACGAACTACATCGAGTCCGCGCCCGTCTCGGCGCTCGAGCCCATCCTCTGGCTCGAGGCCGACCGCATGAAGACGCTCGACTTCTCGGCGCAGAACCTGAAGAACCAGCAGGACGTGGTGAAGGAGGAGATCCGCGTCAACGTGCAGAACCAGCCGTACGGGTTGTTCTTCTGGACGGACATCGCGCGCCTCGCGTACGCCAAGTGGGAAAACGCGCACGACGGCTACGGCAGCTTCGCCGACCTCGAGAGCGCCAACGTCGCGGACGTCGCGGCGTTCCATCGCGACTACTACGGCCCCAACAACGCCGTGATCGGCATCGTGGGCGACATCAAGGCCGAGGCGGCCTTTGCGCTCGTCGAGAAGTACTTCGGCGGACTGGCGGCGCGCCCCGTGCCGAAGGGCACCGACCCGTCAGAGCCGCTCAATACGGCCGAAAAGCGTGAGCGCCAGACGGATGCGCTGGCGCAGGTGCCGGCCGTGGCGGTGGCCTGGAAAGGCCCGGCGCAGCGCAGCCCCGACCAGGCGCCGATGGCAGTGCTGTCGCAGCTGCTGCTGGGCGACAGCGCCTCGCGCCTCTATCAGGGCCTCGTCAAGGGGCGCCAGATGGCCGTCGCGGTGCAGGGCGGCCTCAACTGGCCGCTGGGCAATGCCTGGGATTATTCAGGCCCGCCGCTGCTCACGGTGTTCGTGCTGCATCGCCCCGACGCCAGCGCCGACGCGGTCGTCGGCGCCATCGACGAGGAATTGGCGAAGGTCGTAAAGGAAGGCGTGGACGCCGAAACACTGGGCCGGGTGAAGACCCGCCTGCGCGCCAGCTTCATCGTCGGCCTGGAGCCGTTCCTCTCGCGTGCGGATGCGCTGGCGAAGGCCCAGGCGCTGTGGGGCGACGCGGAGATGCTGAACCGCATCCCGGGCTGGATCGACGCCGTGACCTCGGCCGACCTGCAGCGCGTCGCACGTACCTATCTCACGGCGCCGAACCGCGTCGTCATCGACCGTGTGCCGGCCGCGATGGCCGCGGCGCAGCGGCCTGCCGCTGCTGCGTCGAAGGAGTGAGCCGACATGAAGAACATCCATACGCGCGCGATCTTCGCCACGTGCCTGCTGCTTGCCGCCGCCGCGCCGCTGGCCGCCGCCGAGTTGCAGCTGCCGAAGGCGCTGCCGGCCTACGGCGCCGACAAGCCCGTGCCCGTGCCGAAGATCGACAAGCACGTCCTGGCCAACGGCATGTCGGTCTGGATCGTCGCGGACCAGCAGGGCGTGCCCAAGGCCAACTTCGTGCTGGCCGTGAGGGGCGGCGCGGCCCACGATCCTCGTGCGTTGAACGGGCTGTCGGAGATCCTCGCCGGCACGCTCGATGAAGGCACGAAGAGCCGCAGCGCGATCCAGATCGCGCAGGAGCTGCAGTCGCTCGGCGCGTCGCTGGCCGGCAGCGCCGGCGAGGAAGGGACGACCGTGTCTGCCTCCGGACTGAGCGCCAATGCGGATCGCATCCTGCAGCTGCTGGCTGACGTGGCGCGCAATCCGACCTTCCCCGACGCGGAGGTCAACCTGGCGAAGATGAATGCGCTGCAGGGGCTCAAGGCGGCGAAGGCCCAGCCGGACTACCAGGCGGGCGTCGCCTTCGATGCGGCCGTGTTCGGCAACCATCCTTACGGAACCGGCGAGCTCACCGAGGCCTCCATCATGGCGGTGACGCCGGAGGCACTGCGCGAGTTGCACGCCAGGCGCTTCCGCCCGGACCGGGCGCTGCTCGTGGTGACCGGCCGGGTCGATTCCGCGGCCATCGCCGACCTCGCGAAGGCCAGCTTCGGCAACTGGCAGGCCGCGGGCCCCGCGGAAGCCGAGATCGCCGCGGCACCCACCGAGGCGGCGCCGGCGCGCGTGTTCGTGGCGCGTGCCAACTCGGTGCAATCGGCGGTACGGATCGGCCGCCCGGCCTTCGCCGCCACGGATCCGGTGCGGTACCAGGCCGACGTCGCTGAGACGATCCTGGGCGGCGGCTTCGGTGGCCGTCTGTTCCAGAACCTGCGCGAGGAGAAGGGATACACGTACGGCGCGTACGCGAACTTCGGCACCTACCGCAACGGCGGCTATTTCCAGGCGGAAGCGGACGTGCGCAACGAGGTCACGGGCGCGGCGATCGGCGAGTTCAACAAGGAACTGCAGCGCATGATCGACGAGCCGGTGGGTGCGGAGGAACTGGGCCGCAGCCAGCGTTATCTCGCCGGCGTCTACCTGTACCGCAACCAGTTGCGCGGTGCCGTGGCAGGTTCGCTGGCCAACCTCTGGATCGATGGCCGCGCGCCCGAGGAGCTGGGCGAGTACACCACCCGTATCAAGGCCGTGACTGCGGCGGAGGTACAGGACGTGGCCCGCCGTTACTTCAACCCGAAGGACCAGAGCCTGATCGTGGTCGGCGACCCGTCGACCGCCGGGCAGTTGCAGGCCTTCGGCGAGTTCAGGACCGTTACGCTGAACTGACGGGCGCGATGGTCGTCCCCTCTCCCGCGCCGGCGGGAGAGGGGAGTCAGGACACCGATTTGACGACGTAGCCGCCGGACTTCTCGTCCTTCTCGATCTCGATCAGCTTGCGCGCCTGCGCTTCCTCGAGCAGCTGGCTGAAGCTGCGGAAGCCGTGATAGGTCTCGTTGAAGCCGGGGCGCTGGCGCTTCAGCGCCTGC
>Ga0079037_100002238_pt1 | contig 10525 bp, 8 predicted proteins | sample Mud3Dept4metaG_FD_71479 | JGI IMG/M metagenome (GOLD analysis project Ga0079037, IMG submission 71479) | Freshwater wetland microbial communities from Ohio, USA, analyzing the effect of biotic and abiotic controls - Mud 3 Core 4 Depth 4 metaG | ecosystem: Environmental > Aquatic > Freshwater >... | reverse complement strand
GAGGAACTCGTAGCGCTCGCGATAGAGTTCGAAAAGGATACGATTCTTTTTTATGAAATGATCGGCTCTTTCATAACCGATGACGAGCCGCGCCGGGAGCTCAAGGAGATCATCAAGGAAGAAGAGCGCCATGTGAGACTGTTCGAAAGTTACGGGGATAAAGAAATTCATTTGCCCAAGTTGAACCACAACCCATGATCACGGAAATTTGAGGAAGCACTATATGTTTACCGACGAGACCATTAAGAAGTACTGCCACGTCCTTCTGTGGGCTTTGAAGACGGCGAGAAAAGGGCCGTGCAGAAGAAATGAGATTATCATGATTCGCTATGAACTGCCGGCTCTCAGGTTAGCCGAAGCCCTTCAGGCGAATTTGCTCGATGCAGGGATGAACCCGGTCCTTCGTGTGGGCATGACTCCGAGGATGGAAAAGCAGTTCTATGTCAAATCAAACAAAAGGCAGCTCGTATTTCAAGCGCCCGGCGAAAGGGAGCTCTATCAAAAACTCAACGGGGGCATTTATCTTCATGCCCCTGATTCGCTGACTCACCTTGCAGACGTGGATGCAAAAAAAATCGGCAAGGCTTCGGTCGCGCGAAAGTCCCTGAAGGACATTCTGGATCGGAGAGAGGAAACAGGGCAGTTCAGCTGGACCCTCTGCCTCTTTCCAACCGCCGAATTGGCAAAACAGGCTAAACTCCCGATGGCTCGATACGCAAATCAGGTGATCAAAGCCTGTTATCTGGACAGGAAAAATCCTGTTGAGGAGTGGAAGAAGACCTACCGGAATGCTTTGGAGATCAAGGGGTGGCTGAACCGCATGAGGGTCGAGCGTCTCCATGTGGAATCGGATCATGTGGATCTGCGGGTCACTCCTGGGGAGAAGAGAAGGTGGGTGGGCATCACGGGCCACAATGTTCCCAGTTTCGAGATCTTTCTCTCTCCGGATTGGCGGGGCACGGAAGGGAGCTATTACGCGAATCAGCCTTCCTACCGCAACGGAAACTATGTGGAAAGAGTGAAACTCACCTTTGAGAAAGGAAGGGTTGTCAAATCAGAGGCTGTAAAAGGCGGGAGCTTCTTGGCAAAGCAGGTGGCGCTGGACCCGGGCGCCGCAAGGGTAGGGGAGTTTTCTCTCACGGACAAGAGATTCTCCAGAATAGACCGCTTTATGGCCAATACACTCTTTGATGAAAACTTCGGTGGCAAGCATGGAAACTGCCATCTTGCTCTCGGGTCTTCCTATTCCGACACCTTTGCAGGCGACAGCTCTAAACTGACAAAAGACAAAAAAAAGAAACTGGGCTTCAACGACTCTGCTCTTCACTGGGATCTGGTGAACACAGAGGATAAGAGGGTCACTGCGCATCTGTCGGGGGGAAAGAAAATGGTGATTTACGAAAAGGGAATGTTTGCTATATGAAAAATATTGAGCTCGGTGGAACAGCAAGAAGCCCTGAAGATGTCACAAGCCTCTACGATCTGGGGCTCCAGTTTGCCGAGATTCCCATTACCAATCCCTCCAAGTTTGTGCCTCTTGTCCCGATCTATCAGTCGCTGCAGAAAAAACTCGGGCTCTACTACCTCTGCCATGGGCCAAGGGAAGGCGACCCCAATGATGTAGAGACGCTCAACAGCGCTTATCTTCCGAAGGTTTTCGAACTCTTCCCGATCATGCAAAGCCTCTCCATGCAGCTCTTGACCATTCATCTCTGGCTGGACCGACGTTTTATTAGGAAGGATGCGCTTGAGTCAAAACTGGACCTTCTCAAGAGAATCGTGGAACAGGCCGCTGAACATGAAATCGCAGTCTGCATCGAGAACCTGAGTGAGGAGGCTAGCGATCTGGAACTGGCTTTCCATGAGATCCCTGGCTTGATGATGACCCTTGATCTAGGCCATGGAGAGCTTCTTTGTGAGAAGAACAGGAGCCTGGGCTTCATCGAAAAGTTCCCGGAGAGAATTAAACATGTTCATCTCCATGATAACCGCGGAGGGAGCTCTCACAAGGACGATCTTCATCTGCCACCCGGCGAAGGGGTGATTGATTTCACGGGACTGTTTGAAGCGTTGCGTCGAATTCATTACGATCGCACCGTGACCCTTGAATTGAAGCCTCACGAGATCAGGAAATGCTTGGCCTATGTGTCCGAGCTTGTCTCTGGTCGTCCCCATGGTCGCACTTTTTCTTGACATAACGATCACCGTTCATCTCTTGTGGATTCTCTTTCTGGTCTTCGGTTTCGTCTTTGCCTTGAAGGGCTCAAGAATTGCCTATGTTCATCTGGGTGGACTGGTTTTCGCCCTTGTCCTGAATGCCATGGGGTGGTATTGCCCGCTCACCTATGTGGAAAACTATTTTCGTGCTCTTCATGATGTGCATTCGATCTATTCAACCTCATTTATGATGAAATACATAGAGACACTTGTGTATCCGGATATCCCTGAGAGCATTCTCAGAGGAGGGGAGATGGTCCTGACGGCTCTTTACATTCTCGTCTACGCGTATTGGGCTAAGAAAGTTGGTGTGTGGAGTCGCCTGAGGGAAATGTGGTAAGGCAGGGGTAGACGGAATCGGATGCCATGGAGAGGATTGTTCTTCACATAGACATGGATGCCTTTTACGCATCTGTGGAACAACTCGATCATCCAGAGTTGCGAGGGAAACCCGTGATCGTGGGAGGCAGTTCCAACCGGGGGGTTGTTTCAGCGGCGAGCTATGAGGCAAGGAAGTTCGGTGTTCGCTCTGCGATGCCGATCTTCCAGGCGAAGCAAAGGTGCCCCCAGGGCATTTTTGTTCCTGTGCGAATGGCGCGATACAAAGAAATGTCCAACCATGTTATGGAAATTTTGGAGAGGTACTCCCCCATCGTCGAGCAGGTGTCTATTGATGAAGCGTACCTCGATATCACCGGGCAGAAGCGACTTCATGGATCGCCTGAGGCAATCGCTCGGCGAATCAAGGAGGAGATCAGAAGGGTCACCTCCTTGACCTGCTCCATAGGCATCGCGCCCAATAAGTTTCTCGCTAAAATCGCCTCCGAAGCAAACAAGCCCGACGGCTTGACCATTATTCCAACCAAGAAAGCCTCAAAGTTTGCACAAAGCCTTCCCATGGAAAAAGTCCCCGGTGTCGGGAAAAAGACGCTAGAGCGGCTGGCAAAACTGAAGGTAATTAACCTTGGCGACCTGCTCGCACTGTCGGAGACGGCACTCCTCAAAACGGTGGGCAAATTTGCTTACACCTTGCTGGAGTATGCAAAAGCAATAGATGAGTCGCCCGTCGTCTCCCACACGGATGCGAAATCCATCAGCAGTGAGGAGACCTTTGAAGAGAATACGAATGATTTTGAAGTGCTCAGAAAGGAACTCCTCTTGCAGGCTGAGGAGGTGGGTCGACGGTTGAGGAAGAATGAGTTAAAGGGGAGCACCGTCACCTTGAAGCTCCGAAGGGCGGATTTTACTCGAATCACCCGGAGCATCAGCTTCGGCGAACCTACAGACTCCACCAATATTATTTATAATTGGGCTCTCAAGCTTCTGGAAGCGGTGGACCTTTCCGAGGAATTCCGGCTCATTGGCATTGCGGTTTCCGGCTTTGCAAGGGATCAGCATGCGTCGACGCAATTGAACCTGTTTGATCGAGCGGTGCAGCGAGATCAGTCCTGGCGGGAAGTCGAAAAGGCCATGGACTCCATCACGGAGAAGTTCGGCCGCAAAGCGATCAAGAGGGGAAGTCTCATCGAGGAAGAATAGGGGGATGGCCATCAATCACATCCCAGCATTGGTTTCCAGAAGTTTTAAGACAGCTTCAAGGGTTGGGATTCCTGCTCGTCCGCCGATGGCCTTGCATTTAAGTGCCGATGTGGCAGAGGCGAATCGCATGCATTTTTTCATGTCCCAGCCCCAAAGCAGACCGTATATGTACGCTCCGTGGTAAACATCCCCTGCGCCTGTAGTGTCCACAACCTCCACAGGAAAAGCGGCCTGCGCGACGAGCTCTCCTCTGTTCCATCCCACGCTGCCCCTGGACCCGAGTGTGATCACTATCTCCTGTGGACCGAAACGGGACAACGCTTCCAGGGCTGTCTCTGCCGGGGCGTTCTCCCCTACGAGGGGTGCTGCGAATCGTGATGAGGCAATCAATACGTCGATCTGCGATACCAACTCCAGCGAACCGTCGCGCATGCTCCCCGCATCCAGGACCACCTTCAGACCTCTTGCCTTTGCTTGTCTCGCGGCTTCGATGGAAGCCTCGATCATCAGCCCATCCAGATGGAGCACCCTGGCTCTAAAGAAGGGAGAGAGATCCACCTCTCCTTTCTTCAAGTGGGGAACGCTTCCTCTGTGCCAGAAGACGGTCCTGTTGCCGCTTTCCCGGCTTATGGCGATGAAGGCAAACTGGGAGGTGTACCCTGGAGTGATCTTCAGGAAGGAGACGTCCACCCGATCCGCCCTGAGCGCTTTGAGAATCTCCACTCCTGTGGGGTCATCGGAAATAGAACCGAGGAAAGACGTCTTAATGCCAAGACGGGAAAGGGTTACCAGGGCAGTGGAGGCGGGCCCGCCGCATTGATTCTGCAGATCCAGCAGTTCCACCTTGCCGTCCTCACGAGGATAGGAGGGAACCCTGCCCAGGTAATCGACACAGGCTTGCCCAAGGCCGACAACCTCGATGTCTTCGAAAGACGTCAACCTTCTCCTTTCTTCACCTTCACGAGTTCTTTTGTGACTTGGTTTATGTGATCCTGGACTTTCGGGATCAGGGGCGATGAGGGGTATTTGTCGGCCACCGCCTTCAAAATGTTATAGGAGGAATTCAACAGTTCCTCTTTCTTAACAGGGTTTTTGGTATTGCGTGCCGTAAGAAACAGCTTCGCGGCTCTGTTTCGTTCGCGGTTGATGATTTTTTCCACAACCATGTTTTTGAGTTCTTTGACCTCTGGGTCGGAAGAGGGCAGTTCATCAAGCTTGAGGATGGCTTCTTCGTATTTCTCGCTTCGTATGAGATTGAGGGCGACCTTCAGGCTATCCTGCTTTTCGGCGTCCCGCTGGAGTTCCTTTTGCAGGTCCGCTGGGGAGGAGGGCTCCTTGGCGGCAATCTCGGTTTTTGTCTGTTCCTGCGCTTTCTGCTCCGCCAGCTCAACGGATTTGAGAGCCCGATCGATCAATTCCGCCTCCGGCCCTTCCTCAAAGCGGATTCTCTGCTGAAAGAGGATGAACTTCGCTCTCCCGAAATCCCCTATTTGCGCCGAACCCTCCGCCTTGGCCAGCGCCTCTTTGAGATCACGGTCCAGGTCCGCCTTTGTGGCGTCTCCTATGCTTGCAGCCGTCTCAGGCGGAGGGGTTCTGAGCCCCTCAGGACCGATCTTTTGTTCGAGCGCCTTGACCATGGCCTCTCGCTCAGCAAGCTTGCGCTGCAGCCTCGCATAAATTTCTTTCGCCTCTTTCTCGTTGCCCATTGCAAGCTGCCATTCGATCATCTGCGCACGCAGCTGGACCAGATCCGGTTTCCCCTCAAGCTGGCTGGCTACATCTTGCCCGACGCTGAGGGCCGTGGTGAAGGTTCCCTTTTTGCCGAGAGAAAGGGCAAACAAGAGACTCAGATCAGGGGTGAGCGCTTCAGGCCCGAAAGTTTTTTCCACGTCCAGAATCCCGTCAATGACCGCCTGATCATTGCCCGCGGAGAAGGCCTCCAGGATTTTTTTTCTTTTGACTGTGAGCTGGCGAACTCCCTCTGAGGAGAGACTCTCACCTGACCCTTTTTTCGAGAAGTATCGATCTTCCATCTGCTCGAGATTTCTCAACAGGATGTTGATCATGGGAGCGTAATTCTGTTTCAAAGAGCCGCTCTGTGAGGCTGTCTTCAGACCCTTGTAGGCTGCCAAAAGATCCTGCGCGAGATTCTGGTCTTCCTTGGAAAGATCCTGGGTTTCCAGGAGACCGCTGAGATAATGGATTCGCCGGTCAAGCGCTTCAACCGACAAAGAGGGGGGAGGGGCCAGGTCCTGCTTTGCGCTTACCGGTTCTCTCTGAAGCGCGGGTTGACACGCCCCGCAAAGGGTGAGCAAAAATACCAACCACACGATAAACCGAACACGTGTCTCATTCTTTTCCATGCGAGACTCCTTGAAGAGGCTCAAAAACTCTTTTCAAAGTCCATGCGTTGTCCTGCAAGTCAAGCTCGGTCAGTGCCCTGGGAAGATTTCCCGGCCCAGGTTCATCCGTTAGCGTTTCAGGAAGTCCGCTCTTGGGTGAGAGGGGCACCTTTCGAAACGCTTCGCTTGAGGGCATTTGCGCAGAACCCGTCTCAAAAATCAGATCCGCCATTTGGAGGCTCTTGCGGTAATCGGGGCTGTTCACGATCATGTTGACCGAATCGATCCAGAGGGGCAGCGCGCCGGCTGATCCGTAAATGGAGACGTACCTTGATTTCATAGGGCGATTGTCATCGTATCCCACGTAACTTGCAACCACATACCCATTTTCAAGCCCGAGTTCCCCGGATTTCCTGTCGGGACCCGGAACAAATCCCACAAAGCTGGAGTTGGTGAATCGATTCGACGTCCCTGTTTTCCCATAGGTCCGGACGAGGATACTCAGCTTTTGATCTCCAGCCTCCAGCTTGAGCCGGATCGCCTCTTTCGCACTTCGACCGGTTCCGTTGTCCATGACCCCTCGGAGGATGTCTGTCACCAGCCCTGAGACCCTTTCAGAGAGGACTTTCTTGGGCTGAGGGGCGTATTCCCATACGATTTTTCCCTGCCGGTCCACGATCTTGGTAATAATCGGCACCATGCCCGTGGTGAGCCTGTCTCCCAGGGGATAGACCTTTCCCGTCATGATTGTTTCGTAGGCCAGGGCCGCTTCCAGAATACTGATGGAGTTTGCGCCCAACGGAAAAGAGAGAACCGGATCCAGTTTTGTGGAAATCCCCATCTGCTCTGAAAGCCGGGTGATGTAAAGAAGGTTTACCAGCCTTCTGAAGTCACTGAGCCTGTAAAGAACTTCGGCGTCATACTTTCTCTTTGGAGCCCATTGGTCGTAGATCTCTTTGGAGCGGCTCTCAAGCAGATCGATCGTCCTTGAAGGAATCACGCCATCGAGCCACACATCCTCTTCGGTTACGCCCTGGAGCACTTCAAAAACCGTATCAAAAGAGATGGGCTCGCATGGATAAACACTGCTCCGCTGCGAAGCGGGTGTGAAGATCACATGGAGAATACCTTCTTCATGTGGTTGAAGACAAAAGTAGGGAATCTCCGATCGGATCATTTGTTCCAGCGCTTGATCCTGATTGCCCTTGTAAAGAGACAGGAGATCCTTCAGGTTCCGGAACGTCCTTTTCATTTCTCCGTTGAGGGACTGGAGTCTTGAATAGTTCAGAAGATAGATCTGATATTCTTCAGGGGTCTGCAGATTGAGTTCACTGGTATCCAGGCTATAGTGAAGGCGACGCAGAAATTCGATGGCTTTTTCATGGCCACTGAAAATCAGGTCTGACTCGATTTCTTTTTTGGCTTCTTCAAAAGCCGCTTCCAGGAGAGTTTCCTTGTCCACCATGATTCCGTGCTTGTCGCGAATCCTGGCCACGTATTGCTCATAGGTTTCATCATCCCGCCGGCTAAGACCAAGACCTTCGACCACCTGATTAAACTCTCCTGGGCTGAGCTGGTCTGTGAGGTGGTAGAGCAGCCAGACCGTGGCGAGATTTTCCGATTTCGCGCCTGCCCAGGTCATGGAGACCCGGTTCGACTCCGGCTGATGGTCCGGCCTGGGCAGGTAAAAGGTGCTCTCATAACGGAAAAGGTCCGGCTCATTGATCAAGGGGTCCATGGTGTTCCAGTTGAGCTGCAAGGCGGCCGTGTAAACCAGGGGTTTGAAGATGGAGCCCAGCTGCCGTTTGGCATCTGTGGCGCGGTTGAAAAAACGGTCAAAAAACCCGCCCACCATGGCTCTCACCATTCCTGCCTGGACAACGATGATTCCTCCTTCCAATTCAGGGACCTCGGACAAAATGAGTTTTTTCTGGCCCGGCGACTCAGGGGTCTCCAGGTATTGAACCGGGACAGTATCCCCCACAGCGAGCTGTTTCAGAAACTCGGGAACGAAGCGCTTTTCAAAACTCGTCCATATGCCTCTTTTCCCCTTTATCCAAGCATCCCCCACAGGCTGAAGACCTTCATAGTCGATGGTTCCTTCGCCGTCGCCCCAGGAGACCACGAGATGGGGATTCTGTTTATCCGCAGAAATCGCCGTGATCCTGCAAAGGAAGGGCAGGTCGGTTTTGACTTTTCCAGAGAGATCTTCGGCAAACTCTTCGTATCTTTTCGTGGAAAGCTCATCCTTGTATCCGGAGAGCTTCACGTCGAGAAGGGGCAGATGCCTCCGAATGCTTCGCAGAGCGCCTTCCTGTATTTCTTTGTTGACCGACGTGTAGATTCTAATCCCGGAAGTGGCAATATTGTCGACGCCCTGCTCTTGGAGAGCCGCCTTGAAGTACTCTGACTCCAGTTGCTCACGAATGTAATCCAGAATGACGTTCAGCCGGTAGCCCAACTTTCCCTGTTTGAAGGGCACATCCTTCTGCTTGGCCTGCTCGTATTCGTCCGCCGTGATGTAGTTCATCTCGAGCATGTTGCTAAGGACGTGATCCTTGCGCTGTCTTGAAAGCCGCTTCGTTTCTCTTTTCTCTGCTTCTGTTCTCTTGGTGAAGGGATTGAATCGATTGGGACTCTTGATCGACCCCGCGATGAAGGCGCACTCCACCAGATCCAGGTCTTCGGCCTCTTTGTAAAAAAAGTACTGCGCCGCAATCCGCAGTCCTCTTCCGATTCCGGTGACGAAGAACTGGTTGATATACATCTCAAGGATTTCCTCCTTGGAGTACTCCCGTTCCAGCAACAGGGCTTCCATCAGTTCTTTGAGCTTGGCCTGATAGGATCTTTTTTCCCGGCTGAAAATGTTCTTCGCCGTCTGCTGGGTGAGCGTGCTGCCGCCCTGGGCGATGCGGCCTGCTTTGTAGTTGGCGATCGTGGCCCTGATAATGGCTTTGATGTCAAAGCCGGGATGAGTGAAGAACGTCTTGTCCTCTGTGGCAACCAGTGCTTTGATGAAATAGGGAGGAATGCTTTTGTATTCGATATACCGGCGGTGGGTTTTGTCAAAAAAAACACCCAGCACGGTCTCCCCGTCGTCGTAATAGACCGGGCTCTCAGAGAAAACAATGCTGTCGATGGCTCCGCGTTTGATCTTTTCCTTCGCCTCTTGGGCAACCTCATTGTAAATGGAGTACAGCAACCCGGCAACGGCGAGAAAAGACAGGAAACCCAGGATCAGCAAAATCAGGAAAACTCTCTTGACCATTTTCATCAGTTCATGCCACCGAAACGACCGGCCCTACGGCCGCAAAAACGCTTTGCCCGGTTGAGCAAGGCGTCAGTTCCCCGGACAAAAGTTTTTCTCTGAGGATCTGTTTCAAGTTCATCCCTTTCATCCGCAACCCTTTTCGACCATATTCCATGTTCGCTTCGATCACGTACCACTTCCCTTTGCACAGAATCAGGTCAAGACCAACATCATTGAATCTGCAGCGAAGTGCTGCTTCCCGGGCAAGGGACAAGGCTTCATCCGGAATTTCAAAAAACTGCGGGATGCCGCCTTGATAAAGATTGCTCCTGAAGTTCGCCGGGTCCCTGTGACGCCAGTAGGAGAGGATCGGCTCATAGTTGACGAGAATGATCCGGAGATCGCGGTCGTGGGGAAGGTATTCCTGAATGTAGGCCACATGGGTCAAGCAAAGATACGCTTGCAGCTGTTCCGGGTTTTCGATCTTGTAAACACCCCTGCCCCCGCTGGAGGCTCGCGGCACCTTCGCGACAAAGGGAAAAGAGAAATCCCTGAGGATGTTGTGGTGGTGAAGGTGATAATAAATCCTCGTCCTGGGGTGCGGAACGCTCAACATGGAAAACAGAGTGGTCTGTTTGATTTTTTCGTCCGCATAGAGACAGGTCTCAAGGCTCGGGAAAAAAGGTTTTCCCATGGTGCTGAAGAACTGGGCATAGTTAGTGGTCGGATAAAGGATCATGGCAGCGTCCAAAATAATCTTTCTCTCTTCCTCAGAATAGTCCGCGAAATTAGGTTTCACTCCCAGAGTCAGAACCTCAGGTACCCCTTTGAGCCTGCTCCCTAAAGCCACAAATCGTTTTCTTTTTTCCGTCACTCGAGCCCCGAAATTGATGAATCAGGAACATTGACAGCCAAATTCTCACCATTGAATGAGAAAAAGGCTTCAATGTCAATAGGTTTGAATGCCGGTATGGGTTATGGCCGATTCGTTGCGCTCCTCCTTTCCATTGAGAGAAAACCCTCTCAACGGAAGGGAGGGCAAGAAATAGAAAGGGCTACTCAGGGAACTTGAGAGTTACGGATTCCCCATTTTTGTCCTTTTTGACTTTCACAGTGATATCGATACTGCTGTCCCGAACCCCCAATGCGAGAAGGCTCTTTCCTTTGTCTCCTTCAA
>Ga0079037_100002236_pt1 | contig 10530 bp, 5 predicted proteins | sample Mud3Dept4metaG_FD_71479 | JGI IMG/M metagenome (GOLD analysis project Ga0079037, IMG submission 71479) | Freshwater wetland microbial communities from Ohio, USA, analyzing the effect of biotic and abiotic controls - Mud 3 Core 4 Depth 4 metaG | ecosystem: Environmental > Aquatic > Freshwater >... | reverse complement strand
GACCGGCCCCAGGAATTCGCGTTCGATATCGGGATCGCATTTGAACTGCCGCCAGGCGCCCCCGGCAGCTTCACGCTGATCAGTCCCTGGGCCGAGGACGCGCAGGAACCACCGGTGAAGGCCGAGGCCGGCCAGCCGCTTCATCTCACGCTGAAGCCTTTTGAAACGATGGTATTGGAGGCATCGATAGCGCCCTGAGCAGTCAGGCTCTTGCGCGGCGGGAAACCGGGATCGCGAGACTCGGCCTGCCTACTGGGGCTTCTCGTCCTTGACGCCCGTGACCGCCTTCTGCACCCTCTCGGTGTTCTGGCGGATCTTCTCAGACAGTTCTTTGTAAAGAGCGAGCTCCCTCTGAGCCTCTTCTTTTCGACCGAGCCGGTTGTACGCGTTCGAGAGGCGGAAGTGGGGCATGGGATTACCCGGCTGAAGCTTGACCGCGGTTTCGAGCGGCTTTACAGCATCAGCCGCCCGGTCCGCCAGGATCAGGGCGTTGCCCAGTTCGATGTAAGCCTCTGCAAAGCTGGCATCCAACTTCACCGCGCGCGAGAAATGTCCGATGGCGTCGTTCAATGTAGACGGATCGAGGGCCATTGTCCCGAGCACAAACTCGGCGCCGGCATTGGTCGGATCAATCTTCAGCTCCGCCTCGAACTCCTTTCGGGCATCCTGCATGGTGGTGTCGGTCTTCGGTGCCGACAGGATAAAGCGTCCCAGCCGGTAGTGTATGCCCGGCAGATGCGGATTCATCTCGAGGACCTGCCGGTATTCCTTGGCGGCGCTTTCCATATCACCCTGCGCCTCAAGCGCTTCGGCACTCAGCAGGCGCACCTGGTATGCAGAGGGGTTCTTGTTGATCAACTCCAGCGACGCCCTCGTGGACAGATCCGAGTAGACGTGGACAGTCCGGTAGAGCACCTCGGGATCGTCAGGGAAGTCCCGGTTGAGAACCCGGACGAAATCGACAGCCTCATCGAGCCTCATGAGGGCGACGGCGCACTTAATGCCTGCCAATCCCACGCTTCGCCTGAGCTCCCGATCCCCGGCACGGGACAGATTCCTTTTGAGAGAGGGCAGCGCCTCCTGGCACTGCCCGCTTTCACCCAGGGAGAGGTCGAGATGGACGCGAGCCAGAGTCAGCCCGGGATTGAGCTTCAGAGCCTGGCGGAGGGGCCGGACTGCATCCAGGGGGCGGCCGGCTGAGCGATAGGCAATGCCGAGGTTCAACCAGTAGTCGGCGATGGTCGGGGCAAGCTTCAACGCGCTCTCGTAAGCACGGATCGCGTTCACCCAATCCCCTTTGCCGAATGCTTCCTGGGCCTCCCGGGCGATCCGGTCGATTTCGGTCTGCTGAACCGCAACCGGAGGACTTTGCTTCAGGCTTACCTGTACGCCGAACCCCTCCGTTGCAAGAAGCAACGCCCAAAGCAGCGTGCCGGTATTGGCAAAAGTTCGCAAAGCTCTTACCTCATCCTCGAATTATAGTAGCACTCACAATGGATCGCTCTTCTGCCCAGAGACAATAGGGCATAGGGCTGAGCCAGTCAATCGGCAAGGCGGGCGGAAGTGTGTTCCCGCGTACATTGGAATCCTGCGACGCGGGCACCATTCTTGCTTGCTGCCTTCCAAGGAAAGAGTTGTTGACACGGGGGTTAGGGGTGGTAGACTGCTTCCAAGCGGGAAGGGATCGCACTCGTTGAGTGCATATTGCTACGCAGAAGACACCCTGAGTCAATATCAGTTCGGGGCCAATATCGAGGACTAATCAGGCCGAGGACAATGGCGTTTCGCTAGTGTCCCGAGGTCGATCTTTATCTAGCTCTTGAAAAGAGAATGTTTTCACTAAAATCATAGGAGGAAGTATGACCTGTAAGTCGTTGCAAGCCAGAAGGATAGTCATTTTGACCTTCGTTCTGGCTGCAGCTTTCGTGATGTTTGAGCAGGTGGCCCTGTCCCAGCAGGTGACTGCAGTCATTACGGGCAGGGTTGTAGACCCGTCTGGCGCAGTGATTGCCGGCGCCAAGGTGACCGCGAAGAGTGTGGAGCGCGGCGTTGAATACAACACCGAGACCAATGCCGAAGGTTTGTTCAAACTGCCCCTCCTGCCGATCGGCACGTACGATGTCCGTGTGGAAATGCAGGGATTTCAGACTGCCCATCGTCCCGGCGTCCTGCTGGAGATGAACCAGACGGCACGCGTGGATTTTGAGATGAAGATCGGCGAGATGTCTCAGACTGTAGAAGTCACCGAAGCCACGCCGGTTCTGAACACCGATACCATGCAGGTGGGCACCATCATCGACGCGGCGATGAATGTGGCCCTGCCTCTGGCCACGCGTAACTACATTCAGCTAACCCTTCTGGCGCCTGGATCAACGCACCCAAGCCCCAACTGGTTCACGGGGGCGATGCAAGGCGGTTTCGGTTCGGGAAGGCCCTACGTAAACGGCAACCGCGAGCAGTCCAACAACTTCCTTCTAGATGGCCTGGACAACAACCAGGTATCGGATAACCTCGTGGGTTACCAGCCGGCTCCGGACGCGATCGCAGAATTCAACATGATCACCAACAACGCACCGGCAGATTTCGGAAACTTCCAGGGCGGGATCATCAGTGCCACCATCAAGTCCGGCACCAACGAAATTCATGGGACTGCCTACGAGTTCTTGCGGAATGACGTGCTGAACGCCAATTCCTGGGAGAACAATTGGACAGGAGCGCCAAGATCAAAAGTCCGCTGGAATCAATTCGGCGCCGCTGCGGGCGGACCCATCATCAAGAACAAGCTGTTCATCTTCGGCGACTATGCGGGAAGGCGGATAAACTTTCCTGCTTCGACCTCGACTCTTTCCGTGTTCACAGCCAAGGAGCGGCAGGGAGACTTCTCGGAACTGTGCACCGCGGGGTTCACGAACGGGATCTGCAACCCTGCAGGCGCAGGCCAGCGATCTATCCAGCTCTACGACCCCGGCAACATAGTGAACGGACAGCGCGTGCCTTTCCTCAATAACCAGATCCCGATGAGCAGGATCAACCTCGTGGCCCAGAACCTGTTCTCGAATTCGTCGCTGTATCCGGCGCCGGTTAACGATCAGCTTCAGAACAATATGGTCAACACGAGCGTCAACAATATCGTGGCCGACCAGTATGACATCAAAGCCGATGCGAACGCCACGGAGAAAGACAAGCTTTCCGGCCGCTTCTCCTGGAGCCGGCAGAACTCACCCGTTACCAATACCTTCCCCCTCCGCTTCGGCAGTTTCTCGTACAACCCCGTTTGGAGTTCAGTCGTCGACTGGACGAGGACCTTCAGCCCTCATGTTGTGAACGATTTCCGGATGGGCGTCAACTACGTCTCTACGCACAGTGGCGGTGCTGACAACGGCTTGGGGAACGTGGCTGACGAACTGGGAATCCAAGGCGTCAATACCCGTGGCCCGGGCTTGAACGCCTTGAATTTCAGCGGTGGTTTCATCAGCGGTTTTGGAAGCGCCAACATCGGGACTCAGCAGCTGTTTCCGAGCACCGTGATTCAGTTTTCTGATACCCTGATGTGGATGAAGGGCTCTCACACCCTTCATTTCGGCTTCCAGTTCATGCGTGACCGCATCAACCCCTTCTATGCCGGCAACTACGGCCGAACGGGCAACATCAATTTCGATGGGAGATATACCGCGGGTCCATCTCCTAACGCCGTTGCAGGGAAGGGATCAGGATCCCCGGAAGCAGATTTCTTCCTTGGACTTCCGATGACAGTCCAACGGGGAGTCGATACGGGGACCTGGGGGCAGCGTTCATCCGTGATCTCGGGCTTTGTCGCCGACGAATGGCGGGCTTCCAGCACGATGACGATCAACATGGGGCTCCGATACGAAACCCATACACCCTGGGTAGAGGTATATGACCGCCAGAGGAACTTCGCGCCCTTTACCGGGGAAATCCTGGTGCCAGGTGAGCAGACTCTCTACAGCAACAGTCGGGCTCTCTACAACAATTACAATTTGGGGCTCGGCAACATACAGCCTCGTTTCGGATTCGCCTGGAACCCGAAGTTCATGAACAGTACCTTCGTAGTTCGCGGTGCGTACACCATTTCCAGCTACCTAGAGGGGACAGGCACCAACCTGCGGCTTACGATCAATCCTCCATTTACGACTGAGTACAACAACGATTACAGCAGCCTCACGTATCCCGCCTCGACCACAGATCAGGGAATGACGGTGCTGCAGAGCGCCGACCCTTACAAGAATGCTACCATTCGTCTCTGGAACGGGGACGTTATGCCGTCCATTGTCCAGCAGTGGAGTCTCATTGTGGAGAAGCAGTTCGGTCAGAGCACGACACTGACAGCCGGCTATGTGGGCCAGCATGGGACGCACTTGATGGTTCCCATGCCTTACTTCCAGCGGCAGCTGCTAGGGGTGGATGCGAACGGACCGATTACAGCCCCGAGTCCCTACCTGGCCGGCAACCCGACGCTGGCAAACATCAGCCAGATTTCCGGGACCGAGTCCAACGGCAACCAGAAGTACGATGCCCTGCAAGTCACGCTGCGCAAGCGTATGGCCCAGGGTCTGCAGTACCAGGTAGCCTATACTTTCTCCAAGTGCATGAGCGACTCCCTTGGATATTACGGATCATGGGGGAGCCAGGTGAACACCCAATCGGCGTACTTCCAAAACCTGTACGACCGCAAATCCGAGTGGGGGCCCTGCTTCTTCGATGTCAAGAACAGCCTGAGCGGCTATGTGGTCTATCAGCTGCCGGTCGGGAAAGGCAAGTCGGTTGGCTCCAGCTGGAACCCGGTAGCTCGAGGCATCCTGGGCGACTGGGAGGTCAGCGGTATCCTCACCCTCCGCGGTGGCTTCCCGAGCACCATCAGCGGACCGGATGCCAGTGGCACTCATTCTCGAGGTCCGCGAGGCAATTGCGTCGGTCCGGTCACCATCAACGGCCTTGGCACCAACTCTCCTCTGGGAGGATTACAGTATTTCGATCCCTCGGCGTTTACCACGGCTGCCGTCGGAACGTTTGGGACCTGTGGAAATGGAACCGTGTATGGACCGGGGATGACAAGCCTGGATATGGGGCTTCTCAAGGATTTCCTCTTCACCGAAAGGTACAAGCTCCAGTTCCGATCCGAGTTCATCAACCTTACGAACACGCCCATTTTCAATGCTCCAAGTACTGGTGTGAGTCCGACGATGGGAAGGATCACAAGTACCCAGGGAGCGCGGCAAATTCAGTTTGCCTTGAAGTTCCTGTTCTGATGTCGTTGTCTGCCGCGCCGGGCGCGGCATAGAAGGCATCGGAGTTGGAGCGGGGGACCACGGTCCCCCGCTCTTTTTTGTAGTTGACCAGCCTGGAGGCCACCCTCGGCGTCGGGATCGGAATCGGGGTCGGCGTCGCTATCGGTATCGCCCGAGAGTCAATTCAGCCCGAAAGCCGCCGGTTCCTCCTGATCTCGAATAGGGGTACCTGATTGCGACCGCGATTCCGATTCTGACAGCGACGGTCCTTCGCGATTGCGCTAATTAGCGCCGCCATCCCGCTCCTTGATAGTCAGTATCTGTCGGGATCGCACCTTCGTGAGTTTCTGCACTGTCCCCGAGGGCCATCGGACCTCCAGCTCGTCAACCACCGCGACGGCACCTAATCCAAAAATCGCGCGCGGGTCATTGCTAGAGCAAAAACCGCCGCTCTGATGCACCTCCTGCATTTGTTCCAGTCCTCCCGCGCGCACTATCACCCTGGCACCGAGCCCCTCGCGGTTGCTGCGCGTTCCTATGAGCCGCACGGTGATCCACTGGGCTTCCTTCGGTGAGTCACATCGGAGCAACCACGGGGTCGAATCCAGATTGCTGATCACGACATCCAGGTCGCCGTCGTTGTCCAGGTCCCCGAAGGCTGCAGCCCGTCCCAGTTCTTTTCGGAGGAGGTCACTGCCGAGCGAGGCAGTCACTTCGCTGAACTTTCCATTCTGCAAGTTTCGAAACACCTGCGGGTGCTGCTTGAACCCGGCGTCCATGTTCCACTGGTCCGCCTCTGGATATACATGACCGTTGACAATAAAGAGGTCGGGCCAGCCATCCAGATCGTAATCTACGAATTTCGTAGCCCACGTCAACATGGGCCATGTGGCAGCACGCATGCCGCCCTCTTCGGTTATATCCTTGAAGATACCGTTGCCCATGTTCTTGAACAGCGTGCTGTAATCATCGGCAAAATTGCCTATAAAGACGTCGAGCAGGCCATCATGGTCGTAGTCGCCGAAATCGGCACCCATTCCAGCCTGCTCCAACCCATCGCGACTGTAAGCACAGCCCGCGAGGGCTCCTGTCTCCTCGAAGGTTCCGTCCCTGCGGTTGCGAAAGAGCAGGTTCGGCGTGCTGTCGTCGGTCACGAAGAGGTCGGGCCAGCCATCATTGTCAACATCCACCCAGAGGGGTGTGAAGCTGTAGTATTTCGGCACGTCAGGGCCCATGGCCTTTTCAGTTACATCGGTGAACGTCCCGTCCCCGTTGTTATGGTAAAGGATGCCCGAGAGAGGCTTCAGCCCTCTTGGTCCGCAATAGACCGGGACGCCTCCGTACCGGCAATACGATGCATCCCCCTTCTTGGGAACTTCACCCCGTTTGAAGTCTATGTAACGCGCTACATACAGGTCCAGGCGTCCATCGCGGTCGTAGTCTCCCCATGCGGCTCCCGTGCTCCAACTGCCTGCTGCGACGCCTGCCTTAGAGGTTACGTCGGCAAAGGTCCCGTCGCAGTTATTGTGATAAAGCGTGTTTTGGCCGTAGTACGTCACGTACAGGTCAACGCAACCGTCGTTGTCGTAGTCGGCAGCGGCAGCACCGGTCCCCCATCCCCAGGCCCCCAACCCGGCTGCCTCGGTTACATCTGTGAAAGTGCCGTCCCGATTGTTTCGAAACAGCTTGTTGCGATGAGGGCGAGGGATCTGAGGATTCTCCAGCTCCTCGAAGGTGGCGCCGCTGACCAGGAAGATATCGAGCCGGCCGTCACCGTCGTAATCAAAGACGCCCGCGCCGCCGCCCTTCGATTCGAGGATGTATTCTTTCTGGGGCCTGCCTGCGACGTGACGAAAACTGCTTATGCCGGCGGCTCTGCTGACTTCCACGAAACGCGTCTGCACACCGGATGTGGGGGACTGGCCAGCATGGGGAGCAACGGCGAGTGCCAACCAGGCCACAGTGGACAGGATTATCACGCCACCGCAATATTTCATGGGTTAGGCCCCTGGGAACCGGACCCCGCCAAGGTTCGCTTGTCTTCTTCATGCTGTTTGCGTTGCAGCGTCCGGAACTGCTCCAGCGTACGCTCAGCATCTTCTTGCATGCCCAATCGACTGTAGACCTGGCTTAGCAGATAGTAAGAGCTCAGGTACTCCGGATCGGCTTTGATGGCCGCTTCCAGCTGCTCACGCGCCAGACCGTCGCGGGAGCTCTCGCAGTAGACCCGCGCAAGCTCGTACCGTGCAGGAGCAAAGGAGCCCTTGATTTCCACGGCCTGCTTCAAATGCTCCTCTCCGGGTCCCTTCTGTCCGAGGTTCGAGAGAGCCAGGCCGAAGTGAAAATGATAAAGGTATTTGTCCGGGTCAAGGCGCACTGCTTCTGCATAAGGCGCCAACGCCAGCTCCGGCTTGCCCAGCCTGGTCAGCGCATTTCCTTTGAAATAGTGTGCCTGGGCCAGGGAAGGCGTCACAGAGGTTGCCATAGAGAACAGGTCAATCGCACGTGAGTAACTGCCGATATTGTAGTAGCTCATCCCAAGCGTAAAAAGGTACTTGGCCGAAGTGGAAAACTGCTTTCTTTGCGGCTCGAGGAGCTTGACGACATCCTGATTCCGACCCTCCAGCTGAAGGATATTCGCAAGGGCAAGCAAGGCAGGCTCACCTCCGCCCCCGGCCACAGCCCGCTCGGCGAGTTGTCTGGCTTCTTCGTGGAGGCCCCGCTGCAATTGACATTGTGCGAGTAACAGGAGGACATCCTGATCCTGAGGTTTCTGTTGCAGAAGAGTCTGAAAACACCGGGCCGCGCCGTCGAACTGCTGGCGCTTCAGGAGAAGGATTCCAAGATTGTACAGCGTATCGGGCAGACCAGGGTGGAGTTCAAGAGCAGTTCCATAACCTGTGATGGCTTTTTCTGCCAAACCAAGCTGTGCATAGGAGTCAGCGAGCAAAGTCCAAGCGGCTGCTGATTTCGGGGCCCGAGCCACAGCCTCCTCCAGGAAGCGTTGTGCCCGCTCGGGGTCGTGATTCTGCAGGTATGTCCTGCCTCTTTCAACGAGTTCCGAAACCGGCATGGAACTCACGGGCGCCTGCTGTGCCAGGCCTGGGCCAGCCAAGGTTAGCAGGACAATGAAGCCGACCGGCAAGAGGCTGCTCCGCTCCCGTCGCTCACGCACCGGCATCAGTTCTCCTTGATCGTCAGGTCCTGGTCCGCCGCGAGGTCGCTCAAGACCTGCTTGTTGCCACTGGGCCACGTGATCTGGAGTTCCTTCACGGATGTCTCCCGACCGAGCCCAAAATGGACACGTATGTCGGACGAGCAGCCGTACCCGACCGCCGTGTTTGCATGGTCGTATCGGGCGCCGGATGCCGTCACGATCTTGATCCTGGCGCCGGCGCCATCCCGGTTGCTCTTAGTGCCTACAAGCCGAACCCGCAGCCAGTGATTCGAAGCCGGACTCACGTTCTTCCAGACCTCCAGGGGGCCATTCAGAGCAGTCACAACCGCGTCGATGCGGCCGTCGTTGTCCAGGTCGCCGAAGGCTGCGCCGCGATGCACCGCCTTTCGCTCGAAGTCCTGTCCTGCGGTGGGGTTTGCATCTGCAAACCGGCCATTCTTCATGTTTACGAAAACTGCGTTTGATTGTGGAACCCGCGGGCCGAAATATCCTTCTGCGTCCATAACGTCGCCGCAGGCCGCAAACAGATCCTTCCAGCCGTCGTTGTTGAAGTCCACGATCCCGTTGCCCCAGCCCGACTTTCGCAGCGCGATGGACGCCAGTGCTGAGTTGAAGGTGCGCTCTTCGAAACCCATTCCACCGTTGTTGCGATAGAGGGGCATGGTCTCACCCACCAGCGCGGTCTCGAAAATGTCAGGGAGGCCGTCGTTGTCTACGTCGCGCGCATCCGCGCCCATGCCTGAGACAGCCCTGCCGGCGTCCGTGTAGGCGACGAAACTGGCTTCGCCCACTTCCTTAAAGGTGCCGTTGCGCTGATTGTGGAACAAGCTGTTCGGAAGCGTGTCATTCGCCACGAAAACATCCACCCACCCGTCATCGTCGAAATCGGCGATCCCGAGCCCCATGCCCTTGCCGATTGCCTGCCTTACGCCGGAAGCGACTGAGACATCCGTGAAGGTGCCGTCATGGTTGTTGTGAAAAAGAGAGTTGGGCAACCCCTTGTAGAGTCTTGGATGGCAGTAATCCGGCAGACCGTTTGTGGGGCAGATCGGTTCAGTCACCGGGTCCCACACACAATAGTTGGAGACGAAGAGGTCCAGCCAGCCATCCCGATCGTAGTCGATCCACGCTGCGCTCACCGCCCACAAGGTGCCGTAGTCCGGATCAGGCTTCGCGAGCCCGGCCTTCGCGGTTACGTCTGCGAAGGTCCCGTCTCCGGTGTTGCGATACAGGATGTTCTCGCGCAGACCGGCGACAAAGATGTCGGCCCGGCCGTCGTTATCGTAGTCTCCGATCACGACGCCTAGGTTGTACCCGCGGCCTTTGACCCCCGCCTTCTCCGTCACGTCCAGGAATGTACCGTCGCCGTTATTCCTGAAGAGCCGGTTAAAGTAGCGTTCGTCATTCTTCTCCAACCCCGGCATGGTTGCGCCGTTCACCGCGTAGACGTCCAGGAGTCCGTCGTTGTCATAGTCGAACAGGGCGACTCCCGAAACCATGGTCTCCGGCTGGTGCTTCTTGGCGGTTCTGCCTGGATCCGTAACGAACTTCAGACCTGCGGGGAACTCCAGCTTGAACACGATCGGGTCATACGACCCGGGCGAAGGGGCTTGGGGACGCAGGATCCCGATCAGGCCCGGGAGGAAGACGATGACTGCGAGGGCGGTGAGCTTTCGAAACATGGAATATCATTGATCTGGCTTGCGCCGGAAAACGAGGCAGTAACGATCGCCCTGATACTCCCAATTCTCCACCCGGTTGATGAGCTCGAACCCTGCGCCTGTCAGTTCTTCGATCACAGCCTCAGGCGTGATTCCGCGCCCTTCCCGCTCGGCAGGGACGTCGCCGGTGACGACGTCGGTTACGACCTTTCCGGAGGCGACGCCAAGGAGCCAAGCGACCTTTGTCGGAGAATACGCAGCGAGGTCCCTGGCTTCCGCAGTTTTCCCCTTGCTCTGATAGAGCGCGGCCAGGCTAAGGTCGAGATTCCTTTCCTCTCCGTTCTTCTCCGCTTCCGCGACGGCCGCCAGGAGAAGCTTCTCCGCCTCGGCGAAATCGCTGCGCTGGTATACCGCCTCGGCGGCTTCGAGTCTCTTCTCCAGGTCC
>Ga0079037_100002234_pt1 | contig 10530 bp, 6 predicted proteins | sample Mud3Dept4metaG_FD_71479 | JGI IMG/M metagenome (GOLD analysis project Ga0079037, IMG submission 71479) | Freshwater wetland microbial communities from Ohio, USA, analyzing the effect of biotic and abiotic controls - Mud 3 Core 4 Depth 4 metaG | ecosystem: Environmental > Aquatic > Freshwater >... | reverse complement strand
TGGGAAGAGAGCCCGGAGAATCGTCCCCTTTGTCCGCCGGACCATCGAAGAGTTTCACCGGAAAGGGCAGCCGGTCCTTTTTGTCTGCGATTCGCATCGGCCGGACGACCGGGAATTCCGGCAATTCCCCCCCCATGGAATAAAGGGGACCGAAGGGGCCCGGGTGATCGCCAAACTGCCGGTCGGCTCCAAAGACATCCTCATCCCTAAGACCCGGTACAGCGCATTCACCAAAACCGGCCTGGAAAAAGCCCTGAGGAAGCATCGGGTGAGCGAAGTTCATGTCGTCGGGGTTTGCACGTCCATTTGTGTGATGGATACCGTGGGTGACCTCCGCGACCGCGATTATCCGGTGGTCGTCTACCGCGCCGGGGTCGCGGATTTCGACCCGCCGGCCCATCGGTTCGCCCTGCGCCGGATGGAAAAAACCTACGGGGCGACAATCGCCTGATCCGGCAGGAGGTGGTGATGGATACGCAGTCGGGCGCCATCGAGAGGATCCGAATTGAGGAAGGTGATATCACCCTATTGGGCGTCGAAGCGATCGTCAACGCCGCCAACAAGCACCTGAAGCTTGGGGGCGGGGTTGCCGGGGCCATCCGCGCCCGGGGCGGCCCGTCCATCCAGGAAGAGTGCGACCGGCTGGCGCCGATCGGCGTGGGCGAAGCCGTGATCACGGGCGGAGGAATGCTCAAGGCGAAATATGTCATCCATGCGGTCGGCCCGGTCAACGGCGAGGGCGACGAAGAGGCCAAGCTGGCTCGGGCAACCCTCTCGAGCCTCCGGACCGCCGCGGACCGGAAGATCCAAAGCCTGGCCTTTCCCGCCATCAGTACGGGGATCTATGGGTTTCCACTCCCCGAGTGCGCCCGGATCATGCTCCGGGTCGTCCTCGATTACCTCAAAGAAAGCCGCCTTCCGAGGGAAGTGACCTTCTGCCTTTACGGGAACGAGGCCGCCGTTGTTTTCCTGAAGGCGCTGGCTTCGCTCAAGAAGTGAGGCCGGTCAGGACAGCCTTTTCCGGCGAAGGACGTAGGTCACTCCGAAGAGCAGGAAAGATATGATGACCACGGTCGCGGCCGCCGGAAGGTCAAGATAAAACGCGGCGAGCAGTCCCAGCACAACCGAAAGAGAGGCGACAAGAGAGGAAAAGACAAGGGCCTGCCTGAAATTGGCCGCCAGAAGAAGTCCCGCTCCCGCCGGAATGACAAGCAGGGCGGCCACCAGCAGAATACCCACCGCCTTCATGCCCATAACGACCGTCACCGAGGTCAAGACCGCCAGCAGGACGTCGAGCCGGGCCGTCTTGACTCCCGAAGCCCTGGCGGCTTCCCGGTCGAAGGTCAGGTACATCAGGCCCCGGCAGTTCCCCAAAACGGCGCCGATGACGACCACGGCCAGGGCCGTGGACAGCCCGACCTCGAGCCAGTCGATGGCCAGGATGTCTCCGAACAGGTAGCTCAGGAGGTCGGCGTTGAAGCGGCCGGCCAGTGTCGCCAGGACGATGCCCAGCGCCATGCCCACGCTGCTGAATATCCCGATCGCCGTATCCCCATGCAGGCCGGCCTTCTCCCTCAGCCTCATGATGGCCAGCGAGGCAATAACGGCGACGGCCAAGGCGGCGGCCAGCGGCAGGATATTCAGGAAGAGCCCTAAGGCCACACCGCCGAAGGTGACATGGGAAAGGCCGTGTCCGATCATCGCGTCCCGGCGGAGGACCAGGAAGAGGCCGAGGACGGCGCAGGCTACGGCCACGAAGAGCCCGGCCAGGAGCGCCCTCTGAAAAAAGCCGTAGTTGAAGAAAAGTTCCATCCGCGGGACCTGCCTAATGCATATGGGAGACAAGATGGCCGCTCTGGAGCATCGTCTTGAAGGCTTCGGACCGACAGAAATCGGCGTGGGACCCGTGAAAGACGAGCTTCTGGTTAAGGCAGGCGACCTTGGTGACGTGCCTGTTGACGATCCCGATGTCGTGCGTCACCAGGATGATCGTGATTTTCTGCGCTTGGTTCAGCATATGGAGCATCTCATAAAAGAGACCCTGGGTGGCGGCGTCAACGCCGGCTGTCGGCTCGTCCAGGAAAAGAAGCCGGGGCGCGTTCACGATCGCCCGGGCGATGAAGACGCGCTGCTGCTGCCCTCCCGAAAGGCTGCCGATCGGCCGGTTCCGGAACTCGGCCATCCCGACCCGCTCCAGGGCCAGCTCCACGGCACGATCCTCTTCCTTTTTCCTGTGCCCGGGCGCAAGCCCTCCAGGCAAGAGGGCCATGGTCACGACTTCTCTCACCGACGCCGGGAACAAAGGGTCGATCGAGGTGGCCTTTTGAGGCACATAGCCGATCTGGGACCAAGCCGTGAACTGTTCGACGGGCTTCCCCATGAGGGTCAGGCGGCCGGCGGTCGGCCGCAGAAGACCGAGGATGAGCTTGACCAGGGTGGTCTTTCCCGACCCATTGGGTCCGAGGACGGCGATGAAATCGCCCGGGGCGACGGAGAAACTCACCTCCTCCAGGACAGGGATTGAGCCGTAGCGGAAGGAGACTCCCTCCACCCGAATGAGTTCACCAGCGTCATTCACAGGCCAGCCCTTTTCTAAGGTTCACCAGGTTCTCTTCCATGAGATCAAAAAACGACCGGCCGGATTCCCATTCCCTTTTATTCAAGTTGGATCCGTCGTGAAGGACCAGAATTTCGGCGCGCAGCTCCCGGGCCAGCGTCTCGGCCATCTTGGGACTGGTGTTCGCCTCCATGAAAACCGCCCGGACGCCGTTCTGCCGGCCCCATGCGACGGCCTCCATTAGGCGGCTGGGCCGCGGTTCCGCATCGGGGCTCAAACCGGAGAGGGAAAGGGGTCTCAACCCGTACCTGTTGGTCAGGTAGCCGAAGGCCGCGTGCCCGGCGATGATCAGGCCTTTCCCGGCGCAGCGGGCCAAACCCTGGATATAGGAGGCGTCCAGGTTCTGGAGTTTCGCCTTGAGACGGTCGGCTCCGGCCCGAAAGACGGCTGCGCCCGGCGGGTCAATCTCGGCCAACCGGGCCGCGATCATGTCGGCGATCCTCATATCCAGGCCGAAGTCGAGCCAGACGTGCGGGTCGGTCTCCATCTTCCCGTCCTCTGCATGGGCGTGTTCTTCAAGAGGCAACGGGTCGGCGACCACCAGGACGCTGAGCTTCCCGGAAGAGACGCTTTTCAGAAGGCCGTCGATCCAGGGCTCGAGCCCCGCGCCCACTCGGATGAACAGGTCGGCGGAGGCAAGGCGCACCATGTCGCTGGCCCGGGGCTGCCAGGTATGGACGCCTGCGCCCGGCGGCAGGAGCAGGCCGACCTCTCCCCTGTCGGCCGCGATCTCTTTAGCGAACTCGGCGAGCGGAAAGATGCTGGTCATGATCCGCAGCGGGGCGTTCTCGGCGGCCGCCGGCAGAGCGCCGAGGAGACCAAGAAACCCCAACAGCAACGGGAGAAGTCTCGTCATTTTTCGCTCCCGGCGGAATTCCATCCGTACGCCAAGACTAGGAGCGCCCGATCCTGGAGGCTTCGGCTCCCCGGCCCACCCTAACCTCATGAAAGCCGGGCCGGGGGAATCCCCTTTCCTCGGCTCCGGACAGGGCTCTCTTTTTGAACCCGTCGACGGCCTGTTTCTCCAGAAGGGCGATGCCCGATCCACCGAACCCGGCACCGACCAGACGCGCTCCCAGGCAGCCGGGGTGCTCCTTTCCGACCTCATAGAGAAAGTCGAGCTCCGGGCAGGATACCTCATAATCGTCGCGCAGGCTGTCATGGGACTGAAAGAGGAGCGTCCCCAAGCCGCTGAAATCATCCTTCTCCAAGAGTTCAACCGCTTTTCGGACGCGTGCGTTTTCGGTGATGACATGCCGGGCTCTCCGGTAGAGCACATCGTCGAGCTCCGCTCTCGAATTCCGGAGCATCGCCGTTGTCGCATCCTTGTACGAGCGGGCTCCCTTGTTCTTGAGGACCTCCAGCGCCCCGGCGGCTTCCCGGCGCCGCTGGTTGTATTCGGAGGAGGCCAGCCGGCGGCGGACCTTGGTGTCATAGACCAGAATGACCAGCCCGGCCTTCTCCAGGTTGAGCGGATAATGGGTGTAGTCCAGGGTCTCGCAATCGAGGAAGAGGGCGCTGTTCTTCCTCCCGAACACGGCTATGAACTGGTCCATCAGCCCGCATTGAACACCGACGAAATCGTTTTCCGCCCGCTGGGCCAGCTTGGCCAGGCGGACGGGGTCCAGGTCGAGGTTCCAGAGCGCCGCCACTCCCTTAATGACGCTGACTTCAAGCGCCGCGGAGGAGCTGAGGCCGGATTCAAGCGGGACTTCGCCCCAGATCATGGCGTCGAGCCCCTGGGGCCGGACGCCTTCCTGTTGGAGAACCCAGAATATCCCTTTGATGTAGTTGGCCCAGCGCCTGGTTTCGGAAGGCGAGATGGACTCCAAACGGAATGTCTCCTCCTCCCGGAAGTCGTCCGCCCATAGGCGGACCAAGCCGTCGGGACGGGGGGCCGCCAAAAACCAATTCCGGAGGTGGATGGCGGCCGGAAGGACATACCCGTTGTTGTAGTCGGTGTGCTCGCCGATGAGGTTGATCCTCCCCGGGGCCGAGGCCAGGAGTTCAGGGGGCGAATGAAAGACTTCGATAAACGCCCTCTTTCTTGATTCGTCCATGGAAAAGTAGCTGCATTCTAGGGAATCACCGCCCAAAAGTCAAATTGTCTATCGTTGCCGGTGGAAAAGGGTTGAACTCCCCCTTTCTTTATGGCATGATTCCCTGCGCTTGACCACGGACCAAATCGGAGGTGAATAATGCCCGAAACGCTGGCCGGTCTCAAACCCGCTCTCTTATGGAAATATTTCTCCCGCATCCTGACGATCCCCCACGGCTCGGGAAACGAGCGGGCCCTCGGCGGCTACATCCTCTCGGTGGCCAAGGAGCTCAACCTGGCCGCCAAGAAGGACAAGGTGGGAAACGTGCTCGTTTCCAAACCCGCCCGGCCCGGCCATGAGCAGGCTCCCGGCGTTATCCTCCAGGGTCATATGGACATGGTCAACGAGAAAAACTCCGATATCGTCCATGATTTTCTCAAGGATCCCATAAAGGCGGAGATCAAGGGAGATTGGGTCCAGGCCCAAGGCACTACCCTCGGGTCGGATAACGGCATCGGAGTGGCGGCCGCCCTGGCCGTTATGGAGGACCAGACGCTCGTCCACGGCCCTCTCGAATTCCTGTTTACCGTGGACGAGGAGACCGGGCTTACCGGGGCCAATCACTTATCCAAGGGCTTCTTGAAGGGTACCAATCTCCTCAACCTGGACAGTGAGGATGAAGGGACGTTCACCATCGGCTGCTCCGGAGGGGGGGACTCCGAGATCACCCTTCCCCTGGCCCGAAAAAACAGGCGGTTCAAGGACGTCTACAAGCTCCGGTTGTACGGCTTGCGGGGCGGACACTCGGGATTGGACATCAACCAGGGGCGGGGGAATGCCATCCGGCTGCTTGTCCGGCTCCTCTATCAGGCCAGGGAGAAATTCAACTTCGACCTGATGCACATCGAAGGCGGCAACAAGAGGAATGCGATACCGCGGGAAGCCTGGGCGGCGATCGCGCTGGACGCCGCCGCGGCCAGGAAGATGACGGCCTTTCTGGCTGATGCTTTCGACAAAATTAGAAACGAATACAAGGCGGTCGAAAAGGAGGCCCAGTTCTCCTTCGAAAAGACGGCCGATCATAAGGAGAAGCCCCTGACCGCCGAATCGCAGGCGACCCTCCTGCGTCTCCTGCTCACGCTCCCCCACGGAGTGATCAGCATGCACCCGGAGATCGCCGGCCTGGTGGAGACCTCGACCAACCTGGCCGTCGTCCGGTGCGAAAACCTTCGGGCCCTGATTGTGTGCAGCAGCCGGAGCTCGGTGGCCTCGGCGCTGGCGGCCGTGCGGCTGACCATCAAGGCGGAGGCCGAGCTCGCCGGGGCCCGGATCATCCAGGAGGGAGGATACCCCGGCTGGGAGCCGAACCTCGACTCGGCGCTCCTCAAGAAGCTCAGGGAAGTCTATAGCCGGGTCTTCGGGAAAGAGGCGGAGATCAAGGCGGTGCATGCCGGGCTTGAATGCGGCATCATCGGAGAAAAATTCCCGGGCATGGACATGGTCTCCTTCGGACCGACCATCGAGCATCCGCATTCTCCCGAAGAAAGGGTTCATATCGGCTCCGTCGAGCGCTTCTGGACCTTCCTTGGGGCGGCTCTCCAGGAATTGGCCTGAGTCATTCTCCCCGCTCTTGACCACCTCTTGGCGGGCGGTCGAGTCTGCAAACCGTCTTGCTTTCGGCCCCCGTTTTTTCATAGGATGGGATGGAGAAAGGAGCCGACTATGGGATTTAATAAAGCCACCGCCTTCGTGTTGTCCGGCCTCGTTGTCCTGAGTCTTCTGATTCCCGGTTGCCGCAAAGGAGGACGCGATGAGGTCCGGCCGCCTGAAGGTCAGCCGTCCGCCTCCGCCAAGGGCGACCTTCGGGTCCTGAGCGCGACGCCGCTCGGGAAGACGGCGGGTCCGAGAGAGGCCGAAACGGTGGTGGTCATGTTCGACCGGCCGATGGTGGCTCTCGAGGCTCTCCCCGAAGGCAAGGGCAAGCCCGTTCTGAAGTTCGAGCCAGCGGTCGCGGGGAAGACCCGGTGGCTCGGGTCGCGGACCCTGGCCTTCACTCCCGACGGCCGCTTCCCCTATGCCACCGAGGTCAAGGTGACCGTTCCGGCCGGGACGCGGGCGATTGACGGGTCTTACCTCGAGAAAGACCACAGCTGGTCGTTCCAGACGATCACGCCTTCCCTGATCCGGCACTTTCCCCAGGACAAGCAGAAATGGCTGGCCCTGGACACCAAGCTCCTGCTGGTTTTCAACCAGCCCGTCGACCGAGATGCCGGCCGGGAATTCATTTCCCTGGTCTCGGCGGACCAAGAGGGAAGAGAAAAAAGGTGCGACCTCCGGCTGGCTCTTCCCTCGCCCGAGATGCTCAAGGAAGAGAATCTGGATGTCCGGCCCGACCAGGCCCTTCTCGTCGAGCCCAGGCAGCGTCTGTCCGCCGGCTCCACGTACTTGGTCGAAGTGAAACAGGGTTTGCCTTCCAAGGAGGGGCCTCTGGGGATGGAAGAGAGCGTTCATTTCAGCTTCGAGACCTTCCTGCCTTTCCGCTTCCTGGGCCTCGAGGAAGCCGAGGGGATCAGTCCAGCCGAGCAGCTCCGTTTCAGGTTCAGCAACCAAGTGGAATACAAGAGCTTTGTCGCCAACCTCCGCTTGGAACCGGCGGTCCAGATTCCCGAGTACTACTCGGAATGGGAATACAGCAGCGATGTGCTCTACATCTCCCTTCCTCTCGAACCCGAGACCCGCTATAAGGCCTGGATCGAAGCGGACCTCGGGGACGACTTCGGCAACCGGCTGGGAGAGAAGGTCCTGGCCGAATTCTCCACCGGCTCCTATCCGGCGTCCGTTTCCATGACTACCGGGTACGGAATCCTGGAGGCCTACGGGGACCTGAAATACCCGGTTTCGGTCCTGAACACGGGGCGGCTCTCCTACCAGGCGGCGCGCCTGAGCAAGAACGACGTCGTTCCGCTCCTCGTGCAGCCCAAGATATTCTGGTCGGACCAGAAGGTCGCCGCCCGGCCGGGGTTTTTCCAGGTCGAGAGGAGCCTGGACCTCAAGGTCCCGCGTAACAAACGCCAGGTTATTCCCATCGACCTCGCCCCGCTGCTCGCCGAAAAGCACGGGCTCGTCTTTCTGCAGCTCGATACCCTGCGGACGGACCGGACCTGGGACAGATACTTCAAGGTCTTCCTCCAGTCGACCGGTCTGGCGATCAGCGCCAAGTTTTCGCCGGAGAAAAATATCATCTGGGTGACCGAGCTCCAGACCGGGCTCCCCGTTCCGGACGCGGAAGTGGAGGTCCGGGACGACCGCAATTCGGTCAAGTGGAAAGGAAAGACCGACCGCGACGGGAAGGCCGTCGGACCGGGCTGGAAAGAGCTTGGGCTCAGGGGCAAGGAAGCTTGGCAGGAACCGCAGCAGTGGGTCTTCGCCACCCGCGGCGGCGACGTCGCCTTCTCTTCATCCGAGTGGGGAACGGGAATCGATCCCTATCGCTTCGGGATCGACTACGACTGGTCTCCCCAGCCGCCGGTTGTCCAGGGCAGCGTCTTCACCGAGAGAGGAATCTACCGGTCCGGCGAAACGGTTCATATCAAGGGCATCCTGAGGAAAAAAGACAAGGGAGGCTGGATGATTCCTTCCTCCGCCCGCCGCGTCGCCGTCGAAATCTTAAGCCCCTTTCAGGAAGCGGTCTTTGTCGGGACGGCCGACCTGGACGACTTCGGGTCCTTCGACCTGGACTTCGAAACAGCGGCCGAGTCCTCACTGGGCACGTATCAAATCAGCGCCTCGCTGCCGCCGGAGAAGCCGGGCGACCCGGCCTTTCCCGTTTCCGGGTCTTTCCGGGTTGAGGCCTTCCGGCCGGCCGAGTTTGAGGTCCATCTCAGAGCCGAGAACGAAAGCGCCTATTTCGGACGCGAATACGCCGCCGAGGTCCGGGCCAATTATCTTTTTGGCGGGGTCATGGCCGGCCAGCCCGTGTCCTGGCGTCTCCGGCTGAACCGGACGAGCTTCTCCCCTCCCGGCTACAAAGGCTATATCTTCGGCAACGAGCTCGATTGGGGAGAGGAGGAAACCGAGGAGACGAGCCGTCTAGCGGCTTCCGGAGAGGCCAGCCTTGATTCCAGTGGGAAACTCGAGGTCCGCTTGCCCATGGAGGCCGTGAAGGAGACGGACTCGGTCACGGCGGTCCTCGAGGCGACCGTCGTCAACCCCAGCCGGCGATCGATCTCGAACCGGATTCAGACTCTGGTCCACCGGGGAGAATATTATATCGGACTGCGGCCCTCGAGCTCGTTCCTGAAAAAGGGCGAAGCGGTAAGCTTCGAGGTGGTCGCCGCCGACCCTCGCGGCGCCCTCGTTCCCGACAAGAAAGTCGGTCTGAAGCTCATGAGGAGGGAGTGGCGGTCGGTTCGCCAGGCTGGGATCGGCGGCCGCTTCCGGTGGATCACGGAGAAGGAGGACGTCGAGGTCGCCGGCCGGGAAGTCCGGACCAAGAACGAGGCTGTTCGGGCGGACTTCACGCCGGACAAGACCGGCTACTATTTCCTGCTGGCCTCGGGCTCGGATGGCTGGGGAAACCGGATCACGACTACGACCTATTTCTACGTCACCGGTCCCGACTATGTTCCGTGGGAGAGGCGGGACGACGATTCCATCGAGCTGGCGGCGGATGCGGAAGGCTATTCCCCCGGGCAGAATGCCAGGATCCTGGTGAAGTCACCCTACGAAAAGGCCAAGGCCCTGGTGACGGTCGAGCGAGAGCTCGTCTTCGAGAGCCAGGTCATCGAGATCGACGGGACCTCCAGCCAGATCGAGATCCCCGTGCTTTCTGAATACATTCCCAACGTCTTCGTCTCGGTGCTGCTCGTCCAGGGGAGGAAGGCGGGCGCTGAGCTCCAGGAAAACGAGGACCTCGGCAAGCCGTCCTTCAAGGTCGGCTATATCAACCTCAGCGTTGACCCGGCGGAAAAGCGGCTGGCCGTCGAAATTCAAAAGGACAAGGAAGAATACAAGCCCCGGGAAGAGGTGACCTTGAGGCTCAAAGCCAAGGACAGTCAGGGCGCGGGATGCCCGGCCTCGTTGGCCTTGGCCGTTGTCGACCTCGGTGTCCTCAACCTGATCGGCTATCAGACGCCCGACCCCTTCGCCGCATTTTACGGGGAACGGCCTCTTTCGGTCCGGACCTCGGAGACCAGGATCCATGTGGTCGGTCGGCGGGATTACGGAGAGAAGGGCGAAGACGCCGCCGGTGGGGCCGGCGAAGGCCTTGCCGCTCCGCTGGGGAGCGCGCTTTCCGAGGTGGAGCTCCGGGGCGACTTCCGGTCGACGGCCTACTGGAATGCTTCGCTCATCACCGATGAGAACGGAGAGGCCCAGGTGACATTCCGGCTCCCTGACAACCTGACCACTTTCCGCGTGATGGCCGTGGCTCAGACGAAAGATTCCCGTTTCGGCCGGAATGAATCCACCTTCCGCGTCTCCAAGCAGCTCCTGCTCCAGGCCGCTTTGCCGCGGTTCGCCCGGGTCGGCGACTCCTTCCAGGGGGGCTGCATCGTCCACAATTTCTCGAAGGCCCAAGGAAATGTCATCCTCGATGTCCAGGCCTCCGGAATCCGCTTCGACGATGCCCGTCCGGAACGGCGGTTCTCCCTGGGGCCCGGGCAGAGCCGGGAGGTCCTTTACACTTTCGAGGCGGTCTCCGCGGGCCGCGCTTCCTTCGCTTTCCGCGCCCGGATGGGTGATGATACGGACGGCCTCGAAACCGGCATCCCCGTCCAGCTGTCCCGGCCCAAGGAAGCGGTCGCGCTCTCCGGCGAAACCAGAGACGTGGCCGTAGAAAAAATCGTGGTGGCCGGCGACTTCGACCCGGAATAC
>Ga0079037_100002230_pt1 | contig 10536 bp, 8 predicted proteins | sample Mud3Dept4metaG_FD_71479 | JGI IMG/M metagenome (GOLD analysis project Ga0079037, IMG submission 71479) | Freshwater wetland microbial communities from Ohio, USA, analyzing the effect of biotic and abiotic controls - Mud 3 Core 4 Depth 4 metaG | ecosystem: Environmental > Aquatic > Freshwater >... | reverse complement strand
ATTTGCACGCATCGAAACAACCCGCCGTGAGGCGGGTTGTTTCATTTCCGTTTTGCACGCCGCAGGCGGCCAGCGTTCAATGACGGTTTGTGCTTGCGGATTCAACCGGTGGATGCAACACACTAGAAACTGCGTAAGCAGAAGGAGTGTTGCAGATGAAGCAGAGACCACGTATTTATTACACGGAAAGCCAGAAGGCGCTGATGTGGGAGCGCTGGCGGAAAGGTGATTCTCTCCAGCAGATTGCCCAGCTGTTTGATCGAAACCACTCATCGGTACAGCGCATTCTGGCGGAGACAGGTGGGATACAGCCGGCGCAACGACGCCGCTCTAGATTGGCGCTAACTCTGGCTGAACGAGAAGAGATATCGCGTTCTGTGGCTGCGGGTCAGTCGATCCGTTCAATAGCGACGCTACTCGGGCGGGCGCCATCCACCATCAGCCGAGAGATCACGCGCAACGGTGGCCAGGAATGCTATCGAGCGAGTCAGGCCGACCAGGCGGCCTGGGATCGGGCGGGTCGCCCCAAGACCTGTAAACTCGTTGAGAGCCGAGCATTGGCGTACATCGTGGCGCGGAAGCTCCAATGGCAGTGGTCGCCGGAGCAGATTGCCGGGTGGCTGAAACGTACTTACCCGGGCGACGGGACATTCCAGGTGTCACACGAAACCATTTACCGCAGCCTCTTCATTCAAGCCCGTGGCGCCCTGAAGAAAGAGCTGTTGCAACATTTGAGGCGTACACGCGTCATGCGCCGTTCACGCCATCACACGCTGAAGACTGACAATCACGGCAGGATCACTGACGCGGTATCGATCAGCGAGCGACCGGCCACGGTTGCAGACCGGGCGGTACCAGGCCATTGGGAAGGTGACCTGCTGTGCGGAAGCGGCAACAGCCAGGTTGCGACCCTCGTCGAACGTCACACACGCTACGTGATGCTGGTGAAGGTCACAGGCAAAGATACCGAGACGGTCACCAACGCGCTGATCAAAAACGCTCGCAAGTTGCCGCAGGAACTCTACAAATCGCTGACCTGGGATCGCGGTAAAGAGATGGCCGACCACCAGCGCTTCACATTGGCGACCGACATAAAGGTCTACTTCTGTGATCCTCATAACCCTTGGCAGCGTGGGACGAATGAGAATACGAACGGGCTATTGAGGCAGTATTTCCCCAAGGGCATCGACCTTTCGGCCTACTCGCAAGCCAAGCTCAATGCCGTAGCGCGGAAATTGAATGAGCGCCCAAGGAAAACACTAAACTACGAAACACCCGCTGAAAAATTCAGCCAATCTGTTGCATCCACCGGTTGAATCCGCACCGACAAACAGTCATCCACCATACCCACGTTGAACCCTAGACCAGGATTGATCGCGTCTGCTCATTTTAATTGAGGCCGTTAGGCGGCCTTGATTTCGGCTGCATTTTGCGGATTCGGGCTGGAAGGCAACGCGCCCGGGGCGGTATCATGCGCAGGCCACACTTCAGGAAAACGCAGCCGTGACCCTTCCCTCTTTTAGCCGTATTGCCGTGATCGCGCTGGGCGCGCTGTCGCTTACGCACTGCGCGAGCAATCCCGTGTCGGGCGGCAAGGATTTTGTGTTGATGTCCGAGCAGCAGGAACTGCAACTGGGCGCGCAGGCACATCAGGACGTGCTGAAGGAATACGCAGCGCTGGATAAACCAGGCTTGCAGGCCTATGTGAACGACATCGGCCAAAAGCTGGCGAAGCACAGCCACCGGCCGAACCTGCAGTGGACATTCACCGTGCTGGACAGCCCCGACGTCAATGCCTTTGCCCTGCCCGGCGGCTACGTCTACATCACGCGCGGGCTCATGGCTTATCTGAACTCCGAGGCCGAATTGGCGGGCGTGCTGGGACACGAAATCGGCCACGTCACCGCGCGCCACGGGGTGCGCCAGCAGAGCGCCTCGACGGCTGCCGGGCTGGGCGCGGTGCTGGGTTCGATTCTGGTGCCGGGGATGAACAATCAGGCAGGCGCCGGCATGATGCAGTCGGTTGCGCAGGCGTGGACTGCGGGTTACGGCCGCGATCACGAACTGGAATCCGACCGCCTGGGCGCGCAGTATCTGGCGAAAACCGGCTACGACCCGCAGGCGATGATCGCGGTCATCGGCGTGCTGAAAAACCAGGAGCTGTTTGCCGCCGAGCAGGCCAAACGCGACGGCCACGAGCCGCGCAGCTACCACGGCACGTTTGACACCCACCCGGGCAACGATGCGCGACTGAAGGAGGTGGTGGGCGAGGCCAATCAATACCGGGTCGCCCAGCCGCGCGAAGGCCGCACCGAATACCTGCAAAAAATCGACGGCCTGTATTTCGGTGACAGCCCTGCCCAGGGCATCGTGCGCAACAATGCGCTGCTGCACGACAAGCTGGGCTTTGCCATCCAGTTTCCGCCCGGCTGGCAAGTGATCAATCAGGCTGACCGGGTGCTGGCGCGCAGCCCGAAAGGTGATGCAGTGCTCGAGTTGCAGCAGGGTCCGAAGAACAACCAGCCGCTGGCAACGCTGCAAAGCGGGCTCAAGCTGGATGCCGGCGCGCGCTTTGACAGCGGCAAGCTCAGCGGCTATCCCGCTGCTTTCGCTGCGGGCACGCAGCAGGGCAAGCCGGTGGTGGTGGCGTCCGTGGTGTTCAATGGCACGCAATATCTGATTGCTGGAATGGCCAAGGACAAACCGGCTTACGACCGTGAGCGCGCCACCCTGCGCGGCGCGATCAACAGCTTTCATGCGATCACGCCGGCAGAGCAGCGGGCGGCGCGGCCGGATGTGCTGAAGCTGATCACTGCCAAACCGGGCACGACGATGGCGGGCCTGGCCGGGGATTCAGCGCTGACCCAGGATGCTGAAAGCCAGTTGCGTCTGCTCAACGATCTCTATCCGGCGGGCGAACCCAAGCCCGGCCAGCGCCTCAAAATTGTTCAATAAACGTTCACTTTCCCTGCCGCAGCTTGGATTGCTGCTGCTCTGCGCCGCCTGGCTGCTGCCCGGCCTGATCGGGCACGCGCCGTGGAAGGGCGGCGACGGCGAACACTTCATGCACCTGTGGCTGCTGCTGAACAACGACATCGCGCCGCAGACGGTGGCGGCGACGCCGCCCCTGTATTACTGGGTGGCCACCGCAACCGCCTGGTTGACCGCGTCCTTTTTGCCACTGGCCGATGGCGCACGGCTGGCCTCCGGCATGTTTGTCGCGTTGGCGCTGTTCTTTACCGCGCGCAGCGCACGCGTGCTGTATGGCGCGGAAACGGGGTGGGCGGCGGCGCTCACCCTGCTCGGCTGCATCGGACTGCTGGTGCGCGGCCACGAACTCAACGCGGCAACGGCACAGTTCGCCGCCGCCGCCGTGATGCTGTACGGCATTGCCCGGATGCCGCAGGCCACACGCGGTGGCTGGGCACTGGGGGTCGGCGCGGTCTTGATGCTGCTCGCGGGCGGCGCCGCCGAAGCGGCCTTGTTCCTGTTGCTGGCGTGGCTGTTGCCACTGTTGCTGGTGGATTACCGCACCCCGGCAGCGCGGCGCACGCTGATCTGGGGCACGCTGATTGCGCTGGCCGCCAGTGCGCTGTGGCTGGCGTATCTCGCCACGCAGTCGATCCCGTTCGTGCGCGCATTCAATCTGCAACGCTGGGTGGGCGACACCGCACGGCAACCCGCCTACTACCCCGGCATTCTCGGCTGGTATGCCTGGCCCGCCTGGCCGCTGGCACTGTGGGCGCTGTATCGCGGCCGTCGCCAGTGGCGCACGCCCGGCATCGTGCTGCCGACGGGCGTACTGATCGGCCTGCTCATCCTGTATGCTTTCGACACCCATCCCGGCGAAGAACAGGGCCTCATTCTGCTGCTGCCGCTGGCCTTGCTCGGCGCTACCGGACTATTCAGCCTGCGGCGCGGTGCGGCGTATGCCCTGTTGTGGTTCAGCGTCATGCTGTTTGGCTTCATCGCGCTGCTGCTGTGGGTGTACTGGAGCGCGCACGACCTCGGCACCCCGGCGCGACTGGCGGCACGGCTCACGCGCTTCGGCCTGCTGCACGTCGGCGAACTGCGTCCCTGGACGATGGTGCTGGGCGTGGTCGTCACCCTGTTGTGGATCGGCATTCTGGCGCGCCTGCCGCGCTCGCCGCTGCGCCCCATGCTGGTGTGGACGGCCAGCATGACCTTCGTCTGGGTGCTGCTGATGAGCCTGTTCCAGGCACCGCTCGACCGCCGTCTCAGCTACGCCAGCGTCAGCCAGCAACTGGTGGCGCAGGTCCCGCCCACCGAATGCATCCAGACCTATCGGGTGCGCAACCAGCAACGCCTGCTGCTGGCCTATCACAGCGGCCGCCGGTTTTCGCCCGACGACGCCAGCTGCAACTGGCTCTTGATGGAAACCCGCCGCCGCGGGAGCGTGCCCGAGGCGCCGCCCGGCTGGGTCAAACAATGGGACGGCGCCCGTCCCGGCGACCGCTCCGAACGCTTTTATCTGTATGCCCGACACTGAGCAACCGCGCATCGCCGCCGTCATTCTGGCCGGCGGCCTCGGGCGGCGCATGGGTGGAGTGGATAAAGGCCTGATCGAATACCAGGGCCGTCCACTGATCGAATGGGCGCTCGCCGCGCTGATGCCGCAAGTCGATCAACTCGTCATCAGCGCCAACCGCAACCTCGACACTTATGCCGCCTACGGCCATCGCGTGCTGCCCGACACCCTGCCCGACTTTCCCGGCCCACTGGCCGGCGTGCTTGCAGCGCTCGAGGCCGTACTGGCCGACTGGCTGCTGGTGGTGCCGTGTGACACCCCACACCTGCCGCCCGACCTCGCCACGCAACTGCTCGATGCCGCGCAACACCAAAACGTGCCGCTGGCCGTAGCAGCCGACGCCACGCGCATCCATCACAGCTGCTTCATTGTGCGCACCGATCAGCGCGACAATCTGGCTGCATTTCTGGCACGCGGTGAACGCGCCGTGCGGCACTGGCAGGCGGGGCTGGCTTCGACGACGGTGTTGTTCGACAGCGCTGGATTCGCCAACTTCAACCAGCCGCAGGATTTACAAAAGACTTAAGGCGGCGGGCTAGCCAGCGCCGCATCAAGCACCTCGATCCAGTGCCGCACCGGTATAGCCGTGCCCGATTGCAGATGCGTCAGGCAACCGATGTTGGCGGTCACGATCATCTCCGGCGCACTGGCCTGCAGGTGCCCGAGCTTGCGGGTTTTCAGCGCGTTGGCGATTTCAGGTTGCAGGATCGAGTAGGTACCGGCCGAGCCGCAGCAGAGGTTTTTTTCTGCCACCGGGGTGAGCTCGAATCCGGCTTGCGTGAGCAGGTCTTCAACGCCGCCGGTGAGTTTTTGCCCGTGTTGCAGGGTGCAGGGCGGGTGGTAGGCGATTCGTTTGGGGAGCGGAGCGCGGTCATTGGTCAGCGGCTTGAGCGCTTCGCGTTCTGCGCATAACACTTCTGAAATATCCTGGGTAGCGGCCGAGATACGGGCGGCCTTGTCCGCATACGCCGGGTCGTCGCGCAGCTGCCAGCCATAATCCTTCACCATCACGCCGCAGCCGGAGGCGGTCATCACGATGGCTTCGACGCCTGCATCAAGATGCGGAATCCATGCGTCGATGTTGCGTCGCATGGCGTTCAATCCTTCGTCGTGGTCGTTGAGATGATGCGCGACCGCACCGCAGCAGCCAGCCTGCCCGGCGGTGATCAGCGAAATGCCGATGCGGTCGAGCACGCGCGCGGTGGCGGTGTTGATGTTGGGTTTGAGGCCGGGCTGCACGCAGCCTTGCAACACCAGCATTTTTCGCGGATGGCGCGGATGCGGCCAGTCGCCGGGCGACTCGGACGCGGGAATTTTGCTGCGCAGAAAGCCCGGCATCACGCCGCGCACGCTCTGGCCGATTTTCAATGCAGTGTTGAACAGCATAGGCGACAGCAAGCCGTTTTTAAGCGCGGCGCGGGTGGCGGTTTCGCGCGCGCCGCGGCCGACAGTTTGTTCCACCAGCGCGCGACCGATGTCGATCAGCTTGCCGTACTCCACGCCCGACGGACAGGTGGTTTCGCAATTGCGGCAGGTGAGGCAGCGGTCGAGATGGAGCTGGGTTTTGGCGGTCGGCGTGGCGCCTTCGAACACCTGCTTGATCAGATAAATGCGGCCGCGCGGCGAGTCGAGTTCGTTGCCGAGTATCTGATAGGTGGGGCAAGTGGCGAGACAAAAACCGCAATGCACGCAGCTGCGCAAAATGCGTTCGGCGGTTTCGCCCTCGGGCGTGTTGCGGAAGGATTCGGCGAGTGTCGTTTGCATGGTCAGGGCAGGCGCATGTCAGAAGTCCGGGTACAGCCGGCCGCGATTCAATATGCCCCTGGGGTCGAAGCGTTGTTTGAGGTTGCGATGCAGGGCATGCAGCGCGGGCGTGAGCGGGCTGAACACCCCGCTAGCCGGGGCATGGCCGCGGAACAGGGTGGCGTGGCCGCCGCAGCTATTCGCCGCTGCGAACAGCGCGGCGGGGGGCAGGTCGCTGATCAGCCAGCGCACTGCGCCGCCCCACTCGATCCACTGCGCATCACCCAGTTTGAGCGGGGGCGTGGTGGGCTTGACTGCCAGTCGCCACAAGCTTTGATTCGATGCGCCTGGGCGCAGCTCGAAAAAGGGCGTCGACTGGTCGCGCAGGCGCTGCCAGAACGCGGCTGAATCTTTCAATGTCTCGCCGCCGAGTTTGGCCTGTGCAGCGTGCACGGCGGACACCGCGCCCGACAACCGCAGCGTCAGCAGGCCGGCATGCCACGACGTCGCCGACAGCGGCAGCGATTGTCCCGCCAGCTGGTTCATTTTCTCAATCGCGGATGCCTCGTCGAGTTCGAATTGCAGCGTGGTTTCTGCTGCCGGTTTGGGCAGCACCTTGAGCGACGCTTCCGTAAGCAGACCGAGGGTGCCGAGCGCACCGACCATCAGCCGCGACACGTCGTAGCCGGCGACGTTCTTGATCACCTGGCCGCCGAAGCGCAGCGGCTGCCCGGTGCCGTCGATGATGCGCACGCCGAGCACGAAGTCGCGCGCGGCGCCGGCATAGGGTCGACGTGGGCCGGACAGGCCGGCGGCGATACAGCCGCCCAATGTAGCCGCTCCGCCGAAGTGCGGCGGCTCGAATGCCAGCATCTGATTTTGCTCGGCGAGCAGCGCCTCGATTTCGGCGAGCGGGGTGCCGGCACGCGCGGTCAGCACCAGTTCCTTTGGCTGGTAGTCGACCACGCCGGTGAGTGCACGCGTACTGAGCACTTCGCCTTCATCGGGGTTGCCGTAGAAGGTCTTGCTGCCGCCACCCTGGATGATGAGCGGCGAGTGGCTTGCATGTGCGGCGCGGATGCGCTCGATCAGGGGTTCCAGCATCAGAATCTCGGCAGCTCGGGGTGCGGCAACTGGCCGCCGTGGATGTGCATTGCGCCCCACTCGGCGCAGCGGTGCAACTCGGGCACGGCCTTGCCGGGGTTGAGCAATTTGTCGGGATCGAACGCGGCCTTCACCTCGTGGAAGCGCACCAGTTCCGGGGTGGAAAACTGCGCGCACATCTGGTTGATCTTCTCCAGCCCGACGCCGTGTTCGCCGGTGATGGTGCCGCCGACTTCGACGCACAGTTCGAGAATCTTGCCGCCGAAGGCTTCGGCCTTGTGCAGCTCGCCCGGCTGGTTGGCATCGAACAGGATCAGCGGATGCAGGTTGCCGTCGCCGGCGTGAAACACGTTGGCGACGGCGAGGCCATATTCCGTGCTCATCTCGCTGATGCGTTTCAACACGTGTGGCAGTTGTGCGCGCGGGATGGTGCCGTCCATGCAGTAGTAATCCGGCGCCAGGCGCCCCACCGCCGGGAACGCGGCCTTGCGCCCGGCCCAGAACTTGAGGCGCTGCTCCTCGCTTTCTGCGGTGCGGATTTCGGTGGCGCCGGAGGCGGTCAGCACTTCGCGCACGGTAAAGATGTCATCCGACACTTCCTCGTTAACGCCATCGACTTCGCACAGCAGCAGCGCTTCGCAGTCGAGCGGATAGCCGGCGTGGACGAAGGCCTCGGCGGCCTGGATGGCAAGCCGATCCATCATTTCCAGCCCGGCCGGAATGACACCGGCGGCGATGATGTTGCCGACCGCCGCACCCGCTTTCACCACGTCGTCGAACGCAGCGAGCACCACCTGTGCGCGCTGCGGGCGTGGCAGCAGCTTGACTGTGACTTCGGTGATCACCGCGAGCATGCCTTCCGAACCGGTCAGCAGCGCCAGCAGGTCGTAGCCGGCGGCATCCAGCGTGTCGCTGCCGATTTCCAGCAGTTGCCCATCGATGGTCCAGGCGCGCAGCTTGAGGATGTTGTGCACGGTGAGACCGTATTTCAGGCAGTGCACGCCGCCGGAATTTTCCGCCACGTTGCCGCCGATCGAGCAGGCGATCTGCGACGATGGATCCGGCGCGTAATACAGATTGTGCTTCACGGCGGCTTCCGAAATCGCGAGGTTGCGTACGCCTGGTTGCACGGTCGCGGTCCGCGCCAGCGGATCGATATTTTTGATTTGATTGAGGCGGGACAGCACCAGCAGCACCGCGCCATCGATCGGCAGCGCGCCCGCCGCGAGACCGGTGCCGGCGCCACGCGCCACCACCGCCACTTTGTTCTGGTGGCACAACTGCAGAATCGCTGCGACCTGTGCCTCGTTTTCCGGCAACGCCACCACATCGGGGATATTGCGATACGCCGACAGGCCATCGGACTCGAAGGGGACGAGATCCTCCCGCTCGTACAGCACGCTGTGCGGCGGGAGCAGGCGACGCAACTGTGAAAGAAAGGCGGGGCTGAGCATGGCGAACGGGTGGCGGAATCAGGCCGCGAGTTTAGCCGGGCTTGCCTGTGCGTGCGAGGGGGCGAGACGCCGGTAAGCTTCTGCCAGCGCGCCGTCGCCGCCGACGTTACCGGGAAAAATCACCACCGGCATCTGCGGCAGGCGATGATCGGCGGGCGTCTGCACCACGGTAACGCCGGGCAGGATCTGTCCCAGCACGCGCGAGGCAGTCAATGCCAGCCCGCTCGACAGCACGTCGTTGGAGGTGATGCCGCCCTTGCTGATGAGGAAGCCCAGCGTTACCGGCAGCCGCCGCACCACATCCATCAAGGTGCCCGACACCGCTTCGCCAAAAGTCAGGCGCTCGGCCACGCTGGCGAACTGCAACTCGGCGCGGCTGGTGAACACCACCGGGGTGAGGCCGAGCGCATGCGCATGGGCGATGCTGGCCGCCAGTTCGTCGACCACTGCGGCACGCGCGGCGGGCAGGCGGGAGACGTCGAGCGGCAGGCCGACCACGCCACGCTCCTTCAGCAACGCGGTCAGTTGCGCGGTGGTCTTGGCAACGTGCGAGCCGACGACCACCGCGCCCGGATGCTGGTTGCGCACCAGACTGGCGAATGCCTCGGCGGCTACGGGTTGCGGCGGCAGCTTCGCCAGCGCGGTCAGCAGCGAGGCGGCGCTGCGGAACAATAACTTTTTCCCATGGGCGGCGGCTTTCAGCGCGGCATCGGCGAACAGCTGGTAGTCGTCAGCCGTTTCTCCGTCGACCACGCCCACCGCATTGTCATGCAGCCCAGCCAGCCAGTCGCCTGCGTGGCCGGCATGCAGGCCCGTCAGTGTTAGCCGCTGTACGGAATCCGCCGTGACACGGCCACCCGTTTTTTCCGCGACGTAATCGGGCAGATACGCGGTGCGGTAACCAAACACCGAGTCGCGCGCGAATTCGGTCTCGTGCGTCGGCACCGGCTTGCCGTCGACGATCAGGTAGTGCGTGCTGTCACGCGTGATGCGCCCGCCCTCGAAGAACGCCGGGGTCAGCAGCGTCGCATCGAACGGCCCGAGCACGTCGTTCATCACGTCGGTTTCCACCGGATAGTGGCCGCGCAGGGTCGAGTCCGAGCGCGACACGTACAGCACCGGGCCGGCGTAATCGACGAGCGCGGCCTTGAGGTTGCCGCACACCTCGCGCGTGATCGCGGCGGCACGTACCGCGTCCATCCCGCGCGTGTTGGTGAGGATGAAGAAAAGCGGCGCGGCATCGGCCAACGCTGCCTTCAAGGTGGCGACATCCCATTGCGTCAACAGCAGACAGGAATGCACCGTCTGCGAGCCGGTGGGATCGTCGTCGAGAACGATGATTTTCGGGTTCATGGTTTATCCCTTATTTTGCCGCGAATACCCCGAAGGGCATTCGCGGAAAACTTCTTAAACTGCAGCCCGTTCCAGCATCGCCAGCGCGCGCTCGTGCATCGCCTCTGCATTCATGCCGTTGAAGTCAAACAGCTGCTGCGGGTTGGCGGTGGTTTCGCCGCGCTTCCAGCAGAACACGTCGCGCTGGGCGGCCTGGCTGCGCAACAACACCGGCTCCAACGGCGCCGAGGGGCCGCCAGTGACGCCGATCAGCACGTCGCCGTGGAACATGGCCTTGAACGCGGCGTCACCCATGAAGCGGCCATCGGGTTCTGACACGCTGTCCCACAGCAC
>Ga0079037_100002229_pt1 | contig 10537 bp, 9 predicted proteins | sample Mud3Dept4metaG_FD_71479 | JGI IMG/M metagenome (GOLD analysis project Ga0079037, IMG submission 71479) | Freshwater wetland microbial communities from Ohio, USA, analyzing the effect of biotic and abiotic controls - Mud 3 Core 4 Depth 4 metaG | ecosystem: Environmental > Aquatic > Freshwater >... | reverse complement strand
ATGGCGAGCCAGTCCGCCATCCAGCGCTCGCTCACGTAGTCGCCGAAGCGCGCGTCGAAGCGGTGGTCACCCTGCGCGGTCGCCTCGAGCGGATTCAGCTCGAGGTGCTGGTCGTAATACCGCTCCGTGATCTCGCGCAGGCGCTGCGCCTCGGCCGTCGCGGCCCGGGCGGCCTTGGCGGCGGCACGAGCCTCGGCGGGGGTCGCGCCGGAAGGATCGGGCGCGGACGGGCGGTCGCAGCCGGTCGTTGCGAACGCCGCGAGCAGCAGCAGGCCGAGGGCCCGCACCCTGCCGCCCTGCGAGCTCGAGGGCGGGCTGGGATCGGGGTTGCTGATGGTCACTGCCTCGCCTCGATCCAGCGATCGATCTTCGCCTCGAGCACATCCATGGGCACGGCGCCGTCGCTGAGCACTTCCCGATGGAAATCGCGCACGTCGAACTTCGGGCCGAGCGCCGCCTCGGCGCGGCGGCGCATCGCCTGGAGCGCCAGGTCGCCGACCTTGTAACCCAGTGCCTGGCCCGGCCACGCGATGTAGCGCTCGACTTCCGACACCACGTCGGATTCCGCCAGCGTCGAGTTGTCGAGCATGTACTGGATCGCCTGCTCGCGGGTCCAGCCCTTGGCGTGCAGGCCGGTGTCCACCACCAGCCGCATCGCGCGCAGCTGCTCGTCGTTCAGGCGCCCGAACCACTGGTAGGGATCGGTGAACATGCCGAGCTCCTTGCCGAGGTACTCCGCGTACAGCGCCCAGCCTTCGACGTACGCCGTGTAGTCGCTGCCGAAGCGGCGGAAGCGCGGCAGGTCCTCGAGCTCCTGCTGGATGGTCACCTGGAAGTGGTGCCCGGGCGAGGCCTCGTGCAGCGACAGCGTCTCCATGCCGAATTTCGGCTGCGCTTTCAGGTTGTAGGTGTTGACGTAGAAGATGCCCGGGCGCGAGCCGTCGGCCGAGGGCTGCTGGTAGTACGCGCCTGCCGCTGACTGGGCGCGGAACGCCTCGACTTCGCGCACTTCGTAGTCGGCCTTGGGGAACACCGAGAACAGCGTCGGCAGCGCGCCATCGATGCGCCGCTTCAGCTCGCGATAGCCGGCGAGCAGGTCCTCGCCCCTCGTGAAATAGAACTGCGGGTCGGTCTCGAGGAAGGTGAAGAACGCCTCGAGGTCGCCCTTGAAGCCGACCGTCTGGCGCACCTGGTCCATGAGCCCGAGGATGCGCGCCACCTCGCTCAGGCCAAGCTGGTGGATCTCGTCGGCCGTCATGGTCGTGGTGGTGTGCTCCTGCGCGTAGAACGCGTACCACCACTGGCCGTCGGGCAGCGCGCTCCAGGCGACGGACGTGCGCGTACTGGGCAGGTATTCCTTGCTGACGAAATCATGCAGCCGGCGATACGCGGGCACCAGCTCGTCACGGATCGCGGCGGCATAGGCGGCCGAGAGCCGCTCGCGATCGGCCGCGGCAACGCCCTCGGGGAATGCGAGCACCGGCGCGTAGTACTGGCTCTGCTCCGGGCGCTCGACGATCATCGCGTCGAGCTGCGGCAGTACCTTCTCCATCACCGGGCGCGGCTGCACCACGCCGCGGGCGATGCCCTCGCGCATGTTGACGATCGCCTGGTCCATCCACACCACCAGGCCGTCGAGGCGCTTCAGCCAGTTCTCGTAGTCCTGCACCGTGTTGAACGGCTGCGCGTTGCTGCCCGAGCCGAGCGCCGGCATCAGCGTGAGCAGGCCGCCGGCCTGGTTGACCGGCAGCAGGTGCTCGGGAAAGCGCTGCGCCGCCTGCGCGCGGGCGCGCTCGCGGAGGAAGATGTCGTACGAGATGCGGTCGGCCGGCGACAGCAGCGATGCATCGATGGTCCGCGCTTCGGCGAGATAGCGTTCGTTCATTGCCTTGACCTCGGCGCGGTACGCCGGGCCGAGGTCATTGGGCAGGCGGTCGTCGTAGCGGTGGTCGCCGATGAACGTCGCGAGCACGGGATTGAGCCGCAACATGTCCTCGAAATACCGTTCGAGCAGCGCATGCAGCTGCGCGCCGGCGTCGGCGGCCGGTACCGTCGCCGGGGCTGCCGCCGGCGCGACCGGTGCGGGCGGCTGCGTGGCGCAGGCAGCGAGCAAGGCACAGGACAGGGCGACGACGAGCGGCCGGCGGAGCTTCATGGGTGGGGACACCGTGGGGCTGGAGGCCGCGGATTATACGGCCGGATTACGGGCCCGGCGGCCGCGCGCCCCTGCTATTCTAGAAGGTCTTCCAAGGAGGTTTTTTCCGCTCCAGGAGCCGACCATGAGCACCCTTCAGTTACTGGCCGCCGACGGCAACCAGCTCTCCGCCTACCTCGTGAAGCCCGAGGGCACCCCTCGCGGCGCCGTGGTGGTCGTCCAGGAGATTTTCGGCGTCAATTCGCACATCCGCCGCGTGGCCGAGCAGTACGCGGCAGAGGGTTACCTCGCCATCGCCCCGGCCATGTTCGACCGGCTGCAGAAGGGCGTGGACCTGGGTTACGACGCCGCCGGCCTGCAGGCCGGCATCGACCTGATGATGCAGGCCACCAATGAGGGCGCGATCGCCGACCTGAACGCTGCGATCGACGCCGTGGCGCACGCCGGTCGCGTGGGCATGGTGGGCTACTGCTGGGGCGGCCGCTGTACCTGGCTCGCGGGCTGCAAGACCAACATCGCCGCCGGCGTCGCCTACTACGGCGGCGGCATTGCACAACTGCTCGGCGACACGCCGCGCTGCCCGATGCTGTTCCACTTCGGCCAGCACGACTCGCACATCCCGCTGGCCGACGTCGACAGGATCCGCCGCGCGTTCCCGGCCGGCACGTATCACCTCTATCCCGCCGGGCACGGTTTCAACTGCACCGACCGGGCGGATTTCGACGCCGCCAGCGCCCGGCTGGCATTTGAACGAACGATCGAGTTTTTCAGGAAACACCTGGGTTAAGCGCCCTCGCTCCAACACCCCCAACCCATCCCGTTCCCGCGGCCGCGGGAGCGGGCGCAGGAAGAACGACGCCATGACGATCACGCTCAAGGATCCCTCCCTCCTTCGCCAGCAGTGCTACGTGGACGGTGCGTGGATCGACGCCGACGCCGGCGGCACGACGCAGGTCACCAACCCCGCCACCGGCGAGGTGATCGGCACGGTGCCGAACCTCGGCACGGCCGAGACGCGCCGCGCCATCGAGGCCGCCGCCCGGGCGTTCCCGGCCTGGGCCGCGAAGACGGCCAAGGAGCGCTCGGCGATCCTGCGCCGCTGGCACGACCTGATGCTCGCCAACGTGGACGACCTCGCGGTGCTGATGACCGCCGAGCAGGGCAAGCCGCTCGCCGAGTCGAAGGGCGAGATCGCCTACGCCGCGGCGTTCCTCGAGTGGTTCGCCGAGGAAGGCAAGCGCGTGTACGGTGACGTGATCCCCGGCCACCAGCCGGACAAGCGGCTCGTCGTGCTGCGCCAGCCGATCGGCGTCGTGGCCGCGATCACGCCGTGGAACTTCCCGGCCGCGATGATCACCCGCAAGGCCGGCCCCGCGCTGGCCGCCGGCTGCACGTTCGTGTGCAAGCCCGCCATGCAGACGCCCTACTCCGCGCTCGCCATGGCCGAGCTCGCCGGGCGCGCCGGCGTGCCGAAAGGCGTGCTGAGCATCGTCACCGGCCCGGCCAGCGTGCTCGGCGCCGAGATGACCTCGAGCCCGATCGTGCGCAAGCTCACCTTCACCGGCTCGACCGAGATCGGCAAGAAGCTGATGCAGCAGTGCGCCGGCACGCTGAAGAAGGTGTCGCTCGAGCTCGGCGGCAACGCGCCGTTCATCGTGTTCGACGACGCCGACCTCGACGCGGCCGTGCAGGGCGCCATCGCCAGCAAGTACCGCAACACCGGCCAGACCTGCGTCTGCGCCAACCGGCTGCTGGTGCAGGAAGGCGTGTACGACCAGTTCGTGGCGAAGCTGGTCGACGCGGTGCGCAAGCTGCGCGTCGGCGACGGACTGCAGGGCGCGACGGAACAGGGCCCGCTGATCGACGAGAAGGCGGTGGCCAAGGTCGAGGAACACATCGCCGACGCCGTCGCCAAGGGCGGCAGGATCGCGCTCGGCGGCAAGCGCCATGCGCTCGGCGGCACGTTCTTCGAGCCGACCATCGTCACGCACGTCACGCCCGGCATGCTGGTCGCGCGCGAGGAGACGTTCGGCCCGATCGCGCCGATTTTCAGCTTCAAGGACGAGAAGGAAGCGGTCCGCATGGCGAACGACACCGAGTTCGGCCTCGCGTCCTACTTCTACACGCGGGACATTTCGCGCGCCTGGCGCGTCGCGGAGGCCCTCGAGTACGGCCTCGTCGGCCTCAACACCGGCCTGATCTCGACCGAAGTCGCGCCGTTCGGCGGCATGAAGGAATCGGGCATCGGTCGCGAAGGCTCGAAGTACGGCATCCTCGACTACACGGAGCTCAAGTACCTCTGCTTCGGCGGCATCGAGAGTTGACCCTGCCGATATCGGACCGCGCGCTGCTGGTCCTGCTGGCAGCGATCGCCGCGCTCGGACCGATCGCCACCAACCTGTACCTGCCGGCGCTCCCGTCGGTCCGCGAGCACTTCGACGCGAGCGTCGCCGCCGTCCAGGCGACGTTCTCGATCTCGCTGGTCAGCTTCGCGTTCGGCATCCTGGCCTGGGGGCCGATCGCCGACCGGTACGGCCGGCGCACGGCCGTGCTCGCCGGGCTCGGCATCCTGGTGGCTGGCGCCCTCATCAGCCTCACTGCGCAAAGTCTCGGCTGGCTCGTGGCCGGCCGCGCGATCCAGGCCTTCGGCGTGGCCACGGGCCTGGTCGTGGCGCGCGCGATCGTCAGCGACCGCTACCCGGTCGCGCGCATGTCGCGGGTGCTCGCACAGCTCACGATGGTCGCGGTGCTCGGCAACTCGCTGGCGCCGGTGCTGGGCGGCTTCCTCACCGCCGGGCTCGGCTGGCGCTCGATCTTCGCGGCACTGGTGATCGCCGCCATGGTCGTCGGCATTTTTGCGTGGCGAGGGCTGCCCGAGACGCGGCCGCCGACCGCGCGGCCGCCGCGCGGGGGCGAGATGGCCGCCACGGCCTGGTCGCTGGTGCGCATGCCGATGTTCGCGGGCTGCGTGCTGCAGAGCGCGGTGGTGTACGCGACGTTCCTGGTGTTCATCTCGCTCGCGCCCTACGTGATGGTCTCGGCGCTGGGGCGCCCGACCACCGAGTTCGGCTTCTATTACCTGTTCATTGCCGTGGGTTATTTCCTCGGCAACTGGTCGGTCAGCCGCTTCATGGCGCATCACGACCTGCACTGGATGGTGGTGACCGGCGTGCTGCTCGCGGCGGTCGGCGCGGTGGCCGCGCTCGCGTTCGTGCTGCTCGGGCTCTCGCACCCGCTGTGGATCTTCGTGCCGATCGGCGTGCTGTCGTATGGACAGGGGCTCGCGCTGCCCAACGTCACGGCGACCGCCGTGAGCCTCGCACCGCAGCACGCCGGCGTGGCCTCGAGCACGATCGGTTTCCTGCAGCAGATCTTCGGCGCGCTGTGCGTGCAGTGGATGGGGCACTTCGCCACCGACACGGCGCTGCCGATGCTGGTGTTCTGCGCCGCCGTGTGCCTGCTCGGACTGGCGCTGCTGTACGTGTTCCCTCGGGTGGAAGCCGGAAAATAGGCGGACGAGCTGGGAAAATAGGGGACATTCACCTGTTTCCGCTCGGAAACACGTGAATGTCCCCTATTTAAAAAATCAGGAGAATGTCCCCTATTTTCCGGTATGGTGCCGCGCTGTTCCCGTCGCGTTTCCCAGCCACGATGACCTCCTACATCGGCAACCCCGACTACGTCCACGGCACGCCGGCACGGCTCGGCATCCTGCTGGTCAACCTCGGCACGCCGGACGAGCCGACCACGCCCGCCGTGCGCCGTTACCTCGCCGAGTTCCTCTGGGATCCGCGCGTGATCGAGATGCCGCGCGCGCTGTGGTGGCTGATCCTGCACGGCATCATCCTGCGCGTGCGACCGGCCAGGAGCGCGCACGCCTACCAGAAGGTGTGGACACCGGCCGGCTCGCCGCTGCTGGTCGAGTCGCGCGCCCTGATGCAGGCGCTGGCCGGCCGCCTGCAGGGCCGCTTCGGTGACCGCGTGCGCGTCGAGCTGGCGATGACCTACGGCAATCCGTCGATCGGCGCCGCGCTGGAGCGCCTGCGGCGCGACAACGTGCAGCGCCTGCTCGTGATGCCGATGTATCCGCAGTACTCCGCCACCACCACCGCCTCGATCTTCGAGCGCGTGACGGCCGAGCTGTCGCGCTGGCGCCTGATCCCTGAACTGCGCGTGGTCAACCAGTACTGGGAAGAGGACGCCTACATCGCGGCGCTGGCCGGCAGCATCGACGCGCACTGGCAGCGGCACGGGCGCAAGCACCTGCTGTTCTCCTTCCACTCGATCCCGAAGCGTTATTTCCTCGCCGGCGACCCGTACCACTGCTTCTGCCGCGCCACGGCGCGCCGCGTCACCGAACGGCTCGGCCTCGCCGAGGGCGAATGGTCGCTGGGCTTCCAGTCGCGCTTCGGGCGCGAGGAGTGGCTCAAGCCGTACGTCGACCTGCTGCTGCAGGACTACGCGCGCAGCGGGCCGAAAGAGGTCACCGTCGTCTGCCCCGGCTTCGCGACCGACTGCCTCGAGACCATCGAGGAGATCAACATGCAGAACCGCGAAGCGTTCCTCGCGGCCGGCGGCACCGCGTTCGACTACGTGCCGTGCCTGAACTCCAGCACGCCGCAGGTCGACCTGTACGAGCACGTCGTGCTGAAGCACGCGCAGGGCTGGCCGGAACTCGACGGCCGCGACGACTCGGCAGCGCTGCCCAGGTCGCGCGAGCGGGCGCTCGCCCTCGGCGCGAAGAGCTGAGCGCGCCGTGCTCGGGCGCTTCCTCGAGATCAGCGTCCGCGCACCCGACGTGCCGGCATCGCTGGCGTTCTACGAATCGCTCGGCTTCGTGCAGGCGTCCGCCGGGGATGCCTGGCATCACCCGTACGCAGTGGTGACGGACGGCCGGCTGCACCTCGGCCTGCACGCGCGCGAGTTCGAGTCGCCGTCGCTGACGTGGGTGCGGCCCGGGCTGGCCGCGCACGCCGCCAGCCTGCAGGCACTGGGCATCGAGTTCGCCTTCGCGCGACTCGACCCGGAGGCGCTGCACGAGATCGGCTTCGTCGACCCGTCCGGCCAGATGATCACCCTGCTCGAGGCGCGGACCTTTTCGCCGCCGGCGATCCGCCCGACGCACACCTCGGCGCTGGGCTACTTCGAGGAGTTCGGCCTGCCGACCGCCGATCTCGACCGGTCGCGGACGTTCTGGGACGCGCTCGGATTCGTCGCGTTCGACCCGGAGCGCGTGCCGTTCACCAAGGTGGTCGCCGCGGGGCGCGACCTCAACGTCGGCCTCTACGACGTGGACCTGCGCGCACCGGTGCTGACCTTCTCCGATCCCGCCATGCCCGAGCGCATCGCGCTGCTGCGCGAGCAGGGCCACCGCTTCGTCGAGCGACTGCCGCGCGGCATGAACCCGCGCGAGAACGCCCTGCTCGAGGCGCCCGAAGGCACCTGGCTGCTGCTCACCACGAGCAGCGAGTAACCGCCAGCGGCTCAGCGCCGGACAGCGCCGACCTCGAAGTGCACGTCCACCGCGTCGGCCACCTGGATGGCCCCGCCGGCGACGCTGAACGGCGTGATGCCGAACTCCGACTGCAGGAGGCGGAACGTGCCCTGCGCCGCCAGCGCGCCGGACTCGCGGACGATCGCGAGCGGCACCTCGATCACTCGCGCCTGGCCGCGGATGATCACGCGCGCAAGCACCACCGGAGCCTCCCAGGTGCCACCGAGCGTCTCCGCCTGGACGATGATCTCCGGATGACGCTCGCCGTCGAGCACCTCCGGCCGCAGCAGGTTGCGGCGCGTGCCCTCGCGCGCTTCGGCCGGCACCTCGCCCGGGAAATCCAGTCCCGCCGCGGCCCGCGCGGCAGGATCATCGACGACGAGCCCCGCCACGGGGACGCGCACCTCGAATCCCGAGCCGGTGAGCTCCCCGCTCGTCCAGGCGTACCCCGCCTCGTCGGTCGAGGTGATGACGTGGTTGTGCCCGAGCCGAGCCAGCGGACCGGCGCGATAGACACGCAGGGTCACCACGCTGCGCCCGGGATCGATCGCATACGCCTGCGCGCCGGCCGGCACCGTGGGCCCCGGTCGTGGCTCGACCAGCGGCGGCGGAGCGGTCGTCGGTTCGAGCCGACGCGTCCCGCAGCCGCCCAGCAAGCCGATGCAGACGAGCACACACCATCCACGCGCGCCACCGCCGACCGCACCGGCGGCACCGCGCGCCTGCGCTACCATAGGCGGCATCGTCGAACGCGCGAGCGGGGTCGGATCATGCAGTGGCGCAACACGTCGCACACCTACGGGGCCGTGGCCAGGTTCCTGCACTGGAGCATCGTGATCCTGATCATTGCACAGTACGTGATGGCGGAGGCGGCCGATGAGTTGCCCGACGGCCTCGCAAAGCTCGAGATGGTCACGCGCCACAAGTCGTTCGGCATGCTGGTGCTGGTGCTGGCGCTGGCGCGCATCGGCTGGAAGCTCGCCAACCGGGGCCTGCCACCGCCGGTGCCGATGCCTGCCCCACAGCGCATCGCCGCGGCGGCCGGCCACGGCCTCCTGTACCTGCTGCTGCTCGCGCAGCCGATCAGCGGCTGGATGATGTCCTCGGCCGCGAACTACCCGGTGACGTTCTTCGGCCTGTTCCAGTTTCCCGCCCTGGTGGGCGCGAACCACGACCTGCACGAAACGCTCGAGGAAGTGCACGAGGCCCTGTTCGGTGCGCTGGTGGTGATCGCCGTCGTGCACGCGCTCGCGGCGCTCTACCACCACCTGTGGATGAAGGACGACACGCTGCGACGCATGCTGCCGTTCGCGCGACCGCGCGCCCGATGACCCACGCTCGTCCGTCGCTGCGCATGCTCGGGCTGGCCGCGACGCTGCTCGCGGTCGGCACGGCGCACGGCGCCACCGCGTGGGTCGCCGACAGCACGGCCAGCCGGCTCGGCTTCACCGGCACGCTGGCCGGCGGTACCTTCGACGGGCGCTTTCATCGCTTCGAGCCGGACATCGTCTTCGACCCCGCCGACCTCGCGGGCAGCCGGTTCCGGGTGACGATCGAGACGGGCTCCGCCGACACGCAGGACGCCGACCGCGATGCGATCCTGAAGGGGCCGGAGTTCTTCGCCGTCGAGCGCTGGCCGGTGGCTGTCTTCGCAGCGTCGCGGTTCGTCTCACTCGGCAACGGGCGGTACGAGGCGCGAGGCCGCCTCACCCTCCGCGACGTCACCCGCGACCTGGCCGTGCCCTTCGGCTTCCAGGCCTCGACCGACGGCCGCACCGCCACGATGAGCGGCAGCGCGACCGTCCGCCGGCTCGACTTCGGGGTGGGCCAGGGCGAGTGGCGCGACACCGAGTGGGTGGGCGACGAGGTCACGATCCGCTTCGACCTGCTGTTGCAGCGCAAATAGAGCTGCGACGCCCGGCAGGCATACAATTGCGCGACCTGCCGCAGGAGCAGGGGTTCCCCCATACCAATCGTTCCATGCCGGGAGTCATCACCATGTCATTACGGTCCTCCGCGCTGGATCAGCGCGTCCTACTGGCCGTTGCGGTCGCCATCGCACTGTCCGGATGCGCGAAGAAGCAGGAGGAGCCGGTTGCGACGGCGGCCCCTGAAGCGGTCCCCGCGCCGGCCGCCGATACCCTCGAAGGACAGGTCGACATCGTGGCCTGGCCCGGCTACATCGAGCGCGGCGCGACGGACCCGAACTACGACTGGGTCACCGGCTTCGAGCAGCAGACCGGCTGCAAGGTCAACGTGAAGACCGCCGGCACGTCGGACGAGATGGTGTCGCTGATGACCCAGGGCGGCTACGACCTGGTCACCGCGTCGGGCGACGCCTCGCTGCGCCTGATCCGCGGCGGCACGGTGCAGCCCGTGGACATCACGCGCATCCCCGGCTACGCGAACGTCGACGAGCGCCTGCGCGAAGCGCCCTGGCACTTCGTGGACGGCAAGCATTACGGCACGCCCTACCAGTGGGGCCCGAACGTGCTCATGTACAACAGCAAGGTGTTCAAGGAAGCCCCGACGTCGTGGGCGGTGGTTTTCGAGGAGCAGAAGCTGTCGGACGGCAAGAGCAACAAGGGTCGCATCCAGGCGTACGACGGGCCGATCTACATCGCCGACGCGGCGTTGTACCTGATGGCGACGAAGCCGGAGCTCGGCATCAAGGATCCGTACGAGCTCACCGAGCAGCAGTACGCCGCGGCGCTCGACCTGCTGCGCAAGCAACACCCGCTCGTGCAGCGCTACTGGCACGACGCCAACGTGCAGGTGCAGGATTTCACCTCCGAGGGCATCGTGGCCTCGGGCTCCTGGCCGTTCCAGGCCAACACCCTGGCGGCGAACCAGCAGCCGGTGGCCAGCACCGTGCCGGTCGAGGGCGC